>JAABUY010001712.1_pt1 | contig 28332 bp, 29 predicted proteins | sample 5560271 | NCBI WGS metagenome assembly JAABUY01 (sample SAMN10711886, study PRJNA513374) | rock metagenome | isolation source: Antarctica rocks | place: Antarctica: Victoria Land, University Valley | reverse complement strand
GGACACGTTGAACGCTTCGGCGATCTCCGCTTGGACGCGGTTGCGGCGGGCGTAGGTCAGCGTGATGACGATGGAGTTGAGCAGGCCCACGGACGGGGGCCAGCAATGCCCCGGCTTGTCCTTGCACTCCTCGGCCACCAGGACCGCCAGCTCGCGGATGTCTTCCTCGCTCAACCCTGTTGTATGGTACATGTCGGCGGTCCGTTTCTGCTGATTGAGTGTGGTAACCCAATCGTGTCAAGAAACGGGCCGCCCCTGCGGGAGCGACACACCTACCAATTACTGCGGCAACTCATCCCCCCGGGCCCGTGAATAAGCCTCCCTGTATGGGGGCAACTCCCGAAGGCGCCGCTGCGCCGACTGCTGGTCATCCTCCGACGGTGGGAGAGCGTTCTGGGACATAAAGGCAAACCGAGGGCACCCGCGCCATTGTGCTGGCCGTGGCCGTTCAGCGCTCGTACCGGCTGAACTTCTCCTTTGCCGCGGGCGTCGCGGGGCTGAACAGGTTGACCAGGTTGCCGTCCGGGTCGCGCAGCAGCAGGGACCGGTTCCCCCACGGCATCGTGGTGGGTGCGTTGACGAACGTGGTGACCCACGTCTGCAGCGAGGCGTACGCGGCGTCGACGTCCTCGACTAGGAACTCGACGATCGCCGAGCGGTTGGCGGCGGGTTCGGCGCTGCCGGCCCCGAACAGCCCGACGGTCCGGGTGCTGCCTAGGGCGAGCGTTCCGCTGGGCGTCCGGAGCTCGGCGAAGTCGGGGTGCGGTCGGTCGACCGTTGCACCGGTGACCCGGGCGTAGAAGTCGACCATCTGGTCGAGGTCGGCGGTGATGATGCGAACGGAGACGAGGTTCATAGCGTCGACGCTAGAACTAATACAGGGCAGCAACCGCCCGCTATTGCTAGCTTTCTGGGATGCCTCGCCCAACCGCACGGGTCCTCGCGCTGCTGGAGCTCCTGCAAAGCGGCGGCACCCGAACCGTCGGTGACCTCGCGGACCGGCTCGGCGTCGACGAGCGGACGGTGCGCCGCTACGTCGCGCACCTGCTCGAGCTCGACGTCCCAGTGGAGTCGGTGCGCGGCCGGTACGGTGGCTACCGGCTAGGCGCGGGCTACCGGCTGCCACCGCTGATGCTCACCGATGACGAGGCGGTCGCAGTGTTGGTTGGTCTCGTGAGCGGCCCTCAGTCTGGTGTCGGCGCATCGCGGACCGCCGCCGACAGCGCGACCGCCAAGATTCGGCGGGTTCTGCCGAAACCGTTGGCCGTGCGGCTGGGCGCGTTGCTCGACACCGCTCACTTCCCCGGCCGGTCCCACCCTGGATCTGCAGCCGAAGTCGACGTGCTGCTCCTCGTTGCCGAAGCAGCACGCGACCGGCGCACGCTCGAGATCGTGCACGCGGGCCGAAACGGACGCACCACCGAACGGACGGTCCAGCCGTACGGTGTCGTCGCCCACGCCGGCCATTGGTACCTCACCGGCCAGGACACCGTGAGGCTGGAAGTTCGAACGTTCCGCCTGGACCGGGTCACCACGGCCAAGCTAGGGTCGGACACTTTCATGGTGCCCACGAACTTCCGACCGCAGGACGAGGTGCTCGGCGCGCTCGCCCGGACCCCGTGGCGCCACCTGGTGTCGGTGATTGTCCACGCTGACGCAGACGCAATCCAATCCCGACTGCCCCTCGGCCTCGCTACCATTACGCCGCTGACCGACGAGGACGGTTGGACGCGGGTCGAGATCCGTGCCGAGCAGCTTGACTGGGTGCCTGGCGTGCTCGCCAGGCTCGACGCGGACCTCGTCATCGAGGGCCCCGATGAGCTCCGCGACCGTGTTCTAACGCTGGCGCAGCGGCTGCTCGCTGCTTGCGGCGACGAGGCCGACGCAACGGCTCCTTCGACTCACACGGGTCGAGCTTCCTCTTAAGAAACATCACACCTCGCGGGATTTCCCGCCGCGGCTGACGAGTGCCGGTAAACCTTCCGCTTGCGGTGCACCGGTAGCCGGTCCCCTTTCGGCGCCCCACTCTCCAATCGAGATCACGGCGACCGGTCCATCACGGCTCCGTCGATTCGCGGATCGGCGGCGCTAGACCTGCACTGCTGTAAGCGCAACGAGCAGGGCAGGTACCCAGCTGTACGGCCGCGCCGGAGACCACCAGAGGCTTGCTGCCCAGCTGGCAACGACCAGGGTTGCTAGCGATACGCCCAACAGCCTCCAGAGCGGAGGCTGGTTGCTAGTCGAGTCCGCCACCACTGCATCACGCCTCGCCCGAGCGGCGGGGGTGCCAGTCACCCGGCACTGTCACCAGCTCGACCAGGTGAGGGTGAAAGTCCACGGCGACGCCGCCGTCCTTCATTGCGTGGTGGTGGACGACGCGGACACCGGAGTTGAACGTCATCTCGCACGTATGCCGATGATCCAGACCTGGGTCCGGGAGGCAACGGGTTAGGTTCGCCTGGCCGGTCACGCTGAGCCTCGCCAGGATCAGAACCCGATTGGCGAAACCCTCGACACTGACTAGTCGCGTGTGGGTAGTTGTTTTCGGGTGGGGCGGTGTTGAGTGGGCGATGATGTGGTCGGCGCTCTTCGTCCAGGTGAAGGGGTGGGCGCGGTCGTTCCAGCCGTCGATGTATTCTCCGATTGCTTCTTCGAGGTCTTTGACGCTATGGAATGTGCCGCGGCGGATGGCCTGGCGGGTGATGATCCCGAAGAAGATCTCGACCATGTTCAGCCAGGACCCGCTGGTCGGGGTGAAGTGCAGGGTGATCCGCGGATTCTTAGCGAGCCAGGCCTTGACGTTGGGGTGCCTGTGGGTGGCGTAGTTGTCGCAGACCACGTGCAACGGGACCCGCGGGTAGGCCCGGGCGACGGCCTTGAGGAAGTGCAGGAACTCGGTGTTCGTGTGCTTGGCGTAGCAGCGGTCGGTCACCTTCCCGGTCGCGATCTCCAACGCAGCGAACAGGCTCGTTGTCCCGTTGCGCTTGTAGTCCGATGTCTGTTTCTCCGGGATCCCGGGCCGGAGGGGGAGGATCGGCGCGGTCCGGTCCAGCGCCTGGATCTGGGTCTTCTCGTCCACACACACCACCACCGCTCGCTCCGGGGGGGGTCCAGGTACAGACCGAGGCCCACGGACGGGGGCCAGCAATGCCCCGGCTTGTCCTTGCACTCCTCGGCCACCAGGACCGCCAGCTCGCGGATGTCTTCCTCGCTCAGCCCTGTTGTATGGTACATGTCGGCGGTCCGTTTCTGCTGATTGAGTGTGGTAACCCAATCGTGTCAAGAAACGGGCCGCCCCTGCGGGAGCGACACACCTACCAATTACTGCGGCAACTCATCCCCCCGGGCCTGTGAATAAGCCTCATTGTATCCACTGTCCGAGAAACGCGGGGCACCTCAATCGCCGCGTCAGCCGTCGTCGAAGAGGCTGGGGTGCGTCGGCCACTGGGAGCGGTGTGGGGTGCTGGCCGTCTACTGCGTCGTATGGCTGCCGCGCAGGGGCGAGGTCCAGGGGTTGACCAGATCCAGGTCCAGGCCAATGAAGTCGCTGGTGTTGCGGGTGGCCAGGGTGGCGCTGTGAGCGCGGGTGACGGCGGCGATCTGGGCGTCGAGGGCGCTGATCGGGGTGCCGGCGCGTTCTCGGGTGGTGACGACGTCGCCGTAGGCGGCGGCTGCGGCGGCATCGAAGGCCAGGACCCGTTCGGCGAAGGTGGTGAACACCTGCTCGGCAGCAGCTGCCAGCACCTGCCGGCGCCGTCCGGGGGGTAGGCGGGCGATGCCGTAGCCGACCTCAGCGACAGTGAGGGCGCTGGTGTACACCAGCTCAGGGGTCTGAGCGCGGGCCCTGGCCACCACCACCGGGTCGGGGGTGGTACGCATCAGCTCCGAGATGACGTTTGGTGTCCAGAATGATCACGACTGCGGGCCTGTCGTCGCCCCGTGCACGAGGACCGAGCCTCAGGAGGGCAGGTCGGCGGCGCGGGGCATCGTGGTGCGCGCGGGCAGTTCCAGGTCCAGCCCGCCGAGCCCGCTCGGGCCACCGAAGCGGTCCAGCAGGGCACCGGCCAGGCCCAGGGTTTCCGCGGGCTCGCGGACCGCATCGGTGAGGATCGTGCGGATCTCCGCCTCCATGGAGCGCCCGTGCTCCGCGGCGCGCACCCGCAGGCGCTCTCGCACGCTGTCGTCGAGGTCCCTGATGCTCACCGCCGCCACGACCGCCTCCAGTACCTCCCGGAGACGCCCGCTCCGCTGCTGGCAATGCTAGCGAATGTCGGGCAGACCGCTCGTGGTTAGCTGTTTCGCACCTGGTTGGAGGCCGGGTCGACCACCACGTGACCGGCCACCGGGAGAGACCTCAGAGCGTGATGACGACCTTGCCCGGGCGTGGCGGCCGGCTTGGAAGGTCACCGCGTCACGGATGTGGTTGACCGGGTAGCGGGCGGCGATCGGCACGACGATGCGGCCCTGGGCGGCCAGTTCGGCGATGCGCTGCAGGGTGCCGGGCGCGGCGTCGGCCCCGCCGGTGGCCCTCGCGGGCAGGTCGGAGTCGCGCGCGGCGATGATCGAGACCCGCTCGGGCGCCACCCCCAGCTCCAGCGCGGCATACGCCGCCTCGGTGCCGAAGAGGTCGGCGGCGGTGATGCCCTCGGGCGCCAGGGAGCGGACCCGCTCGACCAGGCCCGGGCCGTAGCGCACCGGCTCAGCACCCAGGGAGCGCACGAAGTCGAACGAGGCCTCCGACGCGGTGCCGATCGGCTCACCGCCCAGATCCTCACCCGACGACCCGCGCCTACCTCCGAGCCCGGGGGCGCCGGGCCCACCACCTCGTCACGCCGCACGTATCCGCCGCCCGCCCCGGACCGCGACCGAGGCCGGTGAACGGGCGGGAGCGGGCCGCTGCACAGCAAGAGTTCGTTAACCGGCCCATCACAAATGAGGGTGTAGCGGTCGCGGTGTTTAACAGCGCCACAGCACTCAGCAGAATTCGGTTGCGCACCGCGTCGCCGCTTGCTAGGGTCCCAACGAAATTGCGATCCGTCGGCAGGAGGTGACACCCATGAACGCAGTATCCGCACTGGGTGCTCCCCTGCAGCACACGATTGCGCGACTGAGGTAGTCGCCACCGGGAGCGCCCGCCAGGCAACTCGCGAAAGGCGACTCCCATGAACATGACACCTCCTTCAACTCTGCCCTCAACCTCGACGACGGCCTCCAACCAGCTGACATCTGACCAGGACCAGCCGCAGGTCGACGCCACCAAGCGGACGCGCGCCACGGGCGAGCGAGCGTTGGTCCTCGGTGGCGGCGGATCGACAGGCAACGCGTGGCTGATCGGTGTCATCGCCGGCCTGTTCGACGCCGGGCTGGACGTGACGACAGCCGACCTGACCATCGGGACGTCAGCCGGCTCGACGGCCGCGGCCCAGATAGCTGGCGCGACCCCGACCGAACTGCTCGCCGCCATCCTCGTCACTACCCCGCAGCGACGCGTTCCGATCAGGCCGGTGGCGGACCACCTGCAGAGGACCAGCACGATCATCGCCTCCGCTGAGGGCGCGGCTGACATGCGCCGCAGGATTGGCGCAGCGGCACTCGACATGGAGGCGGCGTCGGACGGCTCCTGGCAAGCACAGTGGCGCGCCACCGTCGCCTCACGGCTGCCCACCCAGCGCTGGCCACAACGAACGGTGCTCATCACGGCCGTCGATGCCCACACCGGCGAGCCGGTCGTGTTCGACCGGCACAGCGGAGTCGACCTGGTGGACGCCGTCGCCGCCAGCTGTGCCAGTGGCCTTCCCTACAGGATCGGGGACGACCGGTACATCGACGGCGGCTACCGACGCAACGAGAACGCCGATTTGGCAGCCCGATACGGGCGAGTGCTGGTGCTGTCACCCTTCGGCGGCAGAACCCTGCAACCGCTGGACTGGGGCATGCAGCTCGCGGCGCAGGTCGACGAGCTGCGCGCAGGCGGAAGCAGAGTCGAGACGATCTTCCCGGACAGCAACTCCGAGCACATGTTCGGCGCCAACGCGATGGATCTGTCGCTGCGTCCGCCTGCTGCTCGAGCTGGTCACGTCCAAGGCAGAGCCCTTGCTGGACAGCTCACCGAGTTCTGGCGTTGACGCCCCCCGAATCAGCGGTCCCTGAGAGCAGCTGCCTCGATCCAAGCCTGTGACGCAGGACGACGCTCGACGGACGTTTGCACCAGTTGGAAATCCCGCACCGCCCCCCGGCGACCAGTTTTGCTGCATAATTCGCATTATCCATCACGATCCGCCCGCTCCTCCGATTGCCCCGAGTGCCTGGCCGGGGTGCCGCGCGGGGCGATCATGAGCTGCAGGGCGGCTTCATCTACCGGTGTTCGGGCGTGAGAAGGTCGGACCCGCCTCGTCGCGTCTTCGGCCACACTGCTTGCGCGGACAACGACTTCATATCTTGGCGAGATGTGTCGCGGTGGCTGCGCCGAGTCGTCGAGCCGCGACACCAGGAGTTCCAAGGCTGCTTCGGCGACCTCCCCCTTCTCGGGCCCGACGGTCGTCAGGGGTGGGTTCGCGAACTCCCCTTCTTTAATATTGTCGAATCCAGCCACTGCAATATCCTGAGGAACCCGTAGCCCTGCTTCGTGGATCATGTGGATCGCGCCGACGGCGAGCAGATCGCTGACACAGAACACGGCGTCGGGCTGGTGCTCCAGATCGAGCAGTCGCCGCATCGATCGCGCCCCAGCGGATCGATCGAACGTGTTCGCATCGGCCTGTAGCATCGGATCAACTTGCCGTCCGGCATCTTTCAACGCGAGCGCGTATCCCCGGACCCGTTCCCACGTCACCTCCCCGGGAGCAATTGACTGTTGTCCAAGAACCGCAATCCGCCGGTGACCCAGCTCTATCAGGTGCGTCACAATGGCCCGGGCGGCAGTAATGTTGTCGATCGCCACGTGATCCATTACGCCGGCTCCGACGCGTTCACCTAGGAGAACCATCGGCACGTCGCTGGCTTGATCGAAGTCTCGGTGATCCAGCCCCCACGGACTGAAGATTATTCCGTCGATCGAGTGTCGCCTGAGCCCCTTGACGACAGCCAGTTCACGGTCGCGCTGTCCACCGGTCTGATCCACGATGACGGTGAATCCTCGGTCCTCGGCCCGTCTGACGATTTCGCTCGTGAGCTCGGCGAAATACGGGTTCTCCAACCACGGCACGGCAACCGCAAGGGCTCCGGACCGACCGGTGCGCAGCACTTTTGGCGCATGATTTAATCGATACCCGACCTGGTCCAGCGCCGCTTGTACGCGTTCGCGGGTATCGGTTCGCACGGGGGGCCACCCCCGTAGCACGTTTGACACAGTCTTGGTCGAGACGTTGGCAACCGCCGCAACGTCTCGCATGTTGGGTCTCACCGGTCAGCCCTTTCGTCCTGGAGTCAGCCTCCCGGGTTCCGACCTGTGACGATAGCAGCCCGCAGCTCCCTCGGGTGGGCCCCCGCATCTGGAGATGTGGGGGACCCACTCGGAGTGGACCGCTGCATGTGGGCACCTGGCCCATTCAGAAAGCGGCGGCTACGCCGACGAGCCTGTCGAACGCTGCGTCGAGTCGATCGTCGACCACCTGCCGTCCAGCCGACTCCATATACCAGGCCACGATCTCAGCCGCTCCCCGGATGAACGGGACTTCCGCCCGGTAATTGGGCACCGCCCCTTTGATCTTCGTATTGTCGAACACGGCGCAGTTGACCTTGTCGCCGAGGATACCGGGCGCCAGCTCAGGGACGACCCGGGCGATGGTGTCGGATGCGACATGGACCAGAGTCGGCTCGACCCCGACTGCTCGACCCAGCCAGGTGTAGATCTGGTTCCATGTCGGCGCCTCGTCGGACGTGATATGAAAGCAGTCGCCCACCAGTTCCGGCCTGCCGATCAGGCCGGTGAAGCCACGCGCGAAGTCGCTGCTGTGCGTGATGGTCCACTGCGTCGTCCCGTCTCCGTGGACGAGGACCGGCGCACCTCGTCGCATTCGCGCTAGGTCAGTCCACCCGCCGGTGGTCGGCACCTGCCTTCTGTCGTACGTGTGCGACGGCCGGACAATGGTCACCGGGAACCCCGTCTCCCGCCAAGCCGCCACGAGCGCGGTTTCACATTCGATCTTGTCCTGTGCGTACTTCCAGAATCCGTTCCGGAGGGGCGTCGATTCGCGGATGGGAAGGCGGCTCGGTGGAGTTTCGTACGCCGCGGCGGTACTGATGAACAGGTACTGTCCGCAGCGGCCCGTGAAGAGTTCGATGTCCGTCTCCACATGCCCCCTGGTAAAGCCGACGAACTGCGCGATGACATCGAAGGTGCGCTCGCCGAGTGCCGCGCGGACCGACGCTTTCGAGCGGACGTCCGCGTGGAGGATCTCAACATTGCTCGGTACAGAGCGTGTGCCAGCAGAGCCGCGGTTCAGTAGAGTGACCTCCATCCCCTGCCGTACTGCCTCGCGCACGCAGGCCGAACTGATGAGACCCGTGCCCCCAACAAACAGCACCCTTGTATTTGACATGAACAGTTCGCCCTTTCTTCTCAATCCAGCGATGTCAACGTCGACGGCTTAGCTACCCGGGTCCTCTCCCAACATGGTGTGTTCAGCCACGGGTCGCGCCGTCGAACAGCGACAGTTCGAAGTAGCGCATGAACGGGGCCACCAAGATGATCGGGATCGCCGTCATGATCACTCCCCCGGCGAGCACTGGGCCCCAGCTCGGCAGTTGAACCGTTCCCTGCAGTGACGCCAGAGCGAGTTGGGCGACCCAGTTTGACGGGGAACGAAGGACGACCAACGGCAGGAAGAACGACTGCCACTGTGCAATGAAGAGGACGATAGCGGCCGTGACCATCAACGGCCGGGAAAGCGGGAGGTAGATCTGCCACATGATCTTCCAGAGGCCGGCACCGTCGATCATCGCCGCCTCACGGAGGTCACGTGGAACACCACGGTAGAACTGGCGGAACATGAACACCACAAATCCGTTGGCTATGGTCGGCAGTATGACGGCGACCAGGGTGTCCACGAGGTTCAATCTTTGCATGATGATCAACACCGGGATGACGATGGCCTCGAACGGGACCATGAAAGTGACCAGGCAGAGTGCGAAGAAGGGCCCGCGGATAGGGAAGTCGAAATATGCGAACGCGAAAGCGGCCATCATGTTGACAGCGCTGCCGGCAGCGACCGTCACCGCACACACGATCAGCGTGTTCAGCAGAGCGGTGCCGAAGAACGAGCCATTCGAGAACAGGTCCCCGTACGCCCCGAAGTCCGGACTGTAGGGTACGAGTGCTTTGAGCGCGAACGGACTCCAGTCCCTGAAGATGCCACCCGTCGGCTTGCGGAGTGATGTCACCACCATCAACCATATGGGCACCGAGTAGATGAGCGCCATGATAATCAGCCAGGTGTGTCCCACTACCTGCGAACCCCGGTTACGCATCGTCGCTCCTTATGATCCGGAACTGGACGGCCGCGACGATCCCGATGAGTACGAGCAGGATGACTACGACCGCGTTGGCGTCAGCTGGCTGACCGTAGCGGAGAACGTTCTGCGCGGCCGAGTACATCAGGAAATTGGTCGCATTGCCGGGTCCTCCGTTGGTCAACAACTGGGCGGGGACAAATACCACCAGTCCTGCCGACGACAACACAACCCCGGCCAGCAGCATTGTTCGCTTCATGAGGGGGAGAGTAACGGAGAAGAACGTTGAGAAGACGCCGGCGCCGTCGATTCGAGCGGCCTCGAAGACCTCCGTGCTTAACGCGCGGAGGGAGGCGAGGAAGATGAAGCTCCACAGCCCGATATTCGACCACACACCCATCAGTACCAACAAGAGGAGCGCTTGTCCGGTGCTCTCGTAGAAACCCTGCGGTGGGATGCCCACCGCGCCCAAGACGCCGTTCACTGCACCGCTGCCCGGGTTGAATAGGGCGCGCCACAGGACGACCACGACCGGCGGCGCGATTGTGAGAGGGACGAGCAGAAAGAATCGGTAAACAGCCGTGCCGCCTCGGACGACCTTCAGGGCCAGCGCCGTCGCCATGCTGATCGCGATGATAAGGACAGTGGTCAATCCTGCGTACTCGACCGTGACCGTCAACGAGTGGACAAATTCGGGATCGGTGACCACGAACCGGAAGTTCGCGGTCGTCGCGCTCGTGATCGCCCCGTTCGCGGCCTTCAGCGGTGGCTGAAGGCTGATCAAGATCCCCCAGACGAAGGGGAACAGTGTGAACAGCGCGAGGAAGACCGCCAAGGGTATCAAGAGGAGGTACGGCACGGCAGGTCGGGTCCGCGGCCCGTTACCCGAGAGACGGACCGCACTTCCCCACTTGCCTCGACGACGGCCGGAGTCGGTGGTGGTCGCTTTAGTCCTGATGGCCGGAGAGTTGGCTCCCATGGGCACTCCAAGTACGCGTGGTGGAGGTGGCGGGCGTTCGGCAATGGGCTGCTCCTGGGGGCGCGGCGCACGCCCCTAGGAGCAGCCGGACCGTCAGTGGTACTTCGTCAGCTCGCGGCTCACCTGGTCGTACATCGTCGTGGCGGCATCCTGTGGCGATTTGGCGCCCGTTCGAGCACTCTGATACGCGTCGGACAGTGACGTAAACAACGTTGCGCCGATCGGGCTTGTCACGGGCGTTTCCGGCCAGTTCTGCGACTGCCAGGCGCCGAGCACCTTCACAGAATTGGGGAAGGTCTTGTACTTCGGATCTGTCATCATGGCGGCAAAGGGAGTTTTCAGCATCGGGACGCCCGCAAAGAACGGCGCCGCGACCAGGATCTTGGAAGCCTGGGGGTTCAGCAGGACGAACTTCATGAACTCGGCGGCTTGAGCCTGGTGCGGGGATTTCGCGTTCAGGACATAGCCGCTGTTCGTAGACTGCACCGCCTTATGTCCACCCTGGTAGTAGGGCTGCGCCGCAGCGTCGCAGTCGAATTTCACCGTCTTGCACTCGTCGAACACCGCGTCGTGGCTCAACTGGAATGCGGCGTTACCCGCAAGGAACTGGTCATTGGAAAAGTTCGGGTTCGCGATCTGCGAAGCTCCGCCGACGAAGAACGTTTTCCACCTCGCCATCGCCTCGACCCAGGGCTGCTTGTTCAGGTATCCATCAACAGTGAGGCCCCTCGGACCGGTCGCCTTGGCGCCGAGCTGTTCGGCGAGCGGAAGGGTCGCCCATGCCTGGTCCCCCGGAAAGATTAGACCTGTCTTTCCGGTCTTCTGCTTGACCTGCTTGGCCGCTGCGAGGACCTGTTCCCACGTCCACACACCGCTGGTAGTGGCCTGCAACGACTCACGCTTCATCGTGGGCGGCGGCTTGACGCCTGCCTGCTTGAGCAGATCCTGGTTGACTGCCAGCCACATGCCCGAGTTGTCCGTCGGAATTCCCAGCATTTTTCCGTCGGAGGTGGTCCATTCCTCGATGAGGTGGGGAACGACCGTCGACAGCTCGGCTTTCGTGAAGTATTTGGTCACGGGGGTGATCCAGCCGTTCGCGTACCACTGGTACTGGTACCCGACCTCCGCCGAAGCGATATCGAGCGACGGATCACCCTGCCCGATCCGCAGCACCGAACTCTGTCTGGCGGTGCCGTTATCCGGCTCGAACTTCACCTTAATCTTGGGATGGGAACGCTCGAACAATGTGATGACCTGCTGTGTTGCCTTGGCGTTTACTGGTGCAGCGTCACTGGTCAAGGTGATAGTGACAACGTCGTTGCCGGTTGCGTTGCCGCTGGTCCCACCGCCACTGCAAGCCGCGATGAGTGTTACCGCGGCAGCGGCAAGCGCACACCTGGTCTTCCCCGCCCGCATGATCGGGCCTCGGAGGACGATGATCGGCACGAAGAACCCTGTCTGACCCGCCAATCTGGGGACTGGCGGATGGTCGTGGGATTAGCCGCGTTACTCGGTGGGGGCTTCAGACTGCGCATGACCGGCTCCTTTGCCTCGGGGGGGTATTCGACGACTTGCCGACCGTGAACTCCGGGCTGGTGCACCACCCCCTGGATGCTCAGCTGTCAAAGGAGACTAACAGCGCAGTTCACGCGTGTACACCCTGCGCTCGGCAGACGAGCGAGCGGGACCGAGGCTCCGACGCTGCGCACCGCCCAGTCCGGTCGCGGCGACCCGGCCGCGACCGCCATCCGGCCCGACCGGCGCGTAGCGATCAGGTCGGCTGCGCCACCCAGGCGACCATTGAGTGGGTCGTCGTAGCGCACGCCCGTCAGCCGCGCCTCCGGCGTCCGGTGTGTGTCCGGGCTCAAGGGTCAGGTTCCGGCGGACGTGACACCGCCGGGCTGCTGGGCGCCGGGTGGCACGCGGGACACGACAGCCGGCCGGTGCCGTGTGTAACGCTGACCGGGTCGCGGGCCGGTGCGGCACGTCGTTCCCCGACACCGCCGCACCGCGCCGCGGACCCCGGTCGCCGAGCCTGACCGGGCAACCGGACGGGAGCGGAGGCGCAGCCGTGAGCGCGCAGAACCCTCACCCCAGTGCTCTGCTCATGACCCGCCAGAACCACACACCGGCCGCTCTGGGCACCCAGGTGTTCACCCTCGGCGCCGGCGCGAAGATCACCGCCACCGCAGGCGGAGCAGCCGTCGCCGGCACCTTCGCCGGCCACTCCCCGCCGCGCTCCTCCTTGCCGGCTCCTGCCCAGTCGCCGCCGGTGTCCTCGGCCAGCTATCTCTCAACACTCATCGCTTGTCCCGCCGCGGTGGTGCGACGACTGAGCAGCGTGGGGCCTGAGCGAGAGCGATCCCCCGGAAGATCGTTCTAAGTGAGTAATCCCAATTATCCACCACAGATGGTGTGGTCCCCCAGCGTCTGGGACGGTGCGGCGGTGGCGCCCCACAGCGAAGCCGACCGGGTCCGGTCGGGGCGTGGACCACGACCGGTGGGCGCGCTGTGGCGCGAGCCGACCCTGTGGGTGCTGGCGGCGGCGGTCTTCGCGGCGATCACCACCGAGGTGTTGCCGGTGGGACTGCTCCCGCAGATCAGTGCCCGCCTGGGGGTGGATGAGTCCCGCAGCGGTCTGCTGGTGTCCGCCACGCCGTCGTGGTCGCGGTCTGTTCCATCCTCCTCACGGCCGTGGTGGCCCGGTGGCCGAGACGACCGGTGCTGGGTGGCCTGCTCGCCGGGTACGCCGTGAGCAACGCGCTGTTCGCGTGGACCAGCAGCTACGGGGTGGCCCTGGCGGCCCGGATCCTGGGCGGTCTGGCGCACGCCGGTCTGTTCTCCGTGGTCTTCGCGGCCGCGGTCAGTGCCGTGCCCCCGTCGCGGGCGGGCCGGGCGGTCACCTTCGTGAGCGCCGGCAACGCCGTCGGACTGGCCGTCGGCGTGCCTCTGGGCACCGCGGTGGGGTCCGCGGTGGGGCTGCGGGTGACCTTCGCCGCGGCCGCCGCACTCATGGCGGTACTGGCCGTCCTGATCCTGGTGGTGCTGCCCCGCGCCGCACCGCCGGCCGCCACCACGGCGGACCCGGTGCTGTCCGCGGTCCGCCGGGGACCGTTGCTCATCGTCGCGGTGATCGTCGTCTGTACGACCCTCGGCCACTACACGCCGTACACGTACCTCACCCCCGCGATCCTGGCGGCGGGGGTCGGGCCCGGCCGGGTGAGCGTGGTCCTGTTCGGGTACGGCGCGGCCGGCGTCGTCGGCCTCACCCTCGCCGGCGTGGTGGTCGACCGCCATCCCGTCCGGGGCCTGCAGACAGCCGTCGCCCTCACCGCCGCGAGCGTGTTCGCGGTCGGCCTGGCCCACGCGTCCACCGCGGCCACGGTGAGCGCCGTCGTCGTCTGGGGCGCGGCGTTCGGTGCCCTGCCGACCCTGCTGGTGACCGCGGCACTGCGCGCCGCCCCGGACTCACCCGACGCCGCCCCCGCGGTCGTGAACACCACGTTCACATCGGGATCGCCGGCGGCGCCCTCGTCGGCGCCCGCGAGCTCCTCCACGGCGGCCCGTCCGTACTCGCCTTCACCGGCGCCGCTGTCCTCACGGTCGCGCTCGTCGCCCTCCTGACCCGCCGCGCCACCACCGAGCTGCCGCCGTAGGCGGGGAAGTGCAGCTGACCCGGGGGGCCTTCGACCGGGCGGGTTTGAGGGCACCTGCTCCGCGTCCGGGACGCCGCGTTCCCACTGCCGCCACTAGAGTTCTTTGCGCTCCAGCCAGGTGCGGATGGTCTGGATGTGTTCTGCCTTCCGTTCGACCGGCAGCCAGTGTCCGGCGGGCAGACTCGTCGTGGTGAGGTCGGCGCAGGCCACGCGCATCGGGTCGCCCTGGCGATTTCCGGTGATGCTACAGATCCCATCCCAGTCGCCGTTGACGAACAGCACCGGTTGCGACAGGCGGCCGCCGTTGGGCGCCTTGCGCGCGTAGGCGATGTTGGCGTCATCGTTCAGATACCACGCGGAGGGGGGGCGGAAGCCATGGGCCGTGAACGCCTGGACCAGGACGTCGAAGTCCGCCGGCGGCCAGAGAGCCGGGTCGGGTTGGGTCGACGGGGCGCGGTGTGCGGCACCGAAACGCCCTCCGTTGCGTGTGACGACCGCTGATGGCCAGACACGGCCCATGGCGGCGGGGTCGCCTGGTCGGTAGACCGACGCCAGTGTTGCTGCTTGGTCTGCGTCGAGGTCGGTGACCGCGGCCTCGAAGTGTGTCGTGTAGTAGCGGTAGTAGTCCCATTGGCCATCCGGGTATTGGTCGATCGGGTAGATCGTTCGGTCGACCAGCGGGACGAGGGTGGGTAGGGCGTTCGCGTCGGGGAAGTACGCCAGCGAGGTCAGCACGACGCCGCGGCTGCGCGTGGGTTCATGCGCAGCCAGCGCACCGGCCACCACACTGCCCCAGTCGTGGCCGACCCAGATCGCGGGCGTGCTGCCGAGGTGGTCATGGAGCTCCGCCATGTCCGCGACGACCTCCTCGATGGTGTAGGAGTCGTTGGTTGCTGGGGCGGACGAGCCGCCGTAGCCGCGCAGATCGGGAGCGACGCAGTGCCAGCCGTCGGCGGCGAACGCGTCCATCTGGGCGCGCCACATCAGACCGATGCTCGGCCAGCCGTGGAGGAAGACCATCAGCGGTCCGTCGATCGGCCCGCACTCGATGTACCGCGTGGTGTGACGGGCCGTGCTGAAGGTGTGGCCGTCGGGCCGGCCCTGAGGCAGGGCGGCGGATCGCCCGGCCGGTGCACCCTCGGGTGGTCGGCGCTGATCGGCGAGGCTGAGGCCGACGTCAGTTCGAGCGGATGGCAGCACGGGTTCTCCTGGGTTTCGTGGTGCAGGCGAGGACCTGCCGGCGGATCAGAACGCACCGACCGGTGCTAAGCGGCGGGCGAGCAACGCGGCGGCGATGGCGATCAGCGGGAGGACCGCGGCGACGGCGAGGGCGTCGGCCAGGGGCAACTCGGCTGAGAGACCGCCGACGAGGGCGGGACCCACCGAGCTGCCGCCATAGATGAGGAAGTCCAACAGGCCCTGCGCGTTGTCCTGCTGGTCGTGATCGATCAGGGACGGGACTAGGCCGAAGAGGACGGTCTGGCCGGCCGCGAAGGCGGCGGTGGTCAGCGCCAGCCCGAGTACCGAGAACACCGCCACGGTGGGTAGCAGCGCAGCGAGGAGGACACCCGCGGTGCTGACGCCGCCGAGGGTGATCGCGACGACGGTGATCGAGGAGCGGTGGGCCAGGGCCCGGACGAGCCTGACACCGAGGATGGAGAACGCCGCGCACGGCAGCAGGGCTGCTCCGATCAGCGGGGTGCTCCAGCGTGTCGCGGATCCGATGAGCGCGGGCGCGGCGAACAAGGTGGCGTAGTACGCAGCGAAAACGGTCAGGCCGATGACACCGGTGACCACGAAGTACGGCGCGCCCAGGATCTTCCTGGGTACGAATCCGTCGGGGTCGCGGCGGACGTGGACGACCAGCGTGAACGCAGCGATGACGGTGAGGACCGCCAGAGCGAGGACCACCGTGAGCGGCAGGCCCGTGGACGAGGCTTGCAGCAACACGACCACCGCGCCCCCGACGAGGGTGAGCAGGAGCGCACCGCGGAGGTCGATGCGGGTGTCGGGCCTGCGTTGCGCGGGTGCCAGCCGGGCGGCGGGGATGAGGGCCAGGACCGCGAGTGCCGGGAGCGCGACGACGGCGCGCCACCCGGGCCAGGCGGTCAGCAGACCGCCGAGCAGGGTGCCGCAGGCCGAGGCGGTCGCACCGGTCGCGGCGACGATGCCCAGGGCGCGGGCACGGTCGGCCCCGTCGAGGCGTGCCGTGACGGTGGCGTAACTGCTGATGACCAAGGCCCCGGCACCGATGCCACCGACCGCTCGCCCGATGATCACGACCACCAGGTCCGGGGCGAGGGCGGCCACTATCGAGCCGGCGACGAGCAACCCGACGCCGGTGATGAGGCAGACACGCAGCCCGACCCGAGCGGAGATCCGGCCGAACAACGGCATGGCCACCGCGGTGGACAGTGCCCACGAGGCCAACACCCACGACGACGCCCCGAACGGCACCTGCAGGGAGCGGGCGATGGCGGGCAGCGCCACCGAGGGTGCGCCGAGGGCCACGAAGGAGGGCACGAGCAGCGCGCCGAACACCGCCCCCACGCGGCGGGGCGTCACCGGTGCCTCGACGTCCCCGGTCACTCGAGGGCCGCCTGGGCGATCAGCGCGGCGAACGCTTCGGGGGCCTCCAGGGGGGTGAAGTGCCCGACCCCGTCCGCCCAGGTGATGGTGACGTCGGCGAAGAAGGCGTCGAGGGCGTCGGCGAAGGCGCGGGGGAAGGTGGGGTCGAACTCCTGCCACAGCACCCGCACCGGGAGGGTGAGCCGGTCGTCGCGGGCGGGGGCCTGTTCGGCGGTGGCGTTGGCGATGAGCCCGCCGCCGGCGCGGTACCAGGCGATCGACGCCGCGAACGCCCCGGGGGGGCCGTAGACGTCGACCAGGTGGTCGAGGTCGGCCTCCCCGAGCTGGAAGCGTGGGCCGGACCAGTGCTCGTAGCGGTCGCGCAGGTACTGCCGCACCCGGTCGGGCTGCCCGTCCAGGAACCGTTCGGCCAGCCCGGACCGGTGGAACCCGATGTACCACAGCTCGTTGGCGGTCGGGGGTTCGAGGATGCGCCGCCCGGCGCCGGGCAGCGGGGGTGAGAGGACCAGGGCACGCGGAAGATCAGGGCGGGCGTGGGCCAGGGTCTGGGTGATCCGGCTGCCGATGTCGTAGCCGGCGATGACGGGTCGCTGCAGGCCGAGCTCGTCGATCAGGGCGAGCACGCTGCGCACCTGGGCGGCCGCGTCGTAGTTCCCGTCGGGCTCGCGACGGTGTTTGTCGGAGCTGCCGAAGCCGCGCAGGTCTGGGAAGACCACGTCGAGTGACTCGGGTAGCAGGGGCAGCACCGCGCGCCAGTCCGCGCGGTCACCTGGCCAGCCGTGCAGCAGGACCACCGCGGTTCCGCTGCCCCGCCGGTGGTCGTACGCCAGCCGGAAACCGTCCACGGGTGATCCCCACGGCATGTCGACGCCCCTCCTCGGCCATCCCACGGTCGCGGGACGCCTGGGTTCACGACATCACCGATGAGGCAGGAGATCGAGGAGCAGTCCTCCATCGATCATTCGGTATCATCGAACGATCGGGGAGGCATGCGCTGGCGGGAGGGACACGGTGAACAGCCGAGACCTGCTGTTCTTCGTCACCGTCGCCGAGGAGCTGCACTTCGCCCGCGCCGCCGCCCGGCTGTACATCGTGCCGGCCACGGTCACCCAGCGGGTCCGCGAGCTGGAGACCGAGCTCGGGGTGCGCCTCTTCGACCGCACCAGCCGCCGCGTCACCCTGACCCCGGCGGGCCGGCGCCTGCTCGAGCCGGCACGAGCGATCCTGCGCAACCTCGACGGGCTGACGGATCTGGCCCGCTCCCTCGCCCTCGGCAGCACCGGTCATGTCCGGGTGGGCCTCACACCCAACCTGGGCGCGATCGGCGCCCGGTTCACCGCCGACCTGCTGGCCCGCCTGCCCGGGTTGGAGATGGTCGGGGAATCCATGTGGAGCACCGTCGGTCTGGACGCGGTCACCCGGGGCGACATCGCCGCGGCAGTGGTCCGCGGGCCGGTCGAGCGTCCGGAACTGCACTCGACGAGGATCGGCTCCCACCGCGACGGCTTCGTGGCACTCGCCGCGGACGACCCACTGGCCGCCCAGGAGAAGGTGTCGATCCAGGCGTTCCAGGCTCGACCGTTCCTCATCACCGAGCGTTCTCTGGCCGAGGGGGTGCACGACCGTACGGTGGCCTACTTCGCCGCGCACGGCGTCGCCCCGAGCTGGCGCCACCACCGGCTCATGGGGTACGAACAGATCGGCCCGTTCGTCGCAGCTGGCTACGCCGCCACCCTCATCCACTGCCACCTCGACGACCTCGAGCTGCCCGGGGTCAGGATCCTCTCCCTCGTCGAACGCGCTCCGCGGTATGACGTCGCGGTGGTCTGGCGCAAGGACGACCATTCACCACTCGCCACGACGCTGAACAACTGGACCCAGGGAACGCCGACGCACTGAGACCAGGCGGCGTCCAAACACGCACGTCAACCACGGACGGGCGGTTACCCAACCGCCAAGCGGCGGTCGACTCGAGATCAGATTGTCCTGCACTGCGGGCTTATTCACCATCGATGGGGACCGTTCCTACAGTTGGACCCCACCACCGCTGTTGAGCCCTCGTGATGCAGAACCTTCATTATCCACTACATATCGACCGGTCCCCGGAGGTTCAGGCCTGAGCCTGTGGCCGGGGTTGTCGACCAGTCCCGCGGAGATGCTGTCGGCGTGCCGCCGCTGCCCCTCGGACCCTCGCACTTGGACTACGACGACCTGGCGGCGGCGCCCCTGGCCGCGCCGGTCCACGACTGGGACTTCGGGTGGCCGGCCGGTCTCCGCGATCGCGCGCGGGTTGCCAAGAGACCCATCAGACCGACCGCGAAGTCCTCCGGATGCGTGATTGTCCAGAGTGAGGTTCCGTCGCCGTGGACGGGTATTTCCGGCTCTTCGGATCTGAGCGTGGGTGAGCGGGCTGGCGTGGCGTTGACGGGGGGTGGGGTCGGGGTCTTCAGGATCGGTAGCGACCAAGCAGACCGATCGAGGAAGACCCCGACATGGATCACGATAGGTGTGGTCCGGGCGCGCGCTGGTGTGCCCGGGCGGATGCGATGTTCAACGCGGCCGGGATGCATGTCCTGGACGTGCGCCGTGAGGGGCGCCGGCTGGTGGTCACGGTGGAGACCGACGCGGACCGGGCCGGCTGCGGTGGGTGCGGGGTCGTGGCCACCGCGCACGGCCGGCGCCGGGTGACCGCGGCGGACGCCCCTTGCTTCGGGGCGTCCGTGCTGGTGGTGTGGTTGAAGCGGGTCTGGCGATGCCCGGAGTCGGCGTGCCCGGCGGGGACCTGGTCGCAGGCCCACGAGCTGGTCGGCTCGCGGGCGGTTCTGACCTCGCGGGCTATCAGCTGGGCCACCGACGCCCTGGCTCATGACGACACGACGGTGTCCGCGTTGGCCCGGCATCTGGGGGTCGACTGGCACACGTTGTGGCGGGCGGTGAAGACCGAGGCCACCGCCCGGATCACCCGCCCGGGGCGGCTGTCGAGCGTCCGGACGATCGGTGTGGACGAGCACATCTGGCGGCCTTCGACCAGGTCGGCGTACCGGGCCGTCACGGCGATGGTCGACCTGACCCGCGATGAGCAGGGGAAACTGCACGCCCGCCTGCTCGACGTCGTGCCCGGCCGGTCCGGCACCGCCTACGCCGGCTGGCTGCGGGCCCAGCCCGCCGCGTTCGTCGCGGGGATCGAGCACGCCGCCCTGGACCCGTTCCGCGGCTACGCCAACGCGATCCGCGACGAGCTGCCCGACGCGATCGCCGTGCTCGACGCGTTTCACGTCGTGAAGCTGGGCACCCAGGTGGTGGATGAGGTTCGCCGCCGGGAACAGCAGTCCACCCTGCACCGCCGCGGGCACCGAGATGATCCGCTCTACCGGATCCGCGGGCTGTTGCGCCACGGCCGCGAACCCCTCACCGCGAGCCAGCACGCACGCCTCGAAGCGGGGCTGCAGGCCGGTGACCCGAGCTGGGAGGTCAGCCTGGCACTGCTACCAGCAGCTCCGTTCCGCCTACACCGCTCACGATCCGGCCCAGGGCCGACGGATCGCCGAAGCCGTGATCAGCTCATTCCCCACGTGTCCGGTCCCCGAGATCGCCCGGCTCGGCCGGACCCTACGGTCCTGGAAGCCCCAACTGCTGGCCTACTTCACCACCAAGGGCGTGTCCAACGGCGGCACCGAGGCCGTGAACCTGCTCATCGAGAAGACCCGCCGCCTGGCCCACGGGTTCCGCAACTTCACCAACTACCGGCTCCGCATCCTCCTCGTCGCAGACGCCACCCGCCCCTACCGGCAACGCCCCACCCAGGCTTAGATCCGAAGAGCCGTATTCCTCTCCGCGGGCGATCCGGTCGACGACCGTCCAGTCGCCGGGTAGGGGCGGGTTCGCGTCGTCGTAGGTGTGCGAGGGCCGCACGATGGTCATCGGGAAGCCCTGCTGCTCGTACGCCTGCTGCGGCGCCGCGTCGAATCGCAGCTTCGCTCGCGCGTATGCGAGGAAGCGGTTGTGTGTCGGGGTCGACTCCGTGATCGGCGTCTGCAGCACGGGCTTGCCGTACACGGAGGCGGACGAGATCGCCACGTACTGCTTGGTGTGGGGCCCGAGGAAGGCGGACCGCTCGATCCGCCTGGGTCTCGTCGTACGCGAGGAAGTCGACGATCGAGTCGAAGGAGCGTCCCTCGAGTGCGCCGACGAACGACGCATCGTCTGTTACGTCGCCGGTGATCTGCTCCGCCGCATTCGGCAGCTGCGGGTGCTTGCGATCGGTGCCTCGGTTGAGCACGGCGACCCGCATACCGGTCTCGACGGAGAGCCGCACGCAGGAAGCGCTGATCGTGCCGATTCTCCTAGATAGAGGACGGACAATTGCGCCCTGTCGCGTTCCGCACCGCTCAGCCCTCCGTCGGGTAGGACACGTAGGAGAACCGTCGCGAATCGGGTGCCCAGCTGTTGACGTTGATGGTCCCTTGGCCGCCGGGGATCCGGATCCGCTCCCGCGGAGCGGACCAGTCGGCGGGGTCGACCACGACGAGCGCGACGTCCTTGTCTGCAGGGTGTCCTACCGTCCCTGTCGGGAACTCGATGTACACCGCAGCGGCGCCGTCCGGGGACAGGTGCGGGAACCAGTCAACGGTGCCGCTGGTGAGGAGGCGCTCCACCTCGCCGCCGCCGTCCGGTACGCGGGCGAGTTGCGCGTGCCCCGGCTCCCCCGCCCAGCGCTCGGTGTTGAAGTACAGCCACGACCCGTCGGGCGACCACTCCGGTCCGTCAATGTGGCCCTCGCCCGTGTCAACCAGTGTGGTCGCGCCGCCCGTGGCAGCGATGACGGCGAGGCGGCCGGGCTCCTGGAACGACGCCATCCGCACGTACGCGAGCCGCGTCCCGTCCGGTGAGACGCCGTGCAGGAAGTGCCAGACGTCCTCGTCGGATGTCACTCGCGATACCGAGCCGCCGGCGATCCCGGCCCGGTAGATGTGGCCGTCGGCCGCCGACAGGTAGATGTGCAGGCCGTCGGGGTCGAGCACGTGGTCGTTGTTGATCTCCGGGAGCGACTCGTGCTCGATCCGCTCCGGTTCGGCGCCGACGACAGGATCGAGCGACCAGAGCACGCCGTTGCCGTTCAGCAGCAGCGCGTCGCTGGAGGCGGACCAGTTGGGGGCCTCGAGCAGCACGTCGCGGCTTTCGTGGACGACGGTGTCCTCGCCGTTGACGGCGTCGTGGATGTGGATGCGCGCGGTCTGACCCGGCGCCAGCAGGCGGTATCTCGCCATCGGAGCGTCCCTCTGGTTCGGTCGGTCGCGGATCATGCCGGAACGCTCTCGGCGGCGTGCCAGGCGGCGCCGTGCACCTCAAGAATGACGCACAGGATGTTGTCTCGCTTCACGCCCAGCTTTTCGAACTCCTCGGCGATCGCGACGAAGGTCGCCTGCTTCTGCTCGTCGGTGAACCCGACCTGAGCGGTCAGCTCGATGAAGATGATGTCGGTCCGCTGCTGATTCGGGAACGTCGGCGAGTAGATGAGCTCGCCCTCGTCGTGGAGCGTGAACTTCTGGAACAGGTCGTCGGCGGGCATGTCGAACCCGCGCACCATCCCGGCGAGGATCGCCTTGCTGAACTCGGGCAGACGGGGCTTGTGGACGCGGTGGAGGTCGATACGGGCGTGCGGCATGAGAGTTCCTTTGATGTGAGGTCGGAGGGGGTGCGGCGCGGGCGGACTACTTGAGCGCGCCCGCCGCGAGGCCGCGTTCGAAGAACCGCTGCAGCCCGATGTAGGCGATGACGACGGGTAGTCCGGTCAGAACGGCCGCGGCGAGGACCTTCGTCTGGTCGTTGTTGTACTGCCCGACGAAGTACTGCGGGACGAGGGTGATCGTTTGGTGGTCCGGCGTCTGCAGGAACAGCAGGGCGAGGAGGAACTCGTTCCACGAGTTGATGAAGACGAGCACGAGGATCGCCGCCGTGATCGGCCTACTGAGCGGGAGCAGCACGTACCAGAAGGTGCGCCCCGTGTTCGCCCCCTCAACGCGGGCCGCCTCGAGCAACTCGTTGGGGATCCCGTCGACGAAGTTGCGGGCGAGCAACGTCGTGAACGGGATCTGCAGGGCCGCGACGGGGAGGATCACCGCCCACAACGTGTTGTACGCGCCGACCCGCGTAACCGTCGCAAACAGCGGTGCGAGCAGCACCACCCCCGGCAGGGTGAGGCAGGCGAGCAGCATCCAGAAGAAGAACTCTTTGCCCTTGATGTGCAGCTTCGAGAAGCCGAACGCCGCGGTCATCGTGCAGATGAGCACGATGGCGATCACCGCCGCGGCGATGATCGCGCTGTTGATGAAGAAGCCCGGGAGCAGCTGCAGCGACAGCACCGTCCGGTAGTTGGCCCAACCCGCTCCCGCCAGCGAACCCTGCACCATCGCGACCAGCGGGAACACGAACGGGATGACGAGCACGGTCAGCAGGAGCTGCAGCAGCACCCGGGTGCGGGTCCGTCTGGTCTCAAACATCGGCCGCGCTTCCCCGTCGTCCTCCGACGTTGATGATGACGGCTGCGGCAAGCGCGAGGACCAGCAGCACCATCGAGAGCGACGCCCCGTAGCCGACCTGAGCGAACGAGATGCTGACCCGGTAGATCTGCGTGCCGAGGAACTCCGTCCCGTAGCTCGGGCCCCCCGAGGTGACGAGGAATGGTATGTCGAAGGTCTTCAGGGATCCGATCGCGGTGAGGATCGTGATCGCGATCGTCGTGCCTCGGACACCGGGCCAGACGATCGACCGGATGATCCGGAGGTCACCGGCGCCGTCGAGTCGAGCTGCTTCCAGGATCTCGAGCTCGATCTGACCGATGGCCGCGAAGTAGAGGACGAACACGACGCCGGTCGACTGCCAGATCTGTACCGAGATCACGATCAGCAGCGCGATGGTCGGATCCGACAGCCACGTGCGCTCCAAGCCCCCGAGCCCGATCGCGCCGAGGACGCCGTTCAGTGTGCCGTCGGGCGCGTAGATCTGCCTGAAGACCGGTGCCACCGTCGCGGTCGCGAGCACCACCGGGATGAAGATCAACACTTTGTAGACGGTCTTGAGGTAGAGCCTGGAGTGCAGGAGACAGGCGAAGACGAGACCGAGCGCCACCTGTACCACCAGCGAGACGACGAAAAAGACCGCCGTGTGTTCCAGCGATCCCCAGAACACTGGGTCGCTCAGCATCTTCACGTAGTTCGCCGCACCGACGCCCTGTTGCAGCGGGCTGGTCCCGTCCCAGTCGAGGGTCGAGAGGTACGCCGTGTAGAAGATGCAGTAGTAGAGCAAACCGACCGACACCACCAGTGCTGGGAGGATCCACGGCAGCCCAGGCGGGCGACGCAGGCGCCGGCGCGGCGACCTCACGGTCGTCGCGCCGGTCCGGTGGGTGATTGTGGTCATCCTCGATCTCCGTTCGCGTGCGCTGTCACTGGCCGCTGGCGGCGGCCGTCTGCACGGTGCCCAGCACGTCGGCGGGCGCCTTGCCGCTGGTCACCAACTGGCAGGCCTGGACGACCGCTGCGCTTAGCTGCGCCCCTATGCCGTAGGACCGCACCTCCGTCGCGGACCCGAGCTGCTTGGTGACGGCCTGGAGCGCGGGCCCCTGAACGGACGGGTTTACGAGCGTGACCTTGTTGAACTGCACGCCGACGCCGTTCAGCGTCGGGAACTCGTCGAGGTTGTTCGCAACGACCTGTTGGCCATTCTTCGTGTTCCCCAGCCACAGCGCGAACGTCACCGCCGCATTCCGCACCTTGGACTTCGCGTTTACGGCCTGACCCGCGTCGGGGTCGGTGAACAGTGTGGAGGGGTTGCCCTTGCCGGCGACATCGGGGAACGAGATCGGAAGGATCGTGACCTTTTTCGTGTTCGCCGAGACACCCGCGCCCTGCAGCGCGGCCGTCAGGCTGGCCACTGACGCGTACTGCTGGTACCAGGTGCCCATCTGGACCATCGGGACCTTGCCGGTCAGGAAGGCGTTGTTGACGTCGGGGTACTGCTGGATCCCAGTGGCGCCGGAATCGAGGATCTTGGACTTGGTGAGGTCCTGCAGGATCTGCATGGACTGCACGACGCCCGCGTCGGTCCACTTTGCCTTGTTCGCCAGCAGATCGGTCCACAGTCCGGGCTGGACGCTGTCCATGATCGAGTGAAGGGTGTCGATCACGAAGCCACTCGTGCCCCCCATGCCCTCGCGGAAGCAGCCGAGGCCATGCGACCGGAAGGTGTTGCAGGCCTGCTGCCACTCGGTGAGGTTCGTGGGCACCTTGACCTTGTATTTGTCGAACGTCTCCTTGTTGATCCACATGATCCCGGCGCCGACCTTCGCCCACTGGGAGGCGACTAGGCGGCCCTTCACGGTGAACGCCTTCACCCCGATGGGCGCGACCTTCGACTTCCAGTCCGCGCCGAGAAGCTTCTGTGTGTCGGCGGTGAGGTCGTAGGCGTAGGGCGCGAAGGTCTGCCCGGAGAACGAGCCGCTCGCGTTGACCGTGAACACGTCCGGCCCATCGTTGGAGGCGAGCGCGGGGCGGAGTACGGCGGCGTAGTTGTCGATCGGCACCTTTTTGTAGGTGACGGCGATGTTCGGGTAATCCTTGTTGAACGCCGCGATCTCACGGGCGGCGAGATCGTTGTCGGGCGTCCAGCTCCACCAGGTGACCTTGCCGCTGGTGGCGGATCCCTGGTCGCTGGAGGTGCTGGAGGTGCTCTTCGCCGAGCAGCCGGTGAGTGTGGCGGCGATCAGTGCGCCGCCCGCGACGGCCGAGAATGCGGCGCGCCGAACCTGCCTTGAAAACATCATCGTCTTCCGTCCGTCAGATGGACGGGGACCCTCGGGCCACGTCCATGGGGCTGAGTCGCGAGGAGCATAACCTCGCCTCGAGGGACAAAGCAATAGCTGCGAAAGAAAGTTCAGACCGGCGTGTCGCGGCGCGGCGGGGTGGCTGCTCGAGGCCGGGTTCAGACGCGCTCGGCCCAGTGCCCTCGTGCGGGAGGGAGGCCCGGTGAGGGCAGTCGAGTGCTCAGGCGACGGGTGCGGCGAGGTGCGGGGTGAGGTGCCGCTGCAGGACAACGGTCGCGGCGCCGAGGGCCGCAGTCTCCGAGCCGGTCGATGCGAGCCTGACCGTGATCGGGTGGAGCTCACGCATGAATCCCGCGCTCACGACGCGATCCTGTGCGGCTTGCAGGAAGATCTCTTCCACGCCGGCAAATCCCGGCCCGGCGAGGACGACGAGGTCGAGGTCGAGAGTGTTCACGAGATCGCCGATCGCCGAGGCGAAGTACCCGGCGGCGGTCTCGAGCACGTGGCGAACTCTGGCGTCCTCGCTCCCGTCGAGGGATGTGAGGCGCCGGAACACCTCGCCGATCGGGGTCCCTTCGTCGACGCCGACCGCGGCACGCAAGTGGGCGTCGGCCAGAACCCGGTCGACCATCGCCCGTGGACTGGCCACGGTCTCGAGGCAGCCATGGGAGCCACACCAACACAGCTCGCCACCTGGCACGGCGATCATGTGCCCGATCTCCCCCGCGTTACCCGAGACCCCGCGGTAGATCGCGCCGTTGATCACGATGCCTGCGCCGATGCCGTGGGACATGTACACGGTGACGAAATCACGGCGGGGCTCCTGGCTCACCCAGAACTCGCCGAGCGCGGCGCAGTTCGCGTCGTTCTCTCGGGTGGTGGCGAGCCCGGTCCGCTGCGCCAACTCGTCCTCGACGGAGTACGGCTCCCAGACGTCGAAGAACGACGTGTCGACGTTCCAGCCCTGGGGGAATCCGCGCCGGCCGGCCGAGGCGACACCCAGCCCGATCACCGCGTCCCGCTCGACGCCCTCCCGGGCCATCAGGCCCTCGATGTCCGCGGCGAGCCGGTCGAGCACGAGCTCCGGCCGATCGACGCCCGTGCCGCCTGCGGTCGCCCTGGCGAGCTCCGTGCCGTCGGGACCGCACAGGACGACCGTCGAGCTGTGGAAGTCGATCGTGAGACCGACCGCGTACCGACCGCCGTCGTTCAGCTTCAGCAGCACCGGGCGCTTGCCGCCCGTCGACTCGGCGTAGCCGGTGTGCACGATCAGGCCGGTGGCGAGCAGCTCCTTGACAATCTTCGAAATCGTCGCCTCCGTCAGCACCGACCGGCGGGCGAGGTCGACCCGGCTGATCCTGCCGCTCGCCCGGATCAGGTCGAGCACGGCGCTGCGCGTCTCCGCGGACGAGCGACCCCGAAGGGTGAGCGGCGACACGGTCGATTGGTCCGAGATGTTGGTCATTCCCTTCCTCCGTCGCGACGCGCCGAGGCGGGGGTCCGATCAGCGTTGGAAATCTACACCGGCCGCGGACAGCGCCGCGGCGCGCTCGTCCGCGTCGACGTAGTTCCCCAATTGGCGCGGGGCGCAGCTGAACGGGCTGCTGCGGCTTCGCCACGGCCATAGTTCCACCGGATGGCGGGTCGTAGACCTCACCGAGAACCCGTGAACGGGGGGCTGCAGGGTTCCGCACTGCCCTGCTGGCGACGGTGGTGGGAGTGGTGATGACGTCCGATATGGAGAGGAGACTAGTTGGGCGAAATTTCGGTACTGGTGTGAGTACCCAGCGGACGCCCCCGTCGCTCGAGGTCTGGGCATGGCGGGTGCAACCGACCCGCCTAGCCCAACTCGGAACTCGCGAGCGGGTCTGTCGCCGTCAGAGGCAGCGCAGGCCTGCTTTCCAAGCGGAGGGCAGGTGGAGTGTCAAGGGTCTGTGCGTTCGTACTCGTGCACCGATTCGACGGCGCGGAACCCGAGGCGGGTGTTGACCGCGCGCATCGCGGTGTTCGACCGGGCCGTCCAGGTGTGCAGGAGTCGACGGCTGTCCCGGTGTTCGTCGGGTTCTCGGAGGTTCGCCGTCTTCAGCGCGGTCCCCACTCCGCGGCCGCGGTGGCCGGTGAGCACCAAGGTGTCGTCCTGGCGGACGTGGTCCGGGTCGCCCCGGTCCAGGTAGACCAGGGTGTACCCGGCGGGGCTGCCGTCCCGGGCGCGCGCGAGGGACACCACGGCCAGGTAGCGGTCCGCGGTCCGCTCCTCGTTCCCCCGGACCCGGGCCACGTCCCAGCTCGGCGGCTCGTACGTCAGGCCCCCGGTAGGGACGTCGCGGGCCATCGCCGACCGCAGCCCGGCGTACGCCTGGACCAGGTCGTCCGGGCACGCCCCGGCCCACGAGCGGATCCGGTACCCGACCGGCGCGGCCGACCGTTCCGCCGAGCCGTGCCACGGCAGGTCGAGAACCCAGCGGTCCTCGACGTGCTGGTCGACGAACCCGCGGGCCACCGCGAACCGGGAACCCGGCCACCGGCGACGCCGCGCCCCACCGCGACGGTGACCTCGGCCTGGACGACCATGCGGCCCGCGGCGGTCACGATGTCGAGCGAATGGCTGTCCACCGTCAGCAGGCCCAGCTGCGCCGCCGCGCCGCCACGGCCGGCTGGCTCCGGCAGAATTCACCGCTGTCGAACTCGGCCACGGCTGAAGTATCTTGACCAACTTTGTCGTATCAGGAGGTCAGGGTGTCCCCGTATCCGCGTGAGGTCATGGAACGGTTCCACGGCAGCGCTGAGCAGCTGGCGGCCGGGTCGGTCGGCGCGCGCCCGGCGTCCTGGGACTCGAT
>JAABUY010001711.1_pt1 | contig 28340 bp, 33 predicted proteins | sample 5560271 | NCBI WGS metagenome assembly JAABUY01 (sample SAMN10711886, study PRJNA513374) | rock metagenome | isolation source: Antarctica rocks | place: Antarctica: Victoria Land, University Valley | reverse complement strand
GGCCGCGCCCAGCAGCCCCGGGCCCCGACGCGCCGGCGCCGCCACGGCCGCGCGCGGGGCCGCGCACCACGGCCCACGCGGAGTCGATGAGCGACGCGGCGCTCAGCGCGGTGAGCGGCAGCGTGGCGGCGCCCAGCAGCCCGTGCAGCACAAACTTGTCCAGGAACATGCCGCCCGCCTTCTGCGCGGCCTGCGGCGCCAAAACAGGCGGGTGAGCTAGGCCCTAACCCTGCGGAGCCCAACAGGCTTGCCCGCCGGCCGCGCGGCTGCACTCGGGCTCTGTGTGAGCCGGGACGGCGACGCGGGTTTGGGTAGGGCAGGGCTTCGCCGCCAGGGGTTAGGGTAGGGCGCAGCGCACCGCGCTGGCCAGCACCGCCAGCAGCGACTGGTTGAGCTTGCGCAGGTGCTCGGACTCCCACACGAGCGTGAACGCGTGGCTGGCGTCCGCGTCCACGCCCGCCCACACCGCCGTGAAGTCCGCCGGCTCCGCGGCCCAGCCTGGCGCGCACCGCCAGGCCAGAGCATCAGGGTTAGGGTAAGTTGCCCTGTCAGGCTGGCGACAATGTGCTGCTTCATGTCGGTGTCAGGGCTACAAGCCGACGCATGTGAGCCCACTCCCGACCCACGCTGCTTTTGCCGCGCCGTGGCTGTTCAGGCAGGGCGCCTGAGCGCAGCAGGTCCGTCAGCAGCCCCCGGCACATGGTCACCAGCCGCCGCTGTGCTCGTGCAGCGCAGCGCCGATGGCCCACCTTCGCAGCAGCGCTCGCGCACACCGCCCACGCGCAGCGCCCGCATGAGCCAGTGTCGCACGTCCTCGTGCCAGCGCCCACACCTCCTTCGCTAGCAACGCTTTGCAAACAAATGCTCGTATCAATTGACACGTGCCCGCCCTCGCCCGTGCATGCTCGCCGCGCATGCGCGCCACGCCCGCTGCGCACAGGCAGCCCGCCCGGCCTCCCTGTGCGAGCGCCCCTGTGGCGGCCGGCGCGGGGACCACGCGCTCGGGTTGTTGCAGGGTTGCGCACCGCAGACGCAGATGGTGAGCGCCAGGCGCGGGTCCGCCTCGCCGTCCACGGCCAGCGGCACGGGCTTGAGCTGCGCCAGGTGGTGCTGTTTGTGCTTGTGCTCCTGCTTGTGCTTCGGACCCTGAGCAGCGCCGTGTGCGCCCGCGCCCTCCCCGGCCGGCAGCTCCCGGAACCCAAACTCCTTCACGTCGCCTGCGCGCGCCGCGCGCGCCGCGCTGAGCCCGCAGAGCGCCGTACCCGCGGGCGGAGCTCGTAATGGCCGGGCGTCCTGCGGAAAAGCTCTGATTTCGCGCGCATGCCTGACCTCGTCTGCAGTCTGACACCACCCATGGCCGCTGCCCGCTGTCGCGTGCGCGCTCACGAGGGCAGGCAGCAGGCCATCAACGGAGCAGGGCATGTGCGTGAGGTGCGGCGCACCCCTACCCTAACAGCGCATCGCGCGCCGGCGCACCCAGGCGCCGCGCCATGCGGCCGCCGACCACCTTCGCGCCACCGGCGCCGAAGCCGGCCACGGTCAGCGCGGCGCCGGCGGAGCTGCCGACGAAGCCGGTGAGCGCGCCGGCCGCGGCCGCGCCCGTGCCCACGCTGCTCAGCACCGTGCCGGCCACCGCGGCGATCGCCGGCGCGGCCAGGCCGCCTGCGCGCGCGCACCTGGCTATTGCTATGCAATGGCTGGCACGTCCGCGCCGCGCCAGCAGGCCTTGCTGCTGCAGCGCTGCACCCTTGCGCTGTCGGCTGCGCTGCGACCTTGGCGCTCACAGTGGTGTTCGCAGCCACAGCGCCCCGCCCTCGGAGGCAGGCGTGTTCCCAGCACGGCCCAAGCACGATGAGCGCTAGCGCCATGCAGCGCGTCAGCAGCGCAGTCTGGTCACGGCGGGAGCGCCCAGCCGGCTCGTGCACAGCCGCGCGTTCACTGCGTGATGCGCGTCCGGCTGAGCGCCCAGCATGGGGCAGCACCGCGGGCTGCGCCCGCTCCCCCGCATGCCCGAGACCAGGGCGGCGCAGGCGCAGCGCGCGGGCGCGCCTGTCACGGCGAGGAGCGCGCCGCCGCCCACTGCCGCCGCGCCCACCTGCAGCGCGCGCAGCCCGCCGCGGCCCCAGCTGGACGGCGGCTGCTTCTCCGCCACGACGCCCGCGGGTGCCTGCAGGGCACCGCTGTGGTCGTCGTTGCCCGCTAAGCACTGGGCGTCAGCACACATGCGCCCGTGCGCAGCCATTGGTGCGCAGCCCACGCTCTGCTGCTCTTGTGACTCGAGCATCACACAGCAGGGTGAGATGCAGACGGACGCCTGCTGCCGCATGCATCGCGTATAGCGGGCGTGCAGCAGGCAAGCAGCACCCCGATGCGGCACCATCACTTTGTGGGGCCGCCCGCCCGCACCTGCGCCTGCTGCGCGGCGATGCGCTCCAGCGTGGCGAGCTTGCCGGGCGGCACGAGCAGCCACGCCGCCACGCGCTTCAGCGCCACGCGCGCGCGCGCATCGTACCAGCGCACCGCCGGCGCGGGCTGCGCGCCCTCGGCAGGGTTCCGGTCGGCGCCGGGCCCAGGTTGTTCGGCCGCGCGGGCGTCGCCAGAGAGCGCGCCCATGCCGCCAGGGGGTTCGGGGCCGTCTGGTTTCTGGGCGCGCGCGGGGTCCCCGGCGGAGGCGGCCGCGACGACGTCGTGCAGCGTCGGCATGCGCGGCCGCGCCAGCGACCCCTCCAGCAGCGCCTGCGGGGCGCCCCAGCGCACCTCATCCAGCGCACAGGCGGGTTGCAAGGAGAGGGACAGGACATGCGGAGAGGAACCTAGGAACGCGTGTGCGCCGCAGCAGGCCTGACATCTGGTACACAGAAACAGGGGGTGCAGAAGCGGGGCTTCCAGCATCGTTTCCAGCATCGCGCTCAGCCAGCCTGCACGTAACCTGGGCAGCGCCCGGGCGCGCCTGCACGGCGCCCAGCGCGGCGGCAGTGGTGCTGGCGTCCGCGGCGCGCCCGCCGCCCGCCGCGGCGCCCCGCGCCAGGCTGGACGCGCTGCGCAGGTCGTCGGGTCGCTGCCCGCCGCCGCGCGCCTGCGCAGGCTCCTGATCCGCGGTGCCGCCAGCCCTGCTTGCTGCGGTGGCGCCGCGCTCCTCACGAGCGTCGCCCGCTGCCGCACCAGGGTCCAAGCCAGGGTTTGGGTCAGGGCTGACGGCGCCGCATGCCGCGGGCGGCGCCTCGCCGTGCGCGAGCTGCTCGCGCGCGAGGTCCCAGCGGCGCGCCTCCGCCTCCAGGGCGGCCGCCTGATCAGACTCGTCGGCGGCGCCGGCGCTGGCGTCGCCCGCCGGCCCGTCAGGCGGCCCCAGAGCGCCCGCGTCAAGCTGCGCGGGCGGCGGGCGCGCGCGGGGCGCGACGCCGTCGGAGCGCGCCAGGCTGGCGGCGGCGCCGGCGGCGCTGGCCGCCGTGGCCTCCCGGCCCGTGGCTGGAGCGGCGTGGCCTGGAGGGGCCGCAGGCGCGGGCGCGGGCGCGGGCGCGGGCGCGTCGATGCCCAGCGCGGGCAGGTAGGCACCCGCAAACTGCTCCAGCGGCGTCCCGCCGGCGACCTGCCCGCCCGCCCCGGCGCATCAGCTCACCCTCCACCTGTTGAACGGCAAGCAGGCTTTGGGAGAGGAACAGCACTGATAATTAGTAGCAAATAAGTCAGCAGTGAGCCCGCTGCGGGACCGGAAGCGGAGGGACACCTCCGGCAGCGCCTTCAGGGCCGGCCACCCGCTGGGCGGCAGGCCCAGGTGCTCGTACGCGCGCTCGCACAGGCCGCCCGGCGCGCACAGGTCCCAGCCCCAGGCCGCAAGCCAGGCCGGCTCGTCGCCGTCGGCGGGCCTGGCGCCGGCAAAGCTGTTCACCTCCGCGCCCGCGGGCGCCCTGCGCACACAGAAGCCCGCGGGTTGGTCTCGGTGAGGCGCAATGCACACTGTAGGCGCAGGCAGGGGTGCAGCAGCTTTTAAGGGGTGACGGGTGATCCGGTTGTGTGCATTTGACTGCAGCTTTGAAAAGAAGAGTACAAGATCGACGGGCGAGCACCCCCAGGACCCGTGCGTCTCACGCAGTAGCGCATCACCGGTCACCGCGGCGCTCGCCTGCTCCTGTCGCGCCACAAAGTGTCTTCCACAACCTGCCTTTGGGACACCTGGCCACCAAAAGCAAGCAATGCTCCTCACGCAGAAGAAGAGTTTGCAATCATCCCCCGCTACCTGCGTGGCATGCAGGGCCAGGGTGTACAGCGCGGCTGCGCTATATCGCTCGCTGGCGCTCAGCTCCATCACAGCGCTCGCATCCGTTCAGGCTCCTAGAATGCAGGCTTACACTCGCTGGCCAAACCTGCCTGCCATACCTTGGACACTCTCAATGTGCTAAGCACTTTTGTGGGCCATCAGATACCCTACCCCAGACTTAAAAAAAGAACATTTTTGGCATGCCGTAGCAAAGTACCCCGAATTGCAATACCGGCTGCAGTAGCGCCTCACATCACAGTGCCGTTTGGCCCCAGAGGCCGCCCGCTCACTTTGCGGCGCAACACGCAATTATCCTGGCGCAAGTGTGTTGCCCCGGGCACCTCGCCCGTGCCTACAAGGCACAGACAATGCGGACGCCCTCTGCTGCCTGAATAATAAATTCTGCGAGAAGGAGCAGAAACCACACGCAGCACCCGTCAGTACATATATGAACAGCCCATTGGGCACCTGCGCATGCAGTTCAAACCCAACGCCCGTTGGAGCACCTGTTGAGTCGGAACTGCTAGCACCGTGGTGTCTAGTCCAGTCTAGTCTAGTCTCTAGCTAGTCAAATTAAAATGCAAGTTTTGATTGCCTCCTATGCCCAGCATCTTCAAATTCTGGACGCACCGGCTCGCTCCCGGCAATGACCAGGGAACGCATGCCGGGCTCTACAGTGTCCCCAGCTATTGAGAAAAGCTGCCAGTGGGCTGCATGCGCTGCCACGCTGGCCTATCTTGCCCAAGCCTCGTCCAAGACATGCTCCATGCTAGCTACCGCAAAGTCGCGGGCTTTCCCGCTCACCCTGCACACGCCAGCCTGCAGTGCTGCTTCTCCCTACCCTGGTAGTATATGGGGCGGCCGCGCACAAGCCCTTGATCGCCAGCCAGCGCTCGCAGCCCTGACAGTAGCAGGATGCAGGCATGTCAGAGAGCCTGACATGAAACTACCCAACGTTCACAGAGAATCAGCATGCGTTGGGCCATGGCGCCCGTGTCTGCCTACTACCCATCTCATATCCCGCCCGCGCTCCCTGCGCGTCTAGCCCGCCGTGCTCGTGCCGGCCGCGCCGCCGCCACCCAGCGCCTGGCCGCTCCAGGACACGCGCAGGCTCTCCGGGCAGGCCAGCTGGTAGCTGAGCCCCTCGATGGTCAGCACGCGGGCCGCGGCGTCGTAGCGCGCGGCGCCGAAACCGACCGGGGCGCTGTCGCCCGCCGGCGCGGCGCCTGCCGGCGGGCCCGCAGCGCTCGCCGCGAACGCGAGCGAGTGCACTGGGCGCTGCGCGGCCGCCGTCGCCGCCGATGCCGCCTGCGCCACGGCATGCGCAGGAGGCTGCAGCCCCTTGGCGACGGTCACAGCCGGCCAGTCGACAGACGCGCATTTGCACGGAATGCATTAAATCGTCTGTTCAGCGTTGTGGGGTCCCTGGTACTCCGCAAGGGCACCAGCAGCAGCTCACCCTGGCAGTGAGACCCGCCCTGCTCAGGCTCTCCATGACAGGCGCACATGCTACGGCACAGCAGCCAGCGGGCTGCCGGGCGGGCACCGTGACGGACACGCTCGGGATGTCCACAGGCCCGGCGCCCAGCACGACGACGGACTGCAGGCGCGGCCACGTCGTGTTGGCGGTGCAGCCACCCGCGGCGGTGCTCGGCCCGGGCGCCCACGTGGCCGAGAGCGTGCCGCGCGCGCCGCCGCCGGGCGCCGCCTGCAGCCGCGCCAGGAAGTCCAGGCGGTGGCCGCGCGCGTCGCTGACGGCCAGCTCCTCGCCTGCGCATGCGCTCAGGGCAGGGATAGGGTTAGCCAACCCTACCCACATGGCAGAAGGCATCCGAAAGCTGCACCATGACCCTGCCGCAACACATGCGGCCACGCGCGCAGAGCAGGGCCGGCCAATGTCAGCATTGGGACGCAAGGAGGATGAAGGACCTGTGGGGCCCAGTACGTCCACGATGAATGCTGCACGGGGGCGCCGCGTGCACCGCGTGTTCACGCGCACAGCAGGCTGCAGGGATGAGCCGGGCATGGTGACAGCGCCAGCGAGTCGTGCACCCGCCGCGGGCGCACCGCCGTCGAGGTACATGTGGCCGCAGGCCTGCGCTTCGGCGGGGCCGAGCGCCGCGCCGTCGCCGCAGGCGCCGCCGCAGCGCGCCGCCGGGCTGGCGCCCCCGCGCGGCAGCGCTACGACGAGCGTGAGCCCCGCCGCCCTCGCCTGCAGGACACCAGGCAGCCAGGCGGCTCAGCGGCGCCTTTGCGCGCGGCCACTGCAGCTATCTGCACTTCTCAGCTGGGTTGCTGTATATCAATCGCGCAGAGCAAGCGCCGCGAGCCACGAGCCTTGAAACGGGCCAACCCCAGGCCCTGGCGAGCGGGTGGCGCGCGCATGCTTCCGGCACAAGCAGGCAGTCGCCTTCGGCTCACCAGCCTGCGCAAGTCAATTGGTTACAGGTTGGAGCAAGGCTGACGCTAGGCGGATCGGGCGCGCGCCTGGGAGGTGACGTTGAAGCCAGCCGCGCCCAGGGGAACGATGCTGCCGCCCAGCACGTACACCGGGGCCGGCGCGGTCAGGGCCGCCTGCACGCGCGGGCGCACGGGGCTGCGTTTCGGGCCGAGGGCGCTCCCTGTCGCGCAGAGCTCTGCGCTGCACCGCTTGCTGGTGCATACCAGGACAGGCTGCCGGCCCAGCAAAGGCGAGTGCGTGGCCGAGTATGCTGCGGACAAAGCTATGGGCTGGAGACAGGCATGTTTCTGCGTGGAGATCAGCACGCTCGTACATGGTTCAAGCCTGAGCACCACACACTCGGCATGCATTGCACATGCAAAAACAAGCGCTCCAGGTAACAAAATTTGCCTTGTGCGCCCGCCCGTTAAGGAACCACATCATCACCCACAGGGTAGGACCAGCGTGGCAGTCAGCATCAGCTGCGCGGAGAGCTGTGTGGCGTGACGTCCTCCCAGAGCGCGGGGAGCGCACAGGCACCGCGATCTGGCGGCCGCCGCCAGTGGCATCCACGGCGGAGAAGTCGTACAGGCTGTACCACACGCCCGCCGGGAAGTAGGCGGTCACCGAGGTCGCGCCCTGGTCCAGCACCGGCGCGACCATGAGCGCGTCGCCCAGCATCCTGGCGGCCGCGCACCAGGAAGCGGTCAGGAGCAGAACTACCCTGACCCTCAACAAAAACCTGTCCTATGCCGCATGTCTCAACTATTGGAGGACAGGTCGTCCGGCGGTAGGCATGGTGTGTAAGCAGCTGCCGTTGCGTCTGGCTACGTAGGGGCTCCCCCTCAATCCAGCGAGCTGGTGTCTGTTGGATGTTGTTGACAGAGGCTGCATGGTGCGATCTGCTGGCCTGCAGGCAAAGCGCACTGCTCAACATGAAGCCACACCGTGAGCGGGCAATGCTGGACGCGCTTGCTCCTTATAGGCAACACAGACCGACAGCCATCGGTGGGACAGGCCTGCAATGGCGCGCGTTCGGCCCCCTGCGGACGCGCGTGCGCACGCACAGCCGCGGGCTCCGCGCACCACTGCGCGTTGTTCGCGTGCGTGGCCGCGTCCGCCGGGAAGGCCATGAAGAGCGGGCGCGCGACGGGGCAGCCGTGGGCATGGGCGTCACGGAAGGCAGTGTAGGTGTACGGCAGCGCGCGCAGGCGCCAGCTGAAGGATGTGCGCGCGGCCGCCGCAACCGCCGGCCACCTGCGTTAAGTTGACGTTTAGGGGGCCAGGGGCTCGCGCGCAGGTCCCTGCCTCGGGCCCCAGGGCCGAGGCACTGCCCTCTACAGGCCAGCCAGGTGGCTGGCCAGCTCACTGCAACGTACGCCGTGCGCGCTGGCCGCACCGCAGCCCGGTGCACGCTCCCGGGTCCCAGAGCATCCGAGCTGAACACATGTCCGCGCAGAGCGTCACCCAGCGGCTGCATGTGCCGCCCGAGCCGCACCCACAGCCCGCCCAAACCCTACCCGCTCAAACCCTACCCGGAGGCACAGGACCACCGCCTGCGCGCCACACGACAGAGGCTCCCGCAGCGCCCCGCGCGCCTGAACAGCTCCGCGTAGCCGTTGGCGTGGTGCGCGCGCGCGAGCGGCTGCCACGCGCCCGCGGCGGCCCAGCGCGCGCACAGCTCCTCGCTCGGGCAGCCCTGGAAGCCGCAGATGTCGGCGCCGATGAGGCTGATCCCCGCCATGCCGCCCAGCAGGACGCTCTGCCGCAGCGCGCCCCGCGCCCGCCCCGTGAGCAGCGAGCACCGACCGGCGCTGACCTCTCTACCCTCCTTCACGAGAGGGCTGGACCCGCGCAACCTCGTCCACTTACGAGGGCGCAGCGGCAGGCGTACTGTCTGTGCGGCGAGTGCTGCGCGCTGGCGGCAGGAGCACCGCGCGCTGGCAGCAGGAGCACCGCTCTTAAGAGAGCGAGCGGGAGAGCGAACGGGAGAGCGTGTGACAGCTGCGCCCCACCCTGGACCAGCCGGGCTGCGGCTGGTATGCTGCACCGCGCTGCCTGCACGCACCATGCATGATATGTACTACACATAGCCTAACACAGTGTTCGCGCACCTGCACGGACCAGCGGAGGTCCGCCCAACGGGAGGCGGTGTCCCCCGTCCAGTGCGCAGCCACGGCGCCGGTGCCCAGCCATGTCGACCTGTGCAGCACAACCAGTCACATTCGCGCACGCCAGCTTACTCCACCCAACTGACAGTGGCCAGGAGGCACCCAGGCAACCCGACGCCCGGCACAGGGCAGACTGGCAGATGTATTTGCAGTGACGCCCCTGCCTGTACCTATGCAACGCCCCTGCCTGCCCCAACATGAAGTCATGTACCCCAGCGTCGCTTAAACGCGTAGTATGTATGGCCATGCGCGTCGAGGGCTCTGCACAAGCGCGCGCGCGGCGCGCCGGGTGAGGATGAACGGCCGGCGGCCGGTCACGGCCTGCATCACGCTGTGCGTGGCGAGCGCCATGGAGTGCCCATACAGGTTGTGCATGTCGTACTCCAGCGCGCCGTCCCAGTGCCGCGCGGTCACTGGCAGCGTCTGCCGCTCCGGCCCCAGATGGCTCGGCCGGACCCCCAGCAGCTCCGGCACACACGCTGGACGTACCGCAGGCGCGCAGCCTACCTCCAGGGCTCTGGCTGCCCGCAAACCTCCAGGACACCGCAACGCCTTTGACAGCTGGTGCTGGGTTGGGTAAAACATGGCGTACATAGCCCAGTGAAAGAAATATGCAGCGTTCAAAGCTGTCAGCAACTGAGCGCGATGTGCCAACCTTTGTGCCGAGCGGCAGGCGCGCAGCGCCGTTGTTGATGGCGTAGGGCGGGCTGAAGATGCCGGCCGGCGCCGCGCTGCCGTTGCTGGCCAGGTCGGCGCCGCTCTGGCAGTTGAGCTTGCACACAAAGTCGTTGGCTGCGGGCGCGCTCCCTGCGCGCGGGTGCGGGTTTAGGTATGGTGCGGCGGGCCTTAGCCAGAATCAACGCTCGCATGACATTTGCATGATATTCACACACAAGCAAGCGCCCTCATAATCAGTAACTAGCGGTGTCAATGTGAGCGCGCTACTACCGACACCGAAGCCTCTTTCTGGCAGAGCATGCTGACCGTGCTGATAGGGCCACGCTGACAGGAGCCAGACAGCAAAATGTGCGCGCGAGAAGCGATCGGTGAGCCCAAAATAAGTCTGCGCACTCATTCATGGGAGTGTGAGAACCTGAGCACACGTCGCCCGTGCAGAAGGAGGACACCTGCGGGCAGCCAAAGCTCTGAGCACTTGTTTAAGCTCCAAAGCTCAGAGCGATTGTCCAAGCTGCAACACAGTCTCAACAAGCGGAGCGCGAGGGGCCTCTCCCGCTCCATCAGCCAAGCTGCAGAGCGCGGGCGCGGCCCACCTCGTTCATGTCCAGCCACAGCCCGTCGAAGGGCAGGCTGCCGTGCAGCGCGGCCAGCTGCTGCTGCCACCAGCGCTTGCCCTGCGGGCTCGTGAAGTCCGGGTAGTGCGTGGCGCCCGGCCACACCTGGGCGCCGGCGCCGCCCGCGCGCCAGTCAGGCGCGCTGCGTGCATGCACTGGCGCAATGTCCTCTCAGTGCATCCCACCCTGGAGCCTCACGCTGGAGCAGGCTCAGCACATGCTTAGCTTGCATGCGTGCATGCAGCACCGCGCCAGCCTCCTGTACAGCAGCACTGCAGCATGACAATGACGCGCACGAGGGAACGGCCGCACCGCAAGTTGAAAGGGCGGCAGGTGCGGAGGGTGTGTGTGCACCTGGCCCATGAACGGCTTGCCGCTGATGTCGTGTATGAAGACGGCGTCCGCCATGCCGCTATCGTAGGGCGCATAGCCGGGCTGCACGTGGATGCCGGGGTCCAGGATGGGCACCTGCGGCATGCCCCAGGGTGTCGCCCAGGCTTGGGCTCCTTCCAGGGCCCAAACCCAGCACTCAGTACCATGGATAGGATCACTACCCTAACCTATCGTTGCGGGCGTGTGCGGCCCTGAATTGCAAGGCGCACGTCCGCACGCCCCAAGCATCGCCGTCGTCCGGCTCCTTAACAGCGGCGCATGTAACATGTGATATGCAGCCTGCGCTGCATGCGCGGGCGACATGCAACCGCCCCAGGCTGCATGTTAGGCCGTGGTGCACTGCTTGGGCAGCAGGGCAAGGGCACGCGGCCGCGGCGGGCTGCGGCCGCGCCGAGCCGCCCCGGGGGCGCCGGGTGCGCGCGCGTACCCAGCGCTGGCCCCGGCCGTGCAGCCCGGCCACGAATGCCTGCATGCCGGCCGGCGGGAAGGCCGCGCCGAGCGTGAAGTCCTGGTCCGCGCGCATGTACTGGCTGTCGCTCACGAACGTCTCCAGCGGGATGCCGGCCGACCGGTACCCGTCCACGATGCTGCCGTATTCCGCAACGCTCGCGTAGCCGTACCTGCGCACGGCGCGGGGCTGCCTCGCCAAGGCCGGCGCCGGCGCTGGAGCGTCGCAGACACACCCTCCCAGCTGCGCGGCTCACGCAAGGAAGCTCGCATGTTTGCGAGCGACACCCGGGACGTTTGGCGCGGCACGCGCAGCACGCGCGCAGGGCCCGCGGGCCGCTCCGCGCAGCCGCCCATGCCGCCCACCGCGCGGCGCACTGCCGGACAGCGGCACACGGTGGCAGAACCCGCTTTCCAGGCACAAATTCCCAAAACAGCGGCCCAGGCGGCAGGTCTGACCGCCGGCGGGCGGGGGCGCGCTTGCTGTTCATCAGGCCCAGCGCCCAGTACGCCGGCAGCGCGGGCCGGCCGACGAGCCGCGTCAGCTGGTCCATCACGTCCAGCGGCGACGGCCCCAGCAGGAAGAAGAGGTCGAGGACGCCGCCGACGACGCGGTAGGTCAGCCGGTCGGCGGCCGGCACGACGTCCATGCCGTTGCTGTTGAGCAGCAGCACGCCGTGCGCGGACCCGTCTGCGCCCCGCGCGCGCGCGCCCCAGACATATGCGTGCTCGTCCCGCCTGCTGTCTGCTTATCGCAGGCTCTCACCAGGCATTACATTGCCACAAGGGCTGCATTTCGAGCTGACGAGCTGTGCTTGGACGGCCACATGCTGCTGTGAGTCCTGCCTCATCCTCGAGCCTGTGTCGCGGAGCTTGGACGCGGTCTGCGCACGAGCCTGCTCCTGCGCAGGCCGGGGCGCACCCGGTAGGGTGCAGTGACACTCTAACCCTTCCCCCAGCACCGGGTGGGGTTTGGCACCTGGCCGCAGCTCCATGTAGAACGGCCAGGCGGAGTAGATGTTCTGGTCTGGCAGCGCGGCCGGGCTGTCGCGCGCCCACAGCGTCAGCACAGTGCCGTTGCGCGGCAGCGCGAACCCGCCGGTGCGCACGCTCTCGCCCAGGCCGTACAGACTGGCCGACGGGTCGAGCGCCGTGCTGAGCTCAACGTACTGGTCCTGCGCGCCCGGCACGCAGTGTGAGGGGCCGGGCGGGCGCGCCTGCCGCGCCGTCAGCCCCGCCGTGCCCCTCGTATGAGCAGGGTGCGCACGCACCTGCACACATGTATCAACGTATGTATCTGCAGATGTGAACAGGTGTGAGAGGTGACAACCCTGTCTCTGTACTTGTAAATTACAGCATGCAGGACTGGCCACATCATGTGGATATCAAGGCATGCGCATCCTGCATCTAGCGACGTCGGCGCCAACGTCCTTGAATCGGGAGCCCCGGTGTACCTCATAGGTGTACCTCGTAGGCCAGCAGCACACACGTAGAGCACTCCATGCAGATGCTGGGTGCTGCAAACAACTTCAACGGACTCTGCAAGCAGAGGCGCACCTTGAAGACCAGCCGCGTTCCCTGTGTGCTGAACAGGGGCACGCCATCGCTGGCATTGCGTCGCGCCACTGCAAATGCGAACGGCGACGCCTTGTAGTTGAACTGGTACTGCGGCACTGCGTCGTCAGAGCCTGCGCATGGCCCACGCACATGCGATCCGGCATGCCCGATGCTACATAGTAACGCCTCGCAACACGCGCAGGCGCACCATCCGCCTGCACTCGCTTGAGGAGAGAAGTGACAAAGTACCGAGAGGGGGGTGGGCAGTGCTAATGGCGCTCTAGCAAGCCGTGCACGCTGACAGGCGGCAGGCCACGGCCAGGCGGCGGGCTGCTCAAAGCGCGCGCCCCACAGGACCTGAAAGTCAGGCTGTGCTTGCACATGGGACAAGGAGCGGGCCGGGGCGGGCGCACTCTCGGTGGTGCCAAGCAGCAGCGCGCGCGGCACCTCCCAGCGCCCCTCCGCGCCGATCCGGACGCGCAGCGTGCGCGAGTCCACGTTCTCCACGCGCAGCGCCAGCGGCGACACGTCGGCGCCGAGCGCAGGCGCGGCTGCCTGCTGCTGCACGAGCGCGCCGCGCAGGCCGTTGCCTGCGCATGCACGCGTGGGGCGGGCTCACGCGCTGCTGCAAATTGCGTTGCCCGGGCCGACCGCGCCGCCTGCGTGCTGCCTCACGGACTGCGCAGCCTCAGCTGCGCCAGGCTCAGGCCTGCAGTCATATGCATGCGCAAATGCAACGCGCTAGCCAGCTCCCTATCTGTCTGGGGTTCAGACTTGCAACGCGCGGCTCTCAGCATGCTACCCACTACAGCACACTATCCTGAACGCGCTCACTTGTGCACACGAGCTAGCGAGGACTAGCGTGCCGGCCAAGTCCAAGAGAGCGACTGTGAACAAACTGGCAGCCCGCTGTCAGCTGGCGGCCTTGGACTTGCGCGTGTGCGCACTGGTGGCCTGCAGACCCCCCCGCAGCGCGTATGAGCTGCTCCCCGCGTTGGCATCTGCAAGCAGGTGACGCGCGCTTGCATCTGTGTGATGCGCTCCCAGCGCACCGCCAGCCCCTCGCCTGCCCTCGGAGCAGGGCGCGCCTGCGCCGCCTGCGCGCCGCGCACCAGTGTGCAAGCCGTCCGGCGTGCCAGGTGGCCTAATCACCGTTAGAGGCCATGAGCGGCCTCATGCAAGTCGCAAACGCCTGTGGTCTTGCAAGCTCTGACAGCAGCTCCTGCAGCAGCAAGTCACGCAGCAACAGTACAGCCGGCGCGCGACCAGCTGTAGTGAGTTGCAGCGTGAGGAATACGGTAATGGTGCGTAGCTAGTACCTGCGAGAAACAGCGCTTCCACACCGCACCGCCCGGTGCCGAGCCGGCGCACCTAGACTGCAGCTGGCCTCAGCCGCGCAGCACGCCAGCACCAGCACCGCCGCAAGCAGGACCGCCCTCATTACACGCGGCTCCGCTGGGAGACGCCGCTGGCCAGCACAGCCTTGATTGCAGCTACTTACGCGCAGTAATTCAACGCCATCTGCGCAGTGAAGTTGTGATGGTGGGGCTGGATGAAACCGTTGCATGTATGGACTCCGGGAGTCTAGGGCAGGGCCTGGAATAACCCACCGTGACTGATGACTCCGCACCCCCGTTCCCCTCGTTTGGGCTCAGCTCAGAACGCGAGTGGGGCTCTGTAAAAGCCGTTGTTCGGCCGAACTGGACGCCAATCGGCCACCAGCGCAACTGCTGCGTGACCCAGGCGGCACGGCGGGAGCAGGAGGCAGGCAGCCGGTGGCGGTCCTGGACGCACCTGTCGCGTCAGACAGGGCGCTTTGCCCAGGATTCTGACAGTGCGGAGCCGGGTGCGGCCTCCTCCGGTATACGGCCGCAGGAGTGCGCATCTTGCATGCTGTCAAAAATAGTACGACAAGCGGCCCACCGCTTGCATCGCTCGCCTCCCGACGCATGCAACGGGCCGGGGGCCAGGTCAAAGTCAACCAGGTGCCAGCTTTTCTGGCTGGGGCCGAGCGCTGGCCGCGACCCGCCCCAAGCCAGGCATGCTGGCCGCGCGCAGGCGGCCGCGAGGTCCATGGCGGCCTTCAGGGACCAGTCCATCCTGGTGGTGGACGGGCGGCTGGTGCACGACGAGGAGGAGGAGGTGCTGATGGACGCGGCGGTCGTCAAGCGCGCCAAAGCGCGGACGATTACAGCGCTGAACCTGGCGTTCCTGCTGGAGAAGACCAACGAGCAAGTGCTGCCGGCAGGTCCGCGCCGCAGCGCGCCGCACTCACTGGCGTGCAGCCTTGCCGCGCTGCCGGCCGGCGGCGGGGCGCGCCGCGCGCAGAGCGGGCGTGCTGACGCCAATCACGCGCGGCGCGCGCAGCGTACAAGTTCATCGGCTTCTCGCTGAACGTCAACCCGTCGCAGCTGGGCTCGATCACGCTGGCGCGCGGCATGGTCCAGGCGCTGGCCTCGCCGCTGGCCGGCCTGCTCGGCGACCGCCTGAACCGCTGCTACATCGTGTCGTTCGGCGCCATCCTGTGGGGCGTCATGACCGTCGCGATTGCGGCGTCGACCACGCTAGCGCAGGTGCGCCCTTGGTGGGACATGCTGCGCGGGTGGAACGCCGGACCGCACGGCATGCTCCAGCGCTGGGCGCTTTCTGACAGTGCCGCAGCGGGAGTAGCGCGTTCAGAGCCGCAGCGGCAGGCGCTGGAGTGCCGCGGGGGCGCCTGTGGCGCAGTAAGCCGCCGAGTGGCACGCCTGCTGAGTCAGCGCGCCATGCAGCACGGCCGGCCAGCATTCCGCCGCAATGCGGCGGCTCAGAATGGTGCCGAAATAAATCCTGGGTGTCAGCATCACACCTTGCAGCCAAGCCGTGGGACAGCACGTTGATATGAGTGCCGCTGCAAGCGGAGCGCCGCCTGCGGGCGCCGAGCCGCCGGCCGCCCCGCAGGCCATGAGCTTCAGCGCAGTCAACGGCCTGGGCCTGGCGCTGGTGATCCCGGCCGCGCAGAGCCTGGTGGCGGACTACTATGAGGAGAGGTCGCGCGGCGGCGCGTTTGGGCTGCTGTTTGGCGTGTCCTCGCTGGGTGCGCCCCTGTGTGCGCAGGATGAGGAGCAGGCACACGTGGAGCAGTAGCTCATTGGCCTGCAGAAGAGCTTGATCCGGCTGCAGACATTGTCTCCATGCATGGGTGCTCTCAGAAGAGCAGGCAGGTACCGCATCTGGCTGCATCTGCGGGGGCAAACGGACGCGGTGTCGGGCAAGTTGGCAGGCAGAGCGGCGGGCTGCTCGGAGCTCAGCTTTCTGATCATCACGGACATGGCAGTAGGTACTGGCGATGACGCCGCGGGCGCAGCTTGCGGAGCGCTCAGCCGATGCGCAGCGCTTGGGACAGCTCTGCAAGGCCACGCTGAGCTCTTGTTGGCCACAGTAAGGCATCACGCAGGCCGGCCGCGAGCGCTCTCAAAGGGTCCCGCAGGGCGCTGATCGCGGAAGGGTGCGCATGCGTGGCCTGGCAAGGGCCGCACGCCTGGGGCAACTCCTCCGTCTGGCCCCCAGGCCTGGCGGGTGTCTTCTCTGCCCTAACCTAAGCCTAGGCCACCCTGGCCCCCAGGCGGCCTGGCGGGCGGCTTCTTCGCGACCGCCGTCGGCGGCCTGCACCCGCTGGGCCTGGAGGGCTGGCGCTTTGCGTTCCACGTGGTCGCCGGCATCAGCATCGCGGCCGGCCTGGTCGTGCTTGCCATCGCGCGCGACCCGCGGAAGAAGGCGCGCCCCGCGCGCGCGCCGCCCGCGGCCACAGCCCCGCACAACCGGACGCCTGGGGCCGCGCTTGGCAGCTTGTGCCCCTGCATGCATGTCGATGCCCTGGCCCCATGTCACGCATGGTCTGGAGCCGCCGACTGAACAGAGCAGGCTCTGCAAGCGCTATCACGGCCAGGAGCGCGATATGCGCAGCGAGCAGAGCGCATCGGGGGAGCCCCAGGGGGCTGCATGCGCGCGCCGGGCGCCGTCGGACGGGTGCAGGCTCTGCGGCGCTCTGCGCTTGTGCTGACAGCTGGACGGGGCGCGGCAGGCGGAGCACGTCATGGGCGAGGGCGCGAGCGGCTTCATGCGCTGGCTGGGGAAGCATATGCGCGAGATGTGGCGCGACATCGGCTACGTGTTGCGGATACCCACATTCAACATTGTGGTCCTCCAGGCGCGCCGCGCCCAGATGCACAACGAGCTGGATGTGTCGGAGCGGTGCAAGGAAAGCAACGCAGGCATTTAGTTTGTGCTTCACAGCCATTACCCTTGACAGCTCTTGAATTAGCTGCCTCGACCGTTGATAGCATGCTGTGCGTATGAGGATGACTGTGGATGTGTGCAGCGGCTGCTGCGCCGTCCTGACAGCAGCGCGCACGCAGGGCATCGTGGGCACGATGCCGTGGATCGCGCTGGGCTGGCTGACGCTGTACCTGCAGCTGCTGGGCTTCAGCGACCTGGCAGCCGCCGTGCTCAACGCACTCGTCGCGCTCGGCTGCGCGCTCGGCAGCTTCTGCGGAGGGCTGCTGGGTGCGCCGCTCCTGCGCCCGCACTGCGCACAAAATGGATTCTGTCTCTGCCCGGCGCACAGCAGACGCTCGGCTCCGGCGCGGCGCCTGCCAGGATGCGCGGCGGCGCTCTCCGACAGCGCTCGCAGCGCTGTCTGACACAAACAGCACTTTCCGACGAAACAGCACTCTTCAACATATCCACATGGCACTGGTGCAGGCAACCCTCTGGTCTTACATGGGATGTCTCACGTGTCCCGCCAAGCTCTGGTCACCACAAACATGACGCCGCGCTGGTGCGATTGCTCACCGGCGCGGCGCTGTGCGGCAGGCGATGCGCTGACCAAGTACTATTCGCCCAACCGCGGCAAGATTATCGCAGCGCAGCTGAGCGTGGCGACTGCCATCCCGTTCACCATCGCGCTGTTCAAGGTGCGGCAGGCCCGCGCCCAGCCCATGCCGCGCGTGAGCGCTCAGGCACATGCATCAACATAACACACTCTAAAGTAGGCTGCATTTGGGTTGCAATCAGCCAAAAGAGGAGTCAGAAACGCTGGCGCGCCGATCGGCCAGCGAAACGCTGGGGGAATTTTACCTGCGCAGTACTCGCCCAGCCTCGCTTGGATTTGCTTGCCACTATGCCGGCCTGTGCGAGGACCGCAGCACTGTGAAGCAGTGCACCTGTGACGCTGTGCGCGTGGGCTGCGGCGCGCGGCTCGACGCGGGGGCCGGCAGACCGTGCATCCAATCTCAACCTCTGCGCATCCATGCAGTCCTGGGTCATGCTGCGCGCGTGCGTGCGTGCGTGCAGCTGATGCCGATGACCGCGACTGGGGAGAGCTTCAGCAAGTATGCCGCCGTTCTCTTCTTCATGGGTGCCTGCATCAGCTGGTGCGCTGCCCTCACCCTAACCCTGCACCACACCGGAGCTCCCGCGCCGGACGCCCTGATGCTCTGCACTTTTGCTGGCGCCGGCCGCAGTTCGTGCCGCCGTGCCTGCCGCTGCCGTCCCCAGCATGCGCACAGGGGGCACAGCTGTTTGTGGGGAGCTCTGACATGTGCGCTGCCGGCAGGTCGGGGACGAACAACAGCGCGATCTTCTCCGAAATCGTGCCGGAGCAGCTGCGGTCGGCAATCTACGCATTTGACCGCTCATTCGAGGGCGCGGTGGGCGCGACCGCGGCGCCGCTGGTCGGTGCGCGCGCCCCCGCGCGGCCCTGGCGCGCTGCTGCCTGCGCCCCGTCGCGCCTGCGGAATTCGCGCCGTCAGCTGTTTAGGCTTGAGTCTGCATGCCATGGATGTCTGGGCAGGCTTTCCTGAGGCTGCGCTGCGACTCAATCCACTGCGGCATATCACGGCCTGGCCAGCTGTTCGCACAGGGAGTGCTGCTCAGGGCACACCCCGCGCCCGAGCATGCTTGCAACTCTCGCTCTCGCATGCCCAAGCCTGAGAGCGCGCGCCGCGCCCGGCGCAGGCATCATCGCGGACAGGGTGTTCGGCTACCACGGCGCGGTCGGCCGCGAGTCGAGCGCGGCGCTGCAGGCGGCCAACGCGGGCGCGCTGGGCAACAGCCTCATGGCCGTCCTGGGCGTCCCCTGGCTGCTCTGCTTCTTCGCCTACTTCCGTGCGCCCCTACCCTAACCCTAATCCCAGCCTCTCTTCACCCATTTGCTGTAGGTGAACACCTGCGCATAGCATGGGGGCTGGCGTGCACCTGAGCATGGAACAAACGCAGCAGCAGAGCGCCCCGCGCAGTGCGGTCGCAGCCCGCACGGCAGCCGGCGCGCATGTCTGGTTGTCAGGGCCTTGAGAGAGAGAGTGATCGGTCCTATGCGCTACTGCTGGCAGAGCGGAGCAGCGCCCGGCCCGGGCACACGCTCACCACAGAAAGTGCGCCGCGCTGCATGGCTCGGCTATGAGCTCGCGCGCCCACCCCATGGCGCAGCCAAGCACGTAGCCCTCACCAACCCGCCGGCAGGCGCCGCGAGTGACTGCCGCCTCGCCTCGCGCAGTGCTGTACTTCACGCTGCCGATGGACAAGCGGCGCAGCGTCGACCTCGGCCGCGTGCTGGCCTCGCAGAAGGCGTCGCGCCGCGTCGAGCTGGGCGCACGCGCGCCCGCCCCCGCGCCGCCCGCCGCGCCCGGCACCGTGCAGGGCAAGGCGCCCGCCCCGCCCGCGAGCAGCGCCGCCAACGGGGCGGCCGCCGGGCACGCCAAGCCGGTCGGCAACGGGGTCGCGCACGCTGGCCTGGCGCCGGCGGCCGCCAGCGGCGGCCGGCAGGGCCCTGCGGACTCTGCCGGGGCTGCCAGGTCGCCCGTGTAGGGCGCGTGGCGCGCGGCCCACCCCGACGCGTCTGCCCTGTGGTTGCACAGAGCCGGGCTGAGCGGACCACCGCAGGGGGGTGCGGCCTGGGCACTCTGCTTGGTTTGATTTATATCGGGTTGGTATTCGCGCTCACAGGTCACACCAGGACCGAGCCAGGCGTGCATGGCCTTGCTGCCTCCCTTGGACGCATGCAAGCTGCCAGGGCAGACGCCGCGCGGCCGGCCTGGTGCATGCGGCGCTCGGGCTCGCTGGCGATGGCGAGCGCGAGCGCCGGTGCGCGCTGCACAGTGTCCAAGGACTACAAGCTCAGGGTTTGGGTGGGCCAGCAGGCGCCCGTGTCCGGGCGGCTGCGGCTTGTTGGGAAGGTGTTCAGGGGCGGCGGGGTTTGCGCCTAAGAAGGTGGGTGGGTTTGGAGCTCTGCGGCCCGCTCGCCCCCGGGCCTGCATGCACGGCGCGGCCGCGGCATTTGACCAGGGCTGGTGCCCGTTTGCCTCGACTGCCTGTCCCGGCGCTGTCCGGCGCACAGCCTGCTGCGCTGCATGGCTGTTGTAGAGTCCCCCGGGTGCCATTGTGAGGTCGGGGCAGGGGATAGGGCACAGCATGTGCTCCTAAGCTTCTGTCATGTGCGCGAGGCAGGTTTATGGCCTGGGCAGGTAGATGTTTTGGGTGGCAGCCGCCCACCCACGGTCTGGCTCTGGTTGTGTGCAGAGCCTGCCACGGCTGCCCTTTTTGGCTGCGAGGGCATTTTGACTGGGCAGTTTTGGACGCTTTATAGCCCAGAGCTTACCGAGACTGCACGCAATGCCACAGCACCCGCCGACCTGGCAGCGCAGTGGCCTGCGCTCCTGCGCTTCTGGTGCTGGGTGCTGTGCATTGGGTCTCATAGGTTGTGAAGTGCTGAGACACCACGCCCGCGCCAACGAACTGCAAAGCTGCCCACACTCAGTCTGTGTGTATTTCCGTGGACTTGCGTGCATTTGTAGAGTGCAATGGCATACCAGCGCTGTAAATACGTGCTGCAGCAAGAGCTCCTGCTCACAGGCGCACATTAGCCAGACTTCGGCCACAAGCATGTCATGCCGAGTGACCAGCTTGCAAGATCAGTCGAGCACAGCTTCCCAGTTGCGTGCTCACATTTGAGCCTGTTTTCTGAACCCTACCCCTATCAATAGCATAATCCCATCCAGCTACGCGACGCTAGCTGAGCAGGCGACCGAGCGCCCAAGCGCAGCCGGCGATGCTGACTGCCGTGTCACGCAGCGCGGCGGCGGCTGCTCGGCCCCGTCGTCAGACTTCCGCGCCCGCGCCCGGCCCCAGCCGCAGCCGCGGCCCGCCGGCGCGCAGCACGACGTCGGCGGGGTCCCAGCCGGCGGCGCGCAGCTGGCGGAGGAAGTCCGCATAGCGGCCGCGCAGCGCCGCCAAGCTGGCCGCCGTGTCCGCGGGCGTCGCGTCGCGCACGCCGGCGTGCTCCAGCCACGCGGCCTGCCCCCGCAGTGCGCGGTAGGCGCGACCGCCTGACATGCGGGTCGCTTGGTGCGGCATGCGAGGTCATTGTCGGGCGCCGCACAGTCGGCAGCGGAGAGCGGGAGCAGCTGGCGCGACCTGGCTCACTTGCAGGCGCAGGGAGGCGCTCTGGAAACTAAAGCTTGTGGCTCCAGGCCTGTGCGGACCTGCCAGAGTGGCCGCAGCAGGTCGGCGCCCCGGACGCCCTCGCGCAGCAGCACGGCGCCGCGGCCGCCGCGCCACACCAGCGCGTGCGTCTCGCCCGCGTGCGCCGCCAGCAGTGCCTGCGAATGCGCGCCCATGTAAATTAGGTCAGCGTATATGCCTCGCCGGCGTGCGCCACCAGCAGAGCCTGCGCACACGCGCCTTAGGGGAAAAGTCCAGCATGTACGCATCGTCTGCGTGCGCCGCCCGCAGGCTCTCTGCGCGGTGCCCTGGAGTTCTTTGGACACGAGGTGGGCTGGCCGCCGCCGCCCTCATGGCGCCTTTCGCTTGAGGCTGGTCGAGAAGTGACTACAGCAAAGCCTTGCATGTACAAGGTCATCTCTCCTAGCTCTTACACATCCCAGGACAATTTTATATTGCTTTTTGAGCAGGGACGGAGCTAGGCCAGCTGTGCTACCACAGGCGCCAGCTCAGGGGGGCCGCCAGGGCCACCTGCAGCTCGCGCGGGTCCGGCGCCGGCCCGAGCGCCGACTCCACGGACGCGCCCAGCTGCACCGACGGCCGCGCCATGCCCGGCAGCGCCCACAGCACCTCGCCCGCATTGGCCTCCTCGACGCCTGCGCCGGGCGTCAAGCGGTTGAGCGCCTCTGTGCGCCCTGCCCCTGTCACAACCAGTGTATGCCAACATGCGAGCCGCTTCCGCTGCCGGCCAGGGGCATGGTGCGGCTCGCGCCTGCACGCTCCGCGGCCTGTGCAGCAACAGAAACCCTAACCCTAAACCCAACTAGGACAGCAACAAAGCGCCGCGCCTGGCACGGGGCGGCCGGCGGCGTGCGCGGCCGCACACGCGCACGCGCGCTTCTGGTTCAGGCTGCCGAAGCGCAGCACGGCCAGGCTCTGGTAGCGCAGCGCCACGTGCGCCGCCTGCAGGCCGGCCCAGACGGCGACCACGTTCTCGGGCCGCCCGGTCGCCTCGATCGCGCGCAGCAGCAGCACGCTCGCGCCCAGGCCCGCCAGCTGCGCGGCCACCTCCCAGACCTGCGCGGCGCGCAGCCGCTGGGGCGGTGCAGGGTGGGGTACAGGGTTGTCGCCGGCCGCCTTGCAATGAAGCGTGCAAAGGCGCAACATGTTTATTGCACCCTGCATGGCGTCCGGTGTGGCCTTGGACTATCATGCAAGCTCGCTCGGCTGGGCATGTGCGCGGCCGCAACCCGAGCTTCGGGTCTTGCAGGCACCCGAGTGACCCAGGAGCATGCGCAGCGCGGCTGGGCAGCCGCGAGCGCTGCGAGCGGGCGCGGTCTCAGAGGCCGGCGGGCGGCGCGTGCGGCCGCGGGCAGGCGCGCCTCCTCCTTGGCGGCGATGTCGCCCACGTTGCCGGCGGCGGCCTGGTGCGTCTGGATGATGCGGAAGCAGGGGTTCCCCAAACCCTTGCCGACCGCGCGCGCAAAGTTGCCGCCGCCGGCCAGCACCACGAAGCTGCCCGGGAAGAACTGCGTCGCGATCTCGGCCGCCAGGCCGGCGGTCTTGAAGACCTCGGCCGTCAGCCGCCAGCGCTTGGGGTCCTCGTCAAACACGCCCGCGAGGCGGCCGCCCACCTGCGCGCGCGCGCGGCGCGCTCGCCGGGGCGAGTCGCGGCGCCCGCGCCCACGCCCAGAGAGCAGCGGCGGGCGTGTGCTCGCGCGGGAGCGCGCGCGACCACATGCAGCACCTCGAACGGCTCCCGGCGCCGACAGGGCATCCCTGCGCATGCACGCCTGCTCCTTCCCTTGCAGGCGGAGCAAGTCCACATGATCGCCTGCCACAGTGCGTCCTCTCCAGCAGCCGTGCCAGAGCAGGCCGGGCGCGGCCCGCACCAAGAGCCGGCCCGCCACGCCCACGGCATCCTTCGTGATCCACTTTATTGCCGCCGCAGCCGAGGCAGCCGCTGCAGCCCCGCCGCCGATGCCGACCGCCTGGCGGCGCGCGCGCGAGGGCTTTGGTGCCGTTCAGGTCAGTGCATGGCATGGCCGTTGCAGGTTGCGCGTGCCAGTCTCTGCAATACAGCGCATTTGCATCACTTGCTCTCCACTCCCTCACGGACAGCATGTATGCAGATGTGTGACGTACACAACTAAAGTTGCTCCAATTTGTGCAGCTGGCGCTGCATGCGCTTGTAATGCCAGAATGTTGCCGCCATTGTCTCGGCCAGTACAGGGCCGCGCACGGGGGCGTCCGCGCACTGCCCCCACCAGCCGCCAGCGGCGCCCGGGGGCGCGCCTGCAGCAGGCTGGAGGTGGGCAGCCCGCACAGGACCGTTCGCTGGGGGGACCGCATGCTGCCCGCCCCCCTCCCGGGCGGCGGCGGCGGCGCGGGCGCGCCTGCAGCAAGCTGGAGGTGGCGAGCGAGGAGGTCATCCAGCCGGTGATGTGGCACGGCACCGCCCAGAGCTGGTACGGCAGGTAGTCGCCCGCCACGCTGTCAGGGAAGCCGGCCGGCAGGAAGAAGCCTGCGCGCCTGATGAGGAACGCTTGGCTCTGCATCAGCGAGATGCGGATTGTTGGATGGACTACCTGATTTCCAGGTGAAGGGGGTCTCCCATGTGCGCATGATGGGGGTCTGTGATGAGGGTAGGCACTTTGCACGCCAGGGGCGCGGACAGGGGAGTAGAGGGGCATGCGCAAACTCAAAGCACCCGCCATGTCCCGCACCTTCAGCTGCGGCGCAGCGGGAGGCTTTTGTGTCGCTCGGGCGCAAGCGCTGCGTCCCAGCCCGCCCCCGCTCGCTCTATCAGTATTTCAGAGACGGGCGAGGATGTAGGGTGGCAAGTAGGGGTAGGGCGGGGGCCGCTGCCTTTTAGCGCGTCCACCGCCGACCCGGTGCGGTCGGCGCGCGACAGCACGTCGGTCCGCGGCGCCGCGGGGCCGCCGCGGCGTAGCGAGAAGCGCCGCCGCCGCCGGCCGTCCACCTCCACTAGCTCGGCCGGCTCCTCCGCTGCCTGCCGGTGGGGCGCGCTGTTGTCGTCGCTGAGCTGGCTAGCGAGTGGAAGGCACAGCCAGGCCTCACAAGCGCAAACGGCAGGCCAGGCGGGCGGAGCTTTGCGCAGGTGAACAAGCAGAGCGCGCTGCGGCTAAACGCAGCCCCATTTAGCAGGAGGCAGCGTCGGCCCGCACCGCTGAGGCCGGCTGGTCGCGCGGGGCGGTGTCTGTGTCCACAGCTGCGCGTGCTGTGCGCCGCCATGACGTCCTGCTCGGCCGCAGAGTCCTGCGCCTGCACGCGGACAATAGCGCATGCCTTGCTGCTGCAGCGTGCTTTGCTGGACAGCCGTCAATATATGCTGGTTGAGTCTGACACACAACATCGCTCGCCATACAGAGGCAGCACACCTTATGCGCAAGCCGCAGTGGGCACAGAGTTTTGTCGACACATGCGCTTGAATTGTGCTCGCTTGCATGCCTGCTGTGTCAGCGATGGAGGCGACTTAGCCTTTCCTTCTGGTAGCAACTATCCTTCACTAGTCCATGGACTGGCAGGTCAGTTCCCGCGTTTTATGGTGGTACCCTCTCGCACAAGAAAAAACCCACAAGCTCGAAAGCTCGCTGGAGTACAAACCTGTAGCAATCAGTTGCGGGCTGAAAGTGCGTTTCTGTAGCTGCCTCCTCGTACCAAGGTCCTGTGCCTGCAGCGAGTCCGCGTCAGTGCCAAAAGCTAGTGAAGGGGCAGTGCCCTAGTGGCCTGTGGCCAGCAGCGCCTGGCCAAGTGAGCTGCGCCAGCAGGCGCTCGCAGTGATGCTGCCCACCGTAAATCCTGTGAGCCCGTTGAAAGCACGCCGGTATTCCTATCGCAGCCGCCCCACTTCCTTCCCGGTGAGCCAGATAAAGATCCTGCTGCTGGAGGGCATCAGCAGCTCCGCCGTCGACATATTCAGGGCAGAGGGCTTTGACGTGGTGCGCTGGGCTGTCTGCTAGAGCGCGCATCGGCAGTTCTGCTTGCTCCACTTGCGCCCCAATGCTGCTGCACACTGTGTCAGAAACCACCCCAGCGCCGCGTGGAAGAGCGGTCTGTGCCACCAGCGGCCTGCACGGCTTGCAGGAGACCTTTCTGCAAGTGCTCAGGCTCGTGAACGCAAGTCGAGCGTCGTCCGGCCCAGGGGGAATAAAGCGGTCACCGAAGCGGTGCGCGCCTGGCAGGAGACCGTGGCGACAGCGCTGTCTGCGGGCGAGCTGGCGGCGCGCCTGCGCGACGTGCACGTGCTGGGCATCCGCAGCAAGACGCGCGTGTGCGCCGAGGCGCTCACCAGCGCGCGGCGCCTGCTCTGCATCGGCTGCTTCTGCATCGGCACCAACCAGGTCGACCTGCAGGCGCGCCGCCCGCGCGGCCGCGCGGGCCCCGGCCGCTGCTTGCGGAGCCGCGCGTCTTGCCGCAGTGTGCACGCTGCCACCTGGTCGCTCGCCGCCCCTCTCATTGAGGCCATACTGTGACCGCTCCGCCCGTTGGATCGACTGCCTCGGCCACCCTCTACCGCTGGGCCCGCCCCTCAGCCGCTCGCAGACCGCCGCGCAGACCGCCAGCGCACCCCCCGCGCGGCAGGCGGCCAAGCTGCGCGGCGTGCCGGTGTTCAACGCGCCGTTCAGCAACACGCGCAGCGTCGCGGAGCTGGTCGTCGCGGAGGTGATCGCGCTCGCGCGCCAGCTCGGCGACCGCTCGGCCGAGATGCATGCGGGCACCTGGCGCAAGGTCTCGCGCGGCTGCTACGAGGTCCGCGGCAAGACGCTCGGCATCGTCGGCTACGGCCACATCGGCTCGCAGGCCCGCATGCGCCTGCATAAGTTTAGGGTGTAGGGTCATCTTACCCAATACCCTATATCCATGCGGCGCGCGGGCTTGGGCGCAGCGCTGGCGCCCAGGATGGGCGGCGCAAGCGGCGTATGGGCTCGGCCAGGGGCCCCCTTTCTGCTTGAGTACAATAGCTCTTGGCCAAGCACTACAGGCAATGAACAGTGCAATGGTGCCTGCTGCGGTTTGTCACATGCATCGCATGGCCCTCAAGCTGCCACTGGGCCTCTGGAGGGTCATGGGAACACTGGTCAGCTCAGCGCACCCCATGCACGTGCCAGCAGTCGCACAAAAGGCATGTTTGATGCGTGCATGCACCCGGAGTGCTGGCATGTCCGCAGCGGCGCACTGCGCTCGCCTGTCTGCATGACCACTGCCGGCGTAGCTGTACACGTTACGATGAGTGATGGCATGCCAAGAGGCGCGCAGGTCGGCGTGCTGGCAGAGATGCTGGGCATGCGCGTGGTCACCTACGATGTCGTCCCCAAAGTGCGCGCTGCGGGCCCAGGCATGCTCCCCTGCATGCGCCGACCAGCGCAGCTTGCTTGGCACGCGGGCGATGACGCTCGTGTGTGACAGAAAGAAAGCAACGGCTTCCCACAATCCTGCCCCCGCCAATGCTCAGTGCCTGCTGTCCTGACGGCTCACAGCGCCTCCTGAATACGCTGCAGTGCGCTCGAAGGCTCCAAGCTGCGTGCGTGGCAAGCAAGTGCCCAATGCATGCAAGCCGCTGCTTAAGCGATGCAAGCTGCGCGTCGACCGACGGCCCTTGACCACCGGCCTGCCTGGCGCAGATGGCGATCGGCAACGCGACCGCGTGCAAGACGCTGGCGGAGGCGCTGGGGCAGTCCGACTTTGTGACGCTGCACGTGCCCGCGACGCCCGCGACGCGGAATATGATCGGGGCCAAGGAGGTGGCGGCCATGCGGCGGGGTGCGGGCGGTCTGTCCATCCAGGCAGCCTGCAATGGCGTGCGATAGCCGCCGATACAGCACCTCGCGATGCCCGCTGTTGTCGCTCACCGATAACAGCCCCGGGAAAGCAGCTTGCGCAAGCAGTACCTGCGCAGCCAGGCAGAGCTTGCGTGGCGTGCAACTGGACCTGCCGGCGGCGGCCGCGCCGCACAGCGGCGGCTGCACACGCGGCAGCGCCGCCGGCCGCGCCTCTCTTTGGGCTGCGAGAGATGCTGTACCAGGCTGGACAGGCCGAAAGAGGCGGCCCCGCCCTCTGCCGCCTGCGCAGGCGCTTACCTGAGGCGGCTCCGCCCGCTGCCGCCCGCGCAGGCGCATACCTGATCAACAACTCGCGCGGGTCGGTTGTGGATATCGGCGCGCTGGCGGCCGCGCTGCGCGGCGGCGCGCTCGCCGGCGCCGCCGTCGACGTGTTCCCCGCGGAGCCCGAGCGCAACGGCGCCGGCTTTGCGAACGGTCTGGCGCTGGCATGACTCCGCCCTTTGCCTGCTGATGGACTGTCACATGCGTTTGAAGCACCGGAGCACGTATCTTGCCGGAGGTTGTCTTGGATCTACTCATGCAGCTATGTCCTTACAACTGTGTGTGCTTGATCATGGTTGCTAGTGCCAGTGTATCTTGCACTCATCGAGTGTGTGCGTGCTGGAGTGTTCAACCGGCGCTGTGCCCCCCCTGGGGCGCGCCGCTGCAACAAGCAGTTAAGCAATATTCGATGACATGCGCACGCCCCAGCCGCCCGGGCGGAGGCGTGACGAGGGGGCCGCGCCGCGCGCGCAGAGCTGCAGCGCCTGCCCAACGTCATCCTGACGCCGCACATCGGTGGCTCCACTGAGGAGGCGCAGGCGGCGATCGGCGTCGAGGTCGCGAGCGCGCTGATACGCTTTGTCAACGTCGGCGCGAGCGTGGGCGCCGTCAACTTCCCGCAGGCGCGCGCCGCGGGGCCTGCAGGGCTGCCGCGCTCACAATGCATCCTGCGCCACGGCAGCCAGCGAGCGACATCAACTCCTTCGCGCGCGCCGCCGGGCCTGCAGTCTCGCCGCGCCCGCAGTGTACCCTGCGCCACGGCAGCCAGCGGTCGCCGTCAGCTTGCCAGGGCACGCCGCCGGGCGTGCAGGCGCGTTGCGGACGCAATGCACCCTGCGCCACCGCAGACAGCAGGCGCCGTCAGCCTCCCCTGGGCGAGCGCTGGGCCTGCAGGCTCGCCATGTCCACTCTCTACCCCACGCCATGCCTCACAGCAGAACCCCACGCAACGGCTCGCATTTCCTTTGCTGCAAGGCAATCATTTAGTGGAGGCCTGCGTCGCCGCCTGCACCATCGAGCCCCCGCTGCCTGCGCAGATGGACCACCCCGACGATGACGCCAGCCACCGCGTGCTCAACGTGCACAAGAATGTGCCGGGCGTGCTGCGGGACGTCAACCGCATCATCTCCGACCTGGACGCCAACATCAAGGCCCAGGTTCCCCGGCCCTGCCAGGAATGGG
>JAABUY010001710.1_pt1 | contig 28341 bp, 31 predicted proteins | sample 5560271 | NCBI WGS metagenome assembly JAABUY01 (sample SAMN10711886, study PRJNA513374) | rock metagenome | isolation source: Antarctica rocks | place: Antarctica: Victoria Land, University Valley | reverse complement strand
CCGCTATCAACCGCTTCGTCAAAGATGCCAATCAGAACCCGAAGCCTTTCCGCTGGACCAAGGACCCGGACGAAATCATCGCCGCTGTGCGGCGCGGGCACCAAGCGTTAGATTCGCACCACTAGCACAACGCTGGCCGCCTCGGGGTCCCTGCTCACCAACAGCTTGTTGAGCGTCTTCTTCCGGGCGTCGCTGCTCGGCACGTCGCCAAAAGGGTCTTCGTCATCTACTTGGCGGACACGCTCCCGCCCGTCCTGCAAGATCGCCCGGAATGCCCTACCGCTCGCCCGTTCGCCGAGGAAGCCGTCCTCGTCACGCAGTTCGGCATTGTAGCAGTCGACCTCGACAGCGGCCAGTCGCGCTGCGCCATGTCCGGCGATATTGGAAGCAGCGGCTGCGGGTTGGGTTGCCATGGCGATGGACCTGTCAGGTCTGAAAGTTTTGGCACCGAAGCGGGCGCAGGCACCTTGGTGAAACTCGCAAGTCGGTGTCCTAGGATGCCAAGCAACTTGCGAGCGCCGAGATGGGCGATGAGCGGCACGCGCGGCGGATTGTCCTTCAGTAATCAACGGCTACTCCGTTCAGGGCTGCGCAGCCGCCCGAGCAACGCTGACAAATGCGTACCGGTCACGCCATGGGCGACCACCGACATTGCGCAAACCAGGCTGATCACTGGCCACAGCACAGGCGAACCAGTCCGCAGCTGTGCGTCGCAGGCATAGAACAGCGCGGCGACCCCGACGGGGCCAAACCAGCCGGCGAACAAGACTTGTGGAAGGGTGCGCGACCAAGGAATCCAGCGCCGCAACAGCAACCAGGCCGGCATACGGCGGAAAGCCAGGACAGCGATCGCGAAAGCGCATCCGCGCCAGCCAAGCGCGCTCCAAATGCCCCACGGCAAAACCGCTCCGAACAGGATCATTACGGGAAGATCGAAAAAGCGGCTGAGCGCCTCGGTGAACCGCTCGTGTCCGGCTTCGTCGGAACCTGCTAGGCTTTCGTTGAAGACAGCGCCCGCGACGAACGCACCGACGACACCGTTACCGCCGAGGACCTGGAGCGCTGCGAGCGTCGTGACCGACAGCGCGATGGAGATCGTCAGCAATGAGCTCTCGTCGGCGTGCGATTGAGCACGGGCCCAGCTGTGGCAGTGGCCGGCGAGCCACCCGGCCGCGCCGCCGATTGCTATGGCCAGGGTGAGTTGCCACAGCACGGCATCGAGCACCCATTGCGATGCGGCATGGCCGATGGATGTCGTGAGCAGCAGGACCGGGATCATGACGATCGGCAAGGCCAGCCCGTCATTGCCGGCACTTTCGGCGGTGAGGGCGTGCCGCATATCCGTCGGCACTGCCTCATGTGCCAGCGTGCCGCTGACCACCGGCACCGACAGCACCGGATCGGTGGGGGTCAGGACGGCCCCGACCAGGAGCGCCAGCAGTGGCGGCATGCCTAGAATCATCGATGCAGCCAGGCTGCCAGCAATCCACATCATCAGCATTCCCGGCCCGAGCACGACAGCAAGTCCTCGCCAATGCTTCCGTAACCATCCCTTTGGCAGCCGCAACGCGGCCGCAGTCACGGTGACGGCCAACGTCACGCGCGCGACCTCGCGCAAGGCAAGCAGATCTCCAGCTTCAGCGCTTGGATTGAGCCGCAGGAGACCAAATCCGTGTGGACCGAGCGCCACGCCAGCGACGATGCAGATCAAGGGCTCTGACATCCACAGTCGTGCATTGACCAACCCGGAGGTAGCGCCGAGCACCAGCAGCAGCCCGGATCCGCACAGCAAGAGCGCCCATGGGGCTGGACTGAGACCGTTGATGGAGGTGAGAACAGAAACGCTTACCCGCCCGGCCTGGTCGACGTTGTGAGGGTAAGAAGGGTTGGTTCTGCGTCGTCGGTCGGGGTGATCTGGACGGTGAGGTCGCCCGCAGGCTCGGATATATGCTGCCAGGCTCCCTCGACGTCGCGGCGCTGCGTTTCAGCCGTGTCCTGAGTCGATGTTGCCAGGACGACGCGCGACGATTGCAGGGTGTTGGCAGCCTCCAGGATCGTCTCGTAGCGATTGTCGGACGGCAGGGCCACCAAGGCGATTGGCTTGCCGGCCTTTTCGGCAACAGCCACCGCGGCGCTGAACACCTGCGTCTCCCATTCGTCGACGATCTTGTTAGCGGCCTGATCGTCCGACAATTGCTGGATCGAGCAGTCGTCATTGACTGACAGTGCGACGATATCCATTGCCGCCGGGTCGTTGTCAGCAAGAGCTTTCCTCAAATGGGCAAGCTGATCCGTCTCATGCACGGCGACCAGGATACCGCCGGGACGCACACCCAGGCTTTCCGGCGACAGAGTGTGGCGGCATTCAAGGCGGAAGCGGTCGGCTTCCTGGTGTGGCGCGTCCTTGCTGCGGCCCCGCTTGTGATACCATTCCGAGACGCTGAACACGATGAAGAACACGACGGTGAAGCTGACGCCCCCGATGGTCGCCGGCTCCTTCGTGAACAGGTTCATCCCTGCAAGCAGGAACAGCATTGCGGTAATCAGGATCAAGCCGACCGGAAATTCAATCTTGCCCAGCCGCACGTTGAACGGAACGCGCCACCGCTCGGCGTCGGGCCGTTTGAAGCGGAGCACGGTGACGCCCAACGCCTTCATCGCGAAGCTCCATGCGACTCCGAAGGCGTAAGCCTCTCCAAGCAGCGTCACGTCGCCTCGGCTGATGATCACCGTTCCGATCTGCAGGATCGCAACCAAGGCGATCAGCCGGTAGGTCGTGCCATACTTCTTGTGCGGCGTGCGAAGCCATCCCGGCAGAACACCATCTTCCGCGACGCGGTTGAGCACGCCGTTCGAACCAATGATGGAGGTGTTGACCGCCGCCGAGAGGATCAGCACGCCGACGACGACGACGAAAGCCTGGAACGCCAGCTGCAGCCAGTGCGGCCCCACCAGGACCATGGCGATCCCACTGATGAGGTTGTCCTGCACCTTCTGCCGCTGCTCGTCGGGGATCAGCATAACTGCGAAGAACGACACCAGCGCTGTGAAGACCAAGCTGTAGCCGAACATGATCAGACCGGTGCGCATCAGGTTCTTGTGCTTCGGCGCCTCGATCTCGCGATAAACCTGGGCGAGGCTCTCCTCACCGCTCATGGCCAGCAGGGAGTGGCCAAGCCCGATGACGATCGCGATGACGGCTACACCCGGCAAGACGGTGCCCTTCAGCCAACCCAGCGCATCGTCACTGAACTTTAGGTTTGCCGGGGTTGGTAGTGGCACAGGCTGATAGCCCTTGGTGGCGATTGTCAGCAGACACCAGGCAATCAGAATTACCACCATCGCCGTGGTGATCTGCATGACGCGAAGGGCGCGCGTGCTGGAGAAGGGGATACCAACGGTGTTGGTCCACCAAAAATATAGGGTACAGGCGATCGCGAAGGCGGCTGCGATCAGCGGCGCCGGAAGCGGTACCTGCGGCAAGCCGACGGCTCCGGCAAGCTGGTTCAGCAGGCTCGCCAGATACAGCCCGGCGCTGACGGCGCTGATCGGGCCAGTCAGCACGTAGTCGAACATCAATGCGGCGACGGAGAACTTCGCCGCCGTCCCGCCCATCGCCTCGCGCACGACCTTGTAGACGCCGCCGCGGGTGAACATGCTGCAGCTCTCGATGTACACCGCACGAACGGCGTAGGAGAACAGCATAATGCCAAGCACGAACCAAGGTGCGGCCTTGCCGATCTTCTGCTCGGTGATGCCGCCGACGTAATAGGCTGACGATCCAAGATCGCTGAGCACAATAGCCGACGCGCGCCAAAACGAGACGAAGGTCAGCATCACGGTTGCGGGGACGATGAAGCGGTCGATCCCGCGTGTTCCGCGCGAAGATATTGGGATCACGTCCCTGACGCGTCCGCTTGTGGGGCCGATGTCGGCGATGACTTCGGCTTGGGGGTACGCTGATCCACGATGTAGGCGTCGATTTCGAACATCTCCCCTGATATGTGCCTTACGGCGAGCAGCGCCTTGCAAAGCGTTGATCTTGCAACCGGCTGACCGCTGCTGATCGCAGCAACGATCTTCCTGTGTGGCCGCTTCGAGGTTTTCTGCAAATCACTGGTGACTTCTGACAATCGGGGACAGATAAAAAATTCTCGTTCCTTCTTCTTTGCCATAGACGACAGCTCCGGTGTGCTCCGCGAAGCAATTGCTTTGTCAGGCAGTGACGATCCCCCGAGCCCCTGGGTAACGCCTTTGCGACGAACCCGGCACCAGGGCTGATTTGCTATTTCACGGGCGCGAGTAAGCTTGGCGATGGCAGCATGCCGATAACGGCCTGCTTGGCTGACCTAACTGCCGCTGCCGGCGTGCCGGAGACTGCACCCTGCACAGCGGGTTGCTGACGTGTTAGTTGGGCGGAGTACTCACCCTGCACGACTGCACTCACGTGTGTCGTGGCAGCGAACCCGTTGATCTGAGCGCCCGCCCCAATTGGTTTCATCACCGCCCAGGTCAAGTTGGGCGTGTTGGGGACGTCCAAGGGCGATATCATAGGGTAGCCATTGAGCGTCGGAGTCCGGCCAAACTCCTCCGACGAAAACTCCCAGCCGGTTGGCGATTTTACCAAGCCTTCTACTAGGCCATAGAAGTTGTAGATGGTTACGAAATCGGCTTGCGCCTTGGAGTTGCCCGGCTCCAGAGCTTCGCCCTGATCCAGCTTTATGGCAAAGCGATAGGTGGTTGACCCGTCACTATTCTTGTCGACCTGTGTCACCGTGGTCTGCAGCGCAAACGCTGCATTTGGTTAACCTGCCAATCCTGTGACGAGCAGGAGCCCCGCGCCAAAAGCTTTCAGCATGACGTCTTTCCAACCGCGCAGTTACAGAGTCTATAAAGGCACCGGAACCGCATAAATTCTCCATACGTTGCGGCGTGCGGGGCAGTGGTGCTCGATCACAACCGTGTCATTAAAACATGCCGATCACCTGTGCCAGTGCCCTCCCGTGTCGAGCGGTGTCAGTCTTCAAAGTCGACTTCAGCGGTGCATCAAGTTGGGCTGCAGCGACGGTTTTATGCGCTTCGGGGCGAGGCCTCGGCTGTCGCCGCCGAAATGCTGAGCGCTCGGTATAGAGTAGCGGCGTGGGCCTTGAACATCTTCGCCACATCGCGCGCTGATTGGCCCTCGTCGATGAGGCGCTGGTCGAGCGCGATCTGCTCGGCCGTTAGCTTCGCAGGTCGCACAACGCAGGCGCCCCGTTCAGCTTCTCGCCAAGCCATTTCCTGGATGTTCGCCAAATTCACCACGACCATTCCATCTGCGACGCACTGCAGCCGGCTTCGACCATCCGCGGGATTCTGCAGCGGCCTTTAACCGGGATCGAAGCGGAATTTGGCAGGCGACGCGGGACGACCGGGGTGATGCCACGTGTGCGACGAGCGGCGCGATTGGCCTTCGAGTCATATCCCTTGTTGGTCATCGCCGCCCGCGGCTTGATATCCGGCCCGATGTCGAGCGAGGTGACGAGCTCGGTGTAATCGTTGACTTCGCCGCCATGGCCGCGGCCTCGTCGTCGACGCGGTTCCTCAACGTTGGTTTGTCGCGGCACATCTTTTCCAGAGGATCGATATTCTTCGCATATTTTTGCTCGCTCGGGATCGCCAGCTCCAGGGTCAGCTGCTCACGGTATCCGGCCACTTGTTTCTTGCGTCGCTGGGTGGTGAGGATAAGCACGGTCACATAGAGGACCAGCAAACCCAGCCCGCCCTGCAGCCAAGCGAACGGGGGCTCGTTCCATGGCTTCGCGCCTAGGAATGTGATCAGCGAGTTGCCGATGACCCACAACGCCAAGACGACAGTCAAGCCCGCGTTAAACCTGGGGCGCCCGATCCAAGCTGCCAGCCTCTCGACGAGGCGTTGCAAGGCGCTCGTTTTGTTGCGATGGTCGGCGTGCAGCTTGGCGATTGCCGCGATCGTATCCTCGATATGGGCCGGGAGGATCGGCGTGTCGTCGATCATGAGCCCGTTTCCGCCAGTGCCATCGTTCGGCTTTCGGGCTGTCCAGTGCCGACGTCCCGCTCCTCGACCTTTCCCGCGGCCTCCACGCACGACGTCACCGATTGGCCGAGCGAGCTGGTGAAATAATCGGCGCCGATGGATGCTTGTAGGAACGCCAGCAGCAGCGCCACGGTGATCGATCGGGCGCCAAGGTCTGCGTTTCGCAGATGCCGCGGCGCAAGCAACCGCGCGGCATCGACCGGGATGTGTATAAGTGGCGCCACCTGATCAAAAACTTCTTCTGTAAGCTGAAGCAGTTCAAGCGAGTGGCAATGCGCAGCTGCAAAACCGGCACAAGCTTCGCAGCCATGATTTATCTCAGCTCCGCCCGTATCAACTCACGATGAATCCCAACAATGTTCCGTGACCTGACAGCTAGTCGCCATCGACACGCCTCGTTGGCGCGGCGCTACCCGCTGAAGCTGCCTCGCAGCGGCGGCACGACTGGCTGGGCGATGCGCACCGACACGATGCCGGTGGCGACGCTGAGCGCGTGGTTGACGCTGCGGACGAAGTTGCTGCCGGCGTAGACCGCGAGCGCCAGCAATGTCGAGCGCACCGCCCAGCCCAGCGCGCCGCCATCGGTGCGTTGGGCCATCAGCGCACCAGAGCCAGCAACGGCCGCTGGCCGGTCGTGTCGTCTTGCCGGATGATCGCTGGCAGCAGGTCGGCCAGCAGGTCGCAGGTTGTTCGCGTGGCACGGGTCAGCGGCAGCCGCAGCTCGCCCGAGCACAGACCGAGCATGGTCAAGGCCGCCTTCACCCCGGCGGGGTTGCCGTCGACGAACAGGGCGGCGTGCAATGGCTCCAGCAACTTCAGCAACTCGTCACAGACCGCCCGCTCGCCGTTGTTCCAGGCCCGGTGCAGGCGGGCGCACAGGCGAGGCACGATGTTGGCGGTGACCGAGATGCAGCCATTGCCGCCCACGGCGGTAGGCCAGCGCGGTCGCGTCGTCGCCGCCGAGCTGCGTCAGTTGCGGGCCGCACAGCCTGCGCAGGCGGGGCAGGCGCGACAGGTCGCCGGTGGCGTCCTTGATGCCGGCGATCAGGCCGCGCTCGAACAGGTTCGCCACGGTCACGTCGGAGATGGCGACCGCGCTGCGCGCCGGCACGTCATGCAGCAGCAACGGTAGGCCGCTGGCGTGCGCGACCAAGCAGACATGGCCGATAATGCCGTCCTGCGTCGGTCGGCTGTATGGCGGCGGCGCGCACGGCAGCGCGTCCACGCCGCTACACGCCGCCACCACAGCGAGTTCACTGGCGAGCGCCGTCGAGGGTGCGCCGCAGCCGGCGATCACCGGCACCCGGCGCTGCACCGCCTCCACCACGACGTCGAGGATGCGCGCGTGTTCCTTGACCGACAGCGCTGCCGCCTCGCCGGTGCTGCCGCAGGCACGATCGCCGCGGTTCCGGCCTCGACCTGACGCGCCGCCAGGCAGGACAGCGCGGCGTCGTCGATCCGGTCGCCGGCGAACGGCGTCGGCAGCGCCACCGCCGAGTCGTGCAGCCGTGGCATTGGGCGAACGCTCAGCGTCCGCTCGCGGCGGCGCTCAACCATGCGCCACGACGCCGAGGCGGGGCAGCTCGGCCTCGATCCGCATCCCATCGGCGGTGGCGGTCAGCCTCGCCGGACCAAAACCGTGTTGGCGCAGCGTGCCGGCAATGACGCCGACCGCGGCTTTCGGGCGCTTGTCCAGCACGCGCAGCACGATCCGCCCGCCTGGCAGCAGCGCCCGCCGCGCTTGCCGCGCCACCCCGTCCATCGATTGCAACCGGGACTGCAGCGACACCACCACCAAGTCGGCGGTGCCGGGTTCGGCCTTCTCGTGCCAGCGCAGCGTGCCGGCGGCGGCGCAGCCGCGGCGGATCAGCAGGCAGACCAGTTCCAGCGTGCGCTCGCCGATCACCAGCGCGTGCGTGTCGGCTACGTCACCGAGGTCGCGCACGAAGTCGTCGAGTGCGCCGAAATCGGCGTATGAAGCCGAAGGGGTTGTTTGAACCTGGGCCAGCATCGCGAACCGCTCCATTGGCGCAACCTTGCGCGCTGGCAGAGTTTAGAGCGGAGCGCATAAAGCGGCGGTGTGGATCGTTGCCGCGAAGCATAAAACCTCCTCTTGTGCCGCCGTAGCCGACCATGCAGCGCCAGGGCGTTGTCAGGTTGGCGGGTCCGGTGAGGCTATGGCAGCTTGTCCGGCATGACGACGACGGCCTCCAACTCTTACCGTGGCTTCCGCTATCCCGCCGAGGTGATCCAGCATGCTGTTTGGCTGTATCACTGCTTCAGCTTGAGCCTGCGCGACGTGGAGCTGATCCTGGCTGCACGGGGCGTTGTGGTCACCTACGAAATCATTCGGGAATGGCGCCTGCGCTTCGGTCGGCTCTTCGCCAACGCTCTGAAGCAGCGACGTCCCCGGCCAGGCGACAAGTGGTTCCTCGACGAGGTGTTTGTCCGTGCCCAGGGCAAGCTGCACTATCTCTGGCGCGCGGTCGACCAGGACGGACATGTGCTCGAGATACTGGTGTAGAGCCGGCGAAACGCCAAGGCGGCCAAACGATTTTTCTGCAAGCTGCTCAAGGGTTTGACCTATGTGCCGCGCGTGATCGTCACGGACAAGCTGCGTAGCTACGCAGCCGTGAAGCGTGAGATCCTGCCGGGTGTGGAACACCGACAGAGCCGCTACCTCAACAACCGGATCGAGGTATCACACCAGCCGACCCGACGACGAGAGCGGCAAATGCAGCGGTTCAAGTCAACGCGCCACGCTCAGCGGTTCCTCTCCACCCGCAGCCGGATCCACAATCACTTCCAGCTTCGCCGTCATCGCCTGACCGCCACCGATCAGCCGGGAAGCCCGCGCGGCGGCCTTCGATGTCTGGCGCGACATCACCGGAGTTGCCCCGCCCGCGTGAGCCCCCAGGGTATCCAAAAGCGTCAGACAGCCTCCTCAGCCAACCTGACAACACCATGGCCGGGCATCAGCAAACCGCTGTGAGCCGGCATCGCGGCACCGGTTCTCCTTGGCAAGGCTACCAAGGATGCCATCCTAGACAGCAAGGGCGACAGTGACGGCTTGATTGACCGCCTGATACGCACGGTCGTGTTCAACGTCACGGCTGGGGCTAACGCCACCATGGTGCAATGCCGAAGCCGAGCCACAAGAGATTGCACATGGAAACCGCGCCGACATAGAGCAGCAGTCCCTCCCAAGTTGCTGTTGCCCAACCTGTCGAGCGCAGGATCCCGAACCGGCGCGTCAACAAGACAATCATGCACAGGCCGGCCAAATCCACTGCCAGCCGGATTTCTCGACTCGGAGCTGCGCCACTCCATAACAGAAAGCCGAACACTGCTTCCCGTAGCAGCACGCTTAGCGCCGTCGGCAGCATCCCATCGGGCGTTCCCGGGCCACGTGGGGCAGGGAAGCGTGGAGCAGGCGGGATCATGCCGTGCCTACTCATGAACACGGGTCTCCCGACACTCTCCAACTGCCGGTACTCGGCTTCTCAACCTGCTCCATCTAGGCCTGAAAATGTGATGCGAAATGCGCCAGCCGTGATGCGGCAACGAATGCCAGGGCTTCGTCCCAGCCGTTCAGGCTTCCGCGCCCAAATGGCTCACGGCACAGGCTCGCAAACACCATGCTGACCAACCCGCCCAAGCTGCAGGCCAACGCTAGGAGCATGGCAGCCTCCCGGAGGGTGCGCCCACTGACAACGCAGGGCGCAAGCGCAAATGCGGCAAAACCAAGAAAGCGGGCCAGAAACCAGACGATCTTATGCCTCGAGGCGGGGTCTATCGGCTCAATCCCTTTGTTGCTCTGCCGGATGTCCCTCATAGGCGTCCTATCCAAATATTTTCCTGCTGATCCGCTACCGATCGCACAGGTGCCCTGTTGCAGCCCGGCGTTGCTGGAGCAATGCAGCGCGGCAACGAAAGGGGCCAGGCCCGGCCGACGGTACCGTTGAGCTCGGAGGTCACGGTCCGGACAACTGGAGCCGCAACCACGGCTGCGGCGAGCGCTAGGATGACCTGCACCGCCGGCCCGACATCATTCAGGCGTGTCACGACCCTACGTCACCAGGGTCAGGCGCGGCATGCCGACGGCTTTGTCCTCGGCGTGAACGATCCCGGGAAGCAAGCTGCCCAACGCGTCGAGGGTACTGCTGCACGCGCGAGTGAGCGGCAAGCGCAGGTTTCCGTTGTACAGGCCTGCCATGCACAACGCAGCCTTGACCGGGATAGGGTTGCTTTCCAGGAAAAGCGCTTGGTGCAGCGGGCCCAGCAGATCTCGGATGCGGGCGAACTCGATCAGGCGTAGTCCCATGCCGCATGCATATGCGCACAGCGCAGGCACCAGATTGGCCATGGCCGAAATGCACCCGTGCCCGCCCATGGCGCGGTGTGCCGCCGCGGTCGCATCATCGCCGGAGAACTGGCCCAGCTCCCTGCCGCACAGCGAGTGCAGCCGCGCAGGCCGGGACAGGTCGCCCGCTGCGTCCTTGATCGCCATTATCACCCCGCTCTCGTGCAGGCGCGCGACAGTCTCATCCGCGACCGCGACGCCGACCCGCCCGGGAACATTGTAGAGGGTCACCGGCAAGCCAGTGGCGTGCGCCACCGCTCTGACGTGGGCTGCAATGCCCTCCTGCGTCGGCCGGGAATACGGCGGCGGTATGCAGAGCAGCGTGGTGGCGCCGTTTTGTGCCGCTGCGACGGCCAGGATGGTTGCCGCTTCTGTTGCCGGCGCACAGCAGCCCGCGATGACCGGCACCCGGTCCGCAACCGCTTCCACCACGACGGCAACGACACGGGCCTGTTCCGCGAGCGAGAGGGCGGCAGCCTCGCCCGTGCTGCCGCAGACGACAAGTGCCGCTGTTCCCGCCCTGATCTGCCGTTCGCAGAGGGTTGCCAGCACGGTGCCATCCACGCATCCGTCTCGGAACGGCATCACCATCGCAGTCACCGAGCCGCTGAGATGCGAAAGGCTGCCCGCTTGTCGATGGGTCGTTTTCCAATCCAGGGCGGGGATGCCAAGGATCAGGCGCATGCTAAGCCTCCATGCAGCGGGAATTCCGCGCGGATAAACGTTTCGTCAGAAACGTTGACTATCCGGATCGCAGTGAAACCGTGCAGCAGGAGAAGGTAGCCAGCCTGTTGCGCTAAAGCGGCGGCTGGGTCTGCGGTTAAGTGAGTGGCGGTCGTGCCGAGTGGCGCCAAAGCTCGCCGTGCATGGGCGATTGACCGCTCAAGGCAATCCGGCAAAGCCACCTGTGGGATGACGGCCACGTCGACCGTGCCCGCAGGCGGCCTGTCGCTCACCCGCGTCGCCAAGTCGTCGGCGCTGCCTCGCCGGACTAAGGCGCAAAGCAGTTCCAGCGTGTTCGAGCCGATAAGGCTAATACGGCTGTCTAGGCTTGGGTCGGCAAGTATCAGCAACGCGGCATCAGCAGCGCTTGGTTGGTGGGGAGGCCCGTCGTGCTCCAGCATCGGTGCCGGCAGCTTGACGTTGAGAACCGCACTTTGGAGCAAGCAATACTCCTGCAAGAGAACAGGATCCGGGAACAGCCTGAGTGGCCCAATGCTTCAGCTGACACGCCGAAGCGTCCGGCTGACAACAGGCAGGCACTGCGGTGCATCAACTAGAGGCGCCAGCCGTCAGAAAACTCCGAATTTTACGAATGTCTGGTCACGGTTCATTCAGTTAGGTCTCAAGATGAGAGGGATGGCCATAAAGGGTCTATATGTATGACTGACCGTTTATATAAAAATTTATGTCTTAAACAGGGTTTTTTAGCAGTGTTTCTATAAGTCTAGGACTTCTCCCGTTTGTGGGCAGTTTAGGTGTGTAGTCCCGGAGTGTGATGGTGCAAGCTCAGCCCTGACCCGTCAGGAGGAGGATGCAGCATGGCAGCAGTTCTTCACGGCAGCCCCTCCGGCGGCTTTCCACGGGCTGCGCCCGCGGAACCTTGGCCGCCTCCGCCCGATCAACGCCGCGCGTTCGAGCCGAACTCCAAGCGGCGCAAGCGTCGTCCCGCAGCCTGGCCACCCAATACGGCCTCAACCCAAAAACCGTCCTGAAGTGGCGCAAGCGCTCCACCACCCTCGATGCCGCAATGGGACCCAAGGCCCGCAGCACCGTGCTGAGCGAGGCCGAAGAGGCCATCGTCGTCGAGTTCAGGCGCCGTACCCTGCTGCCGCTCGACGATGTGCTCGGATGCCTGCGCGATACCATTCCCAAGCTCACCCGCAGCGCCCTGCATCGCTGCCTGCTCCGTCACGGCATCTCCCGATTCCCTCCGCCAGCCTTCCAACGGCTGCGCCGCCGGAACCTTGGCTGGCTCCGCCCAAAGACGAGGAAACTAACTCGAAACGCAAAGCATTCAAGGAGACCAAGATCGGCTACGTCCACATCGACAGCGCCCAGTTTCGCTCTGCCGAAGGCAAGACACACATGTTCCTGCCCTCCGTAGCCATTCCACGTGCTGCGCACGCGGAACCTTCGGCTACTCCGCCATCGATCGCGTCAGCAAGTTCGTCTACGTCGAATTTCATCCGACCGCCGAGATGGCCACCGGCGGCGCCTTCATGCGCAACGTGATCAAGGCGTTCCCCTACCAGATCCACACCGTGCTGACCGACAACGGCGTCGCGTTCACCAAGAACGCGTCGACCAAGTGGGACGGCATGCGCCACGTGTTCGACCGTGCTTGCGACGAGCACGGCATCGAGCACAGGCTGACCAAACCCTACCATCCCTGGACCAACGGCCAGGCCGAGCGAATGAACCGAACTGTCAAGGACGCCACCGTCAAGGTCTTCCACTATGAGACGACCCAGGCCCTATGCGCCCACGTCCTAACGTTCGTCGCTGCCTACAACTTCGCAAAGCACCTCAAGGCACTCCGATGGCGCACACCCTTCCAAACCATCTGTGAAGCTTGGAAAGCCGACCCCACTTCGTTCAAAGTCAACCCGCACCACCTCATCCCGGGACCAAACACCTAGGTTTTAGGTCTTTTTATCATTGCCTCTCACTGTCCATGCAAACTTCTCTGCTTTCTCATGAGCGAGGAATGCCAACCACAAAAAAATTGGCAGACTGCGCATGCTGCGCGCGTTGGCGCATAAATGTAATTGGAGCAAAACCCTGGGGTCGGCCGCACTTTAGGGCTTCCCTAACGCGGGCGAGTACGATTCCCTCACCGCATGTCACCCTCTGCCATACCGTGCAACCTTGCGCGTGCTGATCTGGAGGCGCGGTTCATTGAATTACTGGGCCAGGTCGCAGAGCTGAGAACGCTGGTCGCCGCGCAGCGCGACGAGATTGCGCGGCTGAAGGGCCTGAAAGGCCGCCCGTCGATCAAGCCGAGCGGTATGGAGAAGAACACCGAGCCACCCCGCGGTGGCAAGGGGGCCAAGAAGCGGCGCCGTGGCAAGGTGACGCCGCGGGTCGAGGTGCAAACCGAGGTGCTGCGGGCTGATCACCCTGCAGGTTCGCAATTCAAAGGCTACGAGCCGTATGACGTGCAGGACCTGGTGATCAGCGGGCGTGCGGTGCATTACCGGCGCGAGCGCTGGCTGACGCTGGAGGGTGAGATGATCGTGGCCCCGCTGCCAGGCGGCATTCGGGGCCATTTTGGTCCCGAACTGCGTCGCTTCGTGTTGATGCAGTATCACCAGGGCCAAGTGACGCTGGAGCGACTGGTCAGCCTGCTGCAAGCGGTGGGCGTCAGCATCTCCAAGCGCCAGGTGATGCGCCTGCTGATAGACCAGCAGGACGACTTCCTGTCGGAGACCACGGAGACACTGCGAGCTGGGCTGGCAAGTGCGGACTGGATCACGGTGGATGATACCGGCGCGCGCCATCGCGGCGCCAACGCCGTCTGCACCCAGATCGGCAATGACAATTTCGCCTGGTTCGGTACCACGGGCAGCAAGAGCAGGCAGAACTTTCTCAGCCTGCTGCGCGTGGGTCACACTGACTACGTGATCAACGACGCAGCCCTCGACTACATGCGCGACCATGACCTGGCCGGACCGCTGGTCGTCAGGCTGGCCGCCCATGAACAGCGGCAGTTCGCCGATGAGAAAGCCTGGGCCGCCCACCTTGAGCAGCTTGGCCTGACCGGCCTGGAGGTGGCGCCCGATCCGGTGCGCGTCGCCACCGAAGCTGCGCTGTGGGGTGCCGTCAGTGCGCACGGGTTCCTCTGCAATGCGGTGGTGGTCAGCGACGACGCGGGGCAGTTCAACATTGGCCAGCATGCTCTGTGCTGGATCCATGCCGAACGGCTGGTGCACAAGCTGGAGACCTTCACCGACAAGCAGCGCCGCGCACAGCAGCATGTCCGTGGCCTGATTTGGTGGTTCTATGCCGACCTCAAGGCTTATCGCCTCGACCCGACGCCGCGCCGCCGCGGTGAATTGCGGACACGCTTTGATCGCATTCTCGAGCGCACGACCGGCTTCGCCACGCTGGATCGTCTGCTCAAGCGACTGCACGCCAATAAGGCTGAGTTGCTGAGGGTGCTCGATCGTCCGGAGATACCGCTGCACACCAACGGCTCGGAGAACGACATCCGCTGCCAGGTGACCAAACGCGCCGTCAGCGGCGGTACCCGAAGCGAAACCGGTCGCGATTGCCGAGATGCCTTCCTCGGGCTGGCCAAGACGTGCCGCAAGCTCGGCGTCGCCTTCTGGGACTACCTCGGCGCCCGGATCGGCGTTGCCGACGCCCCGGCCATACCGCCTCTCTCAGACCTCATCCGCTGTCGCGCTCAGCTCGCCTGAACCGGCCCACGTCCCCGGAGTTTTGCCCCGGTTACGCATAAATACCTTAACCTATTGCAATCACTGAACCTTATGAATTAGGCTTAAGACGCTATACCATTGTAATCGTTGATTTATGGCGATATCCATGCACCAACGCCGTGGAGATCGAGATCGGCGTGCTCCGCGGCCAGTGCTTGGATCGCCGCATCGGCGAGCGTGCGGTCCTCGTGTCCGAGATCGCGGCGTGGCAGGAGCAGCGCAACGCGTACGCCGCACGGGTGAACTGGAAGTTCAACACCGAGAAAGCGCGCGACAAACTCGCCCGCGCCTATCCCGACACCGCCAAAAAGTCATAACCTGTGTGCAGAGATACTAAGGTTCCGAGCGTGGGTAACGAGACGTGCCATGCTGCATGTGCAGCAACAACCAAGATGCTGGTATGGGCGGAGACAGCCGAGCGGCTTGCCAGCCACCTCCGCCCAGCCTGCCTCGGTCAGTGACAGCCCGATTCGTGTCAGGAAGCTACCCTCCGGGCCTCGGCTGGCAGCAGCCCATCGATCCGAAGTGCGGCGGACGCCACGGTGATCCCCGCAGCATCGAACCCGTCCAAGATGTCGCGCGCGATCTGGTCCTTCACCGCGCGCGTGCCGTGGTCCTTGAACATGAATCGGACTGTCAGCTCCAGCCAGTTGCTGGTCAGGCGATAGAACACCCGCGGCTCAAAATCGAGCGGGTGCAGGTCGAAGCGGCGCTGCAGCCCGCGTGCGGCCTCTTCCGAGATTGTGGCAGGGTCCAGCGTCCTCCGCCGGGCTGCCGCCAGCATGACCGCTTCGGCCTGCTGCCGGTCGTCACCATAGCGGATCGGCACGCTGATCTCCTCCCAGATGTAGGGGAAATCGCGGGTGTAGTTGTAAACCGGCTCGTCAAAGATCTTGGCGTTGCTCACCGTGACGATGCGCCCGGTGAACTGCCGGCTCTTGACCCAGACCGAAGGGCCGGCATCGCTACCAGGCGAGACGCCCATCTCCATCAGCGTGGTTTGTATGAACCCGAGCGCCAGCACGTCGCCGCGCACGCCGCCCATGCTGATCCGGTCGCCCACGGTGAAGTTGTTCCCGCGCAGGATGATCACATACCCGGCGAACGCGGTGATGACGCGCTGCAGCGCGAACGCCAAACCTGCACCGACCAACCCGAACGCGGTCGCTAGTTGGGCAGGGTCCTCGAACCAGATGGACATCAGCACGAGGACGATGAGCAGGGCCAGCGACAAGTTGGTCATCTGGTGCGCCCAGAACCGCGCCTGTATGGCGCGTGGCGTTTCACCTCGCAGCACGACACGGTAAACACCATGCGTCAGGGCGCGCCCGATGGCCACCACCAGGATAAAGGCGACCGAGAGCAACAGCTTGCGGCCGTTCTGCTCGGTGAAGCCGACCCAGTTGATGCCAAGGAAGTGCAAGCTGGCTGTCTCCCATCTGCTCGGCAGGGTCCGCCTGCCCGCATCCACACGTCACGGGTCCTTGCCCGTCCGTCAAGGGTGCCGCTTTTCGCCTCCGGGCCTTGAATGCCGAGATGAGACGATCCAGCCCTGTGGCGTGCAGCATTGCAGATGCCGCCATCCTGCTCGACGGTTCCGAAGGGCCGCAGCGGCAGCTCCGCAATCCATGCTGCGGCGGCCAGTGACTGGCGATCGCAGTCCGCCCCTTACGCAGGCTTGCGCGGCCTGTTGCACACAGGGTTGCTAGCGGAGCCAGGCCGCGCAAGCCTGCTTAGCCTTCCATCTGCGCGCAGACCTCCAGAGGTCTGCTTAGGAGCACGCTCACTTGACCCTGCACCAGATTGAAGCCTTCACGATCGTTGCTGTCATGCTGGGCCTCTTCGTATCCGACCGGCTGCGCTATGACGTCGTTGCCGCCCTTGCACTTTCGTGTGCCGCGCTGACGGGCGTCGTGCCGCGGGCGAAGGTGTTCGAGGGCTTCTCCAACCCCGTCGTCATCATCATCGCCTCCGTCCTGGTGCTGGGCCGGGCCATCGCAGTCTCGGGCGTCATCGAGGCCGTCATGCGCCGGCTGCTGTCGCGGTTGCGCACCACTTCGCTGCAGGTCGGCGCCCTGACGGCCTGCGTCACGTTCCTGTCAGCCTTCATGAAGAACGTTGGCACGCTGGGCATCTTCATGCCGATCGCAATCCAGACCGCCGGGCGGAGCAAGCGCCCGCCGTCGCTCTACCTGATGCCGCTCGCCTTCGGCTCGCTCGTCGGCGGCACCATCACCCAGATCGGCACGTCGCCGAACCTGCTGATCTCCGCCGTGCGGCAGGAGACGCAGGGCCACCCGTTCACCTTGTTCGACTTCACGCCGGTCGGGCTGCCGCTCTCGGTCATGGCGGTCGGCTTCCTTGCGGTCGGCTGGCGGCTGATCCCCAAGGGCCGCACCGGCCAGGCATCGGCCGAGCGAAGGTTCAAGATCGAGGAATACACCAGCGAGGCCCGGCTGCCGGCGGGATCGCCGCTGGCGGACAAGACCGTTGGCGAGTTGGAGGCCCTTGGCGACGGCGACATCGTCGTGTCGGCGATCATCCGGGAAGGGGACGGCCGCTACATCCCGGGCCGGCACTGGACCTTGTACGCCGGCGACCTGCTGATCCTGCAGGGCGATCCGGTCGCGCTCAAGCCGGTGATCGACCAGGGCGGGCTGGAGTTGCTCGGCGCCGCCGAGCTGCCGGCGACCGGCAGCAAGGATGACGAGCTGGAGGCTGCGGAAGCGGTGATCACCGAAGGTTCCTTGATGGACGGACAGACCTTGGAAACCTTGCAGTTGCGTCATCGCTTCGAGGTGAACGTGCTGGCGGTGGGTCGCAGCGGGCACCGGATCAGGGACCGGCTGCGTAAGACCCGCTTCCGGGTCGGCGACACCGTGGTGATCCAGGGCCGCCAGGACGGGCTGACTGAGGTGCTTGCGCAGCTTGGGTGTCTGCCCTTAGCCGAACGCAACCTGGCGCTGGGTCAGCAGCGGCCCCGGCTACTGGCGGTCGGCATCCTGGTGGCCGCCATTGTCGCGATTGCAGCGCGCCTGGTCCCGGCAGAGGTGGCGTTCTTTGTCGCGTCCGTGCTGGTCGTGCTGTTCCGCGTGCTCGGCCCGAAGCAGGCCTACGACGCGGTAGACTGGCCGATCGTTGTCATGCTGGGGTGCCTGATCCCGGTGGGGGAGGCGCTAAAGGAGACCGGGGCGGCAGGGCTGATCGGGGATGTGCTCACGGTCGTTGCGGCCCACCTGCCGGGCAGCCTGGCTGTTGGCTTCATCCTGGTCACCACCATGCTGGTCACGCCGTTCCTGCACCATGCGGCGGCGGTGCTGGTCATGGGACCGGTCGCGGCCTCCGTCGCGGGCAACCTCGGCTTTGGGCCGGACGCCTTCCTGATGGCTGTGGCGCTCGGTGCTTCGTGCGACTTCCTGACGCCCATCGGCCACCAGAACAACCTGCTGGTCATGGCGCCCGGCGGCTACCGATTCGGCGACTACTGGCGCATGGGACTGCCGCTCTCTTGTCTCGTGGTCGGCTTCGGCACCTGGCTGATCGTGCACGCCTGGCCTTTGCACTAGGTGGGCTTGCCGGGCTGTTCATTGGCCACGCCCGATCGACATTAGAAGTTGACGGGAGGCCAGCTTGCGACAAGACGTTGTAGCCGGATGATCCAGTTCCTCGCCGTCCTCCTTGCGCTGGCCCTGCTGGCCGTCGTCTTGCAGGACGCCTTCGAGGTCATGCTGCTGCCGCGCTGGACCCACCGGCGGTTTCGGTTCATGGGAACGTACTTCCGGGCGTGCTGGGCGGCGTGGGGCGGGCTGGCACGGTGCATCAAGGACGCGCCGCGGCGGGAGCACGTGCTGAGCCTGTTCGGCCCCTTGTCGGCCCAGTGAGCGCGAAGCTGTGCAGATTGGCCATCTAACACCGTGACACGTTGATCGGCTAGGGGCGGTCCGTCAAACGAACCCTGACGGACAGCGCGCCGCTCGTTCCCCATGCTGGATGCTGCGCCCAAAACGCACATTCTGCGGTGCTGCATAGGGTGTTGCCGCTCTATCCCAAGGTCTAGAATTTATACAGCCGGGCGTGGAATCACCCCTGCCAAGTAGTCGGACGCAAAACCTACGAGGTCGGCAGCCGAGGCTAGAACTGTGTCAGCGGCACCGACCTGCCCCGTCCGGGCGCGACTCGCTGCGAGATAGGCTGTGCCGATTGCGGGGAAATGGGTGTTGAGGTCGTCACCGATGCACTGCACTTCCGCCCACTGGCGCGCTTCCCCTTCGCCGAACGGGATGCGGCGGGTCTTCGTGCGCCGGTGCGGCACGCGGCTCTCGGCGTAGTGCAGCAGGGTCGCGCGGTTGAACTCGACGCCGAGCAGCAACAGGCCGGCATCCAACGCGGTAAGCCGATCAAAGGGTGATCCCGCACCCTGGCCCCACTCGAGTGCATGGGGCAAAACAATCTCACCAGCTTGCGGGCCAAGCGCGCACACCGAGACCTGTGGATGCGGCCCGCGGATCGTCCCGGGCCAGCGCCGGAAGGTTTCAGGAATGAGGCCCATGGTCGTGGGCGTGGTGTCCAGGTCGAAGGCGGGCACGCTGGCACGGGCGCGCTCCAGCTCTGCACCAGCAAGGAACCAGTCGGCCCAACGCACGGGGTCCGACACTTCCGGCGAAAGGGCCGGCATGACCAGGGTTCCACGCGGACCAAGTGCCGCAAGGAGCGCACGTATGACGGCGGGTGCGCCGCCAAGGACCCGGCCGAGGCTGCTGAGACAGGAATGCACCATCAGCACCCCTCCTTCCGGTACGCCCAAATCTTGCAGGTCACGGGTAAGATCAGCGGTGGTAACGAAGGGTTCTGCTGCATTCATGCGGGCAGTGTAGCTTCTGGCAACGGAGCTGAGGAGGAACGGCCGCTCGGAGCGTCGCGATGCTGGCACACGGCGACGAGCGAAGCCTGTTCCACCCTGTCAGTTGGTTAATTGACAGGGTGATACACTCGTCATGTCGTCGAAGAAGGTTGACGATACGTGTGAGGAGTGGCTACCGAATCCTGCGTGGCTGAGAGCTACCACCAAGAAATTCGCCCGGAGATGCCTTGAATGGACACACCCATACCCGTTCTCCCGCGGATCGATGAGGACGCCGGCCCTCAAGTCGAACCTCGAACTACTATCGCCACGGCGCTAGCCGCCCTCGGGATAGTTTATGGCGACCTCGGCACAAGCCCGCTCTACACCTATCAGACCATCGTCGGCACCGTCGGCGGGCACCCAACCGCAGTAGAAGCACTCGGGCTGCTTTCCCTGGTGGTCTGGGCACTGATCATCACCGTTTCCATCAAGTACTGCGTCTTCGTCATGCGCGCCGATAACCATGGCGAAGGGGGCATTCTGGCGCTCATGGCGCTGGTCGTCAGCCGCGTCGGCGGCCGGGCCTGGCTGCTCACCCTGTTCGGCCTGTTCGGCGCCGCCCTGCTGTACGGCGACGGCGTAATTACCCCAGCAATTTCAGTGTTGAGCGCGCTGGAGGGTATCAATGTCGCCACCGACGTTTTCAAGCCCTATGTCTTGCCGGCTGCCTTGATCGTCCTTTTCGGACTGTTTGCGGCCCAGAGCCGCGGCACGGCCACGATCGGTCGGGTGTTTGGCCCGGTGATGCTGCTGTGGTTCCTGGTTATTGGGGTGCTGGGCCTCATTGCCGCCGTGCAGGAGCCACGCGTGTTGCTCGCGCTTAACCCTTTGTCCGCGGCGGGCTTCCTTGTCCATCACGGGTGGCACAGCTTTGTCGTGTTGGGTGGCGTATTCCTGGCGGTAACGGGCGGCGAGGCGTTGTACGCTGACATGGGCGGTATCGGCCGCAACCCAATCCGTAGCGGCTGGTACGTGCTGGTGTTGCCTTCGCTGCTGCTTTGCTATGCCGGGCAGACAGCGTTGCTGATTGAAAACCCGACGCTGGAAGGCAATCCATTTTTCCACCTGGCACCGCAGTGGGCAGTCGTGCCGCTGGTGGCTCTGGCGACCCTGGCGACCATCATCGCCAGCCAGGCGATCATCACCGGCGCGTTTTCGCTGACGCGCCAGGCGATGCAGCTCGGCTGGTTTCCCGGCATGAACATCCGGCAAACGTCGGACCGGGAATATGGGCAGATCTACGTCGGCATCGTGAACTGGACGATGATGGCCTGCACGATCCTGCTGGCTTACAGCTTCGGCAGCTCTGACAAGCTCGCCGGCGCGTACGGCACGGCGGTTTCGACGACCATGCTGCTGACGACCGCCCTACTGTTCAACGCCATGCGCGACGTTTGGCGCTGGGCGATACTGCCGGCAGCTCTAGCGTGCGGGTCGTTGCTCCTGGTGGACCTAGGCTTCTTCGCGGCGAACCTGCTGAAGCTTCTGGAGGGCGGCTGGGTGCCGTTAGTCCTGGCCGGGCTGGTTCTCACCATGATGCTGACGTGGCATCGCGGCATGGAGGCTGTGCGCCGCAGTTCCGCCAAGCAAGAGGAGGAAGCCGAAGCGTTCATCGCCGAGCTGCGTGGCGCCAAGGTCGCGCGAGTGCCCGGTGCGGCGGTTTTTCTGAGCCGGAGCGCGAAAGTAATGCCCCCGGTGCTGATCCGCCACCTCAAGCAGTTCAAGACGTTGCCGGAGACCGTGGTCAGCCTAACCGTCCACTTCAATCAGATTCCACGCATCCCTGAGCCGGAGCGAGTCACGGTGGAGCATCTGACGGAGGGCTTGTGGCACGTCGCGATCCAATTTGGCTTCGTCGAGATCCCGAACATTCCGGTGGCACTGACTCAAGCCCAAGGCCAGGGCTGCCCGATTCAGACCGACGACGTGCTGTATATCGGCTCCCACGACGAGGTGATCCGCAACCCGATTACGCCGCACCTGCCGGCGTGGCAGCGCAAGCTGTTTGCCTTCATGTACGCCAACGCGATCCGCGCGCCGGATCGCTTCGAGTTGCCGCCCGAGCGGTTCGTCGAAATCGGGCGGCAGATACCTCTGTAGCGACGCTCTGCCTGGTTTTGCCGGCTGACGCGGATGCTGCTCAAGAGGCCGCCACGACCGACCAGGTGGCTGGCAGTATCAGGGGCGAGGCTTCGAGTGCCGTGACGACCGCATCCAATTCGGCCTCGTCCGCCGGGTTCTGTCAGCCGTCGCGCCTTTTTGGCCAGGTAGGATGATGGGCAGGGCGAGTGCTCAGGCGGCCTGCATGATACCGAGCGCAATCCGGGCGGCTTTGGTGAAGCGGGAGCGTCGGGTGGCGGCGGGAACGGGCTGGTTGTGGCGACGACGGCAACGAAGCAGATCGCGGACTTCGCCGTGCTCTCGACAGAAGCGCGCGGCGGCCTGATCGGACTTGAAGCCTCGCATACATCGGATCCGCCCCTTGATGCCGCGATGGTCCTGCTCGAGCCGGTTGTTTAAATAGACGCTGGTCCGGTGCCGGACCATCCGTCCGAGCGTCGTGCGGACTGCCTTGGGGGTAACAGCCGTGCCCATCCGTCGTCACTCGGTCCGGCCGAAAGCCCGTCGTCGCCTTGGCCGAGCGGAAGAAGGCCTTGGCTGCCGCCATGTCGCGATGCTCGCTCAGCATGGCGTCGATTAGGTTTCCGTCCCGATCCACAGCGCGATACAGGTAGGCCCACTTGCCTCGAACTTTCAGGTAGGTCTCGTCCACATACCAGCTGACGCCAGGGCCACGCCGCTTGCCGTGGCGCCGCTTGCGGAGCTGCTCCCCCATGATCGGCAGCAGTTTCGTCTCCCAGTCCCGGATCGCCTCGTGGCTCACCTCGATGCCCCGCAGGAGCAGGATCTCGCTCAGGTCTCGCAGCGTCAGGGGGTAGCGCAGCCGGCAGAACACCACGAAGGCGATGACGTCGCTGGGCAGGCTGGTCCGGTTCAGCACCCCGCCGCTGCGGCCTTATGTATCAGCTGCCACCACGTGTTTTCGGCTTGTACTTTGGGGATGATTCTGGCAGCAAAGTAGCGGGATCGGTTTCTTTCGCGGGTGGGCATGGCGCAGCATTTTCTACTCTCCGCCGCGGCACGCTCGCTCAGCCTCGCCAAGGTGATGCGGATGTCGGACACCGGGGTAGAGAACGTCTTCCTCTGGCTGCGTTGGCCGAAGACCGACGGCAAGCCAGTCTGTGCGCATTGTGGCTGCGCGACCTGCTACTCCTGCCGTCGGATGGGGGGCCAGCCGCGTTGGCGTTGTAAGGCGTGCCGCCACGACTTCTCGCTCACCTCCGGGACGCTGTTCGCCTGGCACAAGCTGCCGCTGCGGAGCTACCTGCTCGCCGTCGTGGTGTTCTGCAACGAGGTGAAAGGCAAGAGCATGCTGGCGCTCGCCCGTGATCTGGACGTTCAATACAAGACCGCGTTCGTGTTGGCGCACAAGCTGCGCGAGGCCATCGCGAAGCGATCCCACGGAGTGATGTCGGCGGAGCCGACAGGGCGGCCAGCATGAGGGGACTGCGGATCGGCGGCGAAGGACGGGTGGCCGAGATCGATGGCGCCTATTTCGGCGGCCATGTTCGGCCGGAGAAGCTGGCGGCCGACCGCGTTGATCGACGGCTGGCCGAAAACAAGTCGGGCAAGCGCCGCGCCGTCGTAGTGATGCGCGAGCGTGGCGGCCGTACGGTGCCGCAAGTGTTCGCCGCCGAAGATGCGGCCCTGGCCAGCATCAGCCAGCGTATTGCCAAAGGAACGACGGTCCATGCCGATGAGAGCCCGGCTTGGAACCCGCTGCATGCCCGCTTTTCCATGCATCGGATCAATCACCAGCACGGCTACAGCATCGGGGGTGCCTGCACCAACGGCGCAGAATCCTACTTCTCCCGCCTGCGTCGGGCCGAACTCGGCCACCATCATCACATCGCCGGGCCCTACCTGCTTCGCTATGCCCAGGAGGCAGCCTGGCGCGAGGACCTGCGCCGGGTCAGCAATGGCGAACAGACGCACGGCGTCGTCGGACTGGCCATGGGGTGCCCGCCCTCGGTCGATTTCTGCGGCTACTGGCAACGGGCTCACACCGCCTGACACACCCGCCAGCTGACCACGCCATCCAGCTCAAGGCGCTCGATCGTGCTCTTCGCTCGGCTGAGTGAGGCGAGAATGGTCTTCTGGACAAGCGCTTGGGTCCGATCATCAGCGACCGTGAGGCCCTTCACAGCTATGATGTGCCTGGCAACGTCACGGGTCGTCAGTGGCTGCGGCGCCTCGCGCAGCACGTCGTAGATCGCCCGAAGGCATTCACCGGGCCGGAACCATGAAACCCGCTCCCACTCCCGCTGTTGCGGGTCGGTATCCGGCAAAAGCAGGTTCGGATCGAACAGACGCAGAGTGCCATCCAGGTGCGTCAGGCTGACACGACGGTCCGCCAGCTGCTGTTCCAGGCTGCCGATCAATCCAACAAGCTCCGTCCGCTTGTCCCGTACAGCGCCGATAACCTGAAGCTCTCCCACCCAGATCTCCCATCAACCATCAATGACCAGGATGGTAGGCGGCGGGAACCCCATGGTGAACAATCCAGAAGTGGCACCTGCTACAGAAGACCGAAAACGTCCGTGGCAATCCTGTACGTCATCAGAGCCGAGAGATGCGCCTAAAGCCGGTCCAGCTCGGGTGTCGACCGGCAATGTGATGGCCAGTCGAGGCCAGCCTCGATCCCGCCGCACGGGGCACAGCGAAAGCGGGGAAGCCGCACCGTGACCTGGCCGAACAGCGTCGACACCGCATGGTCCCGGTAGTCCTTCATACGGCACGCGCCGCCACAGCGTGCGCAGCTAGGCCGCCGATCGGCATGCTCACTGGCCTGCGCAGCGCCCATCTCCCGTTGAACGCTCGCGAGCAACCGCTTCGCTTCGGACAGGGTCAGACCCAAGTTGGCGATGTCGACGAGATCACCGGGCCGGTTGATCTCCATGACGTCCGTGCACGGTCCCTCGCCCTCAGCCCCGGTTTTCACCAACCTCAAAATCCAGGACACGCATCCACCCTTGGTCAGAGAACAGACGCGAAAATATTCAACTCGCCCTTACACCCCCAATCTTGCGGCAGTCCCCCTGCATATCCTCGACCGTTTGCTCACTGCTGCCGGACGCGGCACCCGGCTGATCGGAATCGTGGAAAGCGCGCGGGGCCTGGCCGCGGTCGAAGGCATTGCGCGAGCAACTCTCCGCTTAGCGGGCCTAATGCTCGGGGCGGCCGACATGGCGGCTGACCTTGGCAGCGAAGCTGCCTGGGTGCCGCTGGCGCATGCGCGCAGCCTGCTCTTGCTCGCCTGCACGCTAGCGGACGTCATGCCCATCGACTCGCCGTTCTTCGACCTCCGCGATGCGGAAGGCCTGGCGAGCGAGGCGACGAGTGCCGTTGCGTTCGGTTTCCATGCGAAGGCGGCAATCCATCCCCATCAGGTCAGCAGGATCAACGCGGCTCTCACGCCGTCTCAAGAGGCCGTAGAGCATGCGCGTGCGGTCCTGGCGGCAGACACCATGGGCGTCGGGGTCGTCGATGGCCAGATGATCGACGAAGCCACCGCGCACAAGGTGCGTCGCGTTCTGGCCGCCGCCGGGCAATACTGCATCCCGCAGTGACAGCACTGCAGGTCTGCGTCATTCTCTGTTTCATCGTTACGGCCAGATCGGAAGCATGAGGGCAGGTAGCAACTCGATACCCGCTCGGCCATACATCGCCCGCGTAAGCGCCTTGATCCGATTGATCTGACCTTCGGCCTGGCCGCTGCTCCAGGACTCGGCCACCGCGTACTTGACTGCTGCCAGGTCCCGCGTGAGGGTGCGCGCGAAGCGTGGGGACGGGCGTTGACCCTGCCTTCTGAAATGTCCCCGCTTTGAAGTTAGGGTCCGTGTCGCGGGCGGCAACGGCAGGCACGATGTCCCGCGCCGCCAGCGGGCCGATCAACGCCGCCGGACGTAGCGCCTCCGCCCAGACCTCGCCCGGCAGCGCCAGCGTGCCGTGCTCCGGCACGCGGCGGGCACCATCCCCAACTTCGTTTACCCTGCTGTCTCCACATGCGACCTGCTCCATGCCATGCCGCCCCACTGCAAAGGTCTGCTGGTCGGCAGCTTGCCACCGCAGGCGCTTCTTGGTGAAGCGTGCAATTGGTGCAGACGCCTTCTGGTTAGCGCGGTGTTCAGAAAAGGCCAGCAATGCGCTGATTCCGGCTGAATGCCGGTGCAGCCGTCTTCTAAAACTGACAATGGCGGTGTAGGTCTTCCAGACAGTCATGCTGAGCGTGTTGCCGCGCAAGTACTCCCAGACGTTGCAGCATCTCAGGGATGCAAGCGAGGCCGCTGGAACAGCGCCGCCGGTTCCCCAATTGCTCGTCAATGAGCAGACCTCCGGCCAACCAGGCGCCTCCCCCTCTGGCCACGCCAACGCCCCTGCATGGGAGCAAGCCGATGAGCTTCGAAACCTGGGTGGCCGAGGTGCAAGGCGTCCTCACCTTCGTCATCGAGCCTGATGAGTGGCGCAAGTACTATGATGCCGGCCTGGCCCCCGTCGATGCCATTGCTCAGCACACTACGGACGAGGAGGTCTAGCACCGGCAGCGCGCGCTGCTTTTCCCGTGCTGGTCCTCCTTGTGCGTGACCCGGCGCATCAAGACTGCAGGCAGGCTGCGTAGTCTTGGCTGGCATCCTGCCCTGTGTCCGGCAGCTTACTCCCTCTTGATAGGCGCAGCCGATGCCAGGCATACGGTCTCTGGGGGAGTGGAAAAGATGTGAGCTGGTCAGGCTGCCTTTGACAACGCTCGTGCGGGCGTGAGCCGACCATCGAGCACAGCGGCACGGACGAGGGCGACGTGGTGCGCGCCACGTGGCGACCAGCGCATCCGGCATCGCTTGGCCATCCTTGCGTTTGCGATCTCGTCCACGCAGCCTTCGGCGCGCGAGGTCGATATCGGCAAGCCCGCGCGTGCGCCGACGGTAATGATTGCAACCTGCTTGGCGGCAGCGGACAACCGCCTGAGCTTTGAGACAGCGTCACTCAGGTCGTAATGCGCATTGCCTCATCTGAAATGCTCCCGAGTGTTGACCTGTTGCCTCACCTGAAATGCTCCCGGCCGGGGTTCGGCGGAGACAGGCATGAGGCGGATCAGCATGGCAACACGAGACGAGTTGGTGGCAGCGGTGTCGGAGCGTTATGGGCGAGCCAGCCGGTCCGAACGGGGCCGCATCCTGGACGAGTTCACGGCGGTGGCGGGTTTGCATCGCAAGCACGCGGTGCGCCTGCTCCGCGGTGGGACACCCAGCCGACGATCCGGCCCTCGGCCAGGGCGGCGGGTGTACGACTTGGCGGCGCGCGAGGCGCTGATCGTGGTCTGGGAAGCGTCAGACCGGATTTGTAGCAAACGGCTGCGGCCGCTGGTGCCGCTGCTGATCGAGGCGATGGAGCGGCACGGTCATCTTCAGCTGGCGCCGGAGGTGCGCGGCAGCCTGCTGGCGATGAGTGCCGCGACCATCGACCGGGCACTGCATGAGGTTAGAGGGCAGGCGGGAGGAGGAACACGTCGTCGCGCGGCCGCCTCGTCCGCAGTACGGCGCAGCGTGCCGGTTCGCACGTTTGCCGACTGGGATGACCCGGCACCGGGGTTCATGGAAGCCGACCTGGTGGCGCATAGCTGTAGCGACCTGAGATTATCCGCGCTCCGGCGCGAGATCATCGGTGTTTCCTGCCCACAATCGGTGAGACTGGAGGATGCGCCCTGCCCGGCTTACGTGAGACTCAGCCCACACCAGATTGAGACGGGCGCGAGATCATCCGCCTCTGCCCATAAATCGTGAGACGGATCAGACCGGCAGGCCAGCCGCCATCATCTGCTCGGTCATCTCGCGCGCCCGGCTCGCTTCCAGCCGCCCCTGCAGCAGCAGCCTCACCTCGCCCTGCTTGGCGCCGATCAGCTCGGCGACGGCGCAGGCGTCGTAGCCGTGCCGGACAAGCCGCGGCTCCAGGTCGTCCATGTGCCGCGACAGCACGGACTCGATCACCTCCACCGTCACCGGCTTCACGTCCACCCGGAACGCCTCCTCGAACGCCAGCACGAGGTGCTGCTCGATCTGCAAAGGCGTGCGCAGCCGCGTCGCCAGCAGTTCCATCGCCGCATCGTCGATCATCTCGGATACACCCGTTTCGGCGCCAACGCAGGCGTTCAGCAGCCAGGTGATGTACTCGCGCTGGTGCCCGGCCACGCCCTCGTAGCCGAACACCGTGGTGCGGTAGCCCACCTCCTCCATGGTCGGGCGGCGCAGGTCATTGCGCAGCTTCGGATGGCCCACCAGCACGATCGTCAGCGAACCACCGCCGTCAGTGATCACCTCCATGAGGCGCTTAAGACCACCCCTTTCAGGGTGTTGTCTTGGCTTTTGCGAGCAGGCGAGCGGTTGCGACGTGGGCGCGTGCGGTTTTGCCATCGACGTAGCCCTTGGGTTTGGCGGCCTTGGGACCGCGCTTGCTGGTGGCG
>JAABUY010001709.1_pt1 | contig 28347 bp, 19 predicted proteins | sample 5560271 | NCBI WGS metagenome assembly JAABUY01 (sample SAMN10711886, study PRJNA513374) | rock metagenome | isolation source: Antarctica rocks | place: Antarctica: Victoria Land, University Valley | reverse complement strand
TTGTTCAACATAACGTGCTACATGTGCAATTGAAAGAATCATTACTTTATTGATTGTAAAGATGAAAAGATCAAGAATAGATCAAAAGAATCTGATGTAAATCGAGTATTCATTGATTCAATATCACATATGAGTTGTTTCAAGATTTTGAAAAAAGACAAGCTTTTGATGAACACTTCAAATCATTGAGAAAAAAACAAGAAGTTCTCTTCATAAAGATTTTTATATATAAAAAGCATGTAATTCAGAAAGATCAGAAGATAGAAACAAAGATTTACATGAATATTGATGTTAAGATGAACGTGATTAATTAACATTTCATTGTCAAGCAAGATATGTTATTGCTGAACATTGATCTTTCAAGATTTATTTGAATGAATGATCAGAATGTTTATTGTTATGACGTTTATAAGATGTGTTATTGACTGAGAGACAGCTGAAACATAGAGAAAAAAGATATAAGTATCTTCTATGCTATTGACAAGAAAGAATCTTCTCTGATATTAAGTATATCAAGTATGCAATTCAAGCATATTTGAATAAACATGATCATAAAAACATGACATTTTGACGTGAATGAACACGCATTTAAGTTGTTCTTCGCACAAGTATTTGCAAAAGCTCTACAAGATAAGCTTACTGTGTATGCTCTTGTCATGATCAACATCATCAAAGAGTCAATCATTGAACATCAAGTGAAAGTAATGAATAACATGACAAATTGTATCACAAATACGCTTGAAATGCAAACTTTACTCGTTGAATTGAAAGAGTATGAAGATGTATTCTTAACAAAAAGTGCAGACAAACTGTCTTTGCATGAAGATCATGATCATGCAATCGAAATTATTGCAGAATCATCATATGAATTGTTGTATAATTTGTCAAACACAGAGTTAGTGACTCTGAGACAGTATTTAGACGATGTTTTAGCGAAAGAATGAATTAAGCACTTCGTCAGCTTGACTGACGCGTTTATTCTATTCATTCTCAAAAAGAATGATAGTCTTCATATATGCATGAACTATCAAGATTTGAATAAGATCACTGTCAAAAATCGTCATTCACTGTCTTTAATTAGTGAAACTTTAGACAGACTCAATAAAGTCAAGCAGTTCACTAAGTTAAATCTGAAGAATGTTTATCATTGTCTCAGAACTCAACATGAAGATGAGTGAAAGATGACATTTTATACTTGTTATGATCACTTCAAATATATGATAATGTTGTTTGATTTGATCAACATATTTATCATCTTTCAGATTTATATTAATTAAATCTTAATAGAACTTTTAAATGACTTTTATGTTGTTTATTTGAATGACATTCTAATCTTCTTTATAAAGAAGACTGATCACGTAAATCATGTAAAGCAGATTCTCAAGAAATTAAGAAAGTTCAAGCTATATGCTAGCTTGAAGAAGTGTGAATTCTTCATCATTAAAGTGAACTTTCTAGAATTTATCATATTCACAGAGAGTGTTTCAATGAATCTAAGTAGAATAAACATCATCAAAACATGATTCAGATCAAAGATGTATTGAGAAATACAAGTTTTTCTGAAATTCATCAATTTCTATTGACGTTTTATACATCACTACTCTCAGATAGCAGAGTCTTTAACAGAACTGCTGAGAAATAGTGTAAAAAATGTAAAAATGAGCTCATTCATATGATCAAGTGAAGTGAAACAAGCTTTTAATCAGCATCGCAACGTTTTTATGAGAGCATTTATTCTAAAACACTTTGATTCAGAGTGACATATATGCATCAAGATCAACGCGTTCAATTATGCAGTTGCAAGTATTTTATCTCAGTCAGATAATGAAGATCAATGACATTTGATTGCATTCTGATTCAAAATGATGATAGACGTTGAAAGAAACTATGAGATACATGATCAGAAACTTCTAGTTATAGTAGCGATGTTTAAACACTGATGACACTATGTGAAAAACAATTATCATACTGTCAAAGTTCTGACTGATCATAATAATTTGAAGAGTTTTATAAATGTTCAAAAGCTAAACGAAAGACAAGTTAAATGAATCATGAGATTGTCAATCTGCAACTTTGAAATAGCACATAAATCAGAAAAGACAAACTCAATTAATGCATCATCAAGATGATCTGACTATAAGAATGAGAACATCTTTGCAAATTGTTTGCTGTTTACTCTGCAGCGAAAGCTGACTAGAATAGAAAGCTTAAATAACTTTATATTCGTAGTGATCAAAGAACTATATATTATGAGTCTGCATAGAGCGAATCATATGAGTGTATTCTAACTAGAAGTTCAAAGCTGAAGTAGAAAGAAGATGCAACACGACGTGAGTTTTACTCACAAAGGCACGCTAGATTGCTAGCGTGTCAACAACAGTTTTACTCACAGCTCTATACTAGTTTATGTTAGATTAATCAGACTAATCAGAAGTAACAGAGATGCATGCTCGTAACATTACTCTTTCTCTTCATCTAGCAATGTTCTCATTACTGCAGTTTGATCGATCAATTCTTGTTGAGTCAATTTCTAACTTGACTTGTTCAAATACTTCTGATGAAAGTCATTTATGATCTTTGAGCAGTCTTCGAACTCATTTTCATCGACATTGTATCAATGTAGATCAACGTCATAGTCTTTTCAATTGACACGATATTGCAGTCGTCTTCTGTAGTGCCTGAAGTTCAGTATGTTCTTCACTTTTCATTCGTCTTCGTCATCTATCACTATAGAATCAAACGACTCATTTCATTGTTCTTTCAGAAGATCTTTCGAATTTAATCATAGTAGATTCAAGATGAACTCTGAATGAATCTTCATTGTCAATGACAGTTTCAGTCAATATGCATGTTCGATCTCAGTCAGAATCTTGAAAGATTCTAGCATTTTATCATTCAGCTTCTTTGATGATCTTGCGATCATAATGTTTCTAGAATTCAGAAACATCATGTCATCTATCTTGTAAATCATTTTCTTTCAATGCTTGTCAATCTGTTTCTTCATTGTGACTCTGACTCTTGCTAATGTCAGCTTGATCAACACTAATGATTATTTCATGTGTTTGAATATATTCTTTGCTTTGCTCGCTTGAATTCTAGCTTGAGTGATCTCATATTCAGTTGAATTCGAATCGAAGCTCATATGAGAGTGAAAGCTCTTATTCAGAAAGAACGCTGATTGTTCAATTGATGATGAAATAGCATTGTTATTGATGAATTCAGTCATAGATAGTCAGATGAATCAATCATCTTGCATGTATGAGCAGTAGCTTCGTAGATATTGTTCTACATTCTGATTCGCTCTTTTCGTTTAATCATCGATCTGTGAGTGATTGTCAATGAATAGTTTCATCTTAATGTTGAGTCTCAGACATAGAGACTTTCAGACAATCGATATGAATTACAAATCTCTATCGAACATTATTGATCTTGATAGCTCATGAGTTCTGAAGATTCATATCAGCAGCAGCTTGACTGTTTATTCAGCGAAAGTTTCTTCGTCATCTGATCAACAGAGTATATAGTGACGTTTTTTAGACAATCAATCTATCACTGTCAGAATCGCGTTGCTTTCATCACTTTTCAATAAATCGATAATGAAATTCAATGATATGTCTTGTCATCATTGTTCAGATATAAACAATAACTTCAATAGTTCATTGATTCGATCTCTTGATACTTTTGACCTACGACAAACGTAACAGTTTCGAATGTAGCGTTTGATTGTCGTTCTCATCTTCGATCAGCAATATGATCGCTTTAACAAGTCTAACGTTCAATTCATGTTAGAATGATCACTGATTGAAAGATCATGTGCTTTTCTTATCAATTGAGTAATTATTGACTGAGAAACTCACAGTCTATCATTCTTTCAGAGTACTTTGTTCAGTACTCTGCAATTGTCTAGACTCATATCTTGATAAGTTCTTCTGTTCTGTTCTATGACTGTTCGAATATCAATACATTGTTGATTCGTTTGATTTTCGACTATAATTCAATTCTGAATAGAAATCATCTCTTCAATTGAATCTTTGTTAACTTTCGATTTCTGTTTCGAATCTGAGTCAAATATGAGCAAGATCTGAGTCAGATCTTGATCATCTTCTATTGATTGCAGTTCAAATGTGCTTGCTGATAATAGCATCTGATGCTGATATAGCTTTTGATCATCATTTGATTCAACTGACTTGACATCCGACATTTTGATCAGCACGTCTGCTTTCAGATTCTGCTTTTCTGACTGATATATGATCTTGAAGTTATATTCAAATAACTTCTCAGCTCATCTAGTCTGCCGTCTGATCAGTTTCTTGATGATCATGAAGTACTTCAAATTCAGATGATCGATGAAGATCTTGATTGAAATATCAGTACATTTCAATTCAAAGCATCAATGCTTCAAGCATTGAATAATAGTCAAAAGCTCTTTGTCGTAGATCTCGTAGTTGCATTCTGCAGAAATCATGTTCTTGCTATAAAAGATCATTGAATGTAGAATGTCTTCATCATTATATTGAGACAATACTTCGTCATTGACATAGTTTGAGAAGTTCGTTTTCAGAATAGCTTCTCTGATTGAATTGAAATGCTTCAGAATGAGAACTGTCATCATCTGTTACTTCAGTTTTTCAAAGATCATCTGACAGATCTCTGTTCATTCAAATGAATGATTTTTTCAAGTCAGCTTTATCATAGATCGAGCGATCTTCAAGAAGTTCTTTATGAATCATTGATAGAAATTGCAGAAGTCAATGAAGATCTGTACATAAGTCAATGATCGAGACACTTCTCAGGTTTGAATCACATTTACTTTTCGAGAGTTCATTCGTAGATCATTGATGAATATCAGTAGTTTTAAAAATGAGATCTTCTGAATCTTGAATTCGCACTTGTCAATGTCTATCTGCAGATCGACTTCATGAAGCTTGTCTAGCATCTCTTTCACATGAGTTCTATGTTTCTTTAAGATTTTATTGTAGATGAGAATGTCATTCAGATAGATCTGACAGAATTTATGCAGACAGTTGAACAACATGTCGTTGATATAGTACTGAAAGAATGTTGATTCATTGATTAATTCAAAGAGCATTACTCTATATTTGTAGATATTGAAGAAAGTGACGAATGTGATTAGATTCTCACTTTCAATGCTCATGCAAAGCTTATTGAACGCGATGATAATGTTGAATCGAGTCAGATATTTACTGTCTTGAATTCGAGTGAGTACTTCGTTTATCAAGAGTATTGAATAACGATCTCTTTTGATCATAGCATTCAGTTTTTGATAATTCACGCAAAAGCGAAGACTATCATCTTTCTTTTCAATGAATAGTATTGACGAAGCGAATGAAGCTTTGCTGAGTGTAATAAACTTCTTCTTCAAGTTCTCTTCTAGATACTTCTTGATCTTCTGCAACTTGTGACTCAACATGAAATACAATCAACTTTTAGAAGATTGACTCTCATCTTCTAATTCAATCTTATGATCATATGATCAATGCAAGAGCAACTGAGTTGTCTTTTCTCTGTCAAAAACGTTCAGAAAGTCATGATAAACTATCAAAAGCTTCTTCTTCAGTTTCTTTAATGACATGACAGAGATCATTTCATTCAGTTTCGCTGAATCTTTGATTGAGCTAAGCATCTTGTTGATTTCACTAATAATCAATGTAAAGATCTTGACATTTTTCTTCTTGACTAGAGTTTAATAAGCAGCGACTTTGATCATGATAATATTGACAAACTCTTTCTTCTTCAATGACTGAATGAGTTCATGTTGATTGAGATCAACTTAAGTGCTTTGCTTTCGTATGAGAGCTGATTCAATGAATCGACTCACTGATTTCGAATTTGTAGTTCGCTTTAAGATGATCGTTGACATAGACTTCAAGTTCTTTCGTTTTATTTCGCAGATCTCGCTTGATTCAAGTCGATGAAATGCTGATTGACTGCTTGCTTCAGAAACGATAAGTTTCAAGATTTGAATATTTGATGAAGATATCAATCAATTGTTTGCAGAATTTATCAAAATTTGATTTCTTTTCAATCAGAGATTGTCAATGATTATCTTGTGCTGATTTAGATGAGTTATTGATAGAAACATCATTTCATTCTTATGTTCTTGTATAGTGACTGAGATATACAGAGCATGTGTAATAGATCTTCGATCGAAGATTTTGTCATATGAACGAATTGACTTCGATTTGAACAGTGAAATTGACTGAATATCAAAGCATTCACATAGCTCTGAAATCAATGAATCATTTATGAACGTCATGTCAGTGACTTTGATGTCTATCAGAGCGAGAAATCGAAATATCTTTTTTAGACTACTTAAGATGACGTTCACAATAAACGATTTGAAATCAAATGAGTCATCAAGCATATTAATGAAGCAAGATATGAGCATGTCGCTCTCAATCACTACTTTGACGAAGACAGATTGTTTTTCGAATTTGCTGTGATTTCGTGCATCTGAGCTGACTCAAGACAATCATGTGCTCTATGTTCTGACTTCTTGCATTTGAAGCAAAGTTCTTTTTTAAACAACTTCTTTCTAGCAGAGTCAACGTTCGATATTCTGAGTTTCTTTCATGCAGAGATTGAAGCTGAGATCGCAGTAGTGATCATCATTGAGATGCTAGCAATAAAGCGAGCGACTTGAGTCGTTGATGTCTTGAGAGCTGATCGAGCATTCAATTTCGTCAATCGAACGTCGACTTGCATGCAGATGTCGACGAATTCGTTCAAATTCATAGTTCATTCGTTGATCATGACTCGCTGAAGATTTGAGCTAATCTTATGCTGAAGATCATTTAGTAAAGTTTCGTTATTGTACTCTAGTTTTGCACTAAGTCTTCGAAATTTCATTCAAAATTCATGAAAGAAGATCTTGTTTTGATACAGCTTCAAAAACTGTCGTTGAGTTGTGTAATGTTGATTGAGATCATCGTACATTTTATTTATGATCGACAGTATCTCTTCTGCTTCAAGAAATGAGTTCGTAATCGTGTTTCTCATTCTGAGTGCTATGTGTTTGATTATCGTTTCACTGACTCGACTTTTCACATATGCAATCTTCATTTCTTCGATAGAAAAATGATTCTTGTTCATCTTCAGCTTGTTTTGCATTCAAAACAATCAATTATTCACATTCTGTCTCGAATCTTCAAACAAAGATGAGTCAGATAGCTTGATTGACTTCAAGAATTGATCTTTCAAAATTGAAGTGCTTAGTTGACTTGATGTTGCTTCTAGATGATGTATAATCACATTCTTTTTCTTCATCTCTTTCTGTAAACACGTTTAAACAGCATTCAACGTTATCTGCATAGCTTTCAACTCGATGTTGATCTTATTGACATCATTCAACATTTGAATCATGTCATTGTGAATCTTGATTTCAATGTCATGCTGTTAACATATGTACTTGATAAAGACAACAAGATCGTTCGCTTCATAAGCGCTTATTCAAGCATTTAGTTCAATGCTGATGCTGATCTTGATCATTTTGTGATCAAAAAGCAATGCATTCATGTTCTTTTCTTCTGTATTCAATGACGCATTCGTGTCTTCTTCTTCTGATGCTGTTCGATTCTGTGATAGAAGTGATTCTCTTCTAGCATTTTGAAGTTCATAGCGAGCAATGCTCACTGATTTTGATTCTGTGCTTCTAGTCATTGTGTGAGTAGAAAATTGCTGATCGAGATTCAACTGAAATTTCTGATTTCAGTTTTAGAACAACATGTTCATGTTCTTCTGTTCTTCTGTTCTGATGACGAGCTCAGTAAAGAGTTAGTCTAGAGCAACGCGTTCATGTTCTTCTGTTCTGCTCTAGAAATTTCTTGATTTCTAATGAGTCTTCTGAGCTTGATTTTCGAATTTCGATTCTGATTCGAGTTTAAGTGATGTAGCTTGTTTTTATATCATTTACACGTCGATAGCAAGATTGATGAGCTTTGAACTAATGTTATGAGTCTGCATAAAGCGAATCATATGAGTGTATTCTAACTAGAAGTTCAAAGCTGAAGTAGAAAGAAGATGCAACACGACGTGAGTTTTACTCATGAAGACATGCTAGATCGCTAGCGTGTCAACAACAGCTCTACTCACAGCTCTATACTAGTCTATGTTAGACTAATCAGGCTAATCAGAGGTAACAGAGATGCATGCTCGTAACACTATACTGTATACGAGTGATTAATGATGTCGAGAAGACGTTCGTTCACAGTATAAGTATGAACAGATATTCAGCAGAACATGTTGAAAGCAGACTGCAAGATGAAACTCATTGATGAACATGAATGATTAATGATGTTGAGAAGACATTCATTCACAGTGTCAGTGAATGAAGATATTCAGCGAAACATGTTGAAAGCAAATTGCAAGATAAAATTTACTGTACATGAATGATTAACGAAGTCAAGAAGATGTCTGTTCACAGTGTCAATGAAAACACAAGTATGTATTCAGCAATGCAGGTTAAAAGTATGCTGCTGAGAGTCATGATTTTAACAGTGCGAAAAATGCATCTAGATGAAGTACATTTCTCAAGAGATAGAATCTTTTAATTCAAATCAACAACTTTAAAAAGCACAAATGTTGAAATGTTAACTCATAAAGATTGCAACGTAGCTGAGAAACAGCTTAATTCTGTTGCTGAAACTGTTGATTGCAAACAACTTATTTCACATGCAATTGTCAAAGTATTGACAATTCATGAAACAATATACAACTTTAGTAGTAAATTTTTCGTCGAGCTCATCAAGATCTTACAGCAAGAAGATGAATTTGCTGTAGAGTTAAGAGCAGACAAGACAACAAGTATATGAAAGAGTGACATCAAAGCTTAAACATTGAATAGTCAAGAAATGATAAAGTACAATGAATCATTATATGTTTCAGAAGATCTTTCTGTCAGAGAAGAGTTATTGAAACATCATCATGATGATTCTTTAGTGAAGCATTTTGATGTTGACAAGATCAACGAGCTATTAGATTGCAAATATTACTGAAAAAGTATGATCAAGAATGTCAAAGAGTATATAAATACTTGTGACATTTGTCAGAGAGTAAAGATGAAACGTCATCTATCATATGACAAGTTGAGATTGTTATTTCAATTTACAGATCTCTGAAAAGAAATCACTATGAATTTCATAACAAATCTGTTGTTTAGTAAATGAAAAGAAGTCGTATATGACTTGATTCTCATGATAGTCGATTGCTACATGAAGATGATGCATTATCTGTCTATGAAGAAAACTCTGACTATTGTAGAGTTAGCAGAGTTATTCTTCAAGAAGATTGTCTTAAGATATGAAATCTTAAATGATATAGTCATCAATAAAGATAGTCTATTTATCAGTGCATTCTGATCAAAAGTCTGTTTTCACGCGAAGATGAAATGATGACTAAGCATCGTCTTTTATTCACAAACAGACAATCAGACAGAATGACAGAATCAAACATTGAAACATTATTTAAAAGTGTATTGTTTTGAAAAGCAAGATGACTGAGCTATGCTTCTATTCATAATTGAGTTCGTGTATCATTAAACGAAGCACGCTTCATTGAGCTGTAGTTTCTTTAAAGTCATGTATGATTATAAATCAATCTTTGACATATACATCAAGAATGATACTATGAAAGAAGAAGTGTCAGCAGCAAAAAAACGCGTTGAAATGCTGCAAGATGTGCAAAACACGTTGATGCAATGATGATAAAATACGATCGATGCTCAGATAAATTGATCACGTCAAGTCGAGTACTTAAGTTCGAGTTGAGTACTCGACTTGAAAAGTGTTGAGTTGAGTTGAATTTTTTTTGAAAAAGTGTTGAGTTGAGTTAAGAAGTTGAACTTAAGCACTTGAATTGAGTTGAGAAGCTTGACTCGATAACTTGATTCGAAAACTTGACTCGACTCAACAAGATATTAGATAGATGTAAATAGCTTAATTGAACAGTCTTTATGATTCTCTTCATGACTTTCTATCATGTTTTTTCGTTATGACTTTCTATCAAAGTCAAACGATCTTCATGTTTTTTCTTCATGTTTCTCTTCATGTTTCTCTTTATGACTTTCTATCAAATGATCTTCATGTTTCTCTTTATGACTTTCTATCAAATGATCTTCATGTTTCTCTTTATAACTTTCTATCAAATGATCTTCATGTTCTTCTTCATGACTCTTTATTAAAAGATAATGCAAAAAGATAATGCAAAAGTCAAAAATCGAAAATTTTTCTATATTTAACTTTTTTGACATCAAGCTTAAGTTCTTGATGAGTTAAGTCAAGTTGATTCAATTTTCAATCAAGTTAAGTTGCGTCAAGTTGAAAATATAAGCAACTCAACTCAAGTTGAATTGAAAATGTGAGCAACTTGACTTGATCTTGATTCAAGTTCAAAATGTCAACTCAAAACTTAACTCAATGATCAGTTTATGCTCAGACAAAGTACTATAATTGAAAACATAAGTTTAAGTTCTTTAATGTCAACAATTTAATCATGCTATCAGCAAAAAATCTGAAGCAGAAGAAGTTAAGTAAGAAGTTATCAAATAAGATGATAAAGTTTTTTATATATAAGAACTCATAAACAAGCAAACGTATCATCTTGATCTTTCAATAATTTATAAAGTTTATTCTGTCTTTCATGTATTTTTTTTAAAGTCATATAATCATAGACTAAATGATGACTCTATACTTGATTATCTTGTACTTGAGTTTATTGATGATGAACAAGAATAAAAGATAGAAAAGATTTTACAGAAGCAAAAAAGAAAGAAAATCTTATATTATAAGATACAATGAAAAGAGTATTTCATGAAATATAATCAATGAATATTAAGTGAAGATATGAAAGAAGTCTTGAAACTTAAAGAAGCTTTCAAAATGAGACTGAAACATAAGTGAAAAGTATAGTCACTTACTTTCAAGCATAAACTCATGATTAAAAAGAAAGAGAATCACTGTATTATGATGATTTTCGCTCTTTAATGAGACGATCATGTAAAAGTATTAACACTCAAACAAAAGAAAAAAATACAGACAGAAGAAAAAAGCGCAGAGACGCAAAACGCGCTTAACACGAAAGCGTAATCTCAGCATAATCACATCAACTTCATCAGTTATCTTTCACAGAAGACGTAATCACAGTTTTCTTCTTCTTCTTACTCATCTTGAGATTCACGTTGAGACGTAAAGTGAGTGAATCAAGAGTGAGCAGATTCATTTATAAATATATCATGTCAGTTACAAAACTGTGATTAAATGATATTGAAACGCAGTAGAATATACAGAATAGTGAAACGCATTGAGCGCATCGCAAACAATGTCATTAACTGTCATTGCTTCTTTCAGCTGCAGCTTCTGTACATCAAATGACTCAAACTTGTGTATGTCATTTAAATGATCTTTCACATGCGTTGCAATCATAAACTTCTTTCTCAGTTTCATCTGATTGATTGTAAAGATTACAATAAAGATCACATCATCATCTTCTGATGCAGTCTTGAATATTGTTTTAAGTTAAAAAGACTCATTTAATGTTTGAATGCTAGACTGGTCGCGTTGAGTCGAGTTATCGAGATCGAGTCGAGTTCTCGACTCGTCAAGACTCGATTCGAATCAGAATTCTTGACTTGAGTATTCAAGTTGAGTCGAGATGTTCGATCTGAGTATTCAAGTTGAATCAGAGGGTTGAAATCGAGTATCGACTCGAAATACTCGACTCGACTCGTCAAGACATGAAGATAGATAGATAGATATTCTATTATGACTCTCTATTATGACTTTCTATCATGACTTTCTATTAAATAGCCTTCATGTTTCCCTATCATAGCTTCTCTTCATGACTCTTCTTCATGACTCTCTATCAAACAGTCTTCATAGTTTTCCGTCATGACTTTCTACCATAGCTTTCTATCATAGCTCTCTATCAAAGCTCTTTATCAAACGATCTTTATGTTTTTCTTCATGTTTCCCTTCATGTTTCTCTTCATGTTTCCCTTCATGTTTCTCTTTATGACTTTCTATCAAAAAGATAATGCAAAAAGGTAATGCAAAGGCGAAAAACCGGAAAAATTTCTATATTTAGCTCTCTTGACGTCATATTTGATTGCTTGACGAGTCGAGTCGAGTCGAGTCAGAATGTAGATATGAAAACTCGACTTGACGATCAGTCTATTGAATGCATACGTTCAAAATTTATAAATTCAAACATAAGTGTTTAGTGAGCGCATTGAGTAAGTTTACTCATTGCAATGCATGAGACATCTTTCTTTGCACATCAGACGCAGCGTCAATACATCACTTTTTCATGAAACTTGACATTGCAGCTTTGCATCGTCTCTTCATCATGAAATCTACATGCACATTTAATGCAAATTACTCTCAGAGACAGTTTGTAAAGTGAACAAAATTTTAGAATTTAGCTAAAGTGATATTTATCGCTTAAAGCGAAATAAAATTCGAATTTAAGCTGATCTTGTTAGACTGCAATCTGCTTTTGTCAACAAAATCTGTGTTTATTCATATATCTTTGAACTGTATCTCGCTTTTGTCGATAAAATCTGCGTTTGTTCATATGCGTTGAGCTGAATTTCGCTTTCATGCATATGTTGCATATGTTGACAATTGCTCATTTACTCGCTCATTTACTCAGTATTCTACATGCTCGCTCATCTACTCGCTCATTTACTCGCTCATTTACTCGCTCATCTACTCGCTCATCTACATGCTCAGCACTCTACTCGCTCATCTACTCGCTCACTTACTTGCTCATCTTCTTGTTCTATCGAATTTTCTACCGAATTTTCTATCAAACACTTTATCAAATATTCTATCAAATGCTTTATCAAATACTCTATTAAACTTTCTATCAAACACTTTATTAAAAGCTTTATCAAACGCTTTATCAAACACTCTATCAAACTTTCTATCAAAAGTTCTATCAAATATTCTACTAAACGCGTCGATCGAGCGCATAAAACACATCAAACAATGCTTCAAACAATGCTTTCTACATGACTTTCTATCTATAGTACTCGTCACTTCAAATGCTTAGCTATCTATCTTATCTACTTGATAATCTTCACTTCAAGTTCTATAGAGTTGACGCTAGAGAGTTCAAAGTTTTCATCTTCTTTCTTTCTTCATAGTTTCTATCTTTCAGAACAACAACAATCAAAATACTTACATGTTCAGCTATCAACTCAGTTATCATCTCAGCTATCAACTCAGCTATTTACTCATTCATCTACTAGTCAATCTACTTGCTTTAAAACATGCTTTATGCGACGTGTTTAAACACGAATTATTCGCTTCATGATTTACTTCATGATCTACTTCATGATCTTACTTCATTATTCATTGCTAATTAGCTCAATAGAAAGCATTCTTCATGAATCAATATCAAACTTTCTATTGAGCTTTCTATTGAGCTTTCTATTGAGCTTTCTATTGAACACTTTATATGCTTCAAAATACGCGTCGATCGAGCGCATAACACAAGTCAAACAATGCTTCAAACAATGCTTTTCACTGAGCTATCTACTGAGTTATCTACTGAGCTATCATCGTCTTTCTACTGATCTTTTGACCGAACTTTCTATTAAGTTATTTACTGAGCTATCATCATCTTTCTACTGATCTTTTGATTGAGCGTTTTACTGAGCTATTGATCGAGCTTTCTACTGATCTTTCGATCGAGCTTTCTATTGAGCTATCTACTAAGTTATCATTGATTTTTCTACTGATCTTTCTACTGATCTTTCAATCGAGCTTTCTATTGAGCTATCTACTGAGCTATCATCGATCTTTCTACTGATCTTTCTACTGATCTTTCAATTGAGCGTTCTACTGAGTTATTGATTGAGCTTTCTACTAATCTTTCGATCGAGCTTTTCATTGAGCTATCTACTGATCTTTCAATCAAGCTTTTTATTGATCTTTCTACACATCATTCAAGAATCAACTTTGTTCTCTATCGAGCATCAAATATGATTCTATCGTACATTCTACGTGACTTCATATCAAACATTCTACATGACTTTCTACCTCATTAACTTCTTCATTGACTTCTTCATTGACTTTTCCAGCGCATATATTAAACTGTGTAAATAGCTATTATTTAAATAGTCAAATTAATTATTCAACGTTGCAACTATCAATGCTACAAGTGTCAGAATCATGTTTGTTGAATCAAACATCAAAGACGCTCATGAAAGTTCTAGAAATGTTGATGCTTTTATGAATATGCATTAGCTAAAAGTGACGCAAATCTGAAATATGAGATTAAAGAAATATTTGAAATATTGATCATTAAAAGCGCTAAAATCTGTCTCTGTCACTCTTTACAAATTGCAGATGCTGTTTAATATTTCAGAAGCATCAGCACTTCTTTCGCTAATTCTCACGACTGAAAGCTGAAAAGAATCAGTAACAACATTTAAACACTGAGTACGTGACTTATCATTCTTTTATTACTAGAAGTTTAAGATGAGTTGAGCAAGAACTCTGATGCTGAGAAAGCATCAAAACTCATTTCGTTACTCATTTCTTCATCAAAGACATTCAGATCATCGTTAGAATCAACAGATGTAATGAGTTTCAAAATAGAAAACGATGTTGCATGATTGCAAGAACGTCAAGAATTCAACTTCTTTGCAATGATCTATGATTGTTAAATTGCAGTCTCGATCAAAGAAATTCAGAATAAGCATCACATATCTTGCTTATGTCATCAGCTTTGTCATCAGCTTTGTTAATCTTTTGCGTCTTTGAAGCTGTTGAAAATCGAGCGCACGTCATTTTAATACTTGAAACAGAATTTTTCAAGTAAATACTAATGTAATTATCTGTACAAGCAATTCTTTATTAAGTTGTGAAAAAGAACTCTGATACAGAACGAAAATGAGATGAAAAGAAGATGAAGATTGAGAAAAACTGAAAGAGTGATAAACAAAGCAATGATCATTATTCACTCTTGTTTACATTCTATCATCTCAACAACACAATCTAATTGAAAGACAAGCAATGTCTATGCATCATTCACATATGATTGATGCTGTCATCTACGTCAACTACACATTACATATAATGTCATTTACACGCATTATAATCGAAGATGAATCATCATTCAATTGAAAGTTTCTCTTTTTCTTGTTTTCTCACGAAGGTTTGAAGGTTTTTATCGAGAGCTTCTAGAGCGAAATCACGAGTACGCGTTATCGTTTATCAAGATAAATCAAAGCATTAATTATTGAGATCAAGAATGAACTCACTTAGAAAAGAAGACAATTGTCATAATGAATTGACACATAGAAGTTAAATCAGAAACTAAAGTCAAAGACTGAGTCAAAGATCAGATCTGAGTTAACTCTGAAACTCTGTAACTCTGTCAAGACATCGTTTAGATCACGTTATATCTTCGACTTAATATATCATGAGTTATATCATGTTCAACTTGACAATGCTTGACAAACTTTCTATAGTTGATCGATTCTTTCAAGTTATCGAGAGCTTCTTAATAATTAGCTCTATCATAATATATACTCATTCTGTGCCTGCTTAAAATATCACATTGTCATATCACTCTTATAGATTTCATTTATTCATTTAGTAGACTTGATCATCACAGCGTCTGCAAAACATGATATACAATGACAATAATTGTTGATCTTAAAAATCTTACTTCTTCACTGAATTTTGACTCTTGAATGTCTTGATGATAAAGTCAATTTCTAGTTGAAAACATAATTTGTATAACTTAAGAAAACAGTAGCATATGTTAATGTGATTAAAGAAGAAATTGACTGTGATACACATGCATATCACAAATGAAACATTTGCAACTCATGCTTAAGAAGTAAATTGTTAAAATTTAAGTAATGAAAGATTTCATTTCTTTTGAACTGTGAATCTGTTGCAAGAAAACTTTTTAGGTAATTTCTTAAGTTTAAAAGAGAAATCAGCATAAAGATCATGCTTTATGTATGTTGTATGCAACGTATACAACATATTTTTGATAGACATGCAAATTAATATGTGCTCATTTAATGAAAGTTAATTACGTTATTTCTCACTCACTCATCATCAAGAAAATAATACTTCTGAATGTTTTTATTCAAAAAGATGTGAAAATACAGTCAAGATGCAGATGATACATTTTCTTCTTCACAATGATTTCAACAAGCGATAGCATCATAATAGCGCAGTATCACAACGATTAATGAAATCAATGATGAGAAAATTACAAAGAATGCATTGCAGACATCAATGCAATCTTAGCACAAAGATTGCATCTGAGCAATAAGATGATAAAGATGCGTGATGATTTTCAGAAAGCAAAAAGCATTTTCATAATGCATATTAAAATTGAATGCATAGATCTGAACACTTATCTGCACTTTAGAAACATTTCAGACATGAATAGCTCGTAATGCAACTGCAAATAAAGTTATCAGATGACAAAGCATGTATTCATGCATTGTTTAAACTGATTACATTTGCGATCAAAAATATTACAAAATGCTAACTTCTTGAATTATTGAATAATCATCATCATCACGAAAAGTCTTAAAGCAGTAGCGAAGATGATGATGAAAATGAAGCTTTTGAAGCAATTTAAAGTGATTAAAACACTCATTCTTTAACGTGTAATCAACATGAACAAATTTGATACATAGTCTTAAAACTCACTGTTTCAACTGCATGAAGCAGTCATATAGACTGCAAGCGATTTTCTATCTCAAAGAGTTTTGTTCACTCAATACAAATAGTATAAAGTTCTTCATAAGTCAATTTAATCAATGTCACAAAAATGTATGAATTTATTATTATTATTATCAAATAATCTTCATATTTTTCTTTATAACTTTCTATCAAACAATCTTCATGTTTCTCTTTATGACTCTCTATTAAAAGATAATGCAAAAAGATAATGCAAAAGTCAAAAATCGAAAAATTTTCTATATTTAATTTTTTTAATGTCAAGCTCAAGTTCTTGACGAGTCAAGTCAAATTGATTCAATTTTCAGTTGAATTAAGTCACGTCAAGTTGAAAATATGAGTAATTTGACTTGAATTAAGTTGAAAATGTAAGCAACTCAACTCAATCTTGATTTGAGTTCAAAATGTTAACTTGAAACTTAACTCAATGATCAATCTAGTTTTAAAGCTTGCTGTTTCAGAGTCTTTTGTCTCAAAGTCTTTTATCTCAAAGTTTTTTATCTTAAAGTTTTTTATCTTAAAGTTTTTTATCTCAGAGTTTTTTATCTCAAAGTCTTTTGTCTCAAAGTTTTTTATCTTAAAGTTTTTTATCTCAGAGTTTTTTATCTCAAAGTCTTTTGTCTCAAAGTTTTTTATCTTAAAAATGATTTTATATTCAATAAACAGTCAACTTTTTTACAAAATTTTAAGCATACATGATGAAGTCTTGCAATGTATTAATGATGATTTCAACAATGATTTAAATCTTGAGTTTTTAAGCTTCAAACAGAAAATACATGCAAAGAGCTGAGCAAACAATAAAGATTTGACTTACTTCAGAGTTTTTATCATCATTTTTGTTATTTAAATCAACATGAAGAAGAAAAGATTTATAACTTATCTCACTCTGTTGAATATGTGATAAAAAGTAACTTTCATCATTCATATTAAATTTAATGTTGACAAGAAGAATCTGAATGTACATTTAATATATTGATTGTGATTGTAATTCATACATTCTTATGACATCAATTTAAACTCAACTCATGAGAAACTTTATGCTATTTATATCGAGTGAACAAAACTCTCTGAGAAAGAAAATCACTCATCATTTATATGATTGCTTCATGCAGTTGAAACAATGAGATTGACACTGTGTTATCAAGTAATGAATTTATAGCTTCTATTCAGCATGTGATGCTCAAGTAAACTCTTAATGAAAGTGTCTATGCTGTTTGATTATGACACATTATCTTTACTCTGCTCTTCATTAATAACATTTTATACAACAATGTTTTGATTCAATTCTTGATTCAAAGATGAAAGATGTTTTCTTTGCACTTGTGATGTTCATGATTGTAATGTACATAAAGCTGTGTTCTCTTACTTAATGATTATCATTCATTGAGTAGAGAAATATGTGATGAAAGAAAGATGCACATAATGAGAAGATAAAGTGTGATTGTATTAAGTAACTCTTTTCTTCTTTTGATTTGACTTATGTCATGTAGACGTTGAATGAATTGTTAGTATAAATATGCAATTGCAATCGTTCAATGTTTGACTTTAATCAATGAAAGAGAATGCATTTTGATCATTCTCTTGAGCTCTCAATTTTTCATGTGAATAAATGAATGACTTGATGTCAAGTAAAGAAGATGAGTTCAAGTCTTCTCAGTATATCAGCGTGATCAATGAGTCACTATTTCTTTGAGCACTGTAATCACGTCTTTCAATACTTGAAACAACTATTTTATCTGATATCTTTTCATCAATTACTTGATGACATTGTTGATGTGATGAAAACGTTTTGATATTAACGCAGTCAATGAGTTGCAAATTCTTCAATTACTTGTAATTACAACTTGCAAACTCTTCATTTGAGTTGTCTTTTTCACTAGTAGTATCTTCTCATCTCTTACTGACATTGACATGTCATTAATCTTCTTCATAAATTGATTGTGACTGTTAGAAAAGATGTTGTCATGTGAGTAAAAACTCTGCATGATGACTTTTCTGATCACGTAACATTCTAACATTATTCAAACTGCATCAAATTGAGATTTCTTGACTCTTCTGACTTCTATTTAAACACAGAATAGAATCAAAAGATTTGTAGTCAACATTATGTACAGATGAATCTTGTTATCAGTCACATTTAATATATTAATACAAAAGAATTCAAAGTAATAAGATTTCTATAAAGTCAGTTTCTACTGTCATAAAAACATTAATAATTTAAATAATTAGACTAAAAATAAAGAAAATTAAAAGAAAAAACTTGTGAAATTTTAAACACAATTGAATCAAGATGCTTATGAAGAAGCTTTTATATCATGATAGAATGTATAAAAATAAGAAAAATCAATGCTAAATTACTTCTATCAATCAGCATGTATCTTTAAATTCTGCTCAAATATTCAACTGATTTGCAGTCATAAATTAAAATGATGACATAATCATTAAAAAATAATTTTTAAAAAACATAATTAAAATAACTTAATTAACTGTTGCAAAGAATAAAAAAGTTGCTGCAAAGATAATGACTGAACTTTTCTTTTCTTTGAAGATTTCAACTTTTTTCAACTTTGACTTTAATTATTTGATAAATTTAATGACATTAAAAGAATTAAAACAACAGCAGAAGCAACAGTGATAAAAGCAGAATTGTAATTGTAATTGTAATTCATATGCTTTTGTGACATTAATTTAAGTTCAATTCATGAGAAAAACTATGCTATGTATATTGAATAAACAACACTTTCTGAGAGAGAAAATCACTCGTCAACTACACAGTGACTTCACGTTATCAAAATAATGAAATTGAAACAATGTATTAAATAATGAATTTATAGCTTCTATTCAGCATGTGATGCTTAAGTAAACTTTTAATGAGTATCTATGTTGTTTATTGTAACACATCGTTCTTACTTTACTCTTCATTGATAATATTCTATACAATGATGTTTCAATTTTCAATTCTTAATTATGTTATGAATGTATCAAGATTGATAAGACTGAACAAGATTGAAGCTTTAATCAATTTGCATCAGGTTTGACTCAGATATGACTCAGATATGACTCAATCTCTTTTTTCTTTCCCAACATCTTTTTCTTTCATCAACACTCTTTTCTTTCATCAACATCTTGTTCATTTACATCACATTCTTTTCATGTCACAAACACATTTCTTTCAAGTTTAGCACAGTTTCTGAACATTACATAAATAGAAGCTTTTGTATCAATCTTCTTCTGTATTCTTAATATTCAGTTATAGCTATTTCTAAAGATCAAGCACTATCAATTCTGATCTTCATTGATTGTATCATCTAGACATGATTCTGACATTATATTAAGAATTTGTTAATCACATGATACTGATCTCATTACTCATTCAACATACTTGTCTAGACAGAATGAGTCTAAAGAAATTTATTTATCTGATGATCAACGATAATTGAAAGATAGAACAACACTAGAGAGTTGAATAGAATCAACGACAAGACTGTTTGAATTGCTAGACTACTTATTGCTCATTAAGTACGTAAAGTTCACTCGATTACGAGAATCACGATAAAGAATCTTCGTGAATTGCTCAAGAATCAAATCAATCGATAGATTCAATGATAAAGAATCTTCGTTGTTTGCTAGAGAATCAATCAAATCTCATCTTCTTTGTTGAAGATTGAATCTCATTTCATACGTTTTTCTTCTTCAATCATCAAGCATCATCATTCGTTCAATTCTCTTTTTCAAACAAATCTCATTATGTTTAGTCGTTCGTTTACTGAAGAGCGTTTCAAAGAATTTCGAAATCGTTTCTTTCAACACTCTGATGCTGATTCAATGAAATCATCAAGTGCTGCATCATTCATTCATGAAGATAATGAATCATTCGCTGAAATGATAATACTTCTTATGTTCTACGAAATTTGAAAGACTTGAAGTCTAGTTCTTGATGAAGAAACAGATCGACTCTACGAGTTAGATAAATAACAAGAAGACGAAATCAAAGAGTTGAAAACTAGACTTCAAGCTAAAGAAATCACTTTTTCTAATTTCATCTACTCTGAGCGTTCTAGATCTCAAAAAATATCTGATTCTTCGCTGTTTACTGATGAAAAGAATTCTACTTAAGAGAACTGATACGGAAAAATTCAGAATAAACTAAAGATCAATGTCAATCTCTTTTCTAATGAATGAGTCAAATTGAACTATATACATTCTAGATTATTCAATGACGCAGCTGAGATCATTCAAGCTAGACGTGAATGTGACTATGTCAATCTCTATAAAATCATCGATGATCTTTTGAAAGAGTTAGCTCAGTTGTTCGATGATTTGAATAAGAAAGTCAACTTTCGTAGAAAATACTACAACTTGATTCAAGAATTCAAGAAATTCTATGAATTCTATACTCAGTTTCAACGTCTATCTTTCTATCTAAACTATCACAAGAAGTAACTGATTGCTGATCTGAAAGATAAAATACACTCTCATCTTCGATTCATTTGAGTAAATCAACTAGTTCAATCTGATTCTTTAAAAGAAATTCGTTTCTATTTGATTCATTTAAATAATGATCAGCGAGTTATTTGAGAGATCAAGAACAAGATCAAACGCGTCAATGATCTTTCTAAGACTATCTTTCATAAAGCGACTGTTATCACTCAGTCAGTTGATCACTTGAAGTCTGATCAGCTAAAGTCGCGCGACGCGATTTTAACTAGCGTCAAAGAAGCAGATATTTTAGTCGAAAGCTGTTTCATATATCATAAATCAGATCATAGCTCTAAAGAGTGTCTTGATCGATCTACTAGAATCAATGCAGTGAACAATGAATATGATCGCTTCGATTTCAATTCGAATTTCGATTCAAAAAACTAGTCATCTCTTCAAAAGTCATCAAAGAAATAAAAATTATATCTTTGTGCAAACTAGACGAAATTCTATTGAAAGAAAATTACTTTGAAAAGTCGTTTCTAATTGATGTTCATCTCATCTCTCAGAATTGATCTTTCAGTCTTCGTTCTCTAATAAACAGTGATTCAGTCATTTATATGATTATACATTCTAATCTAGTCAATAAAGTATGCGAGAAACTGAAAATTCAATCTATATCACTGACAAAAGAGAAGCTAATAAGAGATTATGATGAGAAAATATCTAAGAAGATCATCACTCATAAAATTCTACTCAATCTCATCATTGAAAGTTATAAGAAATTGACTGTATCAATGCTAATAGCTGATATTGATCATCATGAAGTCATATTGAGTAAGCTCTGAATGAATAAAAACGAAATATTATTGAATATGCAAAACGACGTAATTGTTTTTTTGAATCAATTGAATACTTTCATTTCGATTTTTTCAATCTCTTTCAATTCAAAGCATTCAAGTTGATCACAATCAACTTCATTTTCTTCAATCACTCAGACTAAGATCTCTATGATGCTCAAACGACTCATTCAAGAAAAGTCATTCTCGATTTGAAGCATAAACGCAGCTTTGTTCAAAACACTGTTGAATTATTCAAAGAAGAACAAGATTGAAGTTTTTGCTCTATTCATGACGAACATCAATAGAAAAATCGCGTACAATACTCAGTGCAATTTGAACGCTTTAAACGTCTCTTCAATCAATGAAACGACTCAGAATTTGAAAGATATTAAAGCGAAGCTGTCATCAAAATATCATGAGTTTCTAGATGTTTTTGATCGAGCTCAATCAAATAAACTATTCTCTCATCACTTTTATGATCATAAAATCGAGCTCATCAGTGATTCAACGCTTTCTTGCTGTTGAGTTTATCAAATGTTTTCTGTCAAACTTCTGAAAGTAAAGAAGTACTTAAATGAGAATCTGTCAAAGAGATTCATCACTTCTAGTCAGATTCTCTATTTCTTCTTCGTTCTATTTGCTCTCAAAGCAAATGAAGATCTTCGATTCTGCGTGAACTATCAAAAGCTAAATGTCATTTTCAAAAGAAATAGATATTCTCTATCATTGATAAACGAGATCATTAATAAAATAGTAAATTGCAAGTATCTGACTAGATTGAACATCATATCAGCGTTCAACAAACTTCGAATGCATTTTGATAATGAGAATTACATCACATTTATCACTGCTTTAGAAGCATATAAATACAAGATGCTATCATTTAAACTGACTAATGAATCAATCTTCTTTCAGCAATATATGAATGACGTTCTATGAAACTTTCTGAACGACTTTTGTCAAGTCTATCTAGATGACATTCTCATCTATAGCAAAATGAGAAAGAAACATAAAAATCACGTCAAACTAGTATTGAGTTGACTACGCGAAGCTGAACTGCAGATGAATATTCAAAAGTGCAAATTCGATGTAAAAGAGACTGTCTTTCTAGAAGTCATCATATCAGAACTAAATCTTCGTATAAACTTTAGTAAAGTGACAGTCATAGTCAGCTGAATCACTTCGATCAATCTAAAAGAAATTCAAAACTTCGTGAAATTCATTAACTTCTATCGTCGTTTCATTAAGAACTTCTCGAAGCTAGTCAAATCATTCACTCAGCTGACTAGAAAGAACACGTCTTTTGTTTGAAACAAGATCTGTGTTCAAGTCTTTGACAATCTAAAGAAACAAGTCAGCTCAATCTCAGTACTTCGTCACTTCAATCTCAAACAACAAGCTATTCTGAAGATTGATGCTTCGAACTATGTAAAAGATGAAATACTATCTCAGTACGATGATGAGAAAGTTTTTCATTCGATGATCTTCTACAGTAAAAGCATGATTCTCGCTGAAATCAATTATCACATCTATGACAAGAAATTGCTAGTCATTATTCGATGCTTCGAACACTGACGATTCGAGCTGAAATGCACTGAACTACTCATTCAGATGTTCATCGATCATCAGACTTTGAAGATCTTCATGAAAAACAAACAGTTGAGTCGACGACAAGTCAACTATCTGAACATTCTATCGAAGTTCAACTTTCAGATCATCTTTAGATCAGGCAAAATGAACACTAAAGTCGATGCTCTAATCAGAATGTCTCTAGCGAACGTCTCTGAATCAGCTCAGCGTCTTGAAGATCGTTTTCAGACTATTCTGACCTTCGATAGAGTCGATGTTCTATCTATTGAATCGAAAGCAAATCTCTATCAACGAGTATAAATGATCAATCAAACAGATGAGCTCTGCAGCGAATATAGACAAGCTATGAACGAAAACAAGCTCAAATTTCATATCACTAAACTGAAGAACTGCGAAATTCTTGACGACGTTCTATTTAGAAAAGGTCTACTGTGAGTCTCTGAGAACATGCACACGAAATTACTACAAGAAGTGCATGATCAATCTTCAATCTCTCATTTCGACAATAGACGAATCATTGATCTAGTTCAGCGTTTCTACTATTGATCAGATCATCGAGCTACTATTCGACGATACATTTGAAACTGTCATGCTTGTCAGCGAAGCAAAGTCTCTAGAGATAGCATCAATGAACTTCATCATTCTCTTTCGATTTCACAGAAACGCTGAAAAGATATAGCTATGAACTTCATCACTGAACTATCTCTGTCAGAAGACTATAACGTCATTTGCACAATCATATGTCGTCTCATCAAAGAACGTCACTATGTTTCCTGTCATTGAGAAGACGATGACATCTCAGTCGAAGAAACGATTTGAATCATGCTATGAAACGTCTATCGACTGCATGATCTACTCAGTTCTATTGTTTCGAACAGAGACTTTCAATTCATATCGACTATGTGAAAAAGTCTTTGTAAGCGACTGAGAATCACAGCTAGTCTATTCACAGTCTATCATTCTGAGATCGACGATCAATCGAAACGAGTCAATCAAGACGTCGAACGCGAACTTAGAATCTACTGCAATTACATGCAGAACGACTGAGTCAAATGAATATCTATGATGAAGTTCAGTGACAATTTCAATATCTTCTCGATCACTTCAATGATTCTCTTCTACTTCAATAAAGAATTTCATTTTCGAATGAGTTTCGATTCAGATACGACTGACTACGAAACAACTCGTGAACGACTTGAAGTCAGAAAAGCAGACGATATTGTCATTCGAATAAAAGAGCTACTGAACTTCGATCGTCAACAATTGAAAAAGATGAAGCTGATCATCGAAGTTCAGATCAATAAACATAGACGAAACGTCATCTATGAAGTAAATGACTGAGTTTGACTATCTTCTAGAAACATCAAGACAACAAGACTCTGCAAAGATTTGAAAGATAAACAGCTAGATCTCTATCAAATCACTGTCAAAGTGAGTATCTTCTATCATCTTCGTCTATCAGTCAGCATGAAGCATCTGCATTCGATGTTCAGCTCGAAGCTACTGCGATCGTATTTAGAAGACTCTCTATCAGAACAGCATTCAGAATCACTCAGACTCATCACTATCGAAGATGATGAACATTGAAAGATAGACAATATATTGAACTTCAGACGCTATCGAGATCGAATACAGTACAAAGTCAAATGAACAGATCTAGATAGAGACGACGAATGATACTATGTCGATAAAGAGAAATTCGATGACTCAGAGAAAGTTTTGAACGAATTTCATAAGCTATATTCAAACAAATCGCGCTAAATATCGAAATAACTATCAACAAAAGCGAGCAAATGAACTACATTCATGCGAACATGAATTTTCGAAGAGAGAGATAATGTTACAAGCATATCAAGACTGAACAAGACTGAAGCTCTAATCAATTCGCAGTGAACGCTATCAAGTTTTCTGCGTAATGATTAGAGTTAATCAGCGAGCTAGTCAGATTTGACTCAGATATGACTTAACACTCTTTTTCTTTCTCAACATCTTGTTCATTTACATCACATTCTTTTCGTGTCACAAACACATTTCTTTCGAGTCTAGCGCAGTCTCTGAACATTACATAAATAGAAGCTTTTGTATCAATCTTCTTCTGTATTCTTAATATTCAGTTATAGCTATCTCTAAAGATCAAGCACTATCAACTCTGATCTTCATTAATTGTATCATCTAGACATGATTCTGACAAATTATGAAGATCAAAGATGATTTCTTTGCATTCATGATGCTTATGATTATAATGTTGAAAACTATGTTCTTTTGCTTGATGATTATCATTTATCGAGCAAAGAAATATGTGATGAAAAAAAGATGTACATGATGAGAAAATAAAGTGTGATTGTATTAAATAACTTTATTCTGCTCTTAACTTATGTTATGTAAACATTGAATAAATTGTTGATATAAACATGTGATTGCAGTCGTTTGATGCTTAGCTTTGATCAATAGTAGAAAATACAATCTGCTTGAAATCACTACAATTCTGATCATTCTCATGCACTTTCAATTTTTGATGTAGATAGATGTACAACTTGTTGTTAAGTAAAGAAGATGAACTTGAGTCTTTTTAATATATCAGCGCAGTTGATGAGTCACTACTTCTTTGATCACATGTAATCATGAACTCAAGACTCATTATCTGAATCAACTATTTTATTTAGTATCTTTTCATCAATTACTGAATGACACTGTCAATGTGAATGAAAATGTTTCAGTATATTGATGCAGTCAACAAGTTCTCAATTATTCAATCACTTATAATCACAATATCAGATTCATCATCTGAATCAACTTTTCTACTAGTAGTATCTTTTCATTTCTTACTGACTTCAACATGTCATTAATCTTCTTCGTAAATTAATTGTGACTGTTAGAAAAAGTGTTATCACATAGATAAAAACTCTGCATAACAGCTTTCATGATCATGCAATGTTTTAACATCATTTAAACTGCATTAAATTGAGATTTCTTGATTCTTCTGACTTTTATTCAAATATAAAATAGAATCAAAAAATTCATAGTTAACATCATATACAGATGAATCTTGTTGTTGATTGATAAAAGCAGAAAATGAAGAAGTAAGAAAAGAAGAAGAAAATAAATAAAATTAATCAAAAAATAAAGTTGAAAAAGTTGAATAAGCTGAAAAGATCAAACAAGCTGAGAAAATTATCTTCATTTGAATAATCATTGACTATGCAATTTAACAGTTCTGTTGAAGATGATGATTTATTGAAGTATGTTCAATGACATATTTTATAAAAGAAGTAAAGAAGAAAAATGTTCATAACTGCATACATTAAGCTGAATGCTTAAGATTATGATTTGCAAACATTGCAATTCTGAAAGAATAAGTCTGAAACTCATTGAAAAAACATGCATATACAGTCTGATATTAATATACAGTTAGCTTATGATATTAATAATAATAATAATAAATTCTTACATTCTTGTGACATCAATTAAATTAACTCATGAAAGAAATCTATGCTATGTGTGTCAAGTGAACAAAATTCTCTGAGATAGAAAATTGCTCGCTATCTATGCAACTGCTACATGCAGTCAAAACGATAAAGCTGAAACTATGTATCAAATTTGTTCATAATGATTGCATGTTAAAGAATGAGTGCTCTTGTCACTTTGAACTGCTTTAAAAGCTTCGTTTTTATCATCATTCTCACTGTTATCTTAAGACTCTTCATGATTGCAATGATGATTTGATAATTTATGAAGTCAATGTCTTGAAGCATATTTGATTGAAGATGCATTCAGTTTGAGCAATGCATTAAAATATGCTTGATGATTTGATGACTTCATTCGCAGTTGCATTGAAAGCTATTCATGCTTGAAACGTTTCTTGAGTGCAGATAAACATTTAGCTTTATGCGTTTGATTTTGATGTGAGTTGCAAAAGTGCTTTCAATCTTCTAAAAATCATCACACATTCTTATTAATCTCTTGAATAAATGAGATCTTTAAGCGAAAGTTATGTTAATGTTTGCAATGCGTTTTTTGTAGTTTTCTTATTTAAAATCTTATTGACTCTTGTGAAACTATGTAATTGCATGTTCATTCATTGAGATTAACGTTGAAGAATTGAGTCATTTGCATTTAAACTGTATCTTTGCTTCTTTGTGAATTGAAACATTCAGAAACATCATTTTTTTAAAAGTTGAAGAGTGAAAGATGAACTGATTAGTTTTTATCAGATGAGCATGTATAATCTTGCATGCTCATTGAGTTTCTTGCATTTTGTCGTTGACTTAACTGTGTAATGTAGTCTGATTCTGTAACTTGTTTAGATGAACATGAAGTGAAAGCATATATATTTCAACTTTCAGCGTTTCAATGTTTACTTTTTGAAAGATGTCTATTACATGATGCAACGCTTGATTTTGAAAAGCTTCTAGTTGTCATTCTGTGCTTGACAATTTTTCTTCTTTATCATGTTGATGTCATATTAATGCTTCAAACATTATTCTTGATCTCACTACTGCTGAGTATATTTGTCTCATCTTTGTGAATGTAGTTTCTTAAGTGAAGATCTCAAGTTGACTAAGCATCAGCATTTTAATAACGTGATTTGCTTTTATTTAATGAAGATGCAAATTTCATTATAGTTTCATGTTCAGTTGAACTTCAAGAACTTGTACATTTAACTTTGACTTTATTATTGAGTTTTTAATACATAGATTGATCATCATGTTGAATCTTTTCTTTTATATGAAATGTGTAAGTTCATACTTCTCTGAAGTGAATGT
>JAABUY010001708.1_pt1 | contig 28364 bp, 28 predicted proteins | sample 5560271 | NCBI WGS metagenome assembly JAABUY01 (sample SAMN10711886, study PRJNA513374) | rock metagenome | isolation source: Antarctica rocks | place: Antarctica: Victoria Land, University Valley | reverse complement strand
CCATGCCGGGGCGATCGTCAGCGGCGGGCGCGACACCGCAGCCGCCAAGTTCGAGGCCATGCGGATCGCCGGCATCCATGTCGCCGAAAGCCCCGCAGCCCTGGGAAGCACGATGGTGAAAGTCCTGCGCGGCTAAGCTCGGCGCCCGCCGCAATTCAGCGATGACGCTCGGGTAATCCTTTCGCGCTATGCCCATCTAATGACCGCCGGGCGTCCGGCGCGGTTGCAGACGAGGATACGACATGGCCGGCGTGGATATTCTTGCCAGTGCGTTCAGCGGCGCCAATGCGGCGTTCATCGCCGACAGCTACGCCCGCTGGGTCGCTGATCCGGGCAGCGTCGACCCGAGCTTCTCCGACCTGTTCGCCGCCCTGAACGACGAGGCCAAGGCGGTGCTGACCGACGCGCAGGGAGCCTCCTGGGCGCCACGGAACTACAGCGTCGGCGAGCCGGAGCTGGCTGCTAAGTCACAAACCAAGCTGCCGGTTTTGGCTACGCCTGCCTCTGCCGACCAATTGCGGGCCGCGACCAAGGACAGCCTGCGGGCGCTGATGCTGATCCGCGCCTATCGCGTGCGCGGGCACCTGGAGGCGCAGCTCGATCCGTTGTCGCTGACCAAGCCGCGCGTGCATCCCGAACTCGATCCGGCGACCTACGGCTTCGCCGCCGCCGACCTCGACCGGCCGATCTTCATCGACAACGTGCTTGGCCTAGAGACGGCGACGCCGCGGCAGATCGTGGGACTGCTGCGCGAGACCTATTGCGGCCCCGTCGGCATCGAGTTCATGCACATCCAGGACCCGGCGCAGAAGGCCTGGATTCAGCGCCGGGCCGAGGGCGCCCCTTGGCGCAGCAGCTTCGACGCGGACGGCAAGCGGGCCATCCTGCGCTACCTTACCGAAGCCGAGGGCTTCGAGGCGTTCTGCCAGAAGCGCTATGTCGCCACCAAGCGGTTCGGGCTGGAGGGCGGCGAGGTCACCATCGCCGCCATGCACGCGCTGATCGAGACCGCCGCCGCCGGCGGGGTGCGCGAGGTGTGCATCGGGATGCCGCACCGCGGCCGGCTCAACACCCTGGTCAACATCGTCCGCAAGCCGTTCACCGCCATCTTCAGCGAGTTCGGCGGCGAAAGCTTCAAGCCCGACGACGTGCAAGGCTCGGGCGACGTGAAGTACCATCTCGGCACCTCCACCGACGTGGAGATCGCCGGCCACAACGTCCACATCTCGCTGCAGCCCAACCCGTCGCACCTGGAGGCGGTCGACCCGGTGGTGGTTGGCAAGGTGCGGGCGCGTCAGGACATGGCCGGCGACACCCGCGAGCGGCACTCCGTCATGGGCATCCTGATGCACGGGGACGCGGCGTTCGCGGGCCAGGGACTTGTCTACGAGACCTTGGCGATGAGTCAGCTGATCGGCTACCGCACCGGCGGCACCATCCATCTTATTGTCAACAACCAGATCGGCTTCACCACCGTCCCGGCGCACGCCTATTCCGGACTGTATTGCACCGACGTCGCCAAATCGATCCAGGTGCCGATCCTGCACGTCAACGGCGACAACCCGGAGGCGGTGGTCTGGTGCGCCCGCACCGCGGCCGAGTTCCGCCAGGAGTTCAGCACCGACTTCGTGCTGGACATCGTCTGCTACCGCCGCCACGGCCACAACGAGACCGACGAGCCGGCGTTCACCCAGCCGATCATGTACCGCGCCATCCGCGAGCAGAAGACCACCCGCGTGCTGTATGCTGGGCAGCTGGCCGCCGAGGGCGTGCTCGACGCCGCCGGCGCGCAGGCGATGTGGGACGAGTTCGCGACGACGCTGGAGGATGCGTTCAAGGCGGCGCAGTCGTACAAGGTGAACAAGGCCGACTGGTTGGAGGGCGCCTGGTCCGGCCTCAAGCAGCCTAACGGCGAGGGGGAAAGCCAGGAAGGCGAGACCGCGGCCACGCCGGAGCAGCTGAAGCTGGTCGGGACGGCGCTGGCGCACGTGCCGGACGGCTTCGCGCTCAACCCCAAGATCGCCCGCCAGCTCGAGGCCAAGCGGGCGATGATCGACACCGGCGAGGGCGTCGACTGGGCGGCTGGCGAGGCGCTGGCGTTCGGAACCCTGCTGGCCGACGGCAACCGGGTCCGGCTGTCCGGCGAGGACTGCCAGCGCGGCACCTTCAGCCACCGCCACGCGGTGCTGATCGATCAAGCGACGCAGCACGAGTACGTGCCGCTGAACAACATCGCGCCGAACCAGGCGAAGATCGAGATCTACAACTCGCTGCTGTCGGAGGCCGGCGTGCTCGGCTTCGAGTACGGCTACACCTTGGCCGATCCCAAGACGCTGGTGCTCTGGGAGGGCCAGTTCGGCGACTTCGCCAACGGCGCGCAGGTCATCATCGACCAGTTCCTGGCCAGCGGCGAGACCAAGTGGCTGCGTATGTCGGGCCTCGTGCTGCTGCTGCCGCATGGCTACGAAGGGCAGGGGCCGGAGCATTCATCGGCCCGCATGGAACGCTACCTGCAGCTCTGCGCCGAGCGCAACATGGTGGTCGCCAACGTCACCACGCCGGCCAATTACTTCCACATTCTGCGCCGCCAGCTGAAGCGCAATTACCGCAAGCCGCTGGTGCTGATGACGCCGAAATCGCTGCTGCGGCACAAGCTCGCGGTCTCGACGCTGGCCGAGTTCGCCACCGGCAGCCAGTTCCGCCTGGTGATCGGCGAAGCCGACGCCATCGCCCCCGACGACCAGGTGACGCGCGTGGTGCTGTGCACCGGCAAGGTCTACTACGACCTGCTGGCGGAACGGCGCGAGCGTGGCGTCGACGACGTGGCGCTGGTGCGGATGGAGCAGATCTACCCGTTCCCGAACCGCTCGCTGCCGCCGGTGCTGGCGCGCTACCCGAACGCCGAGGTGGTCTGGTGCCAAGAGGAGCCGCGCAACATGGGCGCCTGGAACTTCGTCGACCGGCGTATCGAGGAGACGCTCGCCGCATTGCCTGGCTGCGCCAGGCGGCCGCTCTATGTGGGGCGTTGCGATGCCGCGAGTCCGGCGACCGGGCAGGCCAAGGTGCATCTGGCGCAGCAGACGGCGCTGGTGCAGCAGGCGCTCCGGCTGGCCTGAGCCGCATCCAAGAGACAGGAACGAACGAAGCAATGGCGACCGAGATCAAGGTGCCCACGCTGGGCGAAAGCGTCACGTCGGCGACCGTGGCGCGCTGGCTCAAGCAGGCCGGCGACAGCGTGGCCGCCGACGAGGCGCTGGTCGAGCTGGAAACCGACAAGGTCACGGTCGAGGTCAATGCCCCGCAAGCCGGCACGCTTGCCGAAATCACCGTGCCAGAGGGCGGCGAGGTCGAGGTCGGCGCCGTTCTGGGCGTCATGGGCGAGGGCGGCGGCGCTGCTGCTCCGGCACCCAAGCAGGCCGCCGCCGTTCCTGTGGCGACTCCGGCCAAGATGGAGGTCACGGCCGAGCGGGTGCCCGCCGCGAATCCGTCGGCCGGGGTCAACCCGCCGCCGCATCCATCCGGCCCGGTAGCCCGGCCTGCCGCCGCCACGCATGATCCGCTGCCTGCCGCGGCCAAGCTGATGACCGAGCAGAAGCTCACCGCCGGCCAGGTCGGCGGGGGTTCCGGCAAGGACGGCCGCATCACCAAGGGCGATGTGCTCGATTTCCTCGACCGCCCGGCTCCGGCCGCGCCGAAACCCACGCCGCAGTCGCCGCGCGTGGCGCAGGAGGGCGAGGAGCGGGTGAAGATGACCCGTCTGCGCCGTACCATCGCCGCCCGGCTGAAGGAAGCGCAGAACACCGCCGCCATGTTGACCACGTTCAACGAGGTGGACATGAGCGCCGCGATGGCGTTGCGCTCCGAATACAAGGAAGCCTTCGAGAAAAAGCACGGCGGCGTGCGCCTCGGCTTCATGTCGTTCTTCGTGCGCGCCTGCGTGACGGCGCTGAAGGAGTTCCCGGCGGTCAACGCCGAGATCGACGGCGACGACATCGTCTACCGCAGCCACGTCCACATGGGCATCGCGGTCGGCGGCGCCAGCGGGCTGGTGGTGCCGGTGGTGCGCCATGCCGACGGCATGAGCATGGCACAAATCGAGAAGGCGATCGGCGATCTCGGTCGCCGCGCGCGGGACGGTTCGCTGAAGCTGGAGGAGCTGAGCGGCGGCACCTTCAGCATCACCAACGGCGGCGTCTACGGCAGCCTGATGTCGACGCCGATCCTGAACCCGCCGCAATCGGCGATCCTGGGGATGCACAAGATCCAGGACCGCCCGGTCGCCGTCGCCGGCCGCGTGGAAATCCGGCCGATGATGTACCTGGCGCTCTCGTACGACCATCGCGTGATCGACGGCAAGGAAGCCGTCAGTTTTCTGGTGCGGGTCAAGGAAAGCGTCGAGGACCCGCGCCGGCTATTGCTGGGATTGTAGAGAACCATGGCTGAGAATTTTGACGTTATCGTAATTGGCGCCGGACCGGGAGGCTATGTCTGCGCGCTGCGGGCGGCGCAGCTCGGCATGAAGGTCGGCTGCGTCGAGAAGCGCGCGACGCTTGGCGGCACCTGCCTCAACATCGGCTGCATCCCGTCCAAGGCGCTGCTGATGTCCAGCGAGAACTTCCACGCCGTGCAGCACGACTTCGCCGAGCACGGCATCGACGTGGACAACATCCGGCTCGATCTCGCGCGGATGCAGGCACGCAAGGGCGAGGTGGTGAGCGCCAACGTTAAGGGCGTCGAGTTCCTGTTCAAGAAGAACAAGGTGACTTGGTTGAAGGGCGCCGCACGCATCGCCGCTCCCGGCCGTGTCGAGGTCGACGGCGCCGAGTACGAGGCCAAGCACATCGTCATCGCCACCGGCAGCGAGAGCATCCCGCTGCCGGGCGTGGAGGTGGACGAGAAGCGCATCGTGACCTCGACCGGCGCGCTGGAGCTGGACCGCGTGCCGGGCCGGCTGGTGGTGATCGGCGGCGGCTACATCGGGCTGGAGCTGGGCAGCGTCTGGAGCCGGCTCGGGGCCGATGTCACTGTCGTCGAGTACCTCGACCGGCTGGTGCCGGGCATGGACCTGGAGATCGGCAAAACCTTCGAGCGCGTGCTCGGCAAGCAGGGCATCAAGTTCCGGCTGTCGACCAAGGTGACTGCCGCCGTAGCCGACGATGCGGGCGTCACCCTCACCGTCGAGCCGGCGGCAGGCGGCGAGGCCGAGCAGTTGCAGGCGGACGTGGTGCTGGTCGCCATCGGCCGCCGCCCCTTCACCGCCGGCATTGGGGTGGAAGATTTGGGTGTCGCCACCGACGAGCGCGGCCGGGTGACCATCGATGAGCATTTCGCGACCAACGTTCCCGGCATCTACGCCATCGGCGACGTGGTGGCGGGTGTGATGCTGGCGCACAAGGCCGAGGAAGAGGGCGTCGCCCTCGCCGAAATCCTCGCCGGGCAGGCTGGGCACGTGAACTACGGCGTCATCCCCGGCGTGGTCTACACTTGGCCGGAAGTGGCCTCCATCGGCAAGACCGAGGAGCAGCTGAAATCGGACGGCATCGCCTACAACGTCGGGAAGTTTCCGTTCGCCGCCAACGGCCGCGCCCGCGCCATGGGCAGCACCGACGGCTTCGTGAAGATCCTGGCCGACAAGCGCAGCGACCGCATCCTGGGCGCGCACATCATCGGCCCCGACGCCGGCACGCTGATCGCCGAGATCGCCACCGCCATGGAGTTCGGCGCCAGCGCCGAGGACGTGGCGCGCACCTGCCACGCCCACCCGAGCCTGAACGAGGCGGTCAAGGAGGCGGCGCTGGCGGTCGAGGGGCGGGCGTTGCACATCTGATGCCGCCGTTGCGGTCGGTCGAGACGCCGACGCTCCGCATTGCCTATTACGAGAGCGGTCCGGCGGATGGCCCGGCGGCGATCCTGTTGCACGGTTTCCCCTACGACCCCCACGCCTGCGACGCGGTTGCCGAAATCCTGGCTGGGCGCGGGCTGCGGGTGTTAGTGCCCTACCTCCGCGGCTATGGCCCGACGCAGTTTCGCGATGCCGCAACCCTGCGTTCTGGCTAGCAGGCGGCGTTGGGCCACGATCTGCTCGACTTCATGGACGCGCTTGGTGTGCGACAGGCGACGCTCGCCGGCTACGATTGGGGTGGCCGGGCAGCCTGCATCGTGGCGGCGCTGTGGCCGGAACGGGCGCGCGGGCTGGTCACCGGCGGCGGCTACAACATCTTCGATCACGCGGCGATGGCGCGGCCGGCGGCAGCGGCGCAGGAGCGTCGTCTGTGGTATCAGTATTACTTCCAGACGCCGCGCGGCGAGGCTGGCTTGCGCGAGCGCCGGCGCGAACTGTGCCGATTCATTTGGGGCTTGTGGTCGCCGGAGTGGCGGTTTGACGACGAGGTGTTCGACGCCAGCGCCGCCGCGTTCGACAACCCGGATTTTGTGGCTGTGGTGATCCACTCCTACCGCCACCGTTTCGGCCATGTCGCCGGCAATTCGGCGTTTGACGAAACTGAGGCAAGGCTGGCGCGGCAGCCGCAGATTGAAGTCCCCACCATCGCCCTGGTCGGCGACGACGGCGATTTAGCCGATCCCGGTGAAGCCGACGAGGACGCCGGGCTGTTTCCCAATCGATACCGGATTGAGCGGCTGCCCGGCATCGGCCACAACATTCCCCAGGAAGCCCCGGAGGCGTTCGCCCGCGCCGTGCTGGAAGTTGCCTGATGCTGGCGTTGACAATGGGCGACCCGGCCGGGGTCGGCGGCGAGATCGCGGTACGCGCCTGGGCGGCCGGCGCGGCGCCGTTCGTGGCGCTCGACGATCCCGGCCGCCTCGCCGCCATCGCCCAGGCGCTCGGCCTCGACGTGCCGGTGCGCGCGGTCGCCGATGCCCGGCAGGCCGCCTCGGTGTTCGACAGCGCCTTGCCGGTGTTGCCGGTGACGTTGGCAGCCCCAGTTGAGGCTGGGCATCCCGACGCGGCGAACGCCCCTGCGACCATTGCCGCCATCGAGCGCGCGGTGGCGCTGGCGCTGGCCGGCGAGGTGGGTGGCATCGTCACCAACCCGGTCAGCAAGGCGGTGCTGTACGAGGCCGGTTTCGCCCATCCCGGCCACACCGAGTTCCTGGCGGCGCTGACTGGGACGGCGCTCCCGGTCATGCTGCTGGCCTGTCCCGGCCTGCGCGTGGTGCCGGTGACCATTCACTGCTCCTTGCGCGACGCCATCGCGCGGCTCGACGCCGCGAGCATCGTCGCCACCTGCCGCGTCGTCCACGCCAGCCTTCGGATGCAGTTCGGCATCGATCGTCCACGCCTGGCCGTCGCCGGGCTGAACCCGCACGCCGGCGAGGCCGGCAGCATGGGACGCGAGGAGATCGAGATCATTGCGCCGGCCATCGCGCAGCTGCGCGACGAAGGTATCGACGCATCCGGCCCATGGCCGCCCGACACCATGTTCACCACCGAAGCGCGCGCCCGCTATGACGTCGCCATCGGCATGTACCACGACCAGGCGCTCATCCCGCTCAAGACGCTCGACATGCACCGCGGCGTGAACGTGACCCTGGGCCTGCCGATCATCCGCACCTCGCCCGACCACGGCACCGCGTTCGGCATTGCCGGCAAGGGCGTTGCCGATCCGTCGAGCCTGATTGCCGCCATCACCCTCGCGGCGGAGCTTGCCGCACGAAAGGTCCCATGACCGGATTGCGCCTCGGCGTGAACATCGACCACGTCGCAACCCTCCGCAACGCCCGCGGCGGCGCGCATCCCAGTCCGCTGGCGGCGGCGCTGGTCGCGGTGGCGGCGGGGGCCGACGGCGTCACCGCGCATCTGCGCGAGGACCGGCGGCACATCCGCGACGCCGACCTCAGGGCGTTGCGGGCGGAATTGCCAGTGCCGCTCAACTTCGAGATGGCGGCGACCGAGGAGATGCTGGCATTGGCCTGCGCGTTGCGTCCGCACGCCTGCTGCCTGGTGCCGGAGAAGCGCGCCGAGGTCACCACCGAGGGCGGCCTCGACGTCGCCGGCCAATTGGTTGCACTGCGCCCGGCGGTGGCGCGGCTGACCGAGGCCGGGATCCGCGTGTCGTTGTTCGTCGATCCCGACCCGGCGCAGCTGGAGGCGAGCGCCGCGATTGCCGCGGCGGTGGTCGAGCTGCACACCGGCGCCTACGCCGAAGGCCGCCCCGGCGAGCTGGACCGGCTGCGCGAGGCGGCGCTGCTGGCGCGTCGGCTCGGCCTGGAATGCCATGCCGGGCATGGCCTGGACTACGCCAACGTCGGGCCGGTGGCGGCGCTGCCGGAGGTGGTCGAACTCAACATCGGCCATTTCCTGATCGGGCAGGCGGTGTTCGACGGGCTGGCGGCGGCGGTGCGCGGGATGCGCGCGCGAATGGACGCCGCGGTCAGCAGCCGCCCGGCAACAGCTTGAAGCTGGCGATGGTGCCGTCCATGGTGAAATCGCCGAAGTTCATCGCGAGGTTGTCGGCGACGCCGTTGTCGTAATAGTGCATCGAGACTTCGTAGTCCGGCTCCGACGCGCTGACGGCGCGGTCGAAGAACGCCAGGTGGAAGTTGCCGCCCGGCAGCGTCGCCAGCGCGGGCCACTTGGACGCCGCCGGGCCGCCCCACTTGGTCACCACGATGAAGCTGTCCTGCGCCCCCTTGGCGGTGGTGCCGTCGAACAACGGCAACGCCGCCGTCTTCTTGCCCTCGGCGGCGTCCGACAGGATCGTCACCGTATGCATGGTGGGGAACAGCGTGCCCGGCGGCAACGCCATGGTGGTCGCCTTGGGCGTGATGAAGTGGACGGTGCCGCCGGCGCCCGAAAGTTCGGCGTTGCCCTCGATCATGCTGGTCACCGCCTCGTCGGTGACCTGGCGCATGCGGAAGCGCATTTTGTGGCCGTCCTTGGTCTCGAAGGTGGTGTAGTCGGACAGGGTGTGGACGTTCTGGCCGTCGGCGCTGGTGACCGTCATCTCCAGCCGTTGCCGGGTGGCCCAGCCGTCGCAGGTGTCCTGCATCTCGTAGTCCATGGTGCCGGTGGCGCCCTGCACCTTGGTGCTGCGGCTGGTGTCGAGCTTCAGGTTGTAGACTGCGTGATGGGCGGCCAGCGGAGCCGCCTTTGCCGGCAGCAACGGCGCCGCCGCCAGCGCCATGGCTGCAGTTGCGAGGGCGGCAAGGCGGCGTGGCTTCATGCGCTGGATTTCCTAAGGGGTGGAGCGGTGGCAGGGTCAGCCAGGGATACTGCGTTCGCGGCGTTTGCGCCATCGTATCCCACTGGCCAGCAACGCTCCCAGCGCCAGCACGGTGACGCCGGCCATCAGCCGCAGCACCTTGGTGACGGCGAAGCTGTACTGCCCGGTCAACGGGTTGAAGTGGAAGCACAGCAGCAGAACCGGGTTCGCCGTCGGCGCCACGATCCCGGCTGCGGCCAGGCTCACGCCCCGCCGCAGCGCCGCCGCGGTGTCGTCGTAGCCGAACTGGTAGCCCGAGATCCGTCCCTGCGGCGTCACGAACATCAGCCCCTCGGGGTGCAGGAACTGCTTCAGCTCGCCGTCCCAGCGGGCGTGGAACCCGGCCGCCGCCTGCAGCGCCTGCAGGCTGGCGTCGGGGCCGGTCAGGAAGTGCCAGGCCGTCGCCGCGCCGGGTTGCGGATAGCGCGCCAGGTCGTCGCGCAAAGCCGCCGCGGCGTCCTGCGGGCGCTCGGCCGGGTCGATGCTGACGGCGGCCAGCACGTAATCCTGGCCGGCGCGCAGCCCCGACCGCGCCAGCCCGCCAAGCAGGTCGTCGCGGGTCGCCGAACACAGCGTCGGGCAGTGGAAGTAGCCGAAATCGACGATCAGCGGCTGCCCGCCGGAAACCCGCGCGAGGTCGGTGGCGTCGCCGCCGGCATCGCGCAGCGGCACGGCCATCGGAACCGCCCCGCCGCGGCGCTGCACGTAGTCGAGCCCGGACAGGTCCGGGGCGGCGGCCCCCAGCGTCAGCGCCAGCAGCCCGGCCACCGGGAGGCGCATTCAGCGCGACACGTAATCGAGCATGGTCAACCCGAACAGGATGCCCAGCCAGACGAAGCCCAGCATCGAGAACAGCCGGATCACCGCCACCTGTTGGATCGCCTCCATCGAGTACAGGATGGTGATCGATACCATGATGGCGACGATCGACAGCTCCAGCGGCCACAGCCTGCCATGCGGCCGCAGCGCGCCCAGCGTCACGTTCACAGCCAGCAGGGCCAATAGCGCCACGAACACGATGATCGGCCCGCGCAATGCGTGGCGCAGGTCCGGCGGCTGCTTGCTCATCGATTGACCAGGTAAAGCGTCGCGAACACCATGATCCACACTAGGTCGATGAAGTGCCAGTACAGCCCGACGATCTCGATGCGGTTCTGCCGGCGCGAAAGGTAGCCGGCATGGCTGGCCTGCCAGGCGGTGAACAGGATCAGCGTAATGCCGATCAGCATGTGCGCCGCGTGCAGGCTGGTCGCGATGTAGTAGAGGTCGACGAACAGCACGCTGGCATGGTCGTCCGCCAGCGCATACGGGCGTCCCTTCAGGAACGGCGTCATATGCTCCTGGTAGTCCTGGAAATACTCGAACGCCTTGAGGCACAGGAACAGCCCGCCCAGCGCCGCGGTCGCCGTCATGCTGCGAACCATGTCGCGCTGGCGGCCGAGTTTGGAGAACTCGATGGCCAGCGCCATGGTCAGGCTGGAGACGATCAGCACCACGCTGTTGGCGGCGCCGATCCAGAACTTGAGGTGCGCGCCGGCGTCGAGCACCGACTTCGTATGCGTCCAGCGTAGCACCAGCGCAGTCAGCAACAGGCCGGCGAACAGCAGCAGCTCGGTCAGCAGGAACACCCACATCCCCATCAGCCCGGCATGGCGTTGCTGGCCCTGGCTGCTGAACTGCTCGACGACTTCGAGGCCGACGCCGGCGGCCAACGCCTCAGCCACGTTCGGGAGCCTGGTTCGGGTAGTCGTACGGCTCGAAATCGACGATCGGCTGTTCGTGGAAGTTGTGCTTGGGCGGCGGCGAGGTGGTGGTCCACTCCAGTCCCTTGGCGTCCCATGGGTTATCCGAAGCCTGCTCGCCGTGGTACAGCGACCAGATCAGATAGAACATCGGGAAGATGTAGCCCGCTGCCAGCACCAGCGAGCCGGCCGACGAGACCACGTTGAGCACCTGGAACTCCGCCGGGTAGACGTGGTAGCGCCGCGGCATGCCCAGGTAGCCGAGGATGAACTGCGGGAAGAAGGCGGCGTTGAAGCCGAGGAAGATCAGGATCGCCGACAGCCGCCCCCAAACTTCCGGGTACAGCTTGCCGGTCACCTTCGGCCACCAGAAATGCAAGCCCCCCATGAACGCCAGCACCGTCGAGCCGACCATGATGTAGTGGAAATGCGCGACCACGAAGTAGGTGCCGTGGGTGTGCTCGTTGATGCCGAGCGACGCCAGGAACAGCCCGGTCAGGCCGCCGATCACGAATAGGCCGATATAGCCCATGGCATACAGCATCGGCGTATCGAGCCGGATCTCGCCTTTGTGGATGGTGGCCGCCCAGTTGTACACCTTCACCGCCGAAGGCACCGCGACTGCGAAGCTCAGCATCGAGAACACCATCGCCGACAGCTCGCTCTCGCCATTGACGAACATGTGGTGGCCCCACACGAAGAAGCTGATGCTGGCGATGGCCAAGCTGGCGTAGGCGACGAATTTGTAGCCGAACAGCTTCTTGCGACTGAACGCGGTCACCATCTCGCTCATGATGCCCATGCCGGGCAGCACCATGATGTACACCGCCGGGTGCGAGTAGAACCAGAACAGGTGTTCGAACAGCACCGGGTCGCCGCCCAGCGCCGGGTCGAACACGCCGATGCCGAACAGCCGCTCCATGATGAGCAGCGCGATTGCGATGGTGATGACCGGGGTCGCCAGCACGAAGATGATGCTGGTGGCATAGTTCGACCAGATGAAAATCGGCATCCGGAACCAGGTCATGCCCGGCGCGCGCATGGTGTGGACGGTGACGATGAAGTTGAGCCCGGTCAGGATCGACGAGAAGCCGACGATGAACACGCCGATCAGCGCCGGCACCACCCAGGTGTTCGAGTAGGTCGTGCTGTACGGCGCGTAGAACGTCCACCCGGTGTCGACGCCGCCCATCAGCAGCGAGAACATGGTGAACAGCGCGCCGGTCATGAACACGTACCAGCTCAGCAGGTTGAGGCGGGGGAACGCCAGGTCCTTGGCGCCGAGCATCAGCGGGAACAGGAAATTGCCGAATGTCGCCGGGATCGACGGGATCAGGAAGAACCACACCATGATCACGCCGTGCAGCGTGAACAGCTTGTTGTAGGTGTCGTTGGTGAAGATTGCCCCATTGGGCACGATCAGCGACAGGCGGATCAGCCCCGCCGCGACCGCGCCGAAGATGAAGAAGGTGGTGATGGCGATCAGGTACAGGATCGCGATGCGCTTGTGGTCGGTGGTGGTCAGCCACGACTTGATGGTGGTCTCGTCGTTCAGGTAGTCCTTCGGCCGCGCGATGGTCGAGCGCGGCGTCGGCGGATCGCGCCGCGTCGCCTCGCGCAGGGTGACGTTGGCGCTCATGGCCCATCCCCGTTCATTGCGTGGTCTCCCTGGCGGCCCGCTGCTCGAGTTGGCCCCGCGGCGATTGGCTTCGCGCGCTGCCGCTTTCGGGACCCAGCGAGCGGATGTAGGCGATCAGCTGTAGCAGGTCGGCCTCGCTCAGCCGGTTGGCGTAGGTCGGCATCTTCTGCTCGTAGCCGGCGATCAGGTGGTGGTCGGGGTACAGGATCTTGTCGCGCAGGTAGGCGTCGTCGGCGGTCACGGCGCCGCCCTCCTGCATCGGCACCGGCTGCATGTACAAGCCAGCCAAGCTCGGCGCCCGGACCTGCGAGCCGGCGCCGTGGCAGCCGCTGCAGCCGTAAGCGGAGAACAGCCTCCCGCCGGCTTCCGCCACGGTCCCGGAGCTGCCGGACTGCGCCAGCCAATGCTCGTAATCCGCCTGCGACAGCACGAAAAGGTTGCCGTCCATCACCGAATGGTCGGTGCCGCAGAACTCCGAGCAGAACAGGTGGTAAGTGCCGACCCGGTTGGCGTGGAACCATATCTGCGTGTAGCGGTTGGGCAGCGTCTCGGCCTGGATGCGCAGCGCCGGGACGTACAGCGAGTGGATCACGTCCTGCGAGATCATGTTGACGCGCACGTCGGTGTCCACCGGGACGTGCAGGTCGTTGATCTCCGCCTGCCCGGTCGGGTGCTGGAACTTCCACATCCACTGCTTGCCGATGGCGTCGACCGTCATGGCTCCCGGCGGCGGGTGCTGCGCGGTGTCGAACAGCCGCGCCGCCCAGAAGAAGAAGATCAGCGTCAGGAAGAACGGGATCAGCATCCAGCTCATCTCGATGAGCACGCTGCGCTCCTCGCTGTAGCCGCGGTCGGCGACCTTGCCGGCACGGTAGCGGTAGGCGAAATAGGTGATGGCGACGAAGATCGGCACCGTGAGCGCCAGCGTCACCACGGTGAACGCCAGGATGACCTGGTCCACCGACTGCGCGTGCGCCGATGCCCAGACCGGCCACAGACCGGCCAGCGACTCGCCGCTGTTCATGACTTGACGCCAGTGTCGGGCTTGCCTGCGGCGCTCGGCGACGGGTCAAGGCTGCGGCCGATGACCCGCTCCATCGCGCGGGTGAGGGGGATGCGCGCGTGCGCCGGGTCGCCGGGAAGCGTCGCGTAGTTGTCGAGCACCTGGGCCTCGTAGTCGCGCAAGCTGGCCAGGTCATGCGGCGGGTCTGCTTGCAGGCGCGGCCCGGGCGGCACGACCGGCGCGCCGGTCTGCGCGGTGACCAGCGGCGCGCCGGCGCGGTCCTGGCGGACGTAGAGCCCGCGCAGGGTCGCAAGCCCAAAGACCACCAGCAGCACCAGGCACAGCCAGCCGCCAATGACCATGGCGGCCCCTCGGGCGCTGATGTCCTTCGGCTCGAATCCTTCCCGGCGCGCCTCGCGGCTTGGCGGGTGCGACGAGCGGCCACGCCCAGTCACGCCCGCGCCGTCACCGACCTCGGCCGGGTCAGCCCCGGTTACGCCCTCCCGGGTCACGCCAGCTCCGGCAACGCCGTCGCCGGCAACCTGCGGCCTCGGCGCGCGGCGGCCAAGCGCCGCCCCGGTCGCCGTGAACAGGCCGGCGACCGCCAGCATCGTCAGACGGCTCCGAACCCTGCTGCGGTCAGCCATGCCTCACCTCCAGCGCCCGCCAAGCAGCCGAGCGGCGGGCCAGCAGCAACACGCTGCCGACCATCACCCCGCCGACGCCAACGGCCGCAGCGATGTCGGCGAGGCTTACCGTGAACCGACCGCGCAGCGCCGGCGTCACCAGCCAGTACATCTCGACAAAATGCGCCGCCAATGCCAAGGCCGCGCCAACCGCCAACAGCCGCACTCGCCTGCTCTGCGCGGCCAGCGCCGGCAGCAGCAGCCCGGCGCCGATCAGGAACCACTCGGCGGGGCGTCCAAGGCCCGCGGCGCGGCTGATGTAGTAGCCGATCTCCTTCGGCAGGTCGCCCGACCAGACGATTAGGAACTGCACGAAGGCCAGGAAGCCCCAGGCCGCCGCCGGGATCAGCAGCAGGGTGCCGGCCTCGCCGGGGATGCTGCCGAGCAAGCCGGACCAGGCGGCAAGCAACACGCCGGCGGCCCCGGCCGCGGCGATCTGCGCCGCCACGAACAGCAGCCCGTAAGTGCTCGAATGCCAGTGCGCGTCCACCGACATCGACCAGTCGGTCGCGGCCAGCGTCCCCACCACGGCGTGCAGCATCAGCCCGACGACGGCGGCGGAGCGGCGTTCGCCGATGGCCCGTGGAGCCGCGAACAGCAACGCCAGCGCCAGCCAGATCGCGAGGTACGCGCAGGACCGCACGACGAACAGGCCGGGCGTGAACCAGCGCCCGGCGAAGCCGGCCGCCGTTGCCGACGCCCACGGATAGGTGGCGTCCACGCCGAGCAGCAGCGGCAGCGCCAGCGCCGCCGCCGCGGGCCAGCCCAGCAGCAGCGGCCGCACGAACGCCGCCGCCGCCTCGCCGCGCCCGACCAGATCGAGCGCCATCAGCACCGGCAGCGCGCCGATCGGCAGCGCCGACCAGAACAGCCATGCCGCGAGGTAGGACGGCATCACCGCATGCGCCGCGCCGACGCCCAGCAACGCCGTCGCCAGCAGTCCCAGGACGCCCAGCGCCAGGGCGACGACAGGGGCGCGGCTCATGGCGCGGCCGGCGGATGCAGCGCCGCGCGGTCCGCCGCCGGCAAGGTCGCGACCTCGGCGTAGTGGCTCTCTTGCAACGCGCGGATGTAGGCGGCGACAGCCCAGCGGTCGGCCGGCGAGAGCCGCGAGCTGAAGCTGTACATGACGCCGTAGCCGTTGGTAAGCACGTCGTAGAAATGCTGCGCCGGAGCCTTACGCAACGCCGCGGTGTGGTAGGACGGCGGCCGTGGGAAGCCGCGCTGCACGATCATGCCGTTGCCCTCGCCGGTGCGGCCGTGGCACTCGGTGCAGAAGATTTCGAACCGGTTCTGGCCGCGCGCCAGCAGGGCGGCGTCGATCCGCGCAGGTTGCGGCGCCGGCGGATTGGGCGCGTCGCGCGCCACGGTGTCCGCGACCGGATGCTGCATGGTCGAGCCTTGCGGCAGGAAATTATTGGCGTCCCAGGTCTGCGACTTGCCCTGCGTGTACATGTCCTGCCGCTTGCACGCCGCCAGCGCCAGCATCGCCAGCAACGCCGCCATGGCTGCGCGCGTCACCGCGGCACCCGCTGCACCGAGAGCGGGCGCAGCGCCAGCGCCGCCATCGCCGCCACTATCGCGTCGGCGTCGAAGCGGTCGCCATGAGCTTCGACGCACAGCCAGAAGCGGTCCTGGCTCGCGCGCTCGAACCGCTCGATGTTGAACGCCGGATGGTTGAGCCGCGGCAGCCGGCACATCGCCAGCATCGCCCCCGTCACGATCAGCGCCGCCACCAGGATGCCGGCGGCGAAGCTCGGCACGATGTAGTACGGCCAGCTCAGCGGCGGTCGGCCGCCGATGTTGAAGCGGTAATCGAACACGGTGGCGTAGACCGCCATCGCGAAGAACCCGCCGGCGCCGACCGCCCAGGCGGCGGCGGCAATCAGCGCCAGACGGTTGGTGTGCATGCCAAGACAGGCGTCGACTTCCGGTACCGGCATCGGCGTGTAGGTGTCGATGCGGCCGAAGCGCCGCTGCTGCAACGCCTGGGCCGCGGCCAGCAACGCGTCGGGCGTGTTGAACTCGGCGGCGATGCCGTACAGCGGCGCGCCATCGGCTGATTCGTGCTCAGGCATGGCGCCGCATCGTGGCCATCGGCAGATAACGCGCCGCCAGCAGCAGCAACGTCGCGAACAGCCCGGCGGAGCCGGCGAAGACCCCCCATTCCCAGAAGGTGGTCGAGTAGCCGTGCTGCGCGCTGGGCAGGAAGTCATGCATCTGGGTCGACACCAGCAGCATGAAGCGGTCGGCCCACATGCCCACCAGCACCAGCGCCGAAACCAGCAGCGCCACCGCCGGGCTGCGCCGCAGGCGGCCCCACCACAGCAGCTGCACCGGCACGAACGCGGCGCCGATCACCGTCCAGTAGCTCCAGGCCAAGGGGCCGGTCAGCCGGCGCGCCTGCACCGCCAGGTCGAAGCCGTCATGCGCCATCGCGGTGCCGAACAGGTCGAAGCCGTAGCAGTAGATGGAGGCGATCCCGGTCCCCAGCAGCAGCTTTCCCAGCAGGTCGAGATGCGCCGTCGTGACCACCTCCTGCAGCCCAAGGCCGTGGCGCACCACGACCGCGACCGCGAGCACCCCGGCCAGGCCGGTGAACGCCGCGGTGGCCACGAACAACGCCGGCAGCAGGGTGTCGTGCCAGCCAGGCTCCACGCTGGCGGCGTACATGACCGAAGCGCCGGTCTGCAGGCAAACCACCATCAGCACCGCCATCACCGCCAAGCAGCGGTAGGCGTGCCGCCAGCGCCGCCAATGCACCGCCGAGCCGCGCCAGCCCAAGGCGGCGACGCCGTATATCCGCGCCCGCAGCAGGCTGCGGCTACGGTCGCGCATCGCCGCCAAATCCGGGATCAGGCCGACGTACCAGAACGTCAGCGACACCGCGAGGTAGCCCAGGATGTCCATCTCGTCCCACACCAGCGGGCTGCGGAACTGCGGCCACAACGCCAGGGTGTTGGGATAGGGCAGGTTCCAGAAGAAGAACCACGGCCGCCCGAGGTGCAGGATCGGATAGATCGCCGCCGCCAGCGCCGCCAGCACGGCGACCGTCTCGGCCACCCGGTTGATGCCGCTGCGTAGGCCGGTGCCGAACAGCAGCGCCGCCGCCGAGGTCAGCAGCGCCCCGGTGGCGAGGCCGATCCAGTAGTCGTAGCTGACGATGTCGAGCGCCCAGGCGACCGGGATGTTGTTGCCCCAAACGCCGACGCCGACCACCAGGACCCAGGCGACGCTAGCCATGAACAACCCAACCAGCCCGAGGCTCGCAAGCAGCGCCAGCAACCAGCGCCGCTGACCGGGATGCTCTAGGGCGGCGCTGGCGATGCGGTCGGGAACGACGGTGTCGGCGCCGGTTGCGAGTCCCGACATCAACTATGCTCCGGGGCAGCGGCCAGGGCCGCGAGGTAGGTGGTGCGCGGCCGAGTGTTCAGCTCGCCCAGCAACGCGTAGTTGCGCGGGTCGCGGCGGGCGGCGACAACTTCGCTGCTTTTGTCGCCAAGGTCGCCGAACACGATGGCGCGGGTCGGGCAGGCGGATTGGCAGGCGGTACGCACCTCGCCGTCGCGGATCGGGCGGTTCTCCTTGTCGGCGACGATGCGCGCGCCGGCGATCCGCTCCACGCAGTAGGTGCATTTCTCCATCACGCCGCGCGCCCGCACGGTGACGTCCGGGTTGCGGCCGGCGCGGGTCGAGGGCGCGCTGGGCTCGCTGTAATCCAGGTAGTTGAACCGCCGCACCTTGTACGGGCAGTAGCTGGAGCAGGCGCGGGTGCCGACGCAGCGGTTGTAGACCATGAGGTTGAGGCCTTCGCTGTCGTGCAGCGTCGCCTCGACCGGGCAGGCGACCTCGCACGGGGCCTGCTCGCAGTGCATGCACGGCACCGGCATGAACTTGCTGCCGGCGTCGTCGAGGCCGCCGTCATGGTAGCGGTCGACGCGCAGCCAGTGCATGTCGCGGCCCGCCGCCACCTGCTCGACCCCCACCACCGGGCTGTTGTTCTCGCTTTGGCAGGCGACCACGCAGGCGTTGCAGCCGATGCAGGCGTCAAGGTCGATGACCATGCCCCAGGCGCGGCCGTTGCCCTCCGGCCCGTCGTACAGGGTTGGCTGCGTGAAACTCACGTTCTCCCCGACCGGGGCGCCGCCGACCGGCTGCACCCGCACGAACTCGCCGCCTTCCATGGCGTGATGGTCCTGGGTGGTCACCAGCGCCGCCTGCCGCTCGGTGCGATGCAGCACCGCACCGGTCAGGAAGGCTGGCATGGCCGCCGCCTGCAACGCGGCGGCGTCGTAGCCAATCCCGTTGCACAGATTGCCGTTCATCCGTCTGCCGTAGCCGACCGTCGCAGTGACGGTGTTGGCTGCCTGGCCGGGGCTGATCCAGACCGGCCCCTCCAATCGACGGCCGCCGACCTCAAGCTCAACCACGTCGCCGTGCCGCAGCCGCTCGCGCTCGGCCAGTTGCGGGCTGACCGAAAGCGCCGCGTTCCAGACGATCTTGCTCAACGGCTTCGGCAGCTCCTGCAACCAGCCGTTGTTGGCGAAACTGCCGTCCCAGATGCTCGGGTCGGGACGGAACACCACGTCCAGCCCGCTCGCGGCCACTGGGGGCGGAGCGGCGGGCGGAGCGGCGGCTGCGGCGGTCAGCGCCGGCGTCGGCTGCTCCGCGAACGCCGATCCGGCGATGAAGCCGTCGTCGAGCATGCGCTCCCACGCCGGGGCGAACGCCGGCATCGCCTGCGGGCCGCGATGGAAGTCGCGCACGATCCGCTGCCCTTGCCGCGGCTGCGCGTCGGCCATGATCGAGAGCGCCTCCGACGCGCTGCGCCCGCTGTAGAACGGCCGCACCGTCGGCTGCAGCAACGTCACCGTGCCGTCGAAGGCGCGCGCGTCGCCCCAGCTCTCCAGCGGGTGCGCCGCGGGCAGGTGCCAGTCGGCGTGCGCCGCGGTCTCGTCGAAATACAGGCCGGCGTGCAGCTTCAGCCGCACCCGCTCCAGCGCCGCCGCAAAGCCCAGCGCCGCAGGCGCGCTATACGACGGGTTGGTGTCGAGCATCACTAGGGTGTCGACCCGGCCGGCGGCGGCGTCGGCGACCAGGCTGTCCAGCGGCTCGGCCTGCGCGATCACCGGCGTGGTCAGGAACACGCCGGCGCCAAGGTTGCCGAGCGCCGCGTTGATCCGATGCGCCGCCTCGTGCACCGCCGCTGGCTGGCCGTATCCCGCCAGCACGATGCCGCGGCCACGCGCGCCGCGCAGCGCCGACGCCGCCCGCGCCCGCCACTGCGCCGCCGCGTCGCCGCCCCCTTGCGGCGTGGCGTCGCCGCTCACGTCACGCAACAAGTCGGCGGCGAGGCGCGCCATGTCGCGCTGGTCGACGCCAACGCGGTCGTCGGCACGGCCGCTGGTGAGCGTGGGCGTAGGCCCGGCGCTGAACAGCGTGAGCAGCCGGCCCGTCTTCGCCAGCTGCCGGCGGGCGTCGATCCAGTCGCGCGACACGCCGACCTGGTGCGGCCCATGGTCCAGCATGTCGCCGTCCAGCGACACCACGACGTCCGCCCGGTCGAACCGCCAGCGCGTCTCGAACGCCTGGCCGAACGCCGCGTGCGCTCCCGCATAAGCGGCGTCGCGCCCGACCGGCGCGTGGACGTGCCAGCGCATCGCCGGGAACGCCGCCCGCATCGCCGCGACCTGCGCCAGCAGCGAGGGCGACGAGACCGGCCCGGTCAGCAGCCGCAGGCCCTCGCCGCCGCGCGCGCGCAGCATCCCGAACGCCCCCGCCATGACGCCGCCGAAACTTTCCCAGTCGCTGATGCGGCCCAGGTGGCGCACCGTCTGCGAGCGTTCCGGATCATATAGCCCGAGTACCGAAGCCTGCCCGAACACGTCGGTGCCGCCGCGTGACCAGGGATGGCGGTCGTTGCCCTCGATCTTGATCGGGCGGCCGTTGCGCGTGGTGACCAAGATGCCGTTGGCGACGCCGTCGAGCATCGCGGCGGAAGCGTAGTGCAGCGGGATCGCCGGGATGGCCCGCGCCGGATCGCGCACGTATGGCACTTCCTGGTCGCGGTTGTCCGGCGGGTCGTCGCAGCCGGCCAGGCCGCCGAACGCGAACGAGGCCGCCATCAGCTGCATGAACCGTCGCCGGTCGGCCCCGGCCGGCGGCGTGTAGGCTGCGGGAAACTCGGCCGCCAGGAACTGCGCGAACTCCGGCGTCTCGGCCACCGCATCGAGGCTGCGCCACAGCGGACGTCCGGTCTGCTTCGCAAGTCTGGAGCGCAGCGCCGCGAGGTCGAGGAGGGTGCGGGTCACTGCGTCACCGGTGGCAGATCGAGCAGTCGGACAACTGCCCGGGGCCTCTGATGTGATAGTCCAGCACCAGCGCCTTGCCGCGGGTGTCCTGGTCGGCCGCCGGCGTCCATTCCATGTTCCAGATCTCTTCCGGCGGACGCACGAACTGCGCCGGGTTGCGGTGGCAGTTGAGGCAGAACTGCATCTCGAACGCATTCGCCCGATAGGCCAGGTTCATGGTGTTGACCGGGCCGTGGCAGCTGGAGCAGCCGATGCCCTTGGTGATGTGGATGGAGTGGTTGAAGTAGACGTAGCTCGGCAGGCGGTTCAGGCGTGCCCAGCGCAGCGGCTCGTTGTTCACCAGGCTGGCGCGCACCGGCGCCAGCATCGACGCCTTGTTCCAGATCTGCGAGTGGCAGGTCATGCAGGTCCAGGTCTGCGGCAAGCCGGCGGTGGCCGACACTTCGACCGCGGCATGGCAGTTGCGGCAATCGATGCCGAGTTCGCCCGAATGATGCTTGTGGCTGAACGGCACCGGCTGCTCGCGCGCGATGCCGACGCCATAGAAGTAATCCGAGCGCGCGATGCCGCCGCTTACGATCAGCGACAGGCCAACGCCGACCACGGCTATGTAAGCCGCCAACCTCAAGCGGGCGTCCGCGCTGGGCGCAAACAGTTGCATCTAGTCCCTCAACGCGTTTGCTCGTGCAAGGAACACTGGGGAGCCATTCGGGTTTCGCTAAGGTCGTGCCGTCGCCGGATTAAGCTGCCGGCGTCTACTCCGCCGCGGCGACCGGCTTGGCGGCGCGGCGTGGCTTGCCGGCTGCGGCTTGCGGCTGCGGGTCGGCCCTGTCTCCGGCCGACGCAACCGTCTTTGCCGTCAAAGCCTTGGTCGGGGAAGCTTTCGCCGCCGCGGTCTTGTCCGGTCCAGGAGCGTTCTTCCGTGCGGACCTGTTAGGCGGGCTGCTGGCCGCTGGGGCGGCGGTCTTTCGCGCCGGGGCCGCCTTCGCGGGATGAGCCTTGCCATTGGCGCGAGCCTTGTCGCTTGCCGTCTTGACCTTCTCGCGACGCAGCCGCAACTCGTCGCGGATCATGACCTGAGCGGCCCGTGCGACCGCCGCCCGCTGAGCCTCGGGCATCGCGTCGAGAGCGCTGAAAAACGCCGCGCTGACGGGCTTGGTGCCACGGGGCGCGCGCGAGGTTCCGGTTTCAGCCTTGGCCATGATGCCTGTTTCTTTCGTTGCAACCTGCACATCCCAAGCACGTTCAGCCGAGCCGACGCTAGATTTATCTTGCAAATTTCGCTAAAGCAACATCTTCCGCCCAAAGCAACTTTCCTACGGATGCGTCGTAGGGAGCGTTCCCACATTCTGGAAACGCCATGCCCACTCTCAGGACCGCCGACGGCACCCAGCTGTTCTACAACGATTGGGGCAACGGCAAACCGCTGGTGCTGATCCACGGCTGGCCGCTCGACTCCGATATGTGGGAGTACCAGGCTTCATATCTTGCGACGCAAGGACTGCGCTGCATCGCCTACGACCGTCGCGGCTTCGGCCGTTCGGATCAGCCGTGGGCCGGCTACGACTACGACACCTTGGCCGATGACCTCGCCGCGGTGATGGACCAGCTCGATCTGTATGAAGCGACGCTGGTCGGGTTTTCGATGGGCGGCGGCGAGGTCGCGCGCTACCTGTCCCGCCATGGCGCCGGCCGTGTCGCCCGCGCGGCACTCATCTCCGCGGTGACGCCATACCTGCTGAAGACGCCAGGCAACGAGGACGGCGCGGACAAGTCGGTGTTCGACCAAATGGTCGAGGGCTTGCAAGCCGACCGCCCGCATTTTCTGGCCGGGTTTGGCAAAAGCTTCTTCGGGGCCGGATTGCTGAACTTCACGGTCACCGCCGAAATCCTGCAATGGGCGAGCACGATGGCGCTGCTTGCTTCGCCGAAGGCCACGACGGACTGTGTGCGCGCGTTCTCCGAGACGGATTTCCGACCCGACATGGCCGCCTTCACCATGCCGACGCTGATCGTGCATGGCGCGTCCGACGTTACCGTGCCCGCCGCCGTCTCCGGACAGCGGACGGCCAAGATGATTCCTCACGCACGCTACATCGAATACGCTGGGGCTCCGCACGCGCTGACGTTCACCGAAAAAGACCGACTCAACGCCGACCTGCTGGCGTTTGCCCACAGCTGATTCAGCTGGCTCGGCCCAGCGCCAGCGCGCGGAGCCGTTCAGGGTCGGATTGCTCCATCACCTCGTCTGCGAGGCGAATGCAGTCGGCGATCCTGAGCGTTCGCACGACCCGTTTCACGCCGGGGATGGCCGAGGCGTTCATGCTGAAGCTGCGTAGCCCCAGCCCGAGCAGCAATGGCGTCAGGCGGGGATTGGCGCCCATTTCGCCGCACAGCGACACCGGCCGGCGCAGGCGGCCCGCCGCCCCGACGGCGAACTGCAACAGGCGCAGCACTGCGGGATGCAGCGGGTCGTACAGCGCCGCCACCTCGCTGTCGCCGCGGTCGACCGCCAGCGTGTACATGGTGAGGTCGTTGGTGCCGACCGCGAAGAAGTCGGCCTCCTGCGCCAGAGCGTCCGCCGCCAGCGCCGCGCCCGGCGTCTCGATCATGATGCCGAGCGGAGGCAGCGCCTTGGGCAGCCGCTCGCCACGCTCGCGCAGGCCGTCCGCGACGCGGTGGTAGATCGCGCGCGCCGCGCGCACCTCGGCGAGGTTGGTCACCATCGGCAGCAGCACCCGTACCCGCCCGCTGGCGGAGGCGCGCAGGATCGCCGCGAGTTGCGTCTCGAACAGGTCCGGGCGGCGCAGCAGCAGCCGGATGCCGCGAATGCCGAGCGCCGGGTTGGCGGCGTCCTGTCCGGGCATGGCGCCGCCGGCCGTCAGCGCCTCGATCTCTTTCTCGCCGCCCCAGTCGAGCACGCGGATGGTGACCGCGTCGCCGTCCATCGCCTCGACCGCGCCGCGGTAGATCTCATACTGCGTCGTCTCGTCCGGCAGCGTCTCGCGGTTCATGAACAGGAACTCGCTGCGTAGCAGGCCGATGCCGGCGGCCCCGGCCTGGGAGATCAATGGCAGCTCCGCCGGGATTTCCATGTTGGCCTGCAGCTCGACCGCGGTGCCGTCGAGGGTGACGGCAGGCAGCCGGCGCAGCCGGGCCAAGCGCTGCCGCCCGCGCGCAAAGACGGCAACCTGACGCCGCGCCTCGGCCAGCGTCGGCTCCGTCGGATGCACGATGACGCCGCCGCCGCCGCCGTCGACGATCACCAGGTCGCCAGGCTGCGCCGCCTGCATCAACCCGGCCACGCCGAGCGCCGCCGGCACCCCCAGCGCCCGTAGCATGATGGCGGTGTGGCCGTCGGCGCCGCCTTCCTCGGTGGCCACTCCGGCCAGCCGCGACGGGTCGAGCAGGGCGGCGTCGGCCGGGCGCAACGCTTCGGCGACCAGCACGGCGCCGTCGGGCAGCGCCGAGAAGCTGCGGAACGGCGCGTGGGCAAGGTTGCGGATCAGCCGGCGGCCGATCTCCCGCACCTCGTCGGCCTGGCGTTCCTGAGCGGTGAAGTCGTCCGGATGCGGCACGGCGAGCACCGCCGCGGCGATGGCGTCGCTCTCGTCGGCAACCGCGGTCTCGGCGGCGAGCAGCTCGGCGGCGATGCGGCGGCGCGCGCCGCGCACCAACCGCGACGGGCCGATCATCTGCAGGTAGGCGTCGAGCAGCGGCGCGATCTCCGCCTGCGCGTTCTCCGGGAGCACCGCCAGCTTGCCACGCAGCTTGGTCAGCTGCTTGCGCGACTGCTCGATGGCCACGTCGAGGCGGACGGTCTCGGCGGCGACTTCGGCGGCGAGGATGCTGCGCCGCGGCGTCGACGCCGGCGCTTCCGCGGCCCCAAATATCGGGCCGATGGCAATGCCAGGCGAGACCGCGATCCCGCGCAGCCGGCGTTCGGCCGCGGGGGCGTGGGGGCCAGGTTCCGGCTTGGGGGTGTCGGGCGCCGAACCATCGCCGGGAAAGCCTGCCGCCAACTCACGGCTCACCGGTTGCTCCGTCACTCCGCTTCGAGGAAACCAGACTCCACCAAGTCCGCCAATGCGTCCAGTGCTTCCTTGGCGTCCCAGCCGTTGGCGACCAGCTCGATCGGCGTGCCCAGCCCGGCGCCCAGCATCATCAATCCCATGATCGAGCGCGACGACACGCTTTGGCCGTCCTTGATCACTTCGACCTCGGCCGAGAAACGCTCCGACATGCTGACGAACTTGGCGGCGGCGCGGGCGTGCAGTCCGCGACGGTTGCTGATGGTGACCACGCGCCGCGCGCCACCCGCCGGCGCGGGACCGGCATCGGACGTGCCGGTATCAGACGTGGCCGTTGCCGTTCAGGCGGCCGGCCACCGGCGTCAGACTCCCCACCGGAGGGCTGGATGACATCCGGCACGATGCGACGTCCGAAGCCCGGGCGATGTATTTGCGGCCTGCCGCCTGCGCCATCTCGGCCGCGTCGGACAGGGTGGTGGTGGAACGAAGCTTGGCCAGCTTGACCAGCATCGGCAGGTTGGCGCCGGCCAGCACCTCGACCCCGGGACGCGCCAGTTGCGAGATGCACAGGTTGCTCGGAGTGCCCCCGAACATGTCGGTGACCACCACGACCCCGTCGCCGGTATCGACCTGCTCGATGCAGCGATGCACGTCGGAGCGCCGGGTTTCGGTGTCGTCATCGGCCGCGATGCAAACCGTGGCGACGTTGCGCTGGCGTCCGACCACATGCTCCATCGCGGCACGGAACTCCTCGGCGAGACGCCCGTGGGTCACGATAACCAGTCCTATCATGGTGCTTCAGGCCTCCTGTGCCTGATCCGGCGCGATGGCCGGCACGTCCGCCACCCGGGTCACGCCGGCCGCGGGGCCGCCACGCTCCCGGGCCAGCTCCCGATGCGTGACGGTGACGTGCCAGCCAGTCTCAACCAGGTGCAATGCAAGTCTCTCGATAATGTGAACCGAGCGGTGTCGTCCGCCGGTACACCCGACCGCCACTGTTGCATACTTCTTGCCCTCGCGGACGAAGCGCGGCAAGAGCAGATCGAGCAGGCCCGACACGTGCATCATGAAACGATCATAGTCCGGATCGGACCGCACGAACCGGGCCACCACGTCTTCCAGGCCGGTTTTCGGCCTTAGCTCACTGACATAGTGCGGGTTGGCGAGGAACCGGGCGTCGAACACCATGTCGGCTTCGCGGGGCAGGCCTGCGGGAAACGCGAACGACGTCAGCGCAATCGCCATTCCCTGCTGGGTCTTCGAATCGGCACGGAAGCGCTGCTCTATCATCCGGCGCAACTCCGACACCGGCAGGTCGGAGGTGTCGATCACCAGGTCGGCGGCGTCGCGCAACGGCGCGGTCAGCGCCTGCTCGGCGACGATCCCGTCCTGCACCCGGCCGCCGGCCGTCAGCGGGTGACGCCGGCGGGTTTCGGTGAAGCGGCGCAGCAGCGCCGTCTCGTCCGCCCAGACGAACACCAGTTCGAGCCGCAGCGCCGCGTCGCAGCGCAGCCGCGCCAAGGTCGCCAGCAGCGCGTCGGCGTCGAAGCCCCGGGTACGGGCGTCGACGCCGATCGCCACCCGCCGGCCGCCCTCGGCTTCGGCGCGGCGGATCAGCTCCTCGACCAGCAGCAACGGAGGATTGTCCACCGCCTCGAACCCGAGGTCCTCAAGCGCCCGCAGCACGGTCGACTTGCCAGCCCCGGACAGGCCGCTGACCAGCGCCGCAGGCGGGCCGCCCCGGCTCACGGGTTGCAACTCATGCGGTGAACGCGCCGGCATCCTGCGCGACCCGGCCGGCGGCGCAGTCCAGGGCCAGGGCCACCCGGGCGACCGCCGAAGCCATGCCGGAATCGATGCCGATGCTGGGCAGCCCCAGCTCCGGGTGCGTGGCCGGCGCAGGCAGGCGGACCATGTCGCGTGACAGCTGCACGACCAGGACCAGGCGCACCGGGGCCACGTGCGGCAGGCGCACAACGCCAAGCCCGCGCACCTCGAGCTTGCCCGCCAACGCCGGGGGTGGGCTGGCCTGGCCGTCCACGATGTCGACCCGGTCGTCGGCGACCAGCATGAAGCCATGGTCCAGCAGCCGCAGCAGCAGGTCCGACTTGCCCGACCCGGGCGGGCCGAGCAGCAACACGCCTGCATCGTGTCGCGCCGCGCAGCTGGCATGGATTTGCATGGGGGCGGACTGTGCCGCGTCTGTCGCCCTAAAGGAAGCGCTACGCTCTGACGCGCTTGCGGGTCGGCGCGCCGAGCAGATGGCCGAGCGGCGTCAGCACCGGGATGCGGTCGCTGACGATCTTCAGGATGGCCAGCAGCGGCACCGCCAGCAGCGCTCCGGCCACGCCCCACATCCAGTCCCAGAAGAACAGCGACACGATCACCAGCAGCGGGTTCAGGGTGAACCGCCGCGCCAGCAGCATCGGCGTCACCGTCTCGCCTTCGAGCATATGCACCGCCAGGTAGATCGCCGGCGGCAGGATGGCATGGCCGAGGCTGGGCGAGGTGAACAGGCCGACGAAGAAGAAGACGACGATGCCGGTCACCGGCCCCAGGATCGGGATGTAGTTGAGCAAAAACGCCAGCGTGCCCCACAGCAGCGGGTCGGGCATCCCCAGCGCCCACATCGACAGCCCGTTGGCGATGCCGACCAGGACGTTCATCGCGGTGATGGTGACCAGGTAGCCGGAGATGTTGCGCTCGATCTCGTTGGCGATGTCCACCACGCGCCGCTTGTCGCCGAAGTTCGGCATGATCTCGACCAGGCTACGCAGTAGGCTGTCGCCGTAAGCAAGGCTGAAGAACAGCACCATCAGCAGGATCAGCACCTGGCCCAGCGCCGCGCGCGTGCCGCTCAGGATCTGCATCCCGACGCCGCTGAAGTTGGAGGGTTGCTGCACCATCATCGGCTGCGGCTGCAACGCCTGCCCGCTGGCCCCGAACCCGCCCGGCTGCACCGCGCCCGACTGCATCAGGTGTTGCAGCTGGTCGATCCCCTTGCGCGCGAAATCCATCGCCGGGCCGATGAAGCCCAGCCGCTGCTGCAGTTTCGGCAGGCCTTCCGGCGCGCGGGCGATCCAGTTCGACGCCGGCAGCGAGATCGCCAGCCCGATCGCGGTGACGGCCGCGAACAGGCCGATGATGAGCAGCAGCGCCGCCAGGGCGCCAGGCAGCCGCAGCCGCTCGGTCAGCAGGCGCTTGCCCGGTATCAGCAACAGGTTGAGCACCAGCGCCAGCAGGATCGGCAGCACGATCTCCGCCGCGAAGTACAGCGTGTAGAACACCGCCAGCACGGCCATGATCACCAAGGCTACCCGGGCGGCGTCGAACGGGGTGGCGGCGATCTCGTCCCGCGCCTGCCTGGTCGCCGTTTCGGGAGTGCGGGGGAGACCAGGTGCTACGTTCATCGCGCCACAACGGCCCATGCCCGCGATTGTTGCGAGGCAGGCGCCAAGCCAAGTATTGGCGGGCGATGCCGCTCGAAATCAGGCCATGGTCGCAGCGACGTGATATCCTGTCGCCTGCCAGCCGCCGGCAGCGGCTTCATCTGTTTCGACAGCCAGGGACGTGCCGTTCCGGGTAATTGTTCGATTATCATGTCTAGCAGCCTGTCGGACTTAACGCGACGCGGAAGCGGGTGGTAGCAGTGGGTCACAAGCGGCCTGGACATCCCGTATGAGCAATTTCCGCCTAATCGATCGTGCAACGGGTTTTCTGATGCCGCC
>JAABUY010001705.1_pt1 | contig 28389 bp, 21 predicted proteins | sample 5560271 | NCBI WGS metagenome assembly JAABUY01 (sample SAMN10711886, study PRJNA513374) | rock metagenome | isolation source: Antarctica rocks | place: Antarctica: Victoria Land, University Valley | reverse complement strand
CTCCGGCCCCAACAACCGGAAACGCTCCGCGATCTGAGCCTCAACATCACGCACGCACCCGTTGTTCTACCGACCCACCCAGAATCCTGCGCGTAATTTATGCCCGCTCCCTAAGGGGCTGTTCGTCTTAGCCGCGCGGCGGGCGGATGCGATCCCGCCACCGGGCCAAGGGGGCGCGACTGGTGCTGCGGGCACCAGCAGGGACCTCGCCGTCCTCGTCGAGGTCCGGTTCCGGAGCGACAAAAGTCGGTGCCGGAGGAGTCGGAGCGACAGGAGGCTCAGCAGGAGGGACCGAAGCGATAACTGCAGCCGGAGCGTCCCCAGCCGCCTCGCCATCACTGGCCTCGGCAGGACCCGCGCGGTCACCGGCCTCGACAGGGCTCCCGATGTCAGCGGTCTCGGCAGGACTCCCGCTCTCGGCGGTCTCGGCAGGACCCAGACCGTCACCGTCCTGTCGGGGAGCACCGTCCTCCTCAGCAATGTCAATCACCGCGACCCGAGGCTCCTCGGCCTGGCGTACCGCAAGCAGTGCCCGCTCCACGATCTGCTCGCCGCTTTCGCCCGGCTCCCAGGTCGCGACACCGACCGAACCCGCGCGACCCGAGACCAGCTCCTCGCAGACCTCCTCAGCCAGTCGCTCCACGGCCGGCTGACCGAGACCGGAGACGATCATCCCGATCTGGTTGCCGCTGACCCGGAAGGCGGTGCCGTCGAAGCGAGCGGCGGCGCGGCGGAAGACATCGCCAACATCCTGCAGGGCCGCGTCACCGGCGGCGAAGCCGTGCTCGCGGTTGAGGGTTCCCAGCTCGTACAGACAGGCGATCACGATGCCGAACGGGGTCCCCTGGAGCTCGGCGCGCTGGGCCTCGGCCGCCGCCGTCTCGTGGAAGTGACGGTGTGAGTAGAGCATCGTCAGCGAGTCCACGATCCCGAAGGTGCTAGAGCCCAGCACAAAGGAGCCGGGCTGCCGGTGCACCTCCAGCTCGGGATCGGGGGAGGCCACCTCGGAGGTCAGCTGGTCCGGCGGCCGGCGCCGAACCTCGGCCACGAACAGCGTCACCACCTCGGGATCGAACTGCTGACCCGCGCAGCGCTCCAGCTCGGTGCACGCGTGCTCCACGCTCACCGGCTCCCGGTAGGGGCGGGGAGTGGTCATCGCGTTGAAGGAATCGGCGACGGCGATGATCCGCGCCTCGATCGGGATCGTCTCGCCGCGCAGCCGTCCGGGATAGCCGGTGCCGTCGAAGCGCTCGTGATGGTGCAGGATTGCGGGCGCGATCGCCTCCAGCGCTGGTATCTGGCGGATCAGGTGGTAGCCGATGCGCGGATGGAGCTGCATCACGCTGTACTCCTCGGGCGTCAGCGCAGCCGGCTTGAGCAGGATGCGCTCGGAGATGCCGATCTTGCCGACGTCGTGCAACAGCGCGCCGAAGACCAGCTCCTCCCGGCGGTGCGGCTCAAAGCCGAGACGGTCGGCCACCCGCATCACGTACTCGGCGACGGCCTCGGAGTGGCCGCGCAGGTCGGGGTCCTTGACCTCGATCACGCTGCTCAGGGTCCTGACCGTCTGCAGGTAGGCGCCGCGCAGCTCGCGGTGCAGCCGCGAGTTCTCCAGCACCGCCCCGGCGTGGTCACCGACGGCCAGCAGCACGTCATCGTCGAGGGTCTCGAAGCCACCCTCCCGGTTGGCGCACACGATCACGCCGTGGAAGTCCTCACGCACGTAGATCGGGATCGCGAGGATGTTGTGGACCTCGTCGTCGGCAGCGCTGCCCGACGAGAAGTCCTGCATCTCGCCGCTGGAGTCCTCGCGCACGGTGGAGTCGCGCTCGATCACCTCACGCGCGAACCGGCGCGCCACGGCGCTGTCGGCGGCGTCATGCTCAAAGCCGACCGCGCAGACGACCTCCAGCTCGTCGCTCGATTCCCCACGCCGGGCGAGCAGGATGCCCTTCTGCGCCTCCACCAGCTCCACGGTGAGGCGCAGCACCATATCGCGCACGTCGAGGCGGCCAAGGATGCCCTGCTGCTGATGGAGCTCGGCGATGCGCTCGCGCAGTTGACGGTTCCAGCGGCGCTGCGTCTCCCAAGCCTGGACGTACTGCTCGTGCTCCTCGTGCTCCTGATCACGCTCACGCTCGTGCTCCTTCTGCTCTTGCTCACGCTCACGCTCGGTCTTCTGACGCTGGCGCTCGCTCTCCTGCAGGCGCTGCTCGGCTTGGCGCTGCTGCTGCCTTGCCTCCTCCTCGGAGGCCACCAGGTCCCCAGTGGAGCGGTCCAGGCGCCGTCGTGCGCGTTCGGAGAGACCCCAGCCGACCAGCGCCGCCAGGCCCCCGACCAGGGCCAGGATCAGCCACAGCTTGGGGTTGTGGTAGTTGCCGCGGGTGCTCAGGCCCAGGTGCACCGCGACGAGCTGCTCGCCCTGCAGCGCCAGCACCAGGAGGTAGACGAGCGGGGCCAGCAACAGCAGGCCGATCGCCACCATCAGCAAACCGCGCACCCATCCGTGTCGCGAGGTCATGATTTACCTTCGGTACCCGTTGCGTGCGCGGGAGAAACGGGCGGGGGCGGAATGGGCGCGGGCCCAGGGGGGTCCTCCGCGGGCCCAGGGGGTTCCTCCCACAGCCGCCAGCGCAGGCCCGAGGCCCGCGCCACCGGGCGCGCCACCGCCTGGCGCACGCTCTCCTCGCTGCCCAGGACGATCAGCCGGCGGCGGGCGCGAGTGAGGGCCGTCAGGAGCAGCTCCCGGGTCAGGATCCGGGAGTCGGGTGGCGGCAGCAGCACCGCCACCTGCTCAAATTGCGAGCCCTGGCTCTTGTGGATGGTCATCGCGTACACGGTGTCGGTCGCGCTCAGGCGCGCAGGATGGAGCTCCACGACCCCATCGGCGCGGGCAAAGGCGGCGATGAGGGAATCAGGGCCGCTGCGGACGATCACCCCAGTGTCGCCGTTGAAGAGCCCCAGCTCGGGATCGTTCTCGCCCACCAGCAGCGGCCGGCCTGGATACCACGGATCCGCAGGATCGAGGCCCGGCAGGGCGTCCGCCAGCCAGCCCTCCACCCGCGCGGTCCAGCTCGAGACCCCGTGCGGACCCTGGCGGTGGGCGCACAGGATCCGGAAGGCGCCCAGTGCCTGCAGCGCCTCGTGCGCCAGGCCTTCTCGCGCGGCTGTCGTCACCGCCGTCGCGGCCGCCAGCGCCGGGACTCGCACCGCGCTCAGCGCCGCGGCTGAGTCCGCCAGCCCCGGATCCTCCGGTATCCATTGGACCTCCTCGGTCCGCTCTCCCAGCAGTGCCACCGCAGCCTCGCCGTCCCCTCGACGCACCGCTTCGGCCAGCGCCGCGATGACGCCGCCGAAGCGATGGCCGCGGTCCAGCACGACGATGCCGTCGGCGATCGGCGCCCGTCCCGGCGGCGCGGCGACCTCCAACGGAGCCTTCAGCGGAGCTTCGGTGAGCACCTCCAGACGCTCCCGCGCTGCGGGCCTCATCAGCAGCCCGGCGGCGGCCGGGCCGACGATGTCGCCGAGCACGGCCCCTGCCTCCACCGAGGCCAGCTGCCCCGGGTCCCCCACCAGCACCAGCCGTGCCTGCGGCCTGAGCGCCTCGATCAGGCGTGCCATCAACGACAGCGCCACCATCGAGGTCTCATCGACGATCACGACATCGTGAGGCAGCCGCTGCAGGCGGTCGTGGCGAAAGCGGCTGTGGCTGCCCGGGCGCCGGCCCAGCAGGCGGTGAAGCGTGGAGGAGCCCTGCGCCAGCAGCGTCTGGCGAACCGCGTCGGGGATCTCCATCCGGGCCGTCTCCTCTGCGACCGCCTCCGCCAGCCTCGCCGCCGTCTTGCCGGTCGGCGCCGCCAGGGCCATCAGCGGGGGCCGCGCGCCCCGGGCCGCGGCCTGCTCGCACAGGAGCGCCGCCACCCGGGCGACGGTGGTCGTCTTGCCGGTCCCCGGCCCGCCGGCGATCACCGACAGCCGTCGCAGCACGGCGGTCGCCGCCGCCAGTCGCTGACGACTATCCGGCGGCTCGCCGGCGAAGAGGCGGGCCAGGCCCGCGGCCAGCACGCCATCGTCAACCTCGTGCACCGGCTGGGCGCCCATCCGCTCGAGCGCGGCCGCCACCTCGCGCTCCTCGGCCCACAGGCGGTCCAGATACAGCCACGAGCCCACCAGCCGCAGCGGGCGGGCCGGGACGGTCTCGCGCCCCGACGCTGCGCTCCGACCGGCTGGGGTAGTCCCGTCGCCGGTGGCCACCAGGGGGCTGGCGGCGACTTGCGCCCTCCAAGGCGCGGGCTCGGGCCACGGGAGTGCCGGCAGCTCCACGGGAGCCTCGGCGTCGACGGTGGCCGTGTCACGGATGCGGTGCAGATCGGCGAGCACGTGCCCCAGCCGAGGCGCTCGCACGGCCAGGGCGACTGCCAGCTTCACCGCCTCGTCGGACTCACCGGCCAGCTCGCAGAGCCTGGTGGCGACGTGGACGTCGGCAGAGGCCAGGACGCCGGCCTGGTTGAACTCACGCAGGAGACCGGCGGCGGCGCGGACCTGGCGGACGTCAAAGGGATCGTGCTCTGTGGGGCTGCGAATCACGATCCGCCGCCCTGCTCCAGCGCGTCGCTCAGTGCACGCACCGCCGCCGCCGGCGCCTGCCAGCCGAAGACACCTGACGGAGACGCGTGGGTGACCTGCGCGCCGGCGCCGGTCATGCCACGCAAGAACGCGTAGACCACGCCGGCGAGGTTGCGCTCCGGGTCGTAGCCGGGCAGGCGCCAGCGCAGGAAGCGGTGGAGCGCGACCGTGTAGAGCAGCGCCTGCAGGCCGTAGTGGCGGCGCCTCATCTCCACGACCAGGGCCTCGGGGCGGTAGTGCCACGAGGTCAGGGGAGTCTCCGGGCTCGCCAACCAGTTGGTTTTGTAGTCGATCACGGCGAAGCGGTCTCCGGGCAGCCGGACGACGAGGTCCAGGAACCCGGTCAGGTAGCCGCGCACGCTGCCGGCCAGCTCACCCCCCGCGAGCAGGACGGCGTAGCCCCGCAACGGGTCGGCCGCTGCCAGGTGCTCTGAGAGCACCCGTCCGATCAGCGCCGGGGTGACCGCTCCGCGGGGCCGATCGCCGCCGGCCAGTGGCAGCTCGAACTCCAGCTCGTCGAGCCTGTCCCCGGCGGCGATGTCCCGCAGGCGGATGTCGCCCACCACCGGACCGAGCGGCGTCTCGATCGCCGCCTGCAGCCCCGCCACCACCGGGCTGCGGTCGCCGAGCTCCACGCTGCGCCGCGCTTGAGCGCTCTCGAGCGCTGAGCCCAGCTCCGCGGCAAGGTCTGCGGCGGCGAAGTCGGTGGCCTCCAGCACCTGGTGCACGAGTGTGCCCGCCGCCACCCCGGCGGGGAGCGCGGTCAGGAGGCTCGGGATTCCGGGCTGCGAGCGGGCCGGGTCGCTGGCCAGATCGTCGACCGCCGCCGCCGCCGTCGTGAGGCCGGACGTCGGCGGAAGATCCGGCTCGTCGGCGAGCACGGCCATTTCCGGCTCGCTGCCCACCCGCTCCGGGGCGGCGGTCGCGTGCGCGCTGGCAGTCATAGCGCTGTAGGAGGTCCGCCGCCAGCGCACGTCGAGCGTGCGCGTGAACCGGGCCACCTCCAGCTCCGCGGGCGGGCGCAGGGGCGGCCTCCAGGTGGCGGGCAGCCCCAGGTCGGCGGACTCGATGGCGACCCGCTCCGGCGCCAGCTCGGCCAGGGTGCGAAAGCGGGCGGTCGCGGTCTTGTCGTCGGGCACCGTGTTCCCGTAGGGCGCCACCGTGCCGTCGGCGCCGCGGGCGAACATCAGCCGGGTCAGCGGCGCGTGGCGGCTGTTGAACGCGCCGGCCCACCACAGCACCGCCTGGTGGCGCGCGCGGGTGAGCGCCACGTAGGCCAGCCGCAGGTCCTCGCCGCGCTCCTCGATCACGCTCTGGCGGTGGTGGCGGGCGAAGTCCGGACCCTCCATGGCCACGTCGATCCGGCGGGCGTAGGCGGCATCGGGATCGTGAAAGCACACCGGCTGCCCCTTGCGCTCGCGGCCCATGTCCCATAGGAACGGCAGCAGCACGATCGGGAACTCGAGCCCCTTGCTGCGGTGGATCGTCAGCACCTGGACGGCCTGCGCGTCGGAGTCCAACCGGCGGCTGCGCTCCTCGTCACCGCTGTCCCGGTCGGCCTGCGCGATGCGCCGGCGCAGCCACGCGCTCAGCGCCGCGGCGCCGAGTTGCTCCTCGTGGGCCGCCGCGTGCAGCAGCCGCGCGATGTGGCGCAGGTCTGTCAGCCGGCGCTCGCCGTCCAGGCGTGCCAGCGTGCGCTCCTGCAGGCGGGTCGCGCGGGCGATCGTCTCCAGCAGCGCGGCCACGCCGCCGTCGCGCAGCAGCCCCGCCCACTCGTGCAGCGCCCGGTGCACCGTGCCCCACTCGCCTTCGGTGGCGGCGGCGATGCGCCCGGGCGACCAGCCCAGGACCGGCGTCAGCGCGACCGTGTGCGCGCGGGATACCGAGGCCGGACGCTCCAGCGCCTCCAGCAGCGCCAGCCAGTGCTGCGCGCTGGGGGTCGCGAACACGCTGCCGGCACCGCCGGTGACTGCGGGAACGCCGGCCTGCGCGAGCGCTTCCTGGATCAGTGCCGCATGGTCGTTGCGGGGCACGAGCACCGCCACGTCCTCAGGGCAGACGTCCTCCCAGGGATCCTCGCTCCGGGCGCGAACCTGGGCGCCGGATCCGAGCAGCGCCACCAGGTCGGCGGCGAGGTCACGGGCCACATGCTCCCGGGCCGCGTCGGTGCGGGCGTATCCCGACGGGGTGGTGCCCACCGCCTCGCGGTCCACTACGCGGATCCGTAGCGGCATCGCGCACGGAGCTCCGCGCATGCGCGGACTCCTGCCGGCGGGCGCGGCCTGCACCCGCCGGTAGGCGATCCCCTCGTGGCCGAGCCGGGCGTTGCCGAAGAGGGCGTCGTAGGCGTCGAGCAGCCCCTGGTCGCTGCGCCAGTTGACGCCCAGGGTGGCGTGGGTGGTGGCGGCCGATGCAGCCTGCAGGTAGGCGTAGACGTCGGCACCCCGGAAGGCGTAGATGGCCTGCTTGGGATCGGCGATCAGCACCAGCGCCCCCCCGGCGTGACCGAACGCCCGCCGCACGATGTCCCATTGCACGGGGTCGGTGTCTTGGAACTCGTCCACCAGCACCACCCTGTAGGCCTGGCGCAGGCGCTCGGCGATCGCCGGACCCTCATCGCCGGCCAGGGCTCCGGCCAGCCGGGTGAGAAGGTCGCCGTAGCTCATCACCGCCAGCCGCCGCTTGCGAGCCTCGAGCTCCAGGCGCACGGCCTTGGCCAGTCGCACGCGCATCGCGCCCAGTTCCCCCGCCGCCGGCACGACCAGCGCCTCGGGATTCTCCACGGCGATCCGCGCGATTGCCAGCGCCTGGCGGCGGCCGAACAGCGCTTGCTCCTGCCGGAAGCGGCGCACGTAGAGGTCGTCGAGCACCTCGCCGACGAGGTCGCTGAGATCCTCGACGAACTCCACCTCCGGCTCCAGGTCCGCGGCTAGGCCGAGGCCGCCGAGGACCTCCTGGCAGAACCCGTGCGTGGTGGCGATCGTGGCAGCGTCGAAGTCAGACAGGGCTCGGCGGCAGCGTCGCCAGCGGAGGTCCACCTCAGCCTCCGGACCCCGGGCCAGCAGCTTCACGACAGGATCCCCGGCGGGAGCGTCCCCCCGCAGGGCATGGCGCAGGCCCTGCTCGGTGCTCAGCAACCGCTCACGCACCCGCTCGCGCAGCTCGCCGGTGGCCATCCGGGTGAAGGTGACCAGCAGCACCTGCTCCAGCGGGATCCCCGCGGCTACGTAGCGGGCCGCCAGCGCGGCGATGGTGTAGGTCTTGCCGGTGCCTGCGCTCGCCTCGAGCACGGTCACGCCCCGTGGCAGCGGGCCGGTGACATCGAACGGCGTTGCGCTCACCGGTTGAAGGTCCCCTCCTCACAGGCCAGCAGTCCGTCCCACAGCCGCCGCGCCAGCCGGCCGAAGCGGGTGTGCTCAAAGGTGTCCCAGCCGGCTTCGCCCTCCTGCGCTCGCGGCGCCTGCGCCAGCAGCTCCGCAAAGGGGCGCCGGCCTCCGAGCACGAGCGCGTGCTCGGGCTCAGCGTCCTCGCCAGGGCGGTTGAAGCCGCTCTCCCATTCCCGGCGCGCGGCGCCACGGGCGTCATCGCCCTCGGCCGCCGCCCGGGCATAGGCTGATGAGCTCCGGGCGTAGAGCGGCAGCGGCTCCTGAAGGCCGCGATCAAAGAGCCCGACGAGCGCCGTCAGATGCTCCAGCGCCGCCTGGCGTCGGCCACCGGTGTCCCCGGCCAGCGGTGGGATTCGCGCTATGGCTACGTCGGTCCGCCCCGCGCCGCGGCCGACGGTGAGCGCCGAAAGCTCGCGCTCAGGTTCGGTTGCCGTCGCCGCCAGCAGGCGCACCCAGGCGCTCAACCGCTGCCTGGGCCTGATGCGGGAGAACGTTCTCACCAGCAGCACGTCGCCGTGCACCGTGCCGGCGGTTCCGCTGAGCCGCCGGCCGTCAGCCAGCGTGAGCTGGATGTCAAGTGGGCGGGCCTCGGCGTCGCCGGAGAGCAGCGCGCCAGCGTTGGCCAGGATCGCCTCCACGACGGGAAGCATCTCCCGTACCGCCGGCTCGCCCAGGGCCCCCGGCGGGAGCGTGCCCCGGGCGATCTCCGCCAGGCACGCCGCGCGCGCGTCGACTCCCGCCAGCCGCGCCTCCAGGAGCCGCTGGCCGACTCCCCAGCCCGCCAGTGGGTCGAGCTCCACCGGCAGGTTGTCCGCGGTCTCCTCCGCGACCTGCTCGGGGAAGAGATGCAGGCGCTGGCGCAGGAACGCCCTGACCGGGTGCCCGACAAAGCGCACGAGGTCCTCCAGCCGGACCACCGGCTCGACCAGTGGCGGCAGCGGCGCCGGCAGGAACGGTCCGGGCTCGGTGCGGGGGCCCTCCAACGCCCGCGCGCCCGCCAGCGAGACGGCGTCGAAGCTCCACGCGTGCCCGGGGACCAACGTGCCGCGGACGAAGTTGCGCGGATCGAAGGGTTGGAGCGGGTGACGGGTCACGACCTGGTCGCGGGCGCGACCCTCCGGCCGGCGAACGGTCGCCTCGATCGTGTCGAGCAGCTCGCCCACCGGCACGGCCGCCGGCAGGCGGACGTTGGTGCGCTCGTCGGCGGCGGTGTAGGTGATGACCAGCCGCTCCGAAGCGGCGAGCAGCGCGTCGAGCAGCAGCTGGCGGTCCTCGTTGCGGGGATCGCGCTCGCCGAGGTGCGGGTCGGCCAGCAACAGGTCCTCGCCGTCGCGCGGGGCCCGGCGGGGAAAGGCGCCGTCGTCGAGACCCAGCAGGCACACCACCCGGTGGGGTACCGAGCGCATCGGGTAGAGCGTGCAGACGGTGAGGTGACCGGTGCGGAAGCTGGCGCGGGTGGGGCGGCCGGCGAGGCGGTCGGCCAGCAGCGCGCGCACCTCCGCCAGGGCCAGGTCCGCGTGGTCCCGATGCTCGACCTGTGCCTCGGTGACGAGGTCGTCCAGCAGTCGCTGGAGCTCGTCGCGCTGCCAGCTTTGTGCCGGTGCCGTCGCCGTGAGTGCGTCGGCGGCCTCCCCGAGCGCCTCAGCCCAGCTCGGCAGCGGCTGCGGCCGGATCAGCGAGCGCACCGTCTCCTCCAGGCGAGCCAGCAGCTCGGCCAGGCGCCCGGCGAGGTCGATGGCGCCGGTCTCGACGTCGTCGAGCGGCAACCGGTCGGCGAACAGGCGCTCGCCGTCCTCGGTCATGGCCACGCCCAGCAGCAGGCGATCGAGACCGGCGCGCCAGGTGCCGGCATCGAGGCGGTCGAGCTTGAACGGGGCCCGGTGCGCGGCGTCGAGTCCCCAGCGGATGCCAGTGGCGCTCACCCAGTCACGGATGCGGGTCAAGTCGTCGTCGTCGAGGTGAAAGCGGCGCCGAACCGGCTCACGATCGGCAAAGTCGAGCACCTGCGAGGCGGTCAAGCGGCCGTCGACGAGCGCCAGCAGCTCCGCGATCGTGGCCAGCACCGGGTTGGTCTGGCGCAGCGAGCGGTCCGCGAGGCGTACCCGCAGGTCGGGTCCGGGGGAGGCCTCGCCGGTTTCGGGCGGCGTCGGGGCCCGCGCCTCGGCCGCGGCCGAGGCCGGAGCCTGCACCGGGGGCGATGGAGACCCGGCACCGAAGGTGGCCTCGATCAGCGGCGCAAAGGTCTCGATGTCCGGGCACATGACGATCACGTCGCGGGGCTCGAGCGTCGGGTCCCCAGCCAGCAGGTGCAGGATCGTGTCGCGGAGCACCTCCACCTGTCGTGCGCGGCCGTGGCAGGCCTGGACCTGCACGGTGGCGTCGTCGAGGCGGAGCTCGGCCCGGAGGTCGGGGTGTCCAGCGGCCGGCTCCCCCGGTGGCGCGATGTCCGACCGCACGCCGGTCTGGATTCGCTGGAGCAGGGTCTCCGGCTCCGGAGCGGCGTCCGGCGGCCCCGGCGCCCCCTCCGGCCCCGGCTCCGGCTCCGGCTCCGGCTTCGGCTTCGGCTTCGGCTTCGGCGGATGGTGATGATCGGCGTGAGCGCCCGAGCCCCCGCCCAGCACGAGCTGCATCTCCCGCGCGTCGCGGCCCCACGAGGCCAGCAGCGGGTGCCTCGCCAGCTCGGCAGTGGGATCATCGCGGCGGCGCATCGACACCGGACCGCCATCGGTGACAGCCGCCACCTCGTCCCAGAGCGCGGGGGAGGGGTGGAGCAGGAACAGGTGCACGTCGCGCCGGGCCGACAGCGCGCGCAGCACCTGCAGGTCGCTCCGGGCCAGCCGGGTGAGGCCGAACGCGGAGAGGCGCGGTGGGAGGTCGACGAGCGCGCGATCCTGGCGCAGCCGGGCGCACGCCGGGTCCAGCCGCTCCGCCGGACCGGGTACGCCGATGCGGGCCCGCATCGCGCGCCACAGCGTTGCCTGCCAGGCGACCTCGGGCGAAGCTGGCTCCGCGCCGGGTCCGCTCGCCCAGGCGCGCACCATCTCGGGGCGGTGCAGCGCGTAGCGGTCAAGCAGCGCGGACAGGTGGCGGACGACGCTCAGCCGCCGCGCGCGGCGAACCGGGTCCGGAGGGTCATCCGCGGCGCCCAGATGCAACGCCAGCGGGTGCAGCCACGGGGCGCTCAGGTGCTCCTCGACGGTATCCAGCAGCTGCCACACGCTGCGCTCGGGCAGCCACGGATCATCCTCGGGCTCCACGCCGGAAGCGGCGGCGAGTGCGTCCGCGATCAGCCGGCGGGGCGCGGGGAACAGAACGTTGGCGCAGATCCCGTCGCCGCCGCTGGGCGAAGTGCCAAGCCGGCCGGAGAGCTGCTGGGAGAGCCAGCGCTCCATACCTCGCGTGGGCACGGCCACCACCTCCGGAGCGAGGGGGTCACCGAGCGGCTGGGACAGCAGGTCGGCGAGGGCGTCGAGCAGCGCGTCGGCGCGCTCGGCTCGGTGGAGATGCAGCACGACGGGGATCTTCGGTCATCGCCCGGACCCGTTGCCGTCGGTCCTCGGAGGGCGGCTGACCGTTCAGATGCTCAGGGTGTCCCGCAGCGCCTCAATGCCGGTGTACTTCGGCTCCCAACCCAGCTCCCGCTTGGCCTTGCTGATGTCCATAATCGCGGGATGGCTGAAGGCCTCCACCCAATCGACCGCGGGCGTGATCCCGGGCGGGCGCGGCAGCGCCGAGGCCGCGCCCGCCGCGACTTCCACCACGCGCGCGGGAATGGAGACTGGGTAGAGCCCTAGCTCGCGCGCTACGTCGGCGCCGCTCAGCACTCCGTCTCCGGCGATGTTGTAGGCGCCGGGTGGGCCCTCGGCGAGCGCGCACAGCAGCAGCGCCTGGCCCACGTCCTCCTCGTGGATGAACTGGAGCTTGGAGCCCACCGCCAGCGCTGGTACCGGGATCGGGAGCCGCTGCACCAGGTCCAGCGCGGCGCGACCGAGGCCCGCCACCGGTCCCGGCAGCGTTCCCTTTCCGCCCACGGCGTGCGGCCCCAGGACGATCGGTGGGCGCAGCAGGTAGAGCTCCGGTCGCTCGCTGTCCCGAGCCTCCTGCTCCAGCAGCTGCTCCAGCTCGGCTTTCTCCCGGGCGTAGAACAGCCGATCGGCGGGGCGCACCGGCCAGTCCTCCTTCATCCCCACCGGGTTGTCCCGGTGGAAGCCGTAGGCGGCCACCGAGGAGGCGTAGACGAAGCGCTGCGCACCGGCGTCACGCGCGGCGCGCAGGACGTTCAGCGTGCCCTCTACGTTGATCTCTCGGATCGTCGTGGCGGGGGCATTGCCCGTGATCATGAAGGCCAGGTGCACGACCACGTCGGCATCGGCAAAGGCCTCGCGCAGCGCGTCGCGGTCGCGCACGTCGCCCTGGCGGTACTGGAGCTTGCTCCAGCCGTGCTCGGAGGGATCAAACGGCCGGCGTGCGATGCCTACGATCCGCTTCACCCGGGGCTCGGCCTCCAGCAGGGGCATGAGCCCGAAGCCGAAGGTTCCGGTGGCCCCCGTCACGGCGACCGTCAACCCGTCCTGGGCGGATCTGGATGCCGGCATGCGTCCCGTCGTACCCGCTAGGTCGGTGCTCGACGCAGCGGCGCCCGGGGCGGCGCTTTCCGATGAAAGGCCGCCCCGATGCCGTTCCTTGCCGCTTCGCTCAGCGGATGTCGGGCAGGACCTGCGTGCCTTCGATCCGGACCGCACCCAGCGCGTAGGGATCGAGCCCGAGCAGGCGCAGGATCGTCGGGGCGATCTGGGTGGTCTTCACCCGGTGGTGGTGCGTCGAGGGGTCTACCACCCCGGCGCGTACACGACCAGCGGCACGTGCCGGTCGCCGGGAGCACCGCCGCCGCGGCGGCGGCGGCCACCCCCACGGCAAGTTTGGCGCGTGCGCGCATGAGGCGACTCCTATGTCAAATGGGTGGAGGCGCCGACCCTACGGCGAGTTGATCCGCATCTCGTTGCCGAGTTGTGAACCGTTCCGCGGGCGCCGGAGATCAGACGTGGAGCATCCTGTGCTCGAATATGTGGAGTTAGATGCGCCACGTCCTCCGGACGGGCCCAGCATGCCGCACACCGGGAGGCTTCAGCGGTCGCCGTCTCCCGAGCGCTCGTCGCGCTGCGCCCACTCCAGCAGCGGCTCCAGCGAGAAGGCGACCTCGTCGATCCCGGCGTGCAGGTCTCCGAGCGCCGCGAAGCGCTCCGGGACCGACGCGATCGTGAGCTCGCGGGGGTCGACGTCGTCGATCTCCTCCCAGGCGATCGGTGCCGACACCGTGGCCTCGAGCACCCCTCGCACGGAATAGGCGCAGGCGATCGTGTGATCGCGGGCGTTCTGGTTGTAGTCCACGAAGGCCCGGTCGGGCTGGCGCTCCCGGCGCCACCAGGTGGTGGTGGCATCGGCGGGCGCGCGGCGCTCCACCTCCCGGGCGAAGGCCAGCGCCGCCCGCCGCACCTCGCCGAAGCTCCAGCGCGGCTCGATCCGCACGTAGATGTGCAGGCCCGAGCCTCCCGAGGTCTTCGGCCAGCCGGCGATCTCCAGTTCCCCCAGCACCTCCTGGGCCACGCGCGCCACCCGGCGCACGCGGTCCAGGCCGCACTCGGGCATCGGGTCGATGTCGATCCGCCACTCGTCGGGCTGCTCGACGTGGTCGCGCCGCGAGTTCCAGGGGTGGAACTCCACGGTGGCCATCTGCACCGCCCAGATGACGTGTGCGGCTTCGGTCACGCACAGCTCGTCGGCGTGCCGGCCGGAGGGAAAGTCCACGCGGACGGTCTGCACCCACGGCGGCGCACCCGCGGGGATACGCTTCTGGTGGACCTTGTGATCCTGCACCCCCTTGGGGAACCGATGCAGCATGCACGGGCGCTCGCGCAGGGCGCGCACGATCCCCTCGCCGACGCTCGCGTAGTACCGGGCCAGGTCGAGCTTTGTCGCCCCGCTCGCGGGGAAGTACACCCGCTCGGGACTGGAGATCCGCACGGTGCGCTCGCCCACCGCCAGCTCCACCGCCTCGGCGTCAGGCGCGGACACGACCAGCCCCCGATGCGTCGTTATGGTGGATCCACGGCACCGAAGAGATGGGAGCAGTATGAAGCGACGCAAGCTCGGCTCACTGGAGGTCTCCGCACTCGGCCTCAGCGAGGCGGCGCCGGAGACGATCCGCCGCGCGCACGCCGTGCACCCGATCACGGCCGTGCAGACCGACTACTCGCTGTGGACGCGCGACGTGGAGGACGGGGTGCTGCCGACCTGTCGCGAGCTCGGCATCGGCTTCGTCCCCTACTCGCCGCTGGGGCGGGTTCCTCTCGGGCCGCTTCAAGAGCCCCGATGAACTGGACGAGAACGACTTCCGCCGCCATGCCCCGCGCTTCACCGGCGACAACCTCCAGGCCAACCGGCGGCTGGCGGAGAAGGTCGCCGAGATCGCCACCGAGAAGGGGATCACCCCGGCTCAGCTGGCGCTGGCCTGGGTGCTGGCCCAGGGCGAGGACGTGGTCCCGATCCCGGGGACCAAGCGGCGCCAGTACCTGGAGGAGAACGCCGGCGCCGTGGAGATCGAGCTCGGCGAGGACGACCAGCGGCGGATCGCGGCTGAGCTGCCGCCGGCGGCGGGGGAGCGCTACGACGAGGCGGGGATGGCTTCGGTCAACCTCTAGCGGCGGCGAATCCAGGCGCGGATCGCGCGCGAGTGGGTGATGACCATGCCGTCGGGCAGCTTGAGCGCGGGCAGCTTGGTCGAACCGGTGGCGGCCCAAAGCTCCTCGCGAGAGCCCTGGCGCCGGAACGGGATGGGGTTGCCGTGCCCGGCGATCACCTTCTCGTAGTCGATGCCCGCTGCGCGGAGTGCCTCCTGCACGCGGCGGCAAGGATGTAGCCGAGGGCCTCCGTCATCGCCGTGGCATACGAACAGCGTTGGGATCTCCGTCGTCTTTCGCCTCCGAACGTGGCTGGTCCGTTTGAGGTTATTCCCGCGGCGGGGCGCACGGGCGTGCAAAGGACTTCATTGCGTGGCTCGAGCTGTGGACCTGGCGAGGCGCGCAGCGAGCCGGGGGTGGCGCAACTCTCCCCTCAGCGCAGTGTTCCCACTGCCGGACCATCTCCTGAAGCAGCCAGAGCCCCCTGGTAGGGGAAGGTAGGGCCAGAGCCGTCTCGCCGCCGCCGGTGGGACGGCTCTGTCGTTGTCAGGGCCGCTTCCCCTGCTGAGCGGCAACTTTCCGTCCGAGGAGCGCGCCAGAGTTAAGGCCATGCGCCTCCTGCACACCGCCGACTGGCACCTGGGCCGCTCCTTCCATGGGGCCTCGCTGCTGGAGCATCAAGCCGCCTTCCTGACGTGGCTCGCCGACCTCGCGCGTGAGGAACGGGTCGATGCGGTGATGGTCGCCGGCGACCTCTACGACCGCGCCCTGCCCCCGGCGGAGGCGGTGGCGCTGGCCGGGGAGGGGCTGCAGCAGCTGGCCGGGGACGGTCGCCAGGTGGTGGTCATCTCCGGAAACCACGATTCGGCGCCGCGGCTGAGCTTCGCCGCGGGACTGTTGGAGCGGGCCGGGCTGCACTTCCGTACCGATCCGCGCGAGTGCGGGCGCCCGATCGTCCTCGGTCAGACGGCGATCTACGGCATCCCCTACCTGGAGCCGGACCTCACCGCGGCGGCACTCGAATGCCAGGAGCGCAGCCACGACGCGGTGCTGCGGGCGGCGATGGCGTGCGTCCGCGCCGACCTCGCCGCGCGCCCGGCGGGCACCGCGTGCGTCGTCGTCGGCCACGCCTTTGTGGCCGGGGCGAGCACCGCAGCCAGCGAGCGTGAGCTGGCGGTGGGAGGCGCCGGGCAGGTTGGATCGCGGCTCTTCGACGGGGCCGACTACGTGGCCCTCGGTCACCTGCACCGCCCGCAGGCGATCGCCGGCGGGCGCTACGCGGGCTCGCCGCTGGCGCTCTCCTTCTCCGAGGCGGCAGACGTCAAGTCGGCGACGATCATCGATCTCCCCGGCCGCGGACGGGCACGCACCAGTACCGTGGCCTGTCCCGTGCCCCGCCCCCTGACGCGCCTGCACGGCACGTTGGAGGAGCTGCTGGCAGACCCCGTCCTGCGCCCACACGAGGGCGCCTGGGTGGAGGCCACGCTCACCGACCCCGTCCGTCCGCTCGACGGGATGGCGCGGCTCCAGCGGCGGTTCCCGCACGCCGTTTGCCTGCTGTTCGGGCCCTGCGGAGAGCGGGTGGCGGGCGAGGATTCCTACGCCGAGCGACTGGCCGGTCTGAGCGAGGAGGAGGTACTGGCCCGCTTCGTGCTCGACGTGCGCGGCTCGGAGGCCGGCGAGGACGAGCTGGCCCTGCTGCGCGAGGCGCTCGACGCGGGACGGGCGCGCCAACTTCAGCGCTGATGCGCCTGCACCGGCTGCAGATGACGGCCTTCCAGCCGTTCGCGGGCACCGAAGAGGTCGACTTTGAGGCGCTGGGCGAGGCCGGCCTGTTCCTGATGCAGGGGGAGACCGGCGCCGGCAAGACCGCGATCCTGGATGCGATCTGCTTTGCGCTCTTCGGGCACGTCCCCGGGGTCCGTGACGGGGCCGGCCGGCTGCGCTCCGACCACGGCGCGGCTGAGGATCGGACCGAGGTGGTGCTGGAGCTGACGCTGGCCGGCCGGCGGTTGCGGATCACTCGCTCGCCCAAGCAGGAGCGCGCCAAGGTTCGCGGGGAGGGAAAGACCGAGGAGCCGGCCCGGGCGGTACTCCAGGCGCGCACACAGGCAGGTGAGTGGGCGGTCCTGGCCGAGCGGATCGAGGCCGTGGAGCACGAGCTGGCAGAGATGCTCGGCCTGAGCATCGGGCAGTTCTGCCAGGTGGTGATGCTACCCCAGGGCGCCTTTGCCAAGTTCCTCCATGCCACCACCGACGAGCGGGAGCAGATACTCCAGCAGCTGTTCGCCACCGATCGCTATGCCGCCGCGGAGGCCTGGCTGGCCGACCAGCGGCGCCTCGCCGACACCGAGCTGCGCCTGGGGCTCGAGACGGTGGGGGACGTCGCCTCACGGATCGCGCAGGTCTGTGGCGAGGAGCCCCCCGAGGGCTGGCGCGGGGAGCCGGAGTGCCTGCGCGGGTGGCTCGGGGCGCGCACAGTCTTGGCCGACGCCGGCGAGGCTGCGGCCGCCGGGCGCCGGGACGCGGCGTGTCAGGCCCGGGAGCGGGCCGCGGTACACGCGGGCGCGGTGCGCGGATTGGCCGAGCGCCAGCAGCGCCACGCCGTCGCCACGGCCGCGCTCGTCGCTCACGAGGCGCAGCGCCCCGAGCGCGAGCAGGCGGCGCTCCGCGTCGAGGCCGCCCGCCGCGCGGAGCCGGCAGCGCTCTTGGCCGAGCCCGCGCGCGCGGCGCGTGCGGCCTCGCTGCGCGCCGAGCGGACAGCGCGTGAAGCGGTGGAGCAGGCCAGCGGCCAGCTGACCGGGGCCGCGGCACCGGAGCTCGGTGCCGAGCAGGCCCGTGAGCGTGCCGCCGAGCTGCGCCAGCAGGCGGTGCTGGCGCGCGCCTGGACGGAGTCCGAAGAACGGCTCTCCCGGGACGAGCGGGCGATCGCACAGAGCCGGGACGAGCTGGCGGATGCGGTGGCCATCGTGCAGGAGCAGCGTCGCCGCCTCGCTGACGCCGGCCCCGAGCGAGAGCGCCTCCAGACGGACCTCGACGCCGCTCGCACCGCGGCAGCCGCGCTGCCCGGACTGCGCCAGGCCAAAGACCAGAGCGCGCGCTGCGCCCAGGCCGCCACGCGGCGCGATCAGCTGCTCGCGCAGGCGCGCCAGGCGGCGGACCGCATCACCGACGCTCGGGCTGCGGAACTGGCCGCACGGCAGCGGTGGCTGGACGCGCGCGAGCGAAGGCTGGCGGGGATCGCTGCCGAGCTCGCCGGTGAGCTCGGCGAGGGTCAGCCCTGTCGCGTGTGCGGCGCGACGGAGCATCCGGCACCGGCGCGGCACGAGGCCGGGCAGCGGGTCGACGCCACGCACGAGCAGGACCTGCAACAGCAGCTGGACGTCGCCGCGCGGGAGCACGAGCGTGAGCGCGAGAGGGGCGCGGAGCTCCGCCGGGAGCTGGCCGGCGTGCAGGCGATCGCGGGGGCACGGCTGGCCGAGGAGCTGGCGCAGGCGGGTCACGCGGCCGACGTGAGGCTGGCCGAGCAGCAGCGTCTCGCCGAGGGACTGGCGATGGCCGACCAGGCGCTCTCCGAGCACGTAGACCGGGTGGCGCAGGGCGAGCGGTGGGCCACCGAAGCCGCCGAGCGCAGCGCCGCCCTGCGCACCGGCCTGGCCCGCCGGGAGGAGGACCTGCGGCGAGCCGCTACTCAGGTGCGGGAGGCGCGGGATGGCTTTGCCACGATCGCGGCGCGGCTGGGCCACCTGGAGACGCTGGCAACGGACTGGTTCCATGCGGCCCAAGCGCTCGAGCGCGCCCGGGCGGCAGCGCGCGAGGCGGAGCAGCGCGCGGCCGAGGCCGGGGAAGCGGCGCTCACCCGCGGCTTCGTCTCTGCCGAGGACGCCCTCGCCGCAGCGCTGGCGTCCGCCGAGTGCGAGCGGATGCAGCGTCAGGTCGGCGACTACGACGAGCGGCACCGGGGCCTGCGGGCGCTCACCGAGGACCCGGAGCTGGTCGGCGCCGCGGTCCAGCCGGCTGCCGACGAGCGTAGAGCGCAGGCGGCGCTGGTCGAGGCCGAGGCGGAGCTGACCGAGGCTCAGCGCGCCCAGGCCGTCGCCGAGCGCACGGTCGGCGAGCTCCGGGCGCTGGCTGATGACCTGGAGGCGCGCCTCCAGGCGCTCTCGCCGCTGTCGGAGCGCCAGCGGCTGGTGCGCTCGGTGTCGGGGCTCGTCGACGGCAGCTCGGTGGCCAATCGGATGCGGATGCCGCTGGCGGCCTACGTGCTGACGGCCCGGCTGGAGCAGATCGCCCAGGCCGCCTCGGGTCGGCTGGAGCGCATGTCGGGCGGGCGCTACGTGCTGGCCCACTGCGACGTGCGCGTGGGGCGCAGCCGCAAGGCCGGACTCGGGCTACAGGTGCTGGACGCGTGGACCGGTCGGGAGCGCCCGCCGGGCTCCCTGTCGGGCGGTGAGACCTTCCAGGCCAGCCTGGGGCTGGCGCTGGGCCTCGCCGATGTCGTCACGGCGGAGTCAGGAGCCACGAGGCTGGAGACGCTGTTCGTCGACGAGGGTTTCGGTTCGCTCGGTGACGGCGCCCTGGACGACGTCCTCGACGTGCTTGACGGGTTGCGTGAGGGTGGTCGCGCCGTAGGGGTGATCTCCCACGTCGCCGAGCTGCGCCAGCGGATCCCGGTGCAGCTCCACGTCGAGAAGCGCCGCCAGGGATCGAGGATCGTGCAGCGCTGAGCCCGCCACGGGCTACCGCTTGAGGTAGGCCTTCGCCTCGGACTGCACGATGCTCAGCAGGTTGCCCAGGTCGATGTTCGCGTCCAGCAGGTGCAGGCCCCAGGTGCCGTCGGGGCTCGGCTTGGGCCTCCCGGCGCCGTGGATCGGGGTGACGAGTAGCGCGCCACCTGATAGAGCGCGATCGAGCGCTCCACCGGATCCACGTGGAAGTTCGCCAGCGTGGTCTTCTGGTCACTGACGGTCGGGTAGACGTAGAAGCAGTCGATCGCCGGGTTGCGCACCGCTTGCGGATGCTCGACTCGCAGTCGCTTCCCGGTGGGGGAGAACACCGTGGTGGCCAGGCCCGGGGTGCAGGGATCGTGGGCCAGACCGGGACGGCACAGCCATACCGTTCTGGCCGAGGCCGCCGGCGAGTGCGCGGTGGCGAGCCCGGCCACGAGGACCACCACCAGAGCGAGCAGGCGAACCTCACGGCGCACGCTTGCCGCCTACCCACGCGGCCTCCCCTCGGTAACCCAGGCAACGATCGATCTAAGATCGTCTGCGGCCATGCTCCGACGTACGCCCACAGCAGCGCTCCCGTGGCCGGTGAGGAGCATCGCGGCCGGGACCGCCGGTACCGCCGCCCTCACGCTCGCCTACCGGCTGGAGCATCGGTTGCGTCCGCGCGTCTCGGGGCCACTGGACTACGACGACAGCCTCGTGCCCGGCGAGATCGTCGCCAACATCCTGCACCTCCCCTCGGCGAGCGCTACCGAGGAGCAGGAGCTGGGGCTGGCGCTCCGGTGGAGCTACGGCTCGGCGTTCGGGATCTGGCACGGCCTGCTCCAGCGCCCCCTGCGTGAGCCGGCAGCCACGCTGGCCTTCGCCGCCACGCTGCTGAGCGCCACGATGACGATGTTCCCGCTGCTGGGGCGGACCCCACCGCCATGGCGATGGCCGCGCGGATACCTGCTGACGAGCATCGCGACGCACGCCGTCTACGCGCTCACCGTCGGCGCGATCGACGACCGGCTGCGCTCCCCCGCGTTCGGCTGACCGACCAGCGCATGCCCGCCGCCCCCGATCTCTCAGGGATCGCCCTCCAGGATCGCTACGAGCTCCACGAGCTGATCGGCGAGGGGACCTTCGGGCGCGTATATCGCGGCCGGGATCGCTGGCTGGCGCGGGCGGTGGCCGTGAAGGTGATCAAGCCATGGTGGGCCGAGGATCCCGAGTGGGTCAAGAGCTTCGAGCGCGAGGTACAGCTGCTGGCCTCGATCAGCGATCCCGGCATCGTGCAGATCTTCGACGTCGGGGTGGCCGCAGAGGGCCTCTACTACGTCGCCGCGCTGGTGCACGGGGAGAGCCTGGCGGGGCGGCTGCAGCGGACGACTGGCCCCGGCCACCGCCCGGGGCATCGCCCTGCAGCTGTGCCGGGCCCTGGCCCGGGCGCATGCGGGGCGAGTCGTTCACCGTGACGTCAAGCCGGAGAACGTGCTCATCTCCCGTGACGGGAGGATCAAGGTCGGCGACTTCGGCGTGGCCAGGCTGGCCAAGGGCAGCAGCGACGGCGCCGCCACGATCGCCGGCACGCCCCGCTACATGGCTCCCGAGCAGGCTCGCGGCGGTGCGATCTCCCCGGCCACCGACGTCTATGGCGTCGGCGTGGTGCTCTACGAGATGCTCGCCGGGCAGCCGCCCTTCGACGGTCACTCCGCCGTGGAGCTGGCGCTGCGCCACGTTGGCGACCCGCCGCCGCCGCTGCCCGGCGCTGTACCGGCGGACCTGGCAGAGGTGGTGGAGCGCGCCCTGCAAGGCGCCGGGTGAGCGCTATCGCGACGGGGCCGAGATGGCGGCGGCGCTGGCTTGCTGCGGCGTGAGGCGAGTCGGCGACCCCGCCGCGGACGCGGCGGAGTTGCCCGGTGGCGGGCCGCATGGGGAGCTTCCGCGGCGCCCGGCGCCCGGCGCACCCGCATCGGGAATCCGATGTCCCCGCGACGCAACCTCAACCCGCCCGAGCGGCGCCAGCGGCTGGCGCTGTTCGCACTCGTGCTGGCGCTGGCGCTCGGACTGGTGGCGGGGGCGATCGCGCTCGCGCCCGGGCACGTGAAGGTCCCCGACCTGCGCGGACTGAGCGCCGCGCAGGTGACCCGCCGCCTGACTCGCGCCGGGTTGCGGGCGGAGCTCAGCAGCGCCCCCAGCGTGACGGTGGCGCCGGGGGTCGAGGTCTCGCAGGCACCCGGCGCCCCCAGCGTGACGGTGGCGCCGGGGGTCGAGGTCTCGCAGGCACCCGGCGCCCCCGCCTCGGTGCGCTCGGGCACGACGGTTCAGGTCGTGACGGCCTCGACGCCGCGCTGGCGAGAGGTGACTTCCCTTTCCGGGCAGACCGCCGGCCGCTCGGTGGCCTTCCGCGTTCGCGGCCGGCGCTGGCGGCTCGTGTACAGCATGACCAGGGCACGTGCACGTTCGTGTTCTTCTGCTCGGGGCCGAGCGCGCGGGTGATCGCCCTGCGCAGCGGGCAGATCGTGGACGGGTTCGACCTGAGCGACGGCAGCAGCCAGATCCGCGAGCTCAGGCGCAGGTCCGGGCCTCTACCAGGTCAGGGTGCTGCCGGATTCGGACACCGCCGGCTGGCGCATCAAACGTGCAGGACCACTACTGAGGACCTAGAGAAAGGCAAACGTGGATGAGCCGCTGAAGATCGTCGAGTTCACCGATCCCGCCTGCCCGTTCGCGTGGTCAGCCGAGCCGGCTCGCCGCCGGCTGGACTGGCTCTACGGCGACCGGCTGAGCTGGGAGCTGTGCATGGTGGGGCTGAGCGAGGATCCCCGAGACTACGAGGAGAAGGGCTTCACGCCCGAGCGCCAGGCGTCTTCATTCCGGCGCCTGGCTCACCAGCACCACATGCCGATCGACTCCTCGCCCCGGCCGCGGATGGCCGCCAGCGTGCCTGCATGCCGGGCGATGGTGGCCGTCCGCCGGCACGCCCCCGAGCGTGAACGGGCGCTGCTGCGGGCCTTGCGGATCCTGCACTTCTCAGGCTGGCTGCTCGACGATTCCGACACGCTCGACGAGGCTGCCCTCCGCGCCGGCCTGGAGGCCGAGCAGCTGCGGGAGTGGTGTCAGGAGGAGGGCACGGAGGAGCTGCTGCAGCAGGACCTGAAGCGGTCACGGACCCCGCTGCCGCGCGCGCTGGCGCTCTCGCACAAGCTCGCGGAGACCGACGACGGCCGGCGCTACACGTGCCCGTCGTATGAGATCGAGCGGACCGACGACGAGGTGCGCCTGGCGGTGCCCGGGTTCCAGCCGCTGGCCGCCTACGAGGTGGTGATCGCAAACCTCTACCCCCAGGCGGAGCGCCGCGCGGACCCCGAGGACGTACGGGAGGTCCTGCAGTGGGCCGGGGAGCCGCTGGCCAGCGCCGAGGTGGCGGCGGTATGCGACATCGAGATCGAGGATGCGCGCGAGCGTCTCGGGTACGTGGCCGAGGAGGAGCACATCGGCTTCGACGGGGTCTGGAGGCTGCGCTCCGAGCCCGCGCTCGGTTCTTAAGCGGCTCTCACCCCTGCCACGTACGCTCTCGGTCCATGACCGCGCCAAAGCACCTGTGGTCAGGCGAGTGGGAACAGGAGTCCGAAGCGGCGGCGCGGGGGCGCGAGCGCCGGCTGGCCGCCACTGACGCACCTCAGGCCGCGCCGGATCAGCCGGAGCCGACCCCAGCGGCGAGGCCGGTGCGGCTCCCGGCGCCGTGGCTCTCTGCGCTGGCGCGGCGCCTGGCGGTGCTGGCGCGACGCCTGGCCGGCGCCCGGCCCAGTCGGGTTCAGACCCGCACCGGGCTGATCGTGCTGGCGGTGGTGGCGATCGTCGTCGCCGGCGCCTACGGGCTCGGGCGGCTGGTGGGCCCGGGTGCCTCCACCCCGGCTGCGGTCAGCGGGACTCCCGGATGGATCGGGGTGCGGCTGGGCGTGCTCCCCACCGGCGCGGTCGTGATCACCGGCGTGTCGTCCGGCGGACCGGCGGCGAGCGCCGGCCTGCGCTCTGGTGACGTGATCACGCAGATCGAGCGCCGCCCGGTGGCGGCCCCGGTCGACGTCACCGAGGCCATCGCAGCCCTGCAGGCGGGGGACAGCGTCGAGATCGAGGCGCTGCGCCGCTCGGCCACGCTCACGATCCGCGTCAAGCTGAGCGCCAAGCCCGCCGGTTCGCCGTGAGCTTCGCGGCGCCGCTGGTGCTGCTGGCGCTGCTGGCGATCCTGCCGCTGGCCTGGCGCTACCGCGCGGCCCAGCGACGGCGCGCGCTCGCCGCCCAGGCCTTCGTCTCGTCGGCGCTGATCGCATCGGTGGCCCCGCGCCGGCCGGGCTGGCGGCGCCATGCGCCGATGGTGGCGCTGGCGGGCGCCCTCGCGGCGCTGGTGGTGGCGGCGGCGCGCCCTCAGCGGAGCGTTGCGGTCTCCGTGTCCGAGGGCGCGGTGATGCTGGCCGACGACGTCAGCAGCTCAATGGCGGCTACCGATGTGCCGCCCTCTCGCCTGGGCGCGGCGCAGGACGCCGCCAGGCGCTTCACAGCCTCCGTGCCGGCCACGATCAGGGTGGGGGTGCTGGAGTTCAACCAGCGACCGGTGGTGCTCCAGTCACCCACGGCCGACCGAACGCTGGCACGCGCGGCCCTCACGCAGCTTCACGCCGGCGGCCACACCGCGATCGGGGACGCGATCAACGCCTCCGTGACCGCCCTGCAATCCCTTCGCGGTGCCGCCGGCAAGCGCCCGCCGGGAGCGATCGTGCTGATCTCCGACGGGACCTCCACGACCGGCGCCGATCCGCAGGCCGCCGCCCGCCAGGCTGCCGTCCAGCGGATCCCGATCTACACCGTCTCGGTGGGCACGCCCCATGGGACGATCCCGGTCAGGCGCCGGCATGCCGCCGGGCAGGTGCCGGTCCCGGTCAGCTCCGCCCAGCTAGCCCAGCTGGCCCAGCTCTCCGGCGGGCGGGCCTTCACCGCCCAGAGTGCCGGGAGCCTGAGCGCGGTCTACGCCCACCTCGCGCGGCAGCTCGGCCACAAGCAGGTCCGACGGGAGATCAGCGCGAGCTTCGCCGGGGCGGGACTGGCCCTGCTGGTGCTGGGCAGCGCCCTGTCGCTGCACTGGTTCGGCCGCCTTATCCCCCTGTAGATCCCAGACAGAGAGGAAGCGATGAACAACGACGGCGACACCGAAGTGCAGCGGCGCCAGGCCCGCGACGCGCTCGCAGAGGCGCTGCACGAGGTCAAGCGCGTGATCGTCGGCCAGGACGCCATGCTCGAGCGGCTGCTGGTGAGCCTGCTGGCGGGCGGCCACGTCCTCCTGGAGGGCGTCCCGGGATTGGCCAAGACGCTGACGGTGAAGACGCTCGCGGCGGCGCTCGGGGGCTCCTACAGCCGCATCCAGTTCACGCCGGACCTCGTTCCGGCGGACCTCGTCGGAACCCGCGTCCTGCGGCCGGCTACCGGCGGCTTCGACACCGAGCTCGGCCCGGTGTTCAGCAACTTCCTACTTGCCGATGAGATCAACCGGGCGCCGGCCAAGGTCCAGTCAGCGCTGCTGGAGGTCATGCAGGAGCAGCAGGTCACGATCGGCGGCACGAGCTTCCCGGTGCCGCGACCGTTCATCGTCATGGCCACCCAGAACCCGATCGAGTCCGAAGGCACCTACCCGCTGCCCGAGGCGCAGGTCGATCGCTTCCTGATGAAGCTGCTCGTCGACTACCCCAGCCCCGGGGAGGAGGCCGCTGTGGTCGGGCGCAGCCTCGCCGAGCCGGTGAGCGTGCAGGAGCGCCTGACTCTGGAGGGGCTGCGTCGCCACGGCGCGGCCGCACGCACGGTGCTGGTCGACCGCGACGTGATCGGCTATGCGGTGGCCATGGCCGACGCCACCCGTTACCCCGCGCGCTACGGCCTCGCCGAGCTCACCGGCCTGATCGAGTTCGGCGCCAGTCCGCGCGGTCCGATCGGGCTGGTCGCCGCCGCGCAGGTGCTGGCGCTGCTGCGCGGGCGCGGACACGTGGCCCCCGAGGACATCCGGGACCTGGCTCCGGATGTCTTGCGCCACCGGATTGTGCTCTCCTACGACGCGCTCAGCGACGGGGTCACCGTGGAAGGGCTGATCGACAAGGTGCTGGGCGCCGTGCCCGAGCCGCGCGGCGGCGAGCTGATGGGCTCCGCCGCCGCGGGGGGGCTGCGGCGGGCGTGAGCGCCACGCGGCTGGAACCGCCTGCGGCCCGGCAGGGACCGGGAACGATGCCGCGGGCGCTGATCGACGCGCTGGAGCTGCGGGTCAACCGGCTGGTGGCGCGCACGCTGCCAGGCGACCGGCGGGCAGCGGGGATCGGCCTTGGCATGGAGCTGGCCCAGCTGCGGCCCTACGAGGTCGGCGACGACGTGCGCCACCTCGATGCCGCGGCCAGCGCCCGCACCGGCCAGCCGCACGTTCGCCTGCACGTGCCCGAGCGGGCGGTGACGACGTGGATCCTCATCGACGTCTCCCCCTCGATGGCGTTCGGCACCGAGCGGCGGCTGAAGTCCGACGTCGCCGAGGGAGTGGCGCTGGCGCTCGGGCGGATCGCGGTGCGCCGAGCTGGGAGCCTGGCGGCGGTGGCCTTTGGCACCGAGCGCCCCCGGGTGCTGCCCCCGCGCGGGGCCAAGCCGGGGATCGTGGCGCTGCGGGGTCTGCTCAGGGAGGGGGTGCTGCCCGACGGCAGCCGCGACGCGGGCGCGCTCGCGGACGCGCTGGCGCGGGTCGACCGGCTGGCCGCTCAGCCGGGTCTGGTGGTGGTGGTCTCGGACCTCCGCGACCAGGACGGGTGGGAGCGCCCGCTGGGCTCGCTCCGGGTCCGCCACTCGGTGCTGGCGGTGGAGGTCCTCGACCCGCGTGAGGCGGAGCTGCCCGCGGCCGGCCATCTGTCGCTGGTCGACCCCGAGACTGGCGCGCACGTGGAGATCGACACGTCCAGCCCGCGGCTGCGGGAGCGCTTTGCGGGGCTCGAGCGTGAGCGGCGTGCCCGGCTGGACGCCGAGCTCCGCCGCCTGCGCATCGAACACGTCACGCTGTCCACGGCCGAGGACTGGCTGACGGTGCTCGGACGCGCGCTGAGATGAGCTTCGCCTCGCCGTGGTGGCTGCTGGCGCTGGCGCTGGTCCCGGTCCTCCTTGCCGCCCAGCGCGGCGTGCGGCGCCGCCGGCGCCGCTACGCCGTCCGCTTTCCGGCGGCGGCCACCGCGCAGCTGGCGCTCGCCGGCGCTCCGGCCTGGCGCCGGCGCCTACCCGGCGCGCTGCTGCTGGCCGCGGTGGCGACGCTGGCCGCGGCGCTGGCGCGTCCCCGCGTGGCGGTCCACACCCCGGTGCAGGAAGCCTCGACGGTGCTCGTCAGCGACCACTCCGGCTCGATGGCCGCCACCGATGTGCAGCCAACCCGCCTGTCGGCGGCAGTGCACGCCGCCGACACCTTCATCGACGGGCTGCCGGGGACGGTCAGGGTGGGGGCGGTGGCGTTCGGAAGCTCGCCGGACGCAGTCCAGGCGCCGGTCACCGACCACCGCGCCGCCAGGGCGATCCTCGACAACCAGGCGGCAATCGGCGCCACCGCCACCGGGGACGCGCTGGCGCTGGCGCTGACGCTGCTCCACGGCGCTCAGCGCGGCCACCCACCCTCGGCGATCGTGCTCCTCTCCGACGGCGCCGCCAACACCGGCGAGGAGGTGACGGCGGTGGCTCGCCAGGCGGCCCAGGACCGGATCCCGATCTACACCGTGGCTCTCGGCACGCCGGACGGAGTGCTCTCCAGCCCCGATCCCCTGACCCCGTCGATCCCGGTCCCGCCCGATCCGCAGCTGATGGCGCAGATCGCCAGGCTCTCCGGCGGGCGCACGTTCAATGCCCAGCGCGCCGACGAGCTCGAGACGATCTATCGCGGGCTGTCCAGCCAGCTCGGCACCGTCACCCGCCAACGGGACGTGACCGTGGCCTTTGCCGTGGGGGGGCTGGTGCTGATCGGGGTGGCGATGGCGGCGGCGGCACGCTGGGCGGGAAGGCTCCCTTGAGGCGGGCCCTCGACCACCGCCCGCCGCCGGGTCTACCGCCACCCGGCTGGGGGCGAGCGGAGTGGTTGTGGGGGCGAAGTGCACAGTGACACCCCGCTACCGCGCTGGGTGTGCACTTGTGCGCCTCTGCGGGGTACAAACGCACGAGCGTCGCCCGCGTCCCCCATCCTTGTGCAGTTGTACCCTCTGCCCCTCAGGCCTGTGGACCTTCTAGCCAGCGCGCCTCCATTGGGTCGCGTTCAGTTCGTTTTCGTGACCGCATAGTCGGCCTCGGATAGGATCGCACTCGGAACTACCGCACTCTCAGCGATCCGCGAGCCCCATGGACGGCGCACAGACTGCGCTCCGTGAAGGCTTGGCCGCGCCCGCGAGGATCAGGTCCACCAGCGGCTCTACCTCGTCCTCGGTGATCGCTTCGCCGCGCCACAGCAGCCGGTAGTACACCGCGCCGCTGGCCAAGTCTAGCAACGTCTTCCCGTTGACTTCGGGATCGACTTCCCCTCGCTCGCGGGCCCACTCGACCCAGCCAAGTTCCCCGACCCGCAGATCGGCAAGGGTGCTCTGCAGCGCCCGCTGGATCCGCTCGTCACCCGCGCCCGCAGCCAGCAGCTCGCTCACGGCTCGGCGATAACGCGTTCCCGCGAACGTGCGCGCCGCCCGGGTCAGCGACATGATCAGGTATGAGCGGAGCGAGTCGACACCCGGCACCGCGTGCGGTTCGTACATCGGTGTGGTGGCGACGGCGAGCAGGATGTCGTCAACGCTGTCAAAACGCCGGTTGATCGCGGGAAGTCTCACTCCCGCCCGACGAGCGATCTGCTCGCGGCTCAGGCGATGGCGGCCCACCTCGTCGAGCAGCTCTACGCACGCGTCGACCACGGCACGGTCGATGGATGGATCACGCGGACGCCCCATATAT
>JAABUY010001704.1_pt1 | contig 28389 bp, 23 predicted proteins | sample 5560271 | NCBI WGS metagenome assembly JAABUY01 (sample SAMN10711886, study PRJNA513374) | rock metagenome | isolation source: Antarctica rocks | place: Antarctica: Victoria Land, University Valley | reverse complement strand
GACCCCGCCGTCCACGTTTCTCTTCCTTCCGATGAAATTGTCAAACAGCGCGGCACTCGAAAGTACCTGAACGTCCCGCCCCTGCCAAAGCAGAGACCGGAAAAGACGACGACAACCCCGGCAAACCCTGCCGGGTCATGATATCCAAGACTAAACTCGGAAAACCGTCGATCCCTCGCAGAACCGCTCAGCAGCCCCGCACGTCGATGAACACCATATAGGAGATCACGACCCCAACCGTCAATCCCAATCGTCACAAAAGACCTGGAAACCCGACGCCCGCAGCGCGTCATCCTCGATCCCCGTCGCGCGAATCAGCGGGTTCCGAAGCGCCAGGCCACCATGCTAGGCACGGGACTGCAGCGCATTCAGCCGGTGCCGCCGAGGGCCGCCATGGACAATGTCACGATCGTCGACCACCCGCTGGTCCAGCACAAGCTGACGTTGATGCGCATGGAGGAGCGCTCCATCAAGGGCTTCCGGCAGCTCATGAACGAGATCGGCATGCTGCTCTGCTACGAGGTGACGCGCGATCTTCCGGTGGAACTCGTCGAGATCAGGACGCCGCTCCAGCCCATGATGGCGCCGCGCATCGCCGGCAAGAAGCTCGTGTTCGCCCCCATCCTGCGGGCCGGCGTCGGCTTCCTCGATGGCATGCTGGATCTCGTTCCCTCGGCCCGCGTGGCCCATATCGGTCTCTACCGGGACCCCGAGACCCTTCAGGCCGTGGAATATTACTTCAAGGCGCCGACCGACATCGCCGAGCGCCTGACGATCGTCATGGACCCCATGCTGGCGACCGCCAATTCGGCCATCGCGGCCATCGCTCTCTTGAAGCAGCGCGGCGCGCGCGATCTCCGTTTCGTGTGCCTGCTGGCCGCCCCGGAGGGCGTGGCGAAGCTCCGCGGCGCGCATCCGGATGTCTCGATCTGGACCGCGGCGGTAGACGAGAAGCTGGACCACCACGGCTACATCGTGCCGGGCCTCGGCGACGCCGGTGACCGGATGTTCGGGACCAAATAGGCCGTGGGCCAGTTCCCGGCGCGCCCGGTGGACCACCTGTCGAATGCCGAAGCCCGCCGCGTCGCCCTCGCGGCGCAGGGTTTCGGACGCGCTCGCCCGGAGCGGCCGGTCGATGCCGGCCTCCTCAGGCGCAACCTCGACAGGTTGGCCCTCCATCAGATCGACAGCGTCAACGTGCTGGCCCGGGCTCATTACCTGCCGGCCTTCTCGCGGCTCGGCCCCTACGACCGCGCGCTGCTCGACCGTGTCGCCTGGGGGCCGCGCCGCGAGCGGCGCCTCTTCGAATATTGGGCTCACGAAGCCTCGCTGATCCCGGTCGAGCATCATCCCCTCTTCCGCTGGCGCATGGCCCGAGCGGACCGGGGCGAGGGCTGTTACGGCCGGTTGCGGGCCTATGCCACGACCGAACGCGCCGTGGCCGAAGCCATGCTGGCCCGCATCGAGGCGGAAGGGCCGATGGCGGCGAGCGATTTCGACGACGACCGCGCCCTCGAGCCGGGACGTCGCGGTGGCTGGTGGGGATGGGGCGCGGCCAAGCAGGCGCTGGAATGGCTGTTCTGGGCCGGGCACATCACCACGGCGACGCGACGCGGCGCTTTCGAGCGCGTCTACGACGTGCCGTCGCGCGTGCTGCCCCGGGCCGTGCTGGCGATGCCGACCCCGCACGAGGACGAAGCCCACCGGGCCTTGTTGGACCTGGCGGCGCGCTCGCTCGGGGTCGCCACGGCGCGCGATCTGCGCGACTATTTCCGGCTCGGACCCGAGGACGCGAGACACGGCATCGCGAGCCTGGTCGAGATGGGCCGCCTGCGGCCGGTCGCGGTCGAGGGTTGGGCGAAGCCGGCGTTCCTCCACGCCGAGGCGCGGGTGCCGCGCCGCATCGCGTCAAGCGCCCTGCTGTCGCCCTTCGATCCGCTGATCTGGGAGCGGTCGCGCACGGAGCGGTTGTTCGGCTTCCGCTACCGGATCGAGATCTACGTGCCGGCCGACAAACGGCAGCACGGCTATTACGTGCTGCCGTTCCTGCTCGGCGACCGTCTGGTGGCCCGCGTCGACCTCAAGGCCGACCGCGCGGCGGGGCGGCTCCTCGTGCTCGGCGTGCATCACGAGCCGGATGCGCCCCGCGACACCGGCGAGGCGCTCGCGGCCGAGTTGGACGCCGTCGCGGCCTGGCTGGGGTTGGAGACGGTCCGCGACCGCGGGGGCGGACATCCGCCTTCGCGCCGATGACGGAGCATCAGGCCCGCAGCCTCTGCCCGGTCTCGTGATCGAAGAGCAGCAGGTCCGACGGCGCGACCACCAGCCCCACCGGCTCGCCGACCGAGAGCCTCGGCCTGTCGGTCGTGAACACCTTCAGCCCCTGCCCTCCCAAATCGAGGTGGATCACCGACGCGAGCCCCGTAGGCTCCACGAGGTCGACGACCGCGGCCGCTCCGGTGCCGGCCGGCCCGATGCGAAGGCGCTCGGGGCGGATCCCCAGCGTGACGGGAGCGCCGGTTGACGATCCGGCCGGGCGCGCCACCGTGGCCAGGACGGCACCGCCGACCCGGACGGCCGCGGCACCAGCGCCGTCTCCGAAGCCCAAGGTTCCGTCGAGGAAGTTCATGGCGGGCGAGCCGATGAAGCCGGCCACGAAAGTGTTGGCCGGATCGTCGTAGAGTTCGGCAGGCGCGCCGACCTGCTGGGCCACGCCCTCGTTCATGGCGACGATCCGGTCCGCCATGGTCATGGCCTCGATCTGGTCATGGGTGACATAGATCGAGGTCGCGCCGAGGTCGCGGTGGAGCTTGCGGATCTCGTAGCGCATCTGCTCGCGGAGGCGCGCGTCGAGGTTCGACAAGGGCTCGTCGAACAGGAAGGCCTTGGGCTCGCGCACGATGGCGCGCCCCATGGCGACGCGCTGGCGCTGCCCGCCCGACAGGGCACGCGGCCTGCGCTCGATCAACGCGTCGAGCCCGAGCTTGCGGCTCGCCCCGGCAACCGCGGCCGCGATGCGCTCGGCCGCGACGCGCTTCAGCTTCAGGCTGAAACTCATATTGTCGCGCACGCTCATGTGCGGATAGAGCGCGTAGGACTGGAAAACCATAGCGATGTCGCGGTCCTTCGGCGGGAGATCGTTGACGAGGCGACCGCCGATCCGGATCTCGCCCGCCGTGATCTCCTCGAGCCCGGCCACCAGCCTCAACAGGGTCGATTTCCCGCAGCCCGATGGACCGACCAGCACCACGAACTCCCCGTCCCGGATCGCGAGGTCGATGCCGCGCAGCACCGGCACGCTGCCGAAGGACTTGCGGAGGCCCGCGATGTCGATGGCCGCCATGGCGTCAGCCCTTCACGGCGCCGGCCGTCAGGCCCTGCACGAGGTAGCGCTGTATGAAGAAGAAGAACCCGCAGACCGGGATCAGGGCCAGGACGCCGGCCGCCATCATCTGCCCGAAATCGACCGAGAACTTGGACACGAAGGCGAGCAGACCGACCGGAAAGGTGCTGGCCCGCGACGACGAGTTCAGCATCAGGGCGAACAGCAGTTCGCTCCAAGCCGCCGTGAACACGAAGCCGAGGGTCGCGGCGAGCCCCGGTAAGGTCAGCGGTAGGATGACGCTGCGCAGGGCCTGGAAGCGCGTCGCCCCGTCGATCATCGCCGCCTCCTCCAGATCCTTGGGAATGCCGTCGAAGAAGGACTGCATGAGAAAGCTGGCAAAAGGCACGTTGAAGGCCGTGTAGACGATCACGAGACCCGTCAGGCTGTCGGTGAGCCCGAGCGGCGACAGCAGGCGGAAGATCGGCGCCACGATCATGACGAGCGGGAACATCTGGCTGACCAGCATCACCCCGACGATCCAGAACTTCCCCCGGAACGCGAAGCGGGAGAAGCCATAGCCTGCCCCCGCCGCCACCAGGGTCGAGATCGTTGCCGTCGCGGTCGACACGATCACGCTGTTGCGGAAGTACAGCGGGAATTGCGTGTGCCCGACCACGGAAACGTAATGGGCGAGGGTGACGCGCGACGGCCAGAACCTCACGCCCTCGCTGTAGAGGAGGTCGTTCGGCGTCAAGGACACCTTGAGAAGCCAGAACAGCGGGAACAGCGCGAAGGCGACGAAGCAGGCCAGCAGGCCGTAATGGAACAGCCAGTAGAACGCACGCCCGGGGCCGACGCGGCGCACCGTCAGTTCCGCGCCATCAGGACCTGACGCAGCACGACGAGCGCCATGGCATAGGCGAGCAGCAAGACGAGCAGCACGGCCGCCACGGCCGAGGCATAGCCGAAATCCAGCCGTTGGAACGCCAGGGTGAAGATGTAGCTTGACAGGATCTGGGTCGAATCGGCCGGTCCGCCCTTGGTCATGACCACGATGAGGTCGGCGAAGTTGGCGATCCAGACGGTCCGCAGCAGCACCGTGATGGCGATGGTCGGAGCCAGGAACGGAAGCGTGATGCTGCGGAACGTCCGGAGGGCGCCGGCTCCATCGATGGCTGCGGCTTCGTAGATGTCTCTCGGAACGGATTGCAGCGCAGCCAGAAGCGTGATGGCGAAAAACGGGATGCCCCACCAGACATTGGCGATCACCGGTCCCCAGATGGCGTGATCGGGGCTCGACAGGAGGTTGTCGGGCGTGGCCATCAGGCCGAGCCGCACGAACCAGAACGGCAGCGGCCCGACCACCGGGTTGAACAGCCAGGCCCAGTTCAGGCCCGACAGGAAGCTCGGGACCGCCCAGGGCAGGAACACCAGGGCCTGGATGAGGCCGCGCCCCGGAAACGGCCGGTCGAGCAGCAGAGCCAGGACGAGGCCCAGCCCGAACTGAAGCACCACGGACGACACCGTCCAGGTCACGGTGTTGCGCAGCGCACTCCAGAAACTGGCGTCGGCGTAAAGCTGCCGAAAATTGTCCAGGCCCACGAAGCCGCCGCTGTCGGGATCGAGCAGCGTGAGGTCGCGGAACGCGTAGGACAGCCCGACGACCAGCGGCACCAGCATGATGAGGGCGATCAGGAACACCGAGGGCACGGTGTAGAGGTAGGGTTCCGCCGCCACCGCGAGGCGGCGCCGGGCCGAGCGGCGGATCTCGGATCGGCCGAGCGCAATGAGCGTCATGAGCGCAGGTTCGCCCTTGCGACGGCCGGAGCTGGCGGCCCCGGAGAAACCACCATCTGCGCTCCGGCGGCCCCCGAAAGCCGGGCTTGGCCCGGCAAGATCAGCCTCACCCTAGAATCTCCGCACGCGCGCGGTCGAGCGGTCGCAGCCCCTTCCCCTCAAGGCTTCGCCATGGCCTTCTGCTTGTCCTTGGTCAGCACGGCCGCCCATTGCCTGTTCATGTCCTCGGGCGTGAGCTGGCCCAGGAGCGCCTGTTGGCTCGTCTTGACGGCGATGGAATCGGCGAAATAGGCGAAGCCGGGGACATAGGTCGGCATGACGAGCGGCACCACGTCCTTGTCGCTCAGCTCCGCGAACCAGCCTTTGAACTGATCGGTCTTGTAGAAGGGATCGCTCTCGGCGGCCTTGTAGACTGGCAGGGCGCCGGTCCGCCTGTTCCAGGCAATGTTGCCTTCGGGACCGTCCAGCGTGGCGATGAGCTCCCAACCGAGGTCCTTGTGCTGGCTGTTGGCGAACATCGACCAGCCGGCATAGCCGAGGGTGGGATAGGCGCGGCCGGAGGGACCCTTGGGCATGCTCGTGACGCCGAACTCGTCGGGCTTCATGCGTTCGGCGATCGCGATCAGCGCGTCGGGATCCTGGTCGAGCATGGCGCAGGTGCCAGAGTAGAAGCCCGCCACGATCTCGTTGAAGCCCCAATTGACACTGTCCTTCGGGGCGCTGCCGCTTCTGTAGAGGTCGACGAGGAATGCCGAACCCTTGACCCAGCCGGGGTCGGTCAGGGTTGAGGTGCCGTCCTCCTTGAAGAACTGATCCGACCCTGCCTCGGTGGCCCCGAACATCATCCAGCCGTTGAGCCCGCCGGGGCCGCCGCGCAGACAATAGCCCGACTTGCCGGGCAGCGCCGATATGGCTTTCGCGTCGGCGGCGAACTCGTCCAGGGTCTTCGGCGGCTCGGCGATGCCGGCCTGCTTGAACAACGCCTTGTTGTAGAACATGGCCCGCAGATAGAAGCCGTAAGGCAGCGTGTAGGCGGTCCGGTCGACGTAGCGGCCCATCTCCAGGGCCCGGTCGTTGAGGCCGGCGGTCTGGTTCCATCTGGCCAGGTACGGCTCGAGATTTTCGAGCCGTTTGCCGTTGGCGTAGAGCGACAGCCAACGGTCCGGCATCTCGACCACGTCGGGCGTATCGCCGGCCGACACCATGGTGGCGAATTTCTCGAAGGCCGTGCCCCAGGCCAGCGACGTGATCTCGACGTGGACCCCGGGATGGCTCTGCTCGAAACCGGCCACGATCTCCTTCAGGGTCTCGGTCCGCTCGGGGCTGGTAATGACCTCGACGAGCTTCAGTTGCGTGTCGGCCCGGACCGGGGCGCCGAGCAGCAGGCAAGCGGTCGCACTCAAGAGCAGCGGCTTCAGCATCGTCGGGTCCCTCCAATTGTCGCCGTCATGACGCGCGCCGGGCCGAAGCGATCGCTCCGGCGAGATCGGCCCAGAGCGCTTCCGTGCCTTCGAGCCCTACGGCGAGCCGGACCATGCGGGCGGGCACGCCGAAATCGACCGCGGAGTTCGGCCCCGCAGCCTGGCCGCGCGCCACCAGGGCCGGGACCACCAGGCTCTCGTGGCCGCCCCAGCTCACGCCGAGCTGAAACAGCGTCAGCGCATCGCAGAAGGCAGGGATGTCGATGCTGTCGTCGAACACGAAAGAGAAAAGCCCGCTGGTGCCGCCGAGGCCGGGCGGCATCGCGGGCGCGAGGGCGGGGTGCATGACGGTCGCGACGGAGGGCTCCTCGGCGAGGCGACGCGCCAGCGTCAGGGCTGCGGCCTCGTGAGCCCGGAGGCGGGTCGGCAACGTGCGCAGACCGCGCAGCAGCAGCCACGCCTCGAAGGGAGCGAGCTTGGCCCCGATGTAGGGACAGATGGTCTGGCGGATATGGCGGATCAGCTCACTCCGGCCCGCCATGACGCCCGCAACCGTATCACTATGGCCGCCGATATATTTCGACGCCGAATGGATCACGAGGTCGACGCCGAGCGACATCGGCCGCTGAAACACCGGCGTGGCCCAGGAATTGTCGATCATCGTCATGACGCCGTGCCGGCGCGCGAGCCCGGCCAGGGCACCGACGTCGAGGGCCTGCATGGTCCAACTGGTCGGGCTCTCGAGATAGAGGAGCCTGGCACCAGGCAGCGCCGCTTCGACGGCGGCATGATCGGCACCGTCGACGTAGCGGACCGTCACCTGCAGCTTCTTCAGCAGGGTCTCGAACAGACGGTAGGCGTCCGGATAGACATGCCTCACGCAGACGATCCGGTCGCCCGGCGCCACGAAGGCCAGCACGGCGCCCGAAATGGCCGCCATGCCGCTCGGGAATCCGATGGCGTCGTCCGCGCCCTCGAGGGCCGCCATCTTCTGCTCGAACAGCGTGACGGTTGGGTTGGTGGTGCGGGAATAGACGTTGCGGACCTTCCGGCCCGCATAGGTCTCGACCATGTCGGCGAGTGTCGCGAAGGTGAAGAGCGATGTTTGCACGATCGGCGGCACCACGGCCTCGAAGGCATGCGGTTCGTCGTGGGCGACGATGCGCTCGGCCTCGGCGAAGCGGTCGGCCGTCATGCCCCCGTGGCCTCGGGGTCGTGGTTATCGACGGCGAGGACCGCAAACCGCAACGGCCCCAGGGCGGCGTCGTGTTCCATCAGCGTCGACATGGGAAGCGAGACAGCTCGTTGGATCGAGACTCGCCGGAGGCGGAACCGGTCGGATGACCGAGCTTAACGTTCGGGCCATGAGCGTCAAGCGGATGGCCGGGTTCAGGGCCATGGCTTCGGGCCGAGATGGCGTGGGTCGGGGTGCGCTGACCTGCGGGGCTGTAACCCAGGACGACTTCGACTTTCCGGAGTTCGCGTGCGACGCTCACGAACGATCAAAACGGCGATTGACTTTGATCCAAGAGGATCGCAGCCTGTCGGTTGCCGCCAGGATCGTCCCATGCAGCCGGATCGCGCCGAGGTCATCCGCCACCATCTTTACACCTGCGGTACCTCGACCACCGAGGCGCTGGCGTCTGCGACGGGCGCCTCTGTCGCGACGGTGCGGCGGGACCTCGTGGCGCTCGAACGCCAGGGTGTCGTCAGCCGGACCCATGGGGGTGCCCGCATCGCGGCGGCCGCCCATGTCGAAATCGGCTTCGCGACGCGGGAGCGCCAGAACCTCGCACAGAAGCGCAGCATCGCGGCGGCCGCTTTCACACTATTGCGGCCCCAGACCTCGGTGTTCCTCGATGCCGGAACGACGGTTCTGCAACTGGCCCGCCACTTGCGGCTCAGTCCGATGCCGCTCGCCATCTTCACCAACGGACTGCTGGTCGCGCGGGAACTGATGGATGTGCCGAAGCTGCGCGTCGCCCTGCTGGGCGGCCAATTGCGCAGCGAGAACGCGTCACTGGTGGGCCCGGCCGCCGAAGCGATGCTGGACACGCTGTGGTTCGACCAGCTGTTTCTCGGTGCCAGTGCCGTCGGCGATGACGGCTGCATCTACAGCCTCGATGCGGCCGAAGCCAGCCTCAATGGCCGCATGCTGGCGCGGTCCGCTTCCGCCGTGGTGCTGGCCGACGCGAGCAAGTTCGGGCATCGCGCCACCTATCTGGTGGCACCGCTGACGGCCGCCACCGCGGTGATCTCGGATCGTCGGCTCGACGCCGGCCACCACCGCCGCCTGCTGGAGGCCGGAATCGCCGTATCGCTGGCACCTGCGGCCCGCCCCGATGCTCCCTTGGGAAGCCGAGGCGGATGAGCCGCGACTCGGTCCTGGGGCTCGACGGCGGCGGCAGCAAGACGATCCTGGCGCTGGCCAGCCGTGACGGGTCGATTGCGGCGCTGCATTGCGGACCGGGCCTCGACCCTCACGACAACCCCGAATGGCGCGACGATCTCGCCGGCATGGTCCGGGCGATCGGGCCGCAGGCCGGAGACCTCCGGCGCGCCGTCCTGGGGCTGTCCTGCCACACCGAAGCGAAGGTCGTCTCGGAGGCCCAGACCGCGTGGGTCGACGGTCTGTTCGCGGTCCCATCGCACGTGCTCAACGACGTCCATGTGGCATTCGAGGGGGCGTTGGACGGGCGCGCCGGCGTGCTGGCCCTGGCCGGGACGGGGTCCATGGCCTGGGCGGGCGATGAGCGGGGGTTTCACCGACGGGTCGGCGGCTGGGGCGACCTGATCGGCGACGAAGGCAGCGGCTACTGGATCGGGCGTGAAGCGCTGTCCGAAGCCACGCGGGCCATCGACGGCCGCACCGGCAACGAGGATTTCGCGAACCGCCTGCTGGGCCACCTCGGGCTCGGCCGCGAGGGCCTGATCGAGTGGGTCTACGGTTTGAGGAACCGGCGGTCCGCCATTGCGGCCCTGGCGATCCTCGTCCATCGCATGGCGGAAGGCGGCGACCCGACCGCTACGGGGCTGATCGAGCGCGCTGCCGATCACCTTTGCGATCAGGTGGAGGCGGCGTGGCGCCTCGTCGGCTCGCCTGAACCTCTGGTCTGGACCCATGCGGGGGGCCTCTTCAACGGTGCACTGGTCAAACGGCACATGGAAAAGCGCCTTGGCCCAGCCGCGGCGCCGGCACTGCCACCGGTCGGTGGGGCGATCCTCATCGCGGCACGACGCTCCGGATGGACGACCGACGCCGCGTGGCGCGCGCGTCTCGCCGCGGCACTCGCCGACGTGATCCGGCCCGGCGGTGTCCCGGAGCACTCCGAACAGGGATGGACAGCATGACGAAACCTTGGATGGGTCTCCTCTTGGCCGGCGCCGTGGCGGCGTTGCCGATGATGGCAGGTCGTGCCGCCGCGCAGACCAAACCCTATGCGGGGCAGAGCATCACGGTGCTGCTCCCCCCGTGGGGGACGCTGCCGAAGGACATGACGGACCGGTTCACGAGCGAGACCGGCATCGCGCTCGACATGCAGACGCTCGGCTGGGACGACATCCGCACCAAGATCGTCACGTCGACGCTGGCCGGCAGTGCCCCGGCCGACGTCACCGAGGTCGACTGGTCCTGGGTGGGCCAGTTCGGCGCGGCGGGCTGGTACGAGCCGCTGGACGGCATGATCGATGCCGCGCTGCGCAAGGACGCCCCGACCGACAAGATCTTCACCTACGACGGCAAGCTCATCGCCATGCCGTACAATAACGATTACCGCGTGCTGATCGTCAATCAGGCCCAGAGCAAGAAAGCCGGCATCGACGCTGCGCCCACGACGCTCGACGCCTTGATGGCGGATGCCAAGGCGGTGAAGAGCAAGGGGAGCGTCGCCTATCCGATCGGGCTGCCCCTGTCGGCCACGGAAGGCACCGCGACCGCATGGTATCTCCTCACCAAGGCCTATAACGGCGAACTCTTCGACAAGGACTTCAAGGCCCTGTTCACCGCGAAGGATTCGGCGGGCTACAAGGCATTGGCCTGGGAAGCCGAGGCCTTGACATCGGGCCTCGTCGATCCGGCCTCCACGGGTCTCAAGGACGTCGACATCCAGGAACTCTTCAAGAACGGACAGATCACCTACGACGTCGCGGGTTGGGCCGGCAATCTCGCGCTCTACAACGACAAGGAGAAGTCCAAGGTGGCGGGCGACGCCGTGGCGGCCCTCATGCCGACCGTCACGGGCAAGAGCCGCACGTTCGGGCTTCCGGGAGCGGTCGGCATTCCCAAGGCTTCGACCCACAAGCAGGCCGCGGCCGCCTTCGTCAACTGGCTGCTGCAGCCCGAAAACCAGACGGAATGCTACACCGCGCTGGGCAACCTGCCCACACGCACCAGCGTGCTCGATGCGCTCGACAAGGCCGGCAAGCTCGCGAGCGGCAGGGTGCTGATCGAGGAAGCCGCCCTGGTCGAACCGCTGTTCGGCCAGGGCACGCCGGGATGGTATCCGCAGTTCTCAAGCGCCGCCGCGACCGCGATCAACCAGGTCGCCAAAGGTCAGCTCACGGTCGACGAGGCCGTCAAGCAGATTGCGGCCGGCGCCGCGGAAGCCATGAAGCAATGAAGCCGCGGCGATCGGGGCGTCGACGGTCGGCCCGATGACGGTCGCGGCGCTCGCTCCGGCGCGCGTGCCGGCCCGGAGGAGGCGGTCCGAGGAGGCACGCCTCGGCCTGGCCCTGGCGGCACCGATCGTGGTCGTCATGGGTGCTCTGGTGTTCGGCCCCGTCCTGCTGACGCTATGGGACAGCCTGCACCGCATCGATCCGCTGCGGGCCGGAACGCCTTTCATCGGTTTGCAGCACTATGCCGACCTGCTCACCGACCCGAACGTGCGAACCGCCTGGATCAACACCCTGGCCTATGTGGTCTTCGCGGTCGTGGTCGAGACGCTGGGCGGCCTCGCGGTGGCGCTGCTGCTCGACGCAGTGAAGACCGGGCGTCGCTGGCTTCTCGCCGCCACCATCCTGCCTTGGGCGCTACCGCCGGTCATCAATGCCATCGTCTGGCTGTGGATCTACAACCCCAGCTACGGGCTGCTGAACGGATTGCTGAAGGGCGCCGGGGTCATCGCGGCCAACCACGTCTGGTTCAACGACCGCACGACCGCACTGATGCTGATCGGGCTCGTGCACGTCTGGCGCATGATGCCGCTCACGGCCGTGATCCTGTTGTCGGCCCTGCAGGGCGTACCGGCCGACCTCACCGAAGCGGCGCGGCTCGATGGGGCCGGTCCGGTCCAGCGCTTCCGCTTCGTCACCCTGCCGCTGATCGCCGGCGGCCTCGCGATCGCGCTGAGCCAATCCACGGTCTTCGCGTTCAACCTCTTCGACGAGGCCTGGATCCTCAACGGATCGAGCCTCGACACCCGCACGGTCGTGGCACAGGTCTACATGTCGGCCTTCCAGAACCTGCATTTCTCCTACGGCATGGCGCTCTCCGTCCTGATCATGCTGGCGTCCCTTCTGGTGTCCCTCGTCTACGTGCTGCGGGTGTACCGCGAGACGAGGTATGAATGACACGACGCTCCCTCGGGGCAAGGCTCGGACTTGGCTGCGGAGTGGCGCTCCTGCTGCTGTGGTCGCTCGGGCCGGTCTATTGGGCGATCGTCACGAGCTTGACCAAGCCGACCGACCTTCTGTCGCAATCGCCCCACCTGGTCCCGCCCGAGGTGACGCTCCAGCACTATGCCAACCTGCTCGGCGCCACGAGTACCTACCAGGGCGCCGCCACCCAGTCGGTCTGGCCCCAGTTTAGCCGGGCGCTCGGCAATTCGCTGCTGACCTCGCTGGTTGCCACCGTGCTGACCGTGACGCTGGCGGCTTTCGGCGGCTACGCCTTCGTCCGCCTGCGCTTTCCGGGGCGCGACCTCATTTTCGTGCTGGTGGTCGCCACGCTGGCGATCCCGGCCTACACCGTGATGATCCCGCTCTACCGGCTGATGGTCTCGCTTCAACTCGTCGACACCTATGTCGGAGTCACGCTGATCTACGTCTCGGCGTTTCTGCCGCTGGCGCTGTGGCTCATGCGCAGCGTCTACCAGTCGTTGCCGCTCTCGACCGAAGAGGCGGCCTGGCTCGACGGGGCGGGACGTCTCTATACGCTGGTCTTCATCGTCATGCCGCTCGCGGCGCCGGGGTTGATCGCCAGCGCCATCCTGACGTTCCTCAGCGCATGGGGCCAGTTCATGGTGCCGCTGGTGTTCTCGCCGACACTCGCGACGAAGCCCCTCACCGTGCTGATTCCAGAGTTCGTGAGCAAGAACTACGTGGATTACGGCCTGATGAACGCAGCCGGCGTGCTGGCCATCGTGCCGCCGATCCTCGTCGTGCTGTTCCTCAACCGCTACTTGGTGCGCGGCCTCATGGCCGGCTCCGGCAAATGAACCTTTCAGACGCGAGAGCAGATGCATGAACACCACCGAGCGGGTCATCCGCGAACAGTTTCCGTTTTGGGCCAAGGCGCCCGTCCCGGCCGCGTCCGGGGGCGCCGACCACGTCATCGTGGGCTGCGGCACCTCCTTCTACCTGGCCCAGATCGTGGCGACGGCCTTCAACCTGATGGGCCGCCAGGCAGTCGCGGTACCGGGGGCCGAATGGGCGCGCCGCCGCCGCGCCTACAAGGTCGAGGACAGCGGCGTGACCGTGATCGCGCTGTCGCGCAGCGGCGAATCGAGCGAGACCGTCCAGGCCGTCGAGGTCAGCCGCGCCGCCGGGCTGAAGACCCTGGCCGTGACCTGCGAGGCCGAGAGCAGCATCGCGCGGGCTGCGGAGCGCACCATCCTGGTCGAGACCCATCCCGACGAAGGCATCGTCATGACGTCCTCGGCGAGCCTCATGCTGCTCGTCGGGCTGCGGCTCGCGGGCGTGGCGGTGGCGGCCGAGCGGGCCGCCGCGGAGGCCGCGGAGGCCGCGGCGCTGCTGGAGCGGCTCGACGGCCAACTGGCGGCGGCGTTGCAGGGCCGCTCGCATTACGTCTATCTCGGGGCCGGCGCCCTGCACGGGCTGGCCCAGGAGGGCGCCCTGAAGCTGCAGGAAATGAGCCTCAGCTACGCCCAGGCTTTCCACACCATGGAATATCGCCACGGGCCGATCAGCCTCGTCGACGAGACGACCTTCGCGGTGCTGCTCTACAGCCCGGACACCCGCGACGAGGAGGCCAAGGTGGCGTCCGAGCTCCGGGCCAAGGGGGCGGTCGTGGTCGGCTTCGACGGCCCCGGCGACGTCGCGGTCGCGGTCGCGGCCGACCCTCTCGTGCGCGCGCTCGTCATGCTGCCCGCCCTGCAGATCCTCGGCGAGCGGGTGGCCGCGGCGCGCGGACTCGACACCGCTGCGCCGCGTCACCTCAGCAAGGTGGTGGTGTTGACCTGAGACCGGCGGGCTTTTCAGGCCGCACCCGGCGCGTCGGAGCCCGCCGTAGCAACGGCATCCGCCACCTGCCCGTCGCGGATGGCGGCCGTCAAAGCCTCGATGTCCTCCGTCGTGCTGCGATCGTCGTCGAGGAAGGCTACGTGGCGCCTGACCACGGCTTGCAAGGCCTGCACGACGGCGGCCGAGGGTTCGAGGGGCCGGAGGTCCAGCGCCTGGGCCGCGACGATCATCTCGCAGGCGAGCACCTGCTGCAGGACCGCGATCTGCGCCGCGGTACGCCGCACCGCCAGCAGCGTGAAGGGGGCCTGGTCCTCGACCCCGAACGGCGTCGCGTCGTCGTTCGAGACCGGGTGGGAGCATTCCCGCGACTCGCGGCTCAGCGTATGGCCCACGATGCCGAGCAATGCGACCCCGGACCGGGTCGCGCTGCCGGGACGCAGCCGGTCGGCCAGCCCCGACACTTCGGGATCGAGCAGCCGGGCCGATCGCTGCGACGAGATCGTGCCGACCTGGGCCAGTGCCAGGCGCAGTGCGTCGAAGGCGATCGCCATCGCGGCCGTGTGGAAGTTCCCGGTCGACAGGATCTCGTCCTCGGCCGCCAGAATCAGCGGATTGTCGGCCGCGCAGTTCAGTTCGACTTCGACCGCCTCCCTGACCCAACCCAGCGCCGTGCGGGCTGCGCCGTGGACGTGGGTGGCGCATCTGAGGCTGATCGGGTCCTGGACCCGCCGGGGAACGCCCGCGTGGAACAGGGCCGATCCCGACAGCAGCGCGCGCAGGCGCCGCGCCGCCTCGACCTGTCCGGGCGCTGGATGCGCGGCCGCGATCCTGACGTCGAACGGGCTCGGGTTGCCCACGAAGGCCTCGTAGGTCATGGCCAGCGCGGCGTCGGCAAGGTCGAGCAGGTCCAGTGCGTCCGCGACCGCGAGGGCGCCGAACCCGATGGAGACGGCGTTCGAGCTGCAGAGTGCCAGGCCCTCCTTCTCGGTCAGTTCGACGGTCGCGAGCCCGGCCCGGCGCATCGCCTCGGCCCCGGGCAGCAGTTCCCCCTCGAACACGGCCCGACCGAGGCCGACCAGCGGCAGGGCCAGATTGGCGCAGAGCAGCAGGTCCGAGGTGCCGATGGAGCCGATCTGCGGCACGAGCGGCACCACGCCGCGCTCCAACATCGCGAGCTGCGTCTCGACGATGATGGGCCGCGCTCCCGCGCCCGCCTGCGCCAGCGTCGTGGCCCGCACGAAGAGCGCCGCGCGCGCGACCTCGTCCGGAAAGCGCGGGCCGGCTCCGGACGCCCTGGCCTTCAGCATGGCTTCGCTGAAGCCGCGCCGCTCCTCGGGCGGGATCGCGGTCGTGGCCCGGTTGCCGAGGCCCCGCGTCAACCCGTAGACGGGCCGGTCGGCGCGAGACCAGGCCTGCAGCACGGCTTCGCCGTCGCGCATCCGCTGCGCCGCCTCCCCGTCGAGCACGGCGGGCGCGCGACGGCGGGCCACCCGGCCGACATCCTCGATCGCGATGCGGTCTCGTCCGAGGGCAATCGTCATACGGGTTCGCTCTGTGCTGGGGCCGGCGACTCCGGCGCTTCGTTCGATATGGCGGCGAGCCGCCGCCGTGCCCGACCGGCGCACCGCTGCCGGATCGCCCGAACGGCCGCGGTGCCGACATCTGCCGATCGCACCGGAGCCTACATGCTCGACCGGATGGGCGGCAATGGACGTGAGACGACGACGGCGACGACCGCGGGTCCGAGCCACGTCCACACCTTACCGGGAGCGGTAAACGCACGTGACTTGGGAACCATTCCTGACGGACCCTCGTTTCCAGGGCGCAAAGACCTCTCAGGGAGGACTTGCCAAGTCTGACGTCTGTACTTTGGCAAGAAGCAGTCCGGCTCCGTCATGGAGTGAACGTGGTGTTGCGCGGTTTCTCGTGTGCCGATCGGTGGTGACGAGACGCTGCAACCTAAACCGGCCATCTCTCGAATCGGATCAGGATTTCAAAAGCTCCAGTCTCCCTTCGGCCGCCTTCAAGCGACCGATCGAGGGTCTGGCTGTCGTCGCCCCGCTGCCGCCCGGCCGTGGGCGGCGCCGATGCTAGAGTGTCTCAATCAGTAGCAACCATCAACTGAACCTCGGAGGTTTTTATCATGGCGAAGCAAACCCTCACTGCATTCTACGACAGCCGCGAGTACGCCAACAATGCGGCCCTCATGCTTCGGCAGGCGGGTGTCTCGGAGGCCGACATCACGATCTCCCCGGCTGCATCGGGGAGCACCGCGTCGTCAGCTGTCTCCAGCACGGAAGGCAAAGGCTTCTGGGCCTCGCTGGAGGAGATGTTCGGCGGCTCCGACGATCACGCCACCTATACCGAAGGGCTGCGGCGCGGCGGCACGATGCTGGTTGCCCATGTCGATGACGCGAAGGTCGAAAACGCGATCAGGGTGCTGGAACAGCACGGCTCGGTCGATCTGACGGAGCGGGAGACCTCGTGGCGGCGTGAGGGTTGGACCGGTGCTCCGAACGTCGGCGCTGCTGCCCTGGCCGGCACGGCGACAGCGGCGGGCCTCGCCTCCGCCAGGACCGCGACCACGACCGATACCCGCACCCCGCCGGTCGGAACGGGAGCCATGGCGGCTCGCACGGGCAAGGACGATGTCGTCCAGGTCGTCGAGGAACAGATCAACGTCGGCAAGCGCGCCGTGAACCAGGGCAAGGTCCGCATCCACAGCTATGTGGTCGAGACCCCCGTCAACGAGAGCGTCACCTTGCGTGGAGAAACGGTCAGCATCGAACGCCACCCCATCGACCGCCCCGTGACGGCCGCTAATCTCGGCGTCGATGCCTTCAAGGATCGCACGATCGAAATGGAAGAAGTCGACGAGGAGGCGGTGGTGGCCAAGACGGCTCGCGTGGTCGAGGAGATCGGCATCCGCAAGGACGTGTCCGATCGCACCCAGACGATCACCGACACCGTTCGCAGCACCAAGGTCGACATCGAGGACGGCCGCACTACGGGCGGCAGGACGGGCCTCATCAGCGGCTTCACGACGGAGATCGTGAACGACATGGAAGTGGTCGGGTCGGATGGACAGCACCTCGGCGCGGTCGACCATGTCGACGGCACGAACCTCAAGCTGAAGAAGATGGACCCCGCTTCGGGCGGCAAGCACCACCTGATCCCGACCGCTTGGGTCAAATCGATCGACAGCAAGGTCACGCTGAAGACTTCGGCCGCCGACGTAAAGAGCCGCTGGACCGCGGCCTGAACCGCCTGTTCCCAGACTCCCATTCAGAAAGAGCATTCATGTCGACTCTCACTCCAGCACAAGGCAGGGCCGCCCTGCCGCACCTCAGCGAGGTCACCCCCGCCGAGGACGCGCGAACCATCTTGATCAACAACATTTCCTGGAGCGCCGTGTTCGCGGGCGTCGCCGTGGCGCTCGTCACCACGCTGCTCCTCAACATGCTCGGCCTGGGGATCGGGGTCTCCAACATCACGCCCTCGGGTAACAACAATCCGGCGGCCGGGACGCTCTCGATAGCCGCCGGTGTCTGGTACCTCGTCTCGAGCCTCATCGCGGCCTTCCTCGGAGGTCACACAGCCGCTCGCCTCTCGGGGCGAGCCAAGAGTTCGACGGCGGCATGGCATGGGCTGGTCGCCTGGGCCATGACGACCCTCGTGATCTTGTACCTGCTGACGACGGCGGTAGGTGGGCTGATCGGTGGCGCGTTCAGCACGGTGACGGGCGCGGCCAGCGGCCTCGGCCAGACGGCGGCGACGGCGGCCGGCGTGAGCACGGCCGGCGGTGCGGATCCGTTCTCCTCCATCGCCAACCAGCTCAACGCCAGCGGCAACGATACGACAGCGATGAAGAACGCGGCCGTGGCTGCCGTAAAGTCGGCAGTGACGGGCGACCAGGGTCAGGCCGACCAGGCGCGCGAGAGTGCGGCGCAAGCCCTGGCCAAGGTGCAGAATGTCTCGATCGACGAGGCTCGTACGCGAGTGAGCCAATATCAACAGCAGTACCAGCAGTCGGTCGACCAGGCGAAGCAGAAGGCCATGCAGGCTGCAGATACCGCCGCCACCGTGGTGTCGCGCGGTGCCCTCTTCGGCTTCGTGGCTCTTCTCCTGGGCGCGCTGGCCGGCTGGTTCGGCGGCCGTAGCGGCGAGGTCAAGCCGACCCTGACGGATACGGTCGACGAGCGCGCTCGCATTTGAACTGACCAAGGCCGCAGCCCGGCGAAGCACAGCAACAGGGAGGCCGGGACGCAATGCTCGTTCCGGCCCTTTTTTTGTCGAAAAAGCCTATGGCCTATCACGGGTTGCCGAAGAGTGGCGGCACTGCTCCGAACACCTGCCTGGAGTAAGGTATTCGGTACCAAGGACGAGCGAAGCGGCCAGAATCGTGGATCCGGTCGAAGCCGTGGGCCTAACCCATGTTCTCCTTGACCTTCTCGACCAGCTGCTTCAGCGAGAACGGCTTCGGCAGGAAGCCGAAATCCTCGCCTTCCGGTAGGTTGCGGGAAAAAGCCTCCTCGGCATAACCAGACACGAAAACGACTTTCGCCTTGATGCCGCGCTTGCGCATCTCGCCGAACATGGTCGGCCCGTCCATCTCGGGCATCACGACATCCGACACGATGAGGTCGATGGTCTGACCGACCTGGATGGCCACGTCCAGCGCCTCGGCGCCGGAGCTCGCCTCGATGACCGTATAGCCCCGGGAGGTGAGCGCCCTCGCTCCGAAAGCCCTGACCGCGTCCTCGTCCTCGACCAGCAGGATGGTGCCGTGCCCCGTGAGGTCGCCCGAACTGGTCTTCGCCGGTTCCTTCTTGGCCATCTCCTCGACGGGAAGCGCCTTGTGGCGAGGCAGAAAGATGCGGAAGACAGTCCCTTTGTCGACCACCGATTCGCAGAAAACGAAACCGCCGGTCTGCTTGATGATCCCGTACACCATCGACAGGCCGAGGCCGGTCCCCTTGCCGACCTCCTTGGTGGTGAAGAAAGGCTCGAAGATCTTGGGCAGGATGTCGGGCGGGATCCCGCCTCCCGAATCCTCGATCTCGATCAGCACGTAGTCGGCCGGCGTGAGGGTCTTCTCGCGGAAGCCCTGGACTTCGCGTTCGGCCACGTTGCGGGTCCGGACCAGGATACGGCCGCCATCCGGCATGGCATCGCGAGCATTGACCACCAGATTGATGACCACCTGCTCCAATTGGTTCAGATCGGCCTTCACGAGCCAAAGGTCGCGGCCGTGCTTGACGTCGATCTCGATCTTCTCGCCGACGAGGCGCCGCATCATGTTCTGCAATTCGGCCAGGAGATCGCCGAGTTGCAGCACCTCGGGCCGCAGCGTCTGCCGCCGCGAGAACGCCAGCAGCTGCCGCACGAGCCCGGCGGCCCGGTTGGCGTTCTGCTTGATCTGCATGATGTCCTGGAACGACGGGTCGGTCGGCCGGTGGTTGGCCAGGAGCAGGTCGGAGTAGCCCAGGATTGCAGTCAGCACGTTGTTGAAGTCATGGGCCACGCCCCCCGCCAGTTGGCCGATGGCCTGCATTTTCTGAGCCTGCGCGAAGCTCTCCTGCAGGTTGCGCTGCTCGGTGGTTTCCAGGGCGAAGATATTGACCGTGGAGCCCTCTCCACCCCGCGCCTCGTTGCCTGAAACGAAGAGCTTCACCGATCGATCGCCGGGACCGTTCAACGTCGCGTCGACCGCCGGGATGTCGCCGCGCCCGAGCGCTGCGGCCGAGACGACGGCCTTGAGGGCCGCCCGATCGCGCTCCGCGACGCCCGCGTAGATCGAACGGGATTGTTCATTCTGCCCCCGCAGCGCCTCGCCGAACAACCTCACGAAGGCTGCGTTGGACCGCACGATCGTGCCCGCCCCGTCGAGCGACGCGATCGCCATCGGAGTGGCGTTGAAGAAGCGGGCGAATCGCACCTCGGCGGCCCGGAGGTCTTCGGCCGGCTCCTCCCCCGGGGCGCGACTGATGACGAGGGTGCGCGACGGACCGGGTACTCGGTCCTCGGCGAAAGCCACACGGTGCAGCAGGCGAACCGGCAGGCTCTGGCCGCTGCGGCGCCTGAGGTCGACGTCGAACTGCTCGGTCTTGACCTCGCTCGGCGCTCCGGGCACCGCCGTCAGCATGGCGGCGCCATCGCCGGCCATGATGTCGGCGAGGTTGAGCCCGCCCGAGCCGACCTGAGCCAGATCGTAGTCGAGCCACTCCGCCAGGGTCGCGTTGAGATAGGACAAACGCCCGTCCGGCTCGGCCGAGAAGAAACCAGCCGGCGCATGGTCGAGGAAGTCGATCGCGTGCTGCAGTTCCTGGAAGACGTTCTCGTGGCGCTCGCGCTCCCGGGTGACGTCGGCCACACTCCACAGCACCGCCCGCCGGTGCCCGGCCCGCTCGAGCGGACGCACCTTGACGCGGTACCAGCCGACATCGCCTCCGCCCTCGAGCGCCGGCGACAGCCGGATCTCCTCCACCGCCTTGCGGTGATCGCGTGCAGCCTGCGCGAGCCGGTAAACGGCTTCCGAGATCTCGGCAGGACCGGAGAAAAGCCGCTCCACGGGCCGGATATGGGAGGCGTCGCGGGCGCCCGACATGACGAGATAGCTCTCGTTGGCATAGAGGACGCGGGAATCCCCTTCCGTCACGAGCAGGCCCTCGCCGTTGGTGTCGGCGACCAGCTTGGTCAGGTCGTTGCGGCCTGCCTGCCCCGAGAACTGCAGGAAACCGACAGCGAGGAAAAACAGTGCGATCAGACCGACGATGGCCAGAAGGGCGAGGAGGCCCAAAGTGAGTCGTCCCGCCTGGTCCTGCGGCAGGAACGAATACGAGGCTGCCGCGGCCACGAGCAGCAGAGCGATGACGAGCACCAATAGCGGACTGCCGGAGCGCTCCGTCCGGTCGATGGCCGAGATGGGAGTGTCGCTCATGGGAGTCTCGGCGGGCAGTTCCGGATCGAACCGCCGGGCATTGTGCCGGGCCACCCCGTTGTGGCAGGGTCGCAACCGAGACTGCGCCGCGCCGACCAGGACCGGTCGAGCAGGCCAGCCGTCACGGACCGGGGACCGCGGACCATCACGCCCGACCGGTACCCCACCTCGTTAACCATTGATTAACCTTATTGAAGCGCACCGCGCGCCTCGTGCTACAATTCAGCACTTCGATGGGGTGTGTGTCGAGAGGCGAACGTTAGCATGCAGTCTTTGGCCGCTTTTTTTGAGGACAACAAGCCTCTGGCCTACGCCGCGACGGTGGCGGCGCTGCTCGTCCTGATCATGGTCGTCTTCGTCCTGTACCGCATGCTGTTCGGGCGCCGTCTGCGGACCGCGACCAGCGGTCGGGCGAGGCAGCCGCGACTGGGGATCGTCGACGCCTACGACCTCGACCGCCAGCGGCAGCTCGTGCTGGTCCGTCGCGATAACGTCGAACACCTCATCATGATCGGAGGCCCGACGGATGTGGTGATCGAATCGGCGATCGTGCGAACCCAGACGCAGGGGGTGGTTCGTGAGAAGGACGGTGCCGGGCCGCTCGTCGGGCCGCTCACGCCGCCGCTGCCCGCGCTCGGCCAGCAGGCACCCTCATTCGCGGCCGCGACCCAGTCCCCGAGCCTCGCGCCACCGCTTCCCGCCCGAACGGAACCGTCGCTGGCCATTCCGATCCCCCTGCCAGTCCAGAACGGCATGGGAGATCGCACCGCGGCGCGTCCACAACCGGATGGCCCGCCGTCCGGCGGGTCAGGCTCCGCTCCGGCACCCTCTTCGGACCCTCCGATCCCGCCGATCCGCTCCGCTCAGCCGTCGAATGCGCAGGCTGCGCCCCGTCCGTCCAGTCTGCCACCGCGTCCCGCTCCGGCCCAGGCGCCTGGCGCCGCCGCTCTCGCGCCGAACCCGAATGCCGGGGCGCCGGGCGGACCCGGCCCCGCACGCCCGCCGCTGCCCACGCGGCCCGCGCCGCGGCCACCGCTGCCGCCCCGCCCGAGCCTCGCGTCGAGCCTGCCGCCTCGTCCGCCACGGCCCCCCCTGCCGCCCCGAACCGATCCGTCGCCACCGCCGCGCTCCGACGCGCCCGCAACCCCGGTGAACGAGGGACCTGCATCGACCGGTTCGACGCCTCAAACTGCAGGTCCGGCCGTCGAGCCGGAGCCCCGGGTGATCCGTGGTTCTGCCGAGCCCGCGGCCCCTCGGCAGGATGCCGGCCAGCCATCTGTCGCCCCCACCAAAGGCGTCGAGAGCCTGGAGTCGCTCGAAGAGGAAATGGCCAAGCTCTTGGGCCGCCCGGCCCCGCGCCGGGAAGGCTGACACGCCGGGTCGAGAGGGTTCCTCTTGACCTGGTCACGCTGTTGGTCTCGCACGACAGGATGCAGTCATCGGCCACATCAGGGTTTCGGCGTGGCGTCGCCGGACTCATGATCCCATTGTTGATGCTGGCGGGGGTCGGGCAAGGCCTGTCGGCCGGACCCCCGTTGGACGCCCGCTCCTTCGTTCCGGGCGTCCGAAGTCCCATCTGCCACTCGGGCGATGGGCAACCTCGCGGGCCGGCCGATCCCGCCGATCCATCGACGCACGACTGCTGTGCCGCCTGCGCGCTCCTCGCCTCCGTCATCGTCCCGGCGCCCCCGATGCAGTCGGCGCCGTCGTCCGTCAGGCAGGCCGCGCCGCGCGTCCCTGCCCCGCGGTTTGGGCCGGCAGTCGCGCGCCTTCGCTCTCCACGGCAGTCCCAGGGTCCCCCGGCCGCGTGACTCGACCTCGCGCTACGGCGCGACCCCGGCCCATCTCATTCGCCTCCGCACGACGCTGCACGCGTTGCCATGCGAGCGCACGCCATCCAGGACCCATTCCCATGCAGATGCTTCACGCGGCCGGCCTTGCCGCCGCGCTGGCTACCTCCCTGTTGGCCTGCCGGTCCGTATCCGCCCAGGACGTCAAGGCCGGCGATCTCGTGATCGAGAAACCCTGGACGCGCGCCACGCCGGGGGGTGCCCAGGTGGCGGGCGGCTACCTCTCGGTGCTGAACCGCAGCACCATGCCTGACCGGCTCACCGGCGGCTCCTTCGAAGCCGCCGACCGGTTCGAGATGCACGACATGACGACCGAGAATGGCGTCATGAAGATGCGCCCCGTGGGACCGCTCGAGATCCCGCCCGGCGGAACGCTGACGCTCTCGCCGGGCGGCCGGCACATCATGTTCACCGGCCTCAAACATGGCTTGAAGACGGGCGAGAGCGTTGCGGGCACGCTCACGTTTGAACGCGCCGGCACCGTGCCGGTCCGCTTCACGGTCGAGGGCATCGGGGCCAAGGCGCCCTCCGGCACGGCGGGACCCCCGAAGCATCTCATGCCCGGCATGGACATGAAGTGAAGCCGGCCGCTCAGCGGCTCGAACACCCCGGGGCCGCGGCCCATCCCACCCTGAGGACAAGCTTATCACAGGACACATCCGCATCCTTGCCCTCGCGTCGGCTCTAGGCCTCGGCCTGGTGGCCGAGGCCCACGCGCATCTCAAGTCGTCCACGCCCGCGATGGGCGCCACGATAGCGACGTCGCCCTCGGAACTCGTCCTGTCCTTCTCCGAAGGGGAGAACGCGAAGTTCACGGGCGTGAAAGTCGAGGGCCTCGATCATGCCGCGGTCGCCACGGGCGACGCCAAGCTCGGCCCGGGCGGCGACAAGGGGCACCACCGACAAGCTGTCGTCACCTCTGCCCCACCACACCGCCGCGTCGTCCTCAGGAGCACCCCGTCGTGGCGCCGCAGGTTTCGCATTTGAGGCATGTGCCATTGCGCACCATTGTGAAGTTGGCGCATTCCGGGCAGGCCTCGCCGACGTAGCCTCTCATGCGAGCCTCGGCCCGCTTGTCCGACACCGCGGACTTGGCGGCCGAGAAACCCTGCGGCTCGCTCCAGGCCAGGGCCGTCAGCTCCGCGGTCGCCTGTTGCTCGACCTCGCGTTTCAACGCCGTGGCTCCCTCGACGCCATAGGCCTTGACCGAGGCCGCTCGGGGGTCGGCGGCGGGCGTCGGAGCCGCGGCCGGCGTGCCCCGCACCAGCATGAAACGGTCCGGCTTCGACCGCACGAGCCCTTTCGACACCGGGCTTGCCTGGGCCGGCGCCGGCCGGCCCTCGCCGCCGCTCGAGCGTCCCTCGCTCTCGCCCGAGCCCAGCACATCGAAGCCGATGTCGGACGGAACCACATGGGCGAGATCCGTGCGGTCGAGGTAGGAGACCGCAAGCTCCCGGAACACGTAATCCAGGATCGAGGTCGCGTTCTTGATGGCGTCGTTGCCCTGCACGGGGCCGGCCGGCTCGAAGCGCGTGAACGTGAAAGCGTCCACGTATTCGTCGAGCGGCACGCCATATTGCAGGCCGAGCGAGATCGCGATGGCGAAATTGTTCATCAGCGAGCGGAAGGCGGCACCCTCCTTGTGCATGTCGATGAAGATCTCGCCGAGGCGCCCGTCCACATATTCGCCGGTGCGCAGATAGACCTTGTGGCCGCCGACGGTGGCCTTCTGGGTATAGCCCTTGCGACGGGCCGGCAGCTTCTCGCGCTCGCGGTCACGCTCGATGCGTTCCACCACGCGCTCGACGATGCGTTCCGCCACCTCGGCGGCCCGGGCCGGGACCGAGGCTGCGAGGAGCTCCTCGACGCCCTCCTCGTCGTCATCCTCGGCGATCAGCTGCGAATTCAGCGGCTGGGACAGCTTGGACCCGTCCCGGTAGAGCGCGTTGGCCTTGAGGCCCAGGCGCCAGGACAGCATATAGGCGTCCTTGCAGCCCTCGACCGTGGCGTCATTCGGCATGTTGATGGTCTTCGAGATCGCGCCCGAGATGAAGGGCTGCGACGCCGCCATCATGCGGATGTGGCTCTCGACCGAGAGATAGCGCTTGCCGGTGCGGCCACAGGGATTGGCGCAGTCGAACACCCGGTAGTGCTCGGCGCGCAGGTGGGGGGCGCCTTCGAGCGTCATGGCGCCGCAGACATGGATGTTGGCGGCCTCGATCTCGGACCTGGAGAAGCCCAGGAACGGCAGGAGCTCGAAGCCGGGCTCGTCGAGCCTGTCGGCCGGGACCCCGAGGGTTCCGGTCAGGAAGTCGGCGCCGAGCGTCCATTTGTTGAAAGCGAACTTGATGTCGAAGGCGCTGAGCAGCGCCTGATCGAGGGCCTCCAGCTTCTCCGGCGTGAAGCCGCGTGTCCGCAACGCCGACACCGTGACGCCCGGCGCCTGCCGCAGATTGCCGTGGCCGACGGCGTAAACCTCCATGTCGCCGATGTCGGACGAAGGGTAGCCAAGGGTCCGCAAGGCCTCGGGTACGGCCCGGTTGACCACCTTGAAATAGCCGCCGCCCGCCAGCTTCTTGAACTTCACCAGTGCGAAGTCGGGTTCGATCCCGGTGGTATCGCAATCCATCACGAGGCCGATCGTCCCCGTGGGAGCCACGACCGAGACCTGTGCGTTGCGATAGCCGTGTTTCTCCCCGAGCGTGATCGCGAGGTCCCAGGCACGGCGCGCGGCATCCACCATCGCGAGGTCGGGGGAGGCCGAGCGGTCGAGCGGCACCGGCGCCACCGACAGCGCCTCGTATCCCGCGGCTTCTCCGTAGGCGGCCCGGCGATGGTTGCGCATCACCCGTAGCATGTGGTCGGCATTGCGAGCATGGCCCGGGAAGGGGCCGAGTTCGGCCGCCATCTCGGCCGAGGTGGCATAGGAGATGCCCGTCATTAGGGCCGACAGGGCGCCGCAGATGGCGCGGCCCTCGTCCGAATCATAGGCGATCCCCGACGACATGAGGAAGCCGCCCAAATTGGCGAAGCCGAGCCCCAGCGTGCGGTAGTCGAACGACAGCCGCGCGATCTCGGCCGAGGGGAACTGCGCCATGAGGACCGAGGTCTCCAGCACCACGGTCCAGAGCCGCACCGCGTGCTCGAAGGACGCGACGTCGATGCGGCCCGGCCCGTCACCGCGGAACTGAATGAGGTTCAGCGACGCGAGATTGCAGGCGGTGTCGTCGAGGAAGAGGTATTCGGAGCACGGGTTCGAGGCCCGGATCGGGCCCGCGGCCGGGCAGGTGTGCCAGTCGTTGATGGTCGTGTGGTACTGCAGCCCGGGGTCGGCGGAGGCCCAGGCCGCGTAGCCGATCTTGTCCCACAGGGTTCGGGCCGGAAGAGTCTTCGCGACCTTGCCGTCCGTGCGGCGGATGAGGTCCCACGGCCCACCTGTCTCGACGGCATGCAGGAACGCGTCGGTGATCCGCACCGAATTGTTGGAATTCTGGCCCGCCACGGTGAGATAGGCTTCGGAATCCCAATCGGCCGTGAACTCCTCGAAGTCGATCGCGACGTGGCCTTGGCGCGCCAACTGGATCACGCGTCGGATCATGTTGTCCGACACCGCGACGCGGCGGGCCGCCTTGATCTCCCGTTTCAGCGCCGGGTTCTTCTCGGGCTCGAAGCAGTCGTCGCCCGAGCCCTGACAGTTCATGCAGGCGCGCAGCACGGCCTTGAGATGGCGGCGCGTCAGCTTGGAGCCGGTCACGAGGGCCGCGACCTTCTCCTCTTCCTTCACCTTCCAGTCGATATAGCTCTCGATGTCCGGATGATCGGCGTCGACCACCACCATCTTGGCGGCGCGGCGCGTGGTGCCGCCCGACTTGATGGCGCCGGCCGCCCGGTCGCCGATCTTCAGGAAACTCATCAGCCCCGACGACTTGCCGCCGCCGCTGAGCTTCTCCTTCTCGCCGCGGAGCCGCGAGAAATTGGTGCCGGTGCCCGAGCCGTATTTGAAGAGGCGGGCCTCCCGGACCCAGAGGTCCATGATGCCGCCCTCGTTGACGAGATCGTCCTGGACCGACTGGATGAAACACGCATGCGGCTGCGGCCGCGCATAAGCGCTGGTCGAGGCGACCACCGCGTTCGTTTCCGGATTGACGTAGAAGTGCCCCTGCGCCGGCCCGTCGATGCCGTAGGCCCAGTGCAGGCCGGTGTTGAACCATTGCGGCGAGTTCGGCGCCACCATCTGGCGGGCCAGCATGAAGCGCAACTCGTCGTGGAACGCGCGGGCGTCGTCCTCGGAGCCAAAATATCTGCCTTTCCAGGCCCAGTAGGTCCAGGTGCCGGCGAGCCGGTCGAAGACCTGCCTCGCCGACGTCTCGGGACCGTAGCGTTCCGCTTCCGGCAGGAGCGCCAGCGCCGCCTGATCCGGAACCGAGCGCCACAGGAACGACGGGACGGTGTTCTCCTCGACCGTCTTCAGCCGCGCCGGCACGCCGGCCTTGCGGAAATATTTCTGCGCCAGCACGTCGGCCGCCACCTGGCTCCAGGCGGCCGGCACTTCGAAATTCTCGAGCGCGAACACGACCGAACCGTCGGGGTTGCGGATCTCGCTCCGGGCCGCACGGAACTCGATCTCCGCATAGGGGAAGCCGACGGCCTTGGTGTAGCGACGCTCGATGCGCATGATGATTTCAAATCCATTCTGTGCCGGGCGAGGTGACCGTGGGAGGGCCTGCGGCGAAGCGAGCCCATGTGGCGGTTCCGTCGCCAGACCCCCCTGCCTGCCACCCAGGATCGGAGAGTCGATGGCAGCGCCGACCGGCGTGTCTCATCCCTCAATATGGCGTCGGGCGGGTGTCGTGTCGACTCCGTGGACGGCTCCGGCCCGTATCGCCGCGACGTTCGTGGATCCTCCACCATGATGGTTAAGTAACGATGGACTCACGCCAATTCAGATTCGACGCGGTCCGTGGCGCGGGGTGCGGGCTGCTGGGTCCCAGCCGACTTATCAACCGCGAAGAAGTCGCGGCCAAAGGGTCGCCTTAGGCCGGGCTCGGCAGCTCGGCGAGGGCACGAAGCCGCTGTGTGCGCCTGCGATGCTCCGCGCCTTTACTCCCCGGCGCGAGCGTCCTATTGCCACCTCAGCGTTCCCGACAGCGAGCAGCCCCTTGTCATTTCCGGCCCCGCCCAGCCTGCGCATGACGCTGAAGACGCGCCTGCTTCACATCTTCACCTGGTGGACCGGCGCGACGATCAACACGCGCTTCTGGACCAGCCGCCACGGCGAGGTCGTCGGCTACGACGAGTTCGGCAACGCCTATTATCGCACGGTCGGCGGCGCCATCGATCCCGCTTTGGGGTTCGAGCGCCGCTGGGTCATCTATCGCGGCGAGAGCGAGGGCTCGGCCACGCCGCCCGGCTGGTACGGCTGGCTGCATCACCAGACGGACGTGGCGCCACCGGCCGCCGATTACGTTCCTCATCCGTGGGAGAAGCCCTACCTCCCCAACATGACCGGTACGCCGGCCGCCTATCGGCCGCCGGGATCCCTGCTGAAGGATGGCACGCGCCCCCGCACGGGCGGCGACTACGACGCCTGGACGCCGGACTGACAGGCCGCGAGGACGACCGGCTTCGGCGCTA
>JAABUY010001702.1_pt1 | contig 28394 bp, 59 predicted proteins | sample 5560271 | NCBI WGS metagenome assembly JAABUY01 (sample SAMN10711886, study PRJNA513374) | rock metagenome | isolation source: Antarctica rocks | place: Antarctica: Victoria Land, University Valley | reverse complement strand
TCGCGCCGCGACGCGCTGCCCGTGGCCGCCTGGCCGGGCCCGCCGCCGGCGCCGGCGGGCGGGGACGAGGGCGATGACCCCAACCTTGACGGAGGGTCCAACGACGCGCCTGATAAGCGCGCCGCCGCCGGCGCGCCCTGCCTCAAGAAGGCGCGCCCGAGCGGCGAGGCGCCTGCGGTGAGCGGGAGCAGCATGACCTCTGCGTACCCTGCCGCGGCATGCGGCCCGGCCCAGAAGCCCTGAGACGGGCGCGCCTAGCCACTAGCACCGCAGCGTGCGGCCTGCCAGCGCCGTTTGCGGCAGGCTGCGGCGCTCGGTCCGGCGTCCGCCGCGAGCGCCGCCAGGCAGCACGCGCGCGTGACATCTATATACAGGGCTAGTGCCGCATTTGCCCGCTGCGCGAGGGCGCCTGTGTCATCAAATGTTTATTTCATGCAGGAGTAGGTCAGGCGATCCAGAATTCAGTTGATCTGGCTGCAGACAGCCGGCATATTGTGGAGGGTTGTAAGGAGGCCCACTTGTGGCAGTGTCTGTGTGGAGGGACCCGCACAATCCACATGGTATGATGCCCGGCTGCACTGACATGCGTGGCATCCAGGCGCGGATGCTGCTGCTTGCATGGCAGCATGGCACTGTTTTCCGGATTATTTTGTTGTTCCAGCCGCGCCAGCAGCTGCTCGGCTGCGCGGAGTGCGAGCAGCTGTGTGCACCTGCTGTGGATGTCGCTTTGCTGCGGGATAGCCTGCTTGCCTGCTGGCATTTGATTGCCCGGTGCGTCGATGTTTCATGACGCGTTTTGTGGGCGCTGCTTTCCACCTGGGGTGCTTCCCGGTCATCCCGGCTGGCGCAGCATGACAACCCTGGGAGATTTGGAAGTATCGATAGGCGCATGGTGGAGCGGTGCGCTCGGCTCCGTACATGCGCGCTGCGCGCGGCGGCGGGCTGGACGTCAGGCTATTGGGTGGTGCTTTGCGTTGGGCCCAGGATTGGCGCAGGCCGTCTGGTGGGGTCGCTTGCGACATCCCCGCTCGGCGTGTGACTGGGGTCGTGCGAGGGCTTGCCATCTTGGGTATACAAAGCATGCTGCCGCTCCGCCATGCACGGGCTTGTGGGTTGACAATGGTTACTGGCGGGAAAACGGGCAGCTTTCCCTGTGCATTGCTGCGAGCGCTGGTCCTGTTTGAGATGGTGAGACAATGTGTGCTAGATGTGAGGTAGGTTACAGCACTGCTATGCAGCTCTTTTGCGACCGCTAGTGCGTGGCCCCAGCTTTTCTGTTGCGCCCTGAGTGTCCCAGGGTCTGCAAACTTTGCAGGGCTGTGCGTCTCTGCTTGGTGTACTTCTGAAGCACCGGGCTGGATGTACATGTCACGTCTTCAATATGCGTTAGTCACCGCTGGGATGCGCAAACTATACAGTGCACCATTGCAGTTATATGGGTATGTGCAAGGAGTGCAATTATGTGTGCAGACCTTATATGTCCCTGGCAGCGTGTTTTGTTTGTACCTGACTGATATCTGACTGAGTTGACTTTAGGAAATTTAGTGCTGAACGCCGCGCGTGGCCTGCATGTCTGCATGCGTGCAAGCAACTGTATTGGCAGCAGCGCCCAAGTCAGGTCATCGCAGGCATCACTGGTACTTGAAAACGCGCTTATGAACAGAAGATTGGCAGCTGGTGGTGCAAGTGTGGCGGCGGATGGCCTCGCTTGTGTTGACATCACACATCACATTTAGCACTTGCAAGCGAACTTCGCATTGCAAGAAAGAATCATCGCCAGGGAAAGTGATGTACAAGACGAATGCAGGCCTGTTCACCCCATCCTCCGAGCTGCCCAGTAAACACACATATCCACCTGGAAGCGCTCTCAGACATCACCTTTTCACTCGCCCCTCCAAGTTGCCAGGTTAGTACGCACAAGTCCCCTCTAGATGCGCTCTCAGACATCCCGGAAGCCATACAACACACAGGCACAAGCTTACTACGCATGGCCATGCCCGGAATAGTTTGCACCTGCATGCCTTTCCAAGTTAAGTGCAACGGCATGGGATGATGGGCCTGCACAAAGGCATGACCTAGCCGAGTGTTCTTGGTGCGGGGCACACAGACAGCCATGCAGACTATGCGCACTTGTCTTCAACTGTCAAGAAGACACCTCAGTAAAGGCTTCTTGAAATTTGAAGATAACACCAGGTAAAGCCCCAAAGCCCTCGCCGGCGCGCAGCGCTGTCACTACGAAAGGTTGCAAGCATGCCCCACAACATTCCGCACAAGCGCCAGCGTGCCACGGTGCGCACGCGGGAAAGGATCGGGAAAGGCTCGCTGCAAACAAGGCCATTGCGAGGGGGAGGGGGGGGCTGCGCTGCCCAAACGCTTGCATGTACGCCCTTCCTGATCCTTTCACACACACGTGCCACAGCACAGACCCGCGCACAAGTTAGCACAGGCTGGTGCAAAATCAATTCCATAATAACAGCGGCACAGCTTCATATGGCCCGGCCCACAGGATGTGTGACGGTCACATACGCTGCCAACAAAGTCCTGACAATACGGGCGTGCATACAGGGTGCGTACAGGGGACAGGCAAGAACGTGAAGGGCATGCGCCAGCGCGGCGGCGGAATAACAGAGCGGGCTCGCACATGCCCTGTCCCTGCCCATGTCCGCCTCCAGCTCACGCCGTGCTACCGCTCCGGCAGAGCGAGGGCCATGAGCAGCGCATCCTCTCCGTCTGCATAGTACCCGCGCCGCCGCCCGACGGATGCAAAGCCCAATCGGTGCTCGTACATCGCAATGGCCGGTGCATTGCTGGCGCGCACCTCCAGCAGCACCCTCGTCGCCCTGCGCCAGGCGAGCACACCAGCTCTGCGCGCGCACGGCGCCGCATGGCAGCATGGGCTGCAAACGCACTTGCATGCGCAGCAGCATGCACATGAGCAAATCATCCAGGAGCGCGCGCGAGGCTGCTATAAGTACGAGGGCATCGTTCCCAAGAGGTGAGCATGTCCTCTGCGGCTGGGCATGGCCTGTGACATGAGCCAGTGATTATCCAACACATGCATGGGCGCACTACGGCCTACCAAGGCAGCTCACGTGGTGCTGCCCTGCATGAGCTCACGGACCAGCCGTGTGCCCACGCCCTGCTGTCGGCAGGCTGGTAGCACTGCCACGTCCAGCACCTGCCCGTGCAGCAGCAGGCATTACCCTCTGCGACACCGCACCGGCCTCGGGAGCGCCCTCACGAGTTCACTGGGGGGTGCAGAGCGTGGTGCGGCGTGTGCAGACGACTGAACAGGCTACCTGGCTTCAGTGCGCTCCACCGCTTAAGTTGAGCGTGTGAGGCTCCAGACGGAGGGTTACTGGCAGCAGGGCGCGCCTGCAGCTCGTCGGCAACCCTCCAGCCCACGGCAAAGCCTTGCACGTCCGCGTCACGCACGGCAACTAGCACGCCTGACATGTCACGCACCAGCTCGTCCTGCGCCGCACTGCTGCACAGATGGCAAGGCGCACCACGTGCACATGGTGTGTGGAGGCCTGTGTGTAAACACGCTTGTACAAGTGCGCGGGACGATAAGCGCACCTCCAGCTGCTGGTGAGACCAGGCTGCACCACAGGCCTCTGCGACGCGGCACATCCCGGGCACATCTGGCTTGCCTGCGTTGCGAACAGCAATGCACTGCCCCCCACTGCTCGCCCTGCGCACGTAGCAGGAGCCTGAGTGCGCAGAAGCAGACTCCTGGCCGCTGCGGGTGGCATGCATCAGGGCGCGCCTTGCGCAGCAGCGTGCACGCTGTCGCAGCCTGGGCCTCACGTGAGGCCTGGACCCCCTGTGCGACCCGATCAGCAGAGACTGCTCTGTGGCTGGAGAAGCTGACAACATGCGCTTGCTGCTCACGTGCACCGGCTAAACAAAGCCGTCTTTTAACAGAAATCAACGACGCGGTCCGAGACAGCCGCAGGTGTCACAGACGCGGGTGCTCTGTCGGTGCCTCTCAGGCTCCTGCTGGGCAGAGCGCAGGGTGGAACCTCGGAACCGCTATTTAGAGTTGGTTGCACCAACGTTGGCGCGCTTGCGCAGACAGGCCTTTTGCTGGCACAGCCAGCCTCCAGTACAGCTCTTAAGCAGGCACAAAGACAGCACAGAGATTGTAACGCGTCCCTGCAGCACAGGACAAGAAGCCCGCACGTGCTTGGTACACAGGGCACAATGCGCCACGTGCCACGAAGCTGCTTCCTCGCGGGACTGGTCCTGGCCAGCCTGGTGACCTTGTCGACACAGAACAACGCGTGCGGCCCCCGTGTAGCTGCACACTCTTTCCCCTCCTGCACACTGTACGGTGTGATGCACCATACAGGCAACAAGGGCACTCAACACTCTTTGGCGGCCAAACAGCCTGCCTTGGCGGCTACACTGCGCAGGGAGCACAGCCTAATCTGCACTGCACACGAGTGCTATTGCCTTCCCAGGCACGGCGGAGTGCGAGGACTGGCCTGCCTTCAAAAAGTTGAGGACCTTTGACGTGCGCAGGGAAGACCTCGCGGACCTGCGTGGCGCCAGCGTTGTGCCCGATGTGCTGACCAGCATAGACCAGTCTTCCGGTGTGACGCTCAATGTCACATACGGCCCCGGCGTAAACTTCCACACCAGCGCGGGCCACCTGACACTGGCACAGACTGCAAACACACCCACCGTGCGGGTGCGCGCCTGCAGCCTTCCCCTGTCTTGTGCCTTGATGAGCTGCAGCGTGTGCAGGCTAAGGTATTATATAGGCTCAACCGAACCAAGGGCGTATGCAGCTAGTGTGCTGAGCAGAGCGTCCCGAGCAGGCGGTCGGGGGACCGAACAACGCGCTGTACTCCCTGGCGCTCAGCGACCCGGACGCACCAGTCCCCACCAACCCCACCGCCCGGGAGTGGCTGCACTGGCTGGTTGTGAACGCGCCGGCAGACGACATCGGCAGCGGCGAGGTGCATCCCGAGCGGGCGGTGATAACATGACATCGCGTCGCTGCCTGGGACATGCGCTCGTGTGCACATGCCCCGGTGCATAAGCTGAGTTGAGTGCAACTGCCATACAAGATGTTGTGTGACAGCAGAACACGTCCAATTATATGCATGGCTGACTGCACGTCCTGCACAGGCGCTCTACGATTACAATGCGCCGGCGCCGCCGGGCGGCGTGCACCGATACATATTCACACTGTACTCCCAGCCTGCTGGCGACCGCGTCAATGTGCGCCCGCATGCAGCGCATGCATGCATGCCCACGTCTGCCAGCTGCTGCCCTGTTATCCTTATATCCATTCTTGGCAAGGTTGGCACTTGTCACGCAGCTCCCGTCAGGCTTGCCGGCATCATCATGTAGTTCCTGTCTGAGAATGCCTGCCTGCCCAGCAACGTCAAGCATGTGTGAAGAGTCAAAGCTACGTGCCATGGGCAACGCGCACACTGGAGCAATGGCACGGCTGAGCGCAGGTGACCAAGCCGGAGTCGCGCGCCAACTTCCACGCAGCCACTTTTGGAGCGCAGGAGGGCCTGGTCCCTGTGAACGCGGCCTACTTCACTGCGGAGACCGGGGTATGATGCGTGTGGGCATTGTGGACATGCCACAGCTGCCCTGTCGCAGCAGGGACTCGTGACTTGGCCAGGAGCAAATGCTTCATGCCTGCCCCTCCATGCCTGCTCGAGGTATCTGCTTTGTCTAGCTATGTCAGGCGGACGGTGCCCTTTTGCACGTGCAATTTAGCTACACTTTTGTGCATGCACAGGACACCCTCATGTACCAATGAGTGTGCAATAGGCTGAACTCCCACCAGTCTCCTTGGTGATTATGATATCTTCTAGGGAGCCTAGCAGAGTCAGACACAACATGTGCAGTTCATCAAACAGAGGACACACGCAGGTCGTCAGTATGCATCTGTAGTCCCATTCTACATGACTTGCCTCTGCGTGCCCGCTTGCTTTTGCCACATTTGTGTGTAAGGCTACACATCTTGGTACATGTCGTTGCCTGATGAGGCGCTGCAAGAGGCAGTCAATGGTGCCGTTGCCTCTGTGGAGAACTATGTGTCGGGAGGTGCGCAAACTGCTGTGCGCAGATGTGCATCAGCATCGCTCTGCTATATGCCTGCGTTGCTGGAGCGACTATCAAGCTGCCAGACTTGGTTGATGCCAGTATGCTGTTCTCTTCCGCACACACTCTCGCGGTGCAGCGAGTAATCCAACTCGCTGTGTCCGCCTCAAGCGCAGTGTCCGCCTTGCGCGGGCCACTGGAGTTGGAAGTCAGTGAAGCTGCTGCTGCTTGCTGGACGTTCACTGAGCGCACAGTGCAGGTGCAGCTGTGTTGGGGCACTGCTTAAGGCATCCAAGCGCTTGCCTCTGGCCCAAGCCTTGTCCATGCTGCACAAGAGAGTTGTGCCTGTATGGCTGCAGGCAAGCTTGCCACATGTGCCAAATGCATATTCTCAGGCCGGCTGTCTGTCTCACATCAGCTCATCAGCTGAGCTGTCCCAGACGTGATCATGCCTTGATGCACCTAGCTAGCTCCATGCCCTTTAAGCTGTGCTGAACAACCAATGACAAGCAAGCAACTCACACTAAAACAAGAATGCCTCTTGACAGGTGAAAGCCGCCCCCTTCGGACAGCGGCGGCCAGCGCGGCGGCGCGAGGCGGCCCTCATCCAGGAGGCGGAGGCCGGCCTGCTCGGGGGTGCGCTCGTGCAGTGGCAGGTCAGCGCCGAGGCTGTGGCGGCATCTGCGGTCGAGGTGCACCTCGCCGAGCGCCGACTGCTGCTGGCCGCGGCCAGGCGCGCCTGGCTCGGTAGAACCTGTAGCAGGCGCTTGTCCGGCGCTCACCACCCTGCTGCTGGCCTGACATGGCATTGGATATTCGCAAGACTTGGCCTGCCAGGCGCTGCTCAACGTCTGGTATGCTGGGTTGCGCAGCGCATGTGCCGTCTGCAGTCTCAGTGATGTCGCCAGCCCCTTGCCAGTTTCTCTGACAAACTGGAATGGAGTGTCCCAGCCATCTGTATTGCATGTTTGCGTCCGCAGAGTGACTTCACCGCTGCCTCTAATGGTCCGGCAGACGCGTACGCGCCGCCATTGTGAGTGCAGGGTTGACAGCAGCTGTCACAAGTCAGCCCAGTGACACAACTATGCGCTGCCTGCAATGATGCTCGCATGCCTTCCTTACAGGCCACTTGTCCTCAGCACGCCAAGTTCCTGAGCACAAGTCAGAAACAGGAGATGTGGGGAACAGGGAACTTGCAGGAGCGCCCGCGCCGGCCGCGGCCCTCGCTGCGCTCGAGGCACTGCTCGAGGCCGCGAGCAACCTGGCTGATGACGCAGCTGCCTGGCCCACGATCGCGCCGCTGCTGCGCGCGCTGGCCTTACAGGCTGGCCAGCATTACCTTGATGCCGTGGGCGGTGCACGCCCGTCCTCGTCTGCCCCAGAGCATGATGCCACATACTGACAAATTTGCAAGCTTGTACGCTTGCATCTGAAGGTGGTGCGCTGCTCAAGTACACTCCACAAACACAGGGCTTCCTGCTAATTGGCTCCGCTTAACTGGCCAACACGTGATGCTATGCAAGTGTTGCAGCATGAGGACCTACGTGACCGGTGCAGCGGGGCCATGCGGCAGCACAAGTCTGCATGCAAACCTGCACGCAGGCCGGCCAGATGCGGCGCTGCTGGGCGCGCTCATGCGGCACCCAGCCGCTACCTGGGCGGCCGCGCTGCTGCAGCCTCGCGCGGACGAGGTCCCGGCGCTGCTGTCGGTCCTCCTGCCGCTGCGGCCCAGCGCAGCGCCCGACGATGGTGCGCCGCGAGCGCTGTGATGCATAGACAGTGCTGGGGTCAGCTGGTGCTGACAGTGCGTGGTGGCGCCTGGCGATGGAAGTGTATGTGCATGCTTTGTGCCCCCCAGAATTGCTCACAGGTTGCAGGCAGCAAGGACGCCCTGCTCACGGCCCTGCTGCCGCGTAAGGCGCGCCGGCGGAGGGACGCGACGGCGGCTCCGAGGGCGCGAGCGCCGCGTGGGCGGCCGAGCTGTGCGCGCGCGCGCCGCTGCTCGCCCAGATGCCGTGGCATGCCGTGCAGCCGTGCAGCAGCGTGCTGGCAGCCCTTGCCGCGCTGGCCGACGCGGCGGCATTGCGCACCGGGGCCAGTGGGGTCCAGGCTTCAGACGCTCTGGACACGCTACTTGGGGTGAGCGGCTCCGCTTGAGCGCCGGATATGCCATCTGAGATGTGGTGGCTTTTCATGCATAGGCTGCAGGAGGAAGACCTCGAGCCTGGCCTCGAGGGTCTTCGCTGCAAGAGCGAGCATATTTGATTGTTGAGCACATGCTGTCTCAACAGCCGCGGGCAATGAGGCGGACGCGGCTGCCGCTCAGGCTTGCGGGGCAATGGCGATGGCGGGAGGCAGGGCCGCAGACGATGCCGGAATGATGCTGCTGCTCGCGCTGCTGGCGGTCTTGCGAGGGACCTGCGTGCAGGTGGGCGCCTTTCGAAGTCCTCTGGGCTCCGCCACAGATGCTCAGTATGCGGAGAGCGCTGAAGCATGCTGTCAATGTAAAGTTACACTCTCCTCCTCGCTCTGCGCTGGACACAGGGGCTGGGTCAGCGCGCCCTCCGCCCTCCTGCACAAGCGGGAAGGGCCTCAGGTTGCGGTGTGCAGCAATATGCATTGCAGTAATATACACTGCTTACTTGATGTTCCGTCGTGGCTGCGCAAGCATGGAGCGCGACGCAGGAGGTTGCGCGAGCGGCGGGCCTGCCAGAAGGCGCGCCGGCTGCAGACGCACGCCCCGCCGGCGCCATGGGCGGCATCCTCGAGTGCGCGCAGCTCTCATGGGCGGCCGCCGGCGGGGACGGCGCCTACGCGGCGGCCGCGGCGCTGCAACGGCTGCCCTGGGCGGCGCTGCTGCCGCGCTTGTCAGGTGCCGCGTGCTTTGCGTCCTCAGCCATGCTTGCCCTGAAGTATTCAGCGTCCTTTCTGCGTATGTCAGATGAGGCGCGTCTCGAGAAAAGGCGCTGCATACTGTGGGTTGTCGGTCTTGTATGGGCCCCTGATGCGGTCATCAAGCAGTGGACATCAGTGCATTGGTTTCTGCGAGTACTGGGCTTTGCGGGCGCGGTGTGAGGGAGCGGCGGGAGCAGCGGCAGGCCCGCTGCGGCTGCGCGCGCTGCTGGCGCTACTCGCCGTGGCCAAGGCGGCGCCGAACGACCCCGGCGCCGCGCAGCATGAGCCGCTGCCCGCAGCCGGCGCACGGCCAAGCTGGGCCTGGGTGCTGATGACCGGCCCGGTCGGCCAGGCGCTATGCCAGGCGTGGGCTCCGAACGCGGAGAGCCCCAATGCCGCACCTCGGCTGCAGCCAGCCGGCAGTGGCGCCCCTGCGGACGATGCGGCGCCCAGCCCGGACCCTGCCTCAGAGCCCGCAGCAGACCCGGCAGATGGCGGCGCGCCTGGGGCGCACGACTGGGCCGATGAAGCGCACGCGCTGTGCATGACGGAGGCGCCCGACGCCGCGCCGGAGCCGCGGGCGCTGTGGGCGTGTGCGCGGCTGCAGCTGGCGGCCTCGCTGCTACGCGCGTGGGCACAGCAGCCAGCCATGCAGGTAAGCTGGCTCATTGCGCTTTGGAAGGTCATTGCGAAAGCAGCAGCTGGCCTGCTGCTTGCGCAGGCATGCTCGGGCGCTCAGCCAGTGAGGGAGCGTGAGCGCCTCCCCAGCATGAGCGCATGGTGGCGCAGGGGCGTGCAAGCGCGCTGCTGGAGGGCGTGCAGCCGGGCGAGCTGGCGGGCGGCATGGCGGACGCCGGGCGGCAGCCGGAGGCGCTCGCGGCACTGCAGCAGCTTCTGCCTGCTGTCGCCGCCCTAGGCGGCGCGTCCCTCAGGCGAGCGCCGCCGCGCCATGCGCCTGATGCCCTGGTGTTGCTGCTTGTCCCACGTGAATATCACATGCTCGTCCGCACATCACCAACCTTAGGAATCTGTTGCGTTGCCCGACCTACATGCCTGAGGAGGTATTTGCAGTGCGAAGCCTTGTGAAACCTGTCACGAAGGGCCCGTGTGTGCGAGGCAAGGTGCGTGCTCCCGCGCGATACCTCGAGAGCGTGGCAGAGTGCGACCGGTCATGGCGGGCACCGCCACAGCTCCCCTAGCTTCAAGGCAATACTGATGGACGGCAGGCTTCCACGGCAGGCAGCACCTGCAAGCGCTGGCAGCCGCGCTGCTCGCGGCCGGCGCCGCGCCGGCGCCGCTTGGCGCCGCGCACGACGGCGGCTGCCCCGCCGCCTGGCGTGCCGCGCGCGGGCACCTGGCCGTGCTGGCGACGCGCCGGGGCGCTGCGCGCGCGCCAGACCCGCCGGGCAAGGCGCCCGCTGAGCACAGCCCCGGGAGTGCGCCGGCGGACCCGCGTGAGCCCAAGGAAGCCCCGAGCTCCGCGCACGCCCCAGAGGACGCCGCCGTGCCGGCGGAGGCGCTGAGCGCGGCGGCGCAGTGGCTGGCGCTGCTGACGGCCGCGGCGGCGCGCGCGCCCCTGCCACCCCAGGGCCTCGCCCTGCTCGCCGATCTGGCGCAGCTGCTGTTCTACTGCGCGGGGCCGGCCGCGGGCGCGGGGCCCAACCTTGCGGCGGTGCGGCTGCCGCTTGCTGCATGTGCTCGCGCCTGTGGAGGCCAGTGCTGCATGACGTCCAGCCATGTGTGCTGCGCTAGTGATTGCTTCCAGAGATCTGTTTGCACGGATGTCTCGTGCTATGGTGCTCAGTGACTGACTCGGCCCATTTGCCTGGTGCGGCATAGAACAGCTGTTCACTGGCGTTGGACAGTGCATGTCGTGCATGTCGCCTTACCAGTACAGCAGGACATCAGCTCAATGCAGCGGGGCCTGCAGTCGGCGACAGCAATGGCTATGGAAGCGCTGGGCCTGCGGGACGTGCGGCGGCTGTGGGGCACCCTCATGAGCGCCGCCGCGGCCAAGCCTGGCGAGCTGCAGTGGCTGGCTGTGCTCGCCTGCTGGTGCGCAGCGCCCTGTTGCGCGCTCGTGCCACGTCGTTCAGTGCGCTGCTGCTGGTCTGAAGAAATGAAGAAGAAATGTATGTTGTGTGAAGGGGTAGAGGCTGCATGCTTGGGTTGCGGCGCGCGCTGCAAAGTCGCTATTTGACACCATGGTGTTACGCCATGAGAAAGGCCGAGGGACGTAGATATAATGTAACAGCATCTGTGACACTAATTACAAGTCCGAGGGCTTATCCTGTGTGCAACACAGGCAGCTCTTATGCTGAGGAAGCGTCGTGCACTGGGTGATGCAGGCTGAGCGATGCCGCCAGGAGCCCGCAGCGCGGCCTGCCTGCTGGAGGCTGGCCACCCGGCGCCTGGCCGCCGGCCGGCCCGGACCAGGCAGCTCCCGGCGATGCGTTGGCGGCCGAGGAGGGCCCTGCGCGGCAGCGGCCGCGGGAGGATGCCGGCGCTGGGTATGCAGGTGAAGTGGATGGCGTGGCGGAGGAGGTGCTGCAGCTCCAGGTGAGGCGTCTCATCGGCGGCGGCGCAGGCCCCAAATGGGATGGCCCAGATGGGAGGGCGACCTGGTGTGCATGTGGGGTCTGGAAGAGTGCTTCAAGGCCTGCGCGCTGATGCTGGCCCGGCCCAACAGGTCGAATGTGTGGGCAACACTGTGGCTGCGTGGCAGCAGGTACCTGGTACACTCTTGTTCCGCCAATTTCAGCGTCTGGTGTGGAGTACGGGGACACTGTGCGCTGACCTTGCGCATGCATGCGTGCGAGTATGGTGTCCAGGATGCTCGTGCGCACCTGGCGCACGCTCAGCGGTCGAGAGCATGCTGCCGGGCGGGCAGGAGCTGGCCGTCGCGGCGGGGTACGGCGGCGCCGCTCTGCCGCTGTGGGAGGCCTTTGCGCGCCACTGCGCGGCCAGCCCGGCCGTCGCGGACCTGGTGCGGGCGTTGCCAGAGGCGTTACAGCTCCCTTTCGCTCTCATGACCTGGCTGGCTGTGCTGCCACAGAGGGCGGGTCATCGGCGGCATGGCTCTGCAGCTCTCTGCAGGCTGGAGAGAGGGCTGCTGAGTTGCAAGAGAACTGGGTGCAATGTAGGGAGCAAACTGAGAGAAGTGCATTGCGGTGCAAGAATTTGTGCAACAACCTGTCCGGAAGCAGTGCATGTTTGTTGTGTATTTCACTGCCCTGTGCGGAGGTCCCTGTTTGGACCGGACCGGGCAGCTCAGGTGAGCCAGTGCCTGCAGCACAGCGCACTGCCCAGGCTGTGCCTGCGCCACTGCATTGCATCCCCGAGCGCTGGGGCCAGGTGCCGCGAGCGGACGTATCAGCGCACCTGGCGCAGCTGGCCGCGCTCTACCACCGCGCGTCGCCGACGCTGGAGGCGGCGTGCGCAACGTTTGCGCCCCTCGAGGGCGGCGATGGGGCCGCGGCAGCGCAGGCGGGGCCGGGGCCGGCGTGCTGGGAGGGGCCCATCTCAGGGGACCCTGCCGCCGTGCGTGCGCTGGCGCGGCTGCACCCTGCGCGCCTGCTGGCCGCCGACCCCGACCCAGGGCCTGGGCCCTGGCGGCAGGGCGCTGAGCCTGGGGCGCCTCGCGGTGCGCTGTCCACTCTTTGGAAAGCAGTTCGGTGTCTTCATACGCTGCGCCCGTGCTGCGCCTGTGCGACATCTATAAATGTGCACTGCGAGCGCGGCGCACATGTAGATGTGTCAGAGCAAATGCATGGTCAGACATGCTGACATGCAATTGGCGATTCATAAATTTCGCTCATTGCTCATACTTATCAGTGCATGGCAGCGGTGGACCGGCTCTGTGCTGCAGGAGGGCCTGGGGCCGCGAGCCAGCGCGGTGGGGCGGCGGGGGGCGCAGCACAGACTGCCAATGAATCAGGGCTAACGCCAGCGCCTGCGGATGCGCTCGGCGCGCTCGCTCAGCAGCCGCCGATCGACGCCGCCGCCGCTGACGCCCTGCAGGCTCAGCAGGCGCGCTCCACAGAGGGGTCAGGGGCTATGCCTATCATCATTTTGGCTCTAGCCATTCTTTAGCATGGTAGCATGGTGTGTCACGCACGCCTGGGCGCAGAAGTTCGGCATAGAACGGCCTACTTGTCGTGCGTCTCCTACTCTCATCACACTGCACGCATGCATAACGACCCCTGGCTCTTTTCGGACGGCGCGGCAGCACTGGGGCTCTGCCCGGTGGCTTTGCGACGCGTGTGGGCGGTGTGCAGGTAGCCGCCGAGGCCGAACTTGCGGAGGCCGTGGATGGCCTGACCGCGTGGGCGCTCCAGGCGGAGTGCGCCACGCAGGCCGCGGCCGCCAGATTGCGATCGGACAGCAGGGCGCTCGCCAGCGGCAGCGGCGCGGCGGACAGCGGGCGGCAGGCGGACAGCGACAGCGACGCGGAGGCGCCTGCAATGGGAGCGGAGGGCCGGGGCGGGAGCGGGCAGAGCGCAGGGTTTACCGGAGACCTAGAGATCGCCGCCGAGCGGCTGGTGGCGGCTGCCACTGTCAGGATACGGGGGGATGCTGGCTCTCCCGAGCAGCTCTCCAAGGTGCGCGCGCACCTTGAAAGCTGTTGACTCGTTTAAATCCACACAGGGTTGCTGTGTCTGCATGAGCGACTCCTACATGTGGGCAATGTTGGTACGGTTGCACTTCAGCCTGACCACTGCAGCTGCCTGCATGTTACCCCAGTATGAGGATGTCGTCATGGCTCACGTCTGTGAGCAGCGCCCACTAACGCGCGCGCCTGCCGCACGCTGCAGGCGCAGGCGCGGCTGTGGGACGCGACGGCGCCCTGGCTGGAGCGCCTGGGCGAGATGAGCGGCCACGCGCGCGAGCTGGTCGTGCGGCGCTTCCGGCCGCGGCCGCCTGCGCCGCCCGAGGACGCCGAGGACGCCGGCGGCGCTGCGGAGGACCCCGCCTTCGCCGCCGCGTTTGCGCGCAGCCGGTGCGCGCATGCATGAAGGCGCAATGAGAGTAGGGCTAGGCACCCTAATCTTGCCCAAGTCTATCCTACCCTGTTGGTGTCAAACGTGATATATGCCGGTGGACGGCGCGCTCAGGTCAGCAGCGCTGGAGGCCGTGGAGGACTTCTGCACTGCCGGGCGCCTGGCGGACGCCGCCGCGGCGCTGCTGCCGCTGGAGGCGGCGCTGCTGCCGCGACGCGCGCGGCCCGCTGACGCCCGCGGCAAGGCGCGGCGCTGCTGCCGGCATTGAAACTCCGTGTCTTGTGCTCGCTGGGCGCTGGTAGAGCATGGCGCTTTCTAGGGGTGTTCCTCGGCGCAATGACGCCGACTCCAAGTTGTGCATGAATGTTTGGCCAAGCAAGCAGCAGCAGCTGCAGCGCGGCACTCTGTGCGTGCAGGGGCCCATCTGAGCGTGCTTGCCACCGTGCAAGGACCATGGGCCCTGACGACCAGGACCGCTCGCGGCAGGGCGTGGCAGGGCCGGATGCTGCCGTGGGAGGCGCGCACGCGCAGCTGCTGGGCGCAGCGGCGGAGGCCGCGCTGGACGGCTCGGCCGCGCCCGTGGCCGCCCCGTATCTGACCGCGCTCGTGCAGCGCGCCGCGCCTGCCGTGCTCGCCGCGCACGCGTCCGCACGGGTGCGCACACAACGCGCTCATGGTCTGGGCCAAGTACTTTTTCGACCTTGCAACTGCCCTTGGCAGTGTCAGCAGCCCTCCCCTGACACACCTCACCTGAGACTGCCCCTCTCCCTAGTGGTCCTTCTCATGCGCTGGCACAGTGCACAGTCCCGCCATGTGTTGCAGCAGCCCTTTCAATCATTTACATAGCAATACGGGTTTCATGTGCGCCTGTGGCAGACGCGGCTGGTCGCGCGCGTCGTCCGCGCGGCAGCCGCGGGCGGGCGGGGCGCGCCCTGCGAGGCCAGCGCGGCCGCACTGCTGTCGGCCGTGCTCGACTCGCCGGCGGTGCTGGCGGCGGGCCAGGCGCGCGAGGACCATCACCGTTGCCATTTGCCTATGTGTAACCGCCGTTATCAGCACCGTGAAACAGCATGGTCTGCACTGGTGGCTGGCACGGGTGCTGCTGCTTCCTGGCTCATGTTCTGGGTATGGCTCACAGGCTGGACACGGCGCATGCTGCTGCTCCCTGGCCCATAGGCTGGACACGAGCGGACATGCTGTCTGCAGCCCGGACGTGCCAGCGCAGTTGTTAGCCGTGAGCGGCCATTAGCGGCCGGCCGCCCGCTCCAGCATCTTAGGTCAAGCAAACCCTTTTCCGCTGGCACATTGCTGCGCACTTGCGGCCCGCCGCCAGTGACGCGCCTCCAGTCCGCGCAGGTGGATGTATACCACGCCTGTTACACCCACCCTAAGCCTAACCCTGTCCGCGCAGGTGGACGTGTACCACGCCTGCCAGCGTGTGGCGCTGGCCGGCAGCGCGCGCGCGGCGCCGCCGGTCGCAGACGCGCTGCTGCGCTGCTTCGACGCGCCGAGCTACATCAGCGCGCTTCTGGCCGCGGGCGCCGCAGAGGGCGGCGGAGCGCGCGGCGGGGTGCGCCCGCGGCCTCCACCGCTCATGAGCTGATTGTTTGGTGCAAGCAAGTGTTTGGCTGCAAGCACATGCACTCCTTGACACGCCTGGCCGCATGTGCAGCCCTGCACTGTGAGCTCTGCCTGTCGAGGAGGCTCCCATGCGAGCGCCGCGCGCGCCAGGCGGCCGCCGCACCGCCGCATCACCTGGCGGCCGCGCTGTCGCTGGCGGCGGATGCGCTGTCGGCGCCGCGCGGCGGCGCGCTAGGCGGCGCGCTGCTCGCTGCGCTGGTTCGCGCCGACGCAGCCGCGGCGCTGTGCGCCGCCCTTGCCGTGGCGCTCGCGGACTGCCGCGGCGCCCTCGGCAGCCGCGGCGACGCGGGTGGGCCGGGTCCGGACCCAGGGCTGGGACTGCCGCCGCGCCTGCAGCTGGAGGGCCTTGGTCGCGCTGGGAACGAGCGGGGACCCGCGGAGGAGCCCCCCGCAGGGCGCGGCGCGGCTGGGGCGGAGCCACGGGCGCTGGCGGAGGAGCGCCAGGCCCGCAGCGCCCTGCTGCAGGCGCTGCTGGTGGCGCTGGGCGCTGCAGAGCTGCCGCTGCCGGTTGCCCTGGACGCCATTGTGCAGGTGAGCCAAAGAGACCTGCGCCGTCTATCAAGCCAAAAGTCAAGAAATGCTTTTGAGAAAGTTTGTGGCCGCAGGCACAGCTGCCGGGCACCCGTTGCTGCTTGCCCGCTCGTCACTGTTGAACAAATTTTGGCTGATGGAAAAGGGCACAGCGGAGGATGGCCAATCAAAAGGTCCCTTATTACCCTCATGAATGCAAGCCTGTGTGGGCGCTTTAGTGCTCAGCTGTCCGGTCATGTGTACCGCTCACCAACCTGCGGGCGCCGGCGCCGCAGGTCACAGACGCGCTGAACAGCGGCCGGGTGGCCACGCCTGACGTCCCGTACGGCCTCATGCGTGCGCTCCTCCACTCGCCCGTCGTGATGGCAGAGCTGCGCGGCTTTGTGGCCCGCGGCGCAGGCGCGCGGGCCCCAGTCCCAGCAACTTGCGCTGACCTGTAGTAGAGATTATATTTGCACCTGAACTCTGCCGGTTTCCTCCACCAACAGGATGTTGCACTGGGACGATAGCCCCCCCGCGAGCGACGCCCGCTGTGCTGCAGGGGCCCATGAGTGCGCCAGCCGGGCCGGCGCCTACTGGACTGCACGGGTCGGGCCGGCGGCCGCGCAGGAGGCTGCCGCCTTCCACACGAGCAGCAGCGCCGGCGCATGCGCGGACGCCGCGGAGGGCAGCGGCGCTGGGGGCAGCAGTCCCGGGTTGCCGGATCCAGAAAAACACAGCGGGGATCAGGCTGGGGGTCCGCCGGGCGCTGGCAAGGCTTGCGTGGCAGTGGTGCCAGTGCCAGCGCATGGGCCGACCGCGGAGGCTGTCGAGCAGCTGGTCGGCGCCTGCCTGCAGAACATCCTGCGCGAGTGCGCGGCCCGCCCGCATGCCCAAATGTGCAGCATCCTTGGCATGCCGGCTATGCAGGATGGGAGCTGCTTGGACCTGCCTGTATAACGTGGACCTGTGCGAGTGAACTTTGATGGCTGTGCTGATGGGCATGTGTCTTGCTGTATGGCCAATTGATTGCTTGCTCGCATTCGACGCCGTATTGGATGCAGTGCGCTTGCAGTCCATCTGCCCTGATACCTACGACAACGGGCTCGAAATTGTGCAGGTGTGGCGGTGCGGCCGACGGCGGCGGCCTCGCTTCTGAGCTGGCGTCGCTGCTGGACCTGTTCACCGCGCCGGCGGCGGCCGCGCCCTGGCTCTGCGACTGGCTGTGGCGCCTGTACTGTGAGGCGCTGCAGCCCTTCCTGGTGCTGGCGGCGGGCCCCGCGGCTGATGGCGGATCCGTGCTGGCCGTCTTCCGCGAGCACTGGGCACGGCTGCCCTGGGACCGCGCCACCTTCCACTGCATCTCGCCAGGCGCGCGTGGCAGATAGCATGGATCAAAGGTATGTAAAGGTTGTCCAGATGCAAGCAGCCACATTTCACTGCATCTCGCCGGGCGCGCGCTCGCTGCTGGCCCGCAGCTCGCCAGATAGCATGTGTCAAAGTGTTCTTGTCAGGTAGCCCAAACGCGCAGCCACCTTCCTCTTCATCTCGTCCTGCATGCGGGGTATTGCTGCGCCCGCATCTCCCTGGATTGTGCGGATCAGAGTATGATGTCAGGGTCGCGCAGATGCATGCCGCACGCATGGAGCATGGAGGGCCGGTTTGCAGAAAGGACACACCGCAAATTATAAAGTCGCGAGCAGGGCATGCTGCAATTAAGCGCAGGCGTGTCAAGCGGCTGCTCCGTACAGCATGACAGTGCAGAAGCTCACCTGGGGACCTGTGGCTTTGCAGAAGTCACATCTCAGTGCGTCAAGCAGGCATGGCAGGAGTAACATCTGAAAGCTGACGGTGGATGTGCTGCGCAGATGCCTTGGCGGGCCTGGGCGCGTACCTCTTAGCGCCTGACCGCGCGGTGCAGCACCTGCTGCACGCGCTGCCATGGGACCCTGTCCTACTGCAGCTCACGCCGCTCGTGCGTCCAGGTATGGTTGCAGTAAATCGGTAGTATCAGCCTTGAGTGTGAGCTCAGAAAGCGATGCAATTGCATGCAGCCCCACAGTGGGACTCCATGGACACGAATCAGCATGGATGATAATATGGAAATGACACCGACACCGCGTGCTATGTGTAAGCACGGCTTCAGCCATGCCGGCCCTGGCAGCTTCAGGCGTCCTCAAGGTACAAATCCTGCACTGCAGGCATGGGGCAGCTTGACGCTGGAGGCCGCGCATGGGCCACGCAGCTGGCGCTACTCGCGCTGGGCGCGGGCGTGCTGGCGCCACCCGAGGCGCTGCCCGCGTGGCTGCGGCTGCTGCTCTGGGCACCGCCAACAGCCACTGAGGCGGCCGACATGATTTTGATGTCTGACGGTAGGCGCCCCCAAAAACGTATTTTCAGGTATGATTATGACCATCGACTCCTCCTGTGGACGGCCTGGTGATTGAAATAAAGGTCCTTGCATGTTGCAGGCCGATTCTCATAAACTGGCTGGTGCATACACGGCCCCTTTGTGCTTGCCCTACCGCATCCTCTGTAAGACGGTGAGGCAAAGGAGCGACTGGCTGCCAATGTAGGCCACAGATTGCTTTCACAGGGAGAGTTCCGTGTGACAGGGGCAGAGAGAAGCATCCTGGGCGAGGAGGCCCTGGGGCAGCTGCGCCTGGCGGCCGTCCTGGCCGCGAGCGACCTCGCGGCGCTGGGCGATGTGCTCTGCCACCGCGCTGGCGGGCTCATGTTCCTGCTGCAGGCGCTGGTGGCCGCGCCTGCGCTCGTGCAGGTGATGTGCTGGCCAGCACTTGCCCTGGGCGTGCATGCTCTCTCAACAGCTTATGCAATGCATAACACAAGCTCTGATGAGCTTGCGCTCTCGCCTCGCATAACACATTTTTGGCCGGTGAACATGATGCCTAGCGTTTGAGTACACTGCAATGATTACGCATACCTTCAGGGTGTGTACACCTGCTCCTGTGCATGTGAATGTAGCGTGTGCGCCCGGCCTTCTCTGCCATGATGGTCCATGCCAAGGCATCCACGGCTGGGCTGTTACCTGCGCGCCTGCAAGGCAATAATTGCCGCAACGCCCCAGGAAAGGGAGCCTCTGCTGTGCGGCAGGGCGACCCAGGCCCGCGCCTCATGCGCATGGCTGCGCTGCTCACAGAGGCCGCGCAGCTGAACGGCAGCGCGACGGCAGCAGCGGTCGCAGCGCGAGCCGTCCAAGGGCTGACGTTCAGCTCCGTCTGCCGCGGGTTTGTCACGGCGGGCACGCCGCGCCCTGGCGCGCCCCAGCTGAGCGCCACCCTCACCTGTAGGACGGGAAGCATCTTCCCGGTGTGGATGATACGAGCGATGCTTATTACCCAAGGCCCCCCATGTAGTTTGACGCCTTGACTTGCAGTCACTGGGTGGGAGTGCTGTTTTGCAGGTCCAGTCTGTGGCGAGAGCCCAGCGAATGAGCAGGTCCCGTTCGCAGGGACCTGCTGTCGCTGCCAGCCTTGCGCATGCTCACACGAGTGCGTGGTGTGCAGGCAGCGAGGGCTCCCCACGCTCTGATGCGCCGCCGACGCGCAGCACCGTGGAGGTGATCGAGTGCTGGCACCTGTCGCCCGAGCAGCACAGCGTGCTGCTCAGCGACTGCCTGCTGCCCCTCGCATGCGCGCACGTCGGCGCCGCCCTGCACGCGCCGGTGCTCTCCGCGCCGTCCGGGACGAGCGCTGCCACGCCTGCCCGCCCCGCCGCAGGCGCTGACCCCTGCTAGCGCAGGGCGAGGGCACGCTGCAGCTCTGTGCGTTTTGTTGGCATCCATACAGAGTAACATGTGGATGTGTGAGACCTTTTGTGACGTGACTCACTAGGAGGTGGTGAATGTCACATAGACATACCTGCTCTTTCTGTGCAGTTTCCGCATCTGCTGGGGGTGCGTGAGGCACATCATGACGGTGCATCTCACACACCTAGCCGTCCTGCACCTAGCCAACCAAGCTCCGCAAAGATGTAGCGAACGTCGAACTAGCGCAGGCGCGTTTGCGGCAAAGTGGCGCGCGCCGCAGCTGTCGCAGCTGGTGGACCGGCTGGGCGCGCCGGGGCCGCCGCTGCGCGGCAGCAGCAGCCTCAGCGGCTTCACGCACTTGGAGGCGCCCCAGGAGGAGGATGCTGAGCCTGGCGCGCAGCCAGAGTCAGAGACCCAGGTGAGTGTGCAGCACACGAGTTTCTGCTCATCAAAACTTCAGAAGGAAAACAGATGCCATCACACGAGCAGCAAATTGCTCGCCAATTTTGCACCCTATCCGCAACTTATACTCAGAACATTGCTTGGAAGCATTTTGACACAGCTTGGCTTCTAAAGATGTGATGGCAGGCTGTCCGCTATGCAGGCGCCCCCAGGCAGCCCGAGCAGCCAGGCTGGGGCGGCTTGGCAGTACCATGCGGCGGCCGTGCCACTGCGCGTGCTCCTTGGCTCCGTGTGCACTGCTCCAGGTCTGCATGCCTGTGCAGCCAATGCCGCTGCGCGCAGACAACCCTCCTGTGAGTTAACCAACTGGCATGTGAGTGCATCCATGCAGACATGCACGAGCTTCGCACCAGAAACCTGCTTCTATGTATTGTGAAAACACACCTGTGTTGCAGGCGTGTTGCTTTGCTTGACTGCTGTCCGGCTGCATGGCATCTTGCCCATGGCCTAAGGGCGCTCTTCTGCCATGCGTGCAGAGGTTGTGCTGACACCCGAGCCGCTGCCCTTCGCCAATGAAGAGGCGCCGCTGGAGGCTCCGGCCGATGAGTCGCTGGCCGATGTGCCTGGTGGGCCGCTCACTGCAGCAGCTCTGAGCCTACCAGCAGCAGCGCCTGGTAAGCAAGCAGCTTCTATGATATGAGTGCGCTCGAGGTAAATAGAGATGAGGGTGGCCAGAAGATTCAAGCCCTTCTTATCAGGTTACGGTCCGTTCTAATTACTTTAAAAAAATTTGTGAGCGGCGTTACTGCAGCTACATGACCCGCTCGCTCTGAAACTACATGAACAAAGGGGTGTGCTGATGCAGCACGTGCTTGTCGAGTAACAGGCTCTTGCATTGATGGCTCTGCCGCATGTATGAGCTCATGGTTGTTACAAGGCAAGCTCGTCGGGGTTGTAGGCCTCTGATATGGTATTGCCTGCAGTGCGCGTCTGACACGCGGCTCTGTTGTGCCTTCAGCCTGGTGTTTATGCATCACCCACGTCGCCTGCAATTGCAGGCCTTGAAGATGGTACGCCGCTGCTGAAGCGCGCGCGAGCAGCCGCCCAGCGCCTCACGCGGCGCCAGCGCTCAGGGCCTGCGCGTCGCAGAGATGCGCCTGCAGACGCGCGCGCCATTCAGGCGCACTTTGCCAGCCTCATAGAGGTGCGGTCGGAAAGAGCAGGGTCAGGCAGGAGGAGGTTTTGGGCAGTACCTCTTGATAGCCTTGCTGCTGCACTGAAGTCGCTGCACCCATGTTCAAGACAAGAGATGCATTTCCTTGCCCTAACGCTGCCATACATTAATTTACATCATCGAAGATGTACCCAAGCAGCAAGTAAGGCCTTGGAACCCCAACTGTGATCTTGCTGCATACCCTATAAGCGTGTAGAAGCACGAGCAGGTAGTCATGCACAGCGTAACTGCTGCTGTCAACACTTCTGCGCCTGCATGCAGGACGCGTGCCGCGGCGGCAGCGCAGAGCTGCCGCTGGCGCTTATCAGGGTGGGACTGACGTCGGCCACCCTGCGCGCTGCGCCTGCGGCGTCCGCGCTCGTGGAGGCGCTTGTGCTGCAGATGCTGGCGCAGCGCGCGCCTGCGGCCCCAAAGAGCCCTGCAAGGGCCGGACCAGGCAGCCATGGCGGCGGCTGGGGCTTGCGTGCTGACCGGCAGGCAAGTGGTGAGGAGCAGGTGCTGCAGTCTGCGGCTGAGGAGGTATGCACACTCTTTCAGACGCCATGATGCTGACCAGTAGGTGCCAAGAGGTAAAAAAGGGTTGCTCTTGTTTGCGTCTGTTTCTGAAGCATGCTGCACTGCAAAGTGCGACTTGCCAAGGAGTTGCATGTCAGTGGACAGAATGGCTCGCAACTGTTGTGCATGCAATGTCAGAGTCAGGGAACTGACTGGCTTGAGAGTAATTTACTTTTGTTCCTCATCAGGTGACATTGGCGACAGATGCACCTTTCACGTCCGGCCAACAAGCGTCTGCAAATGATCCCAAGGCCCTTCTGCTTACAGCGCTAGCTGGTGCGCTGGCATGGACAATGCCTTTAACAGATCTGTTCACGGGCTGGCAAAGTGCGTTGCGCAGACCGCTCAGCATTGAGCCGAATTACATTGAGTAGCGCTCATGCTGCTCACACATATTGTGCGTGCTTGCGCAGGTGTCCCAGATGCAACGCTTCTGCGTGCCTGTGAGGATGCTGCTGCTGCACGGGCTCCACTGACGCTGGTGCGCCTGACACTGGGAGCCGCATTGACTTGTGTGAAGCACAGGACATTATTGCAGGCCCACAGCATTCCTCAATGAGACGCTTTGCTGATCACTGACATGATACCTGACCATCTCTGCTGCCTACAGGCGTTGGCCAGCGAAGCCCTGCGGCAGCGCGCGGTGGTGCAGGAGCGCACATCCTGGCGGCAGGCGGTGACAGGTGTGCATGTTGTACAACCAGAGCCAAGTGCAAGCCATCCAGCATGCCATAAAGGACTTGAATTTATCACATTACACTACAGTTGAGGCTGCAAGTGGAGTGAGCGCTGCTGTGTCTGGTTACAGTAGGATGATAACGGCATGGTGTCGCTTGGGAGCAGAAGTGCTGCAAGCGGCCGCAACCGCTGTGACACCAGCTGACGCGCCGCTGCACATCCTTGCGCCCTGGCTGAGCACGCTGCCCTGGCTTGCGGACAGCCGCTGGCGCAAGCTGCGCACCAGCGCCCCCACCGAGGTGTGGATAACTTTGTGCAGGACTCTTTCTCGGCAGTCTGCCATCTCCAAGAAGTGCTTTCTTAATGTGATGGGCATTTGCAGAGCTGATGATCTGATTCTCGTTGCAAAGTTGAATGCCAGACTAATCAATCACCGCACACACCGCATGCAGGTCTTGGAGGCGCTGCTGGATGCGCTGGCACGACACTTTCTGCTACTGCAGGTGTCAGCCAGCTCGCAGCCAGATGCCTCACATGATGCATCGCACGGTGTGGCCCGTGCTCATACAGACTGCATACGTCAATGCAGCCTATAAATCAAGTGGAACAGCATCGCCTAATGCTACATGACGCTCTACTTGACAACGCTCAACCGGCAGGATGCTGTGCATGCTGCACTTTGGTTAGATCGCAAGCTCGTGCTTGGTGCGACGCTCATGTGCAAGCAGCGCATGCCTCAATACTGTTCAGCACGCTTGACCAGGCGGCCCGCCGGGAGTCATCACCGCAGCGACGGACCGCCTGGCTGCGATGGGCGCGAGCGTGCACCATGCCGGCACCCGCCTGCTGCGCAGCAGCTTTATTGAGCACGAGGATGGTGCTCCGGCCTCGGAAGCACATGGCGCGCCTGAGCTCGGCATGCCGCTGGCGCATGGGGAAGCGTCCGAAGCAGAGCCCGCTTCGGCTGCCGAGGGCGGCGCCTGGGCGCCTGTGCATCTGCCAGCACCCACAGACTCTGACCAGGCGCGCAAAACTAAGAGGCACCTATGCCACACGGTCCACATGCATCTTGCAGCCGATCCTTTGCGCCTGCCGTGGGTAGATACCAATTGATTTTTCCACTGGATGGCATCACCCTGCGCAATAAATGCAAAGCCGTATTCAGCAGATTTACCAGGCCCAGGTGCAAGCAGCATGCTCTAAATCTGCGCGTGGCGCGCTGCGCAGGATCGCCGCGGCAGCCGCCTGGGGAAGCTGTCGCAGGGGCTGCGCCGCATGCTGCCGCGCAAGCCGCGCGGGGAGCATGACCCTGACCCTGATACGTCATGCGCCCCCGCGGTTGTGCACGCGCCCTCAGGCGACAGCACTGTCGCGGCGGGGGCTGCCGCTGCAGCGTCGGAACTCACGCAAGGCAAGACCGCACGCGGTGCTGAGCCAGCACCAGAGGCGAGCCAGGCCGGCGCGGGCGGCCGGCCTGCATCACTGCGAGCGCGCATGTTCGGTGGCAGCAGGCAGGCCAAGGCTCGGGAAGAGGCTGGCATGGCGCCGAGCGGCGATGCAGCCGAGGCACCAGCAGCTGGCCGCCGAGACATCTCCGCTGCTGACGAGTCAGGTGTGCGTTGCCACGCTTGACTGTGCTAGAGTCGTCTTCGTGTTCGGTCTGTCCTGCTTGTTGGTTGGTTCTTTTGGTTCTTAGAGCCTGCCTGACATATACTGACAGGTGGCGCTCATACCACTCTGCTCTGCGCAGGTGCGGCACGCGGGCCAGAGAAGAAGCTGGGTCAGCGGCTGCGGGGGCTGCTCGCGCGCGGCACTGGTGGCGACGATGCCCGCCAAGGCGGCAGCGCAGGCGCGGCGGGTGGTGGCCCGTCAAAGCGCGCATGCCTGCCTCGGGACATGCATGCGTCAGGCACGCGCTGGAAGCACGCATTGGGAACCTATTTACCAGGCCGCAGCCTGCATCAGCAGCCGCAGCAGAGCTCGCAGGCGGACTTGCGCTGCCTTTCCTTCCAGGTATGAGTGGCGAAGTGGGTGTGGGGGGGGAGAAATTAACGGGTCGTGGCAATGCTGGGATGCTGCGGCATGCTGGCATGCGTGTGCATTGCTGTGCACTCAGCGCAAGTCATGACATGGACACAAAAGCGGCCGCGGCGTGCAGGCCATGCAGAACCGCCTGCGGCTGGAGAGGCCCTGATGCAGCCGGCCGCCGACGAGGGCCCGCTCCTGCCAACCAGCACGGTGCGCACATCCTGCCCTGTACTGCACGCGCTTGCTCGTGCAGGCGGTGCAGCACTCGCTTCAATCGACGTGACTATAACTACTCATTACTTACACTCAGATGCTGCATGTCCCCGGCATATCGAAGCCTGTGCTAGCGAATCATTGCCCAGTTGCTTCTTCAATCGTTCTGGCTGGCTAGCAGTGTTACCTCGTATAGATGAGATGTGCCAGCACTGGGCGTCTGGCCTCCTGTATCGCATTGTTCACATGTGTGCATTGCGCGCCAGGGCCCTGCTAGATTGGCCGGGGGCATGGCGGGCCTGCGGCGGCTGATCGGCGGGCCGCGCGGCGAGGCCGGCGACGCACACGCGGCGGCGGCAGCAGCGGCGGCGGTGGCGGAGGCCGCAGCAGAGACGGGCGTTGCGCTGGGCCTGGCCGCGTTTGCAGTGTCAGCCTTCGTCAAGAGCGTGCTGTGCCCGGCGCTGTCCGCATACACGCCGCGCGTGTCAACGGTCTCGCTGGCGCGCCACACCTTCTCATCACATTACTGTCTGCGAGGACGTGTTTGCTTTCCGTTGGTGCCAGTGCCAGGCTCCGCTGCCGTTTCATGGTGAGCCAGGAGTGATTTTCCAATCAAACGGTGTGAAGCCACGAGTTTTGTGATGCCCTAGTGAGTACGGGCAGAAGTGCACTTGTAACAAACAGGTGTGACAAACAGGTGGGTGCGGCGGAGGCCCTGGCGGGCGCGCCGGCGCTGGCGGGCGGCCCGCTGGCGCGCGCGCTGCCCTCGCTGCGCTCGCTGGGCTCCCTGCGCAGCCATGGCGGCAGCGACGACCACCTGATGCATGAGCTGGACCAGGCGCGACGCCTGGCCCTGCCCCGGCCCTGCGCCAAGCCAGCGCGCGGCGTGCTGTCCAGGCCTGTCGCTAGCGGGAGCAGGCTGCGACCTCTGCATGCCCGGCATGCGGGTTATCATTAATGTCGTGTGCGTCCCAGGCACCCACGAAAAGAGAGATCATGCAAGAACAGGTACAGGTTGGTGCAAGTGCCAGGACAGCAGCCGGTGGCGTGGTCAGCATGGCCGCGCACCTGGGGTCACCCGAGCTGCAGGCGGGCAGCGCGCTGCAAATCGTGACACAGGGTTAGGGTTGGACTGACCTGCGGGTGGCCGCACGCAGGTGCTGGAGGCGCGCGCCGAACTGGACGCGCTGGAGGACCTGCGCGCGCTGCCGGCCGTGGCGCTGCGCGGCCGCCGCTTTGCGGCCTTCTTCGCCGCCGCGCCAGGCCTGCTGCAGCCGGGCACCGGCGTGGACGAGTTTGTGGGCGGCCTTGTCGCTGCGCTGCTGCCGGGCTGCGACCACCTGGCTGTGCTGGCGCGGGGCGGCTGCACCTCCGGGGGCGGCCTCCTCGTGGCGGCCGCGGGGCCGCTGGCCAGCGCAGGCAGCGTGCCATCCCTGCTGTAGGTGTTCGTGTGTCCGCTCGGCAACCTAGGCGGTTGCTGTGATGCCCGCTAGCAGACGCGCACGCATACCATGCTGGCCTCAAATTTATTCATGTTGGTGTCAAGAACAAACAGCGGAACCTATGAAGTTGTGGAGTTCAAGGGCTTGCTGACACACATTTTAAATCTCTGACATCATGCCCATGCATCGCATGCGCTGCTGTACTGCGCAACCCTTACACTGCACACTGTACAGGCGCACGCAAGCCTTCAGGCGCGCTAGTCACAAGCACGCGAGCCTGCCATGAGCGCTCAACCACAGGAACGGCACTGGTCACTTGCATGAAATACTCAGCTCAAGAACTGCGCCCACATCGAGCGTGATGCCACAGAACAGGATGACAGCGCTGGCCAGTGCACCACTTGAGGGCCAAAACCCATGCATGAAAGGCAAATTGTGCCGCACACCAGCCCTTCAGGAGGCTGTCAAATTATTGTGCTCCAGGGCCACACGACCGGCTACGCTGCTGATCACTCACTTGAACGAGCCATCCTCGGCGGTCGGGCAAAATTGTGCATGCTCACAGCCTTGGACTAGTGATGTACATAGCACGCCCTGCATGGAAGTGCATGGCATGTGGCGTCAGGTAAGCGCTTCTGACTCTGCAGCTGCCTCAATCCAAACCTTTACCCTGTCACCACAAGCCAGTGAAAAGAGTTGCTGGCTGTCCGCACCATATTCAGTCTCTTGCAGGGTGGCACAAGCAGACCTCCCAGGACACATGTCCACATACCCTCTCGTGCGCCAGACCGCACAGCCCGCATGCACCAGCGCCCACAAAAAATCCAGTCATGTCGTCCGGAACTCCTCACCAGTCTGAGCAAAACGAGCCACGCCGTGTTTGCCAGTGCACGTTTGCAGTAGACATCTCTGAGCGAGCTGCGGCAGTCCACTGTTGCATCGCGCTCAGGCACAGCAGGCGCCCGCGGCCTAGCTGCGCGTGATGCCCAGGCTGACCGAGCGCACGCTGCCCAGGCGCGGCAGCGGCAGCGAGCTCCACTCGTACATGCAGTTGACCTTGCGCGGCGGCTCGCGCGGGCTCTTTGGGATGCCCGCCTTCCTGCGCGCGGCGCGCGCCAGCTTGCTGGGCCTGTGCCCGCACACACTTGCAGGCTCCAAACACGCTCATTGCGGTGACGCGCTTCACGCCACCTGGCAGCTATCCGCCAGCGCAGCAACGGGTACCAAACCCACCTGGCAGCTATTAACCTGCGCGGCTACGGCAACCAGGCCCGGCACAGCTGCTCATGCACGGCATGTTGTCAAAATGCACGGCACGGCCAGCTGCCAGCGCGTGCGCCCCGGGCGAGCCCGCGCGCGCCTGTACGCGCGGATCATGATCCAGGCCCAGTACAGCAGCGCGGCCACGTGGATGGCCACCAGGATGAAGATGACCGTGCCGCGGCTGGGCACCAGCGTGCTGCCCGGCAGGTGCGCCGGCTGCACCGCCGCGGCGCCCGCGGCGTCCGCCAGCGCTCCCACATGCGGCAGAGCCTGCGCGCATGGCCAGCCTCGGCAGTCGTATGGAAGGAAAGACGCATGGTGGGCCGCTGCTGAAGAGCGCGCCTGAGCTCTGCACCAGTGCGGCCGTTCAGCGCTGTTCCCCACCTCGGCGCGCGCGCCAGGGGCTGGAGCGCTCACACAACTGGATGCACTGCAGCAAGCCTGGCAAAGCGGGAGCCGGCACCTGGCTGATGCCGGCCTGAGCGCCAGCAGCTGCGCGAGCTGCCTGCAGCGCACTGAGCGACGGCGGCGGCGGCGGTGGCGGCGGCGGCGCGGCGCTAAAGCCGGCGGCCGCCCCCCTGGCTACCGCTGCGCTGCGCGCTGCTGAGAGCTGCTGCAGCGCGCGCGAGGCGCCCTGCGCCAGCACCGCGCCGCCATGCGCAAGCGCTGCGGGCGCCCCGCGCCGGCCCCAG
>JAABUY010001701.1_pt1 | contig 28398 bp, 25 predicted proteins | sample 5560271 | NCBI WGS metagenome assembly JAABUY01 (sample SAMN10711886, study PRJNA513374) | rock metagenome | isolation source: Antarctica rocks | place: Antarctica: Victoria Land, University Valley | reverse complement strand
CTTTGCGTTTAATCTTTGCAAAGCCATTTGACTGTTCATGTACACTCAAATTCCGCTGTTTTTGAGTGCTTTTTCGCTGCATATTGCGATTGCATCGCTAATAGCTTGCAGTTTCGCTTCCGTTGTGATTATTTTGTCAGAAACGCTTGTCGCTTTGCTGAATCTGACGATTTCATGCGTGAATATCACTGTCGTTTCAGTTTCTGTTTCGATCTCTGCTATCTTTTTCCGAATTTGCGATGCGTCGATATACATCACTATGTTCTTCGCCTTTTTGGTAATTCTTTCTAATTTCCTGTAGTGCGTATTGATCGTTTCGCTGATTTCGCTTCTTGCAAATTCGGTTTGAATTTTTGCTAAATGCTCGATTTCTTGACCCCACGGTTTCTTGAAGTGAGAAATTTCGATTTCTTTTATTGAATTCAGTGTTTTTTGCACTTTGTTCAATATTCGATATATCTGCGTGAGTCTGTCTTTGCACTTCTTGACTTTTCGAGGTAAATTCGCCTTCATCTCGTTTCAGTTCAGGTATTTCGATGCGTTCAGCTCTAGGTTCAATTCGGTAGAATATTGAGATGAGTACGAAATAGACGTTCTTTTCCTGATAGAGTGTTTTTCCGGTAATTCAACTATTCGAATTGCATAGTTCTTGCACTTTTGATCTAATCGCATCTTCATCGACGGGATTTCGACTTCTATTTGCATAGCATCTATCGATGATGTTCGAAACGCATTCAGAATTTTCCGTAATGCAGCGTTTTGCAGTTTGCGAAGTTTGACTAAGTAGCTTTTTTGATTATTCCATCATATTTCGGCGCCATAATCGCTAATAGACGTGACGCATGCCAGGTATAACTGCTTTTCTGATTTGACATTTAGTCTTCACTCGCTATTCATTAATCTAAACAACGAGTGTAGCGTTCTTGTGACTGTCGCGATTTTCGTTTGCACATGAACTTTGAAGTTGAGCTTTTGATTCAGCCAGACTTCTAGTCATCGTACGCATGTCTTTGGTTTTATGACCGTGTTATTGAGTAGAATAATCATTTGGTTGAATGTCGCCTTGTGACTTTCAAAGTGTATCAATTCAGATTTCGAGTCATCGAATTGCACTGCGTTGTTCTCAGCCCATGTGAAAGCGATTTTTGCTGCGTTTTCCAGCATTTTCACATTCTTGTCAATATTTCTTCCCTCAATATATAGCGTCACATCGTCAATATAGCTGAGTGACTGTAAATTTCCGAACTTTGCGCGAATCTTTGAAAACAAGTATCGAATATAAATTAGAAATAAAATGAGCGAGATAGATGAGTCTTGTGATATTTCTGTGCTTATTTTCTTTGGTTTCTGACGTTCGTCGTCAAATGCTAAGCCAATAATCCGGTTTTGTAAGAAACATTTTACTCAATTGATTAAATTGATCGATATTTTCAATTTAATCAATATTTTGACCAGCTGTTTCAACGCAACATGGTCAAAGGCTCCTTTGACATCTAGAAGTAGGCAGATAAGCGTGTTTCCTCGACTTTTCGTCATTTGCGCATCATGTACTAGGTTTAGTACTGCGTCTATAGCTGATCTTTGTTTTCTGCCTTCCATTTGATCAAAATTCAGCAGCTTATCGTTAATTTCAGCTGTGTACGACAGTTGCACTGCTATTATTTTTTCTGCTACTTTGCCTAAACAGTTTAGCAGCGTAATAATTCTGTATGTCTTCGGAATTGAATAATTCGACTTGTCTGGTTTTTTTAGAATAATTTCCGTGTCTTCGCGCCATATCTTCGAATGATAGTCGTTTTCAATCAAATCTGAGTACACTAAATTGAAGATTTTCAATATAGTTCGAGTGCTTTCCTGAATGCTGAGAAGTTAATAGCGTACTTGATTTTCCCTTCGATAACTCTTGATCACTGTATACTTTCGTCCGGTAGTAATTCTTCATTGGTTTGAATTTCCGAAGGTGGTGAGTACATTGCTTTCAGAAATGCCTCGCACTTTTCATTGAATTCAATCTTCAATTCTTTTTGCGAGTTTTGTATCGAGGGTAGCTTTTCGATTAGACGTGATTTAGTGAACTTGTATGTCTGAAACACTTCTTTCCCTTCGACGTTGTTCAAAAAATTGGTTCAGAATTGGTTTTTGATCAGCTTTATTGCATCATGGTACGAATTTCGCGTTTGCACTATCTCTGCTCATGCGTCGTCACTTCTGCATCTTTTTCAGATTCGCTTTTTTGACGACAGCGCCTTTCGCCTTTCGATGAGCTCATTGTTTCACCAGGGTTTTGATTTTGCGCATATTCGCTGTTTAGATACGAATAATTTCACTGTATTCTTGATGCATTCAGTCAAATAAATGACTTTTGCTTCTAAACTCGTGATTCTTTGCATCTTGACAATCATTTTGTCTTTCGTCTTTTGCAAATGCTTCTCAAAGTCTTTTCAGTCGGCTTTTTGCAAATTGTATGACGCGTTCAACGAATTTTCGACCAACTTCACTTTTTTCGTAACTATTGTAAATAGAATTACTTCATGATCGAATTCTGTGTCTGCGTTCTCATCTATATGCCAATTCTTGATGTGATTACGTATATTCTTTGATGCGAATGCTAAATCAAGTATCGAGCTTGACTGACTCGAATAGCTGTGATATGTGTCTATATCAGAAGTGTTAATCAGATCGCACTTATGTAAATTTACTCACTTTATTAACGCTTTCGTTCTAATAGGGTTTGAAATTTTTGCGTTTCACCAGCTATGATGTGCATTAAAGTCTTCGACGATAATAACTTTTTGCTCAGAATTTAGCATAACTTTTGCTAATTCTCGCTCAATCATGTATAATTGCTTGTTATCTGCATTTTGTGACTTTTCGTTGTAAATATTGAACAATAAAATTTCTCCCTGAATTTTATTGTTCGCTATTGATATCGCTTGCATATCTTCGCTATTGACTATGTCTGATCTTGATGTGCATGTAAATTCCTTTGCGTTTTTCGCAACAAATATCAGTACTCTGACACGAGTATTCTGAACATTTGATTTGATGCAGGTAAACGACGAATGCGAAATTGTTATATTCTCGTCTTTCATTCATGATTCTTGTAGTATAACAATATCTGTCTTGTTTTTCGCAAATTTCATGCATGCATGCATAATTTGCGTTGACCTTGCACAATTGTGCTGTAGAATTCGAATATTCAACGTGTTTGCAAAGCTTTCGTCATTTGCGTTGTTTTGTGACATTTCGAATGCATTACTCATTACAATTTCGTGACTAGATGATCTTTTTGTGAGCTAATAGACTGAGCTGCCTGATATGTTTCGCACATTACGCTGTTTGCGAAGTGCGCATTTTGACAGTTGCAGCATCTAGAAATCATGTGATTGCATGATTGCTTGTCTTTGCACGTAGGTAATTGACATTTATGCTTTCATGTTAAATGATTTCGTTCACAAAACAAGCATCTTGATGATTTATTGCACTTGTTCTGCAAATGTTCGAATGTTTGACATCTCTGACACTGATCGCTTGGTCGATAATTTCGATATTCGACCGTTCGATATGTTGATCTCGCTGCTAGAACTCGTTTTTTCAGATGTTTTTGTGCTTCGACTTCGATTTTGAACGTCAGTATCGTCGAAGCATGATTCTTTCTTGCTCTATTTTCACCTTTTGATAATCATATCGAGTTGATTATCAGCTTCAATTCAGGGTTGTACTTCTCTAGCTCGATTCTCAGATATTTCATTTCGATCTTCATGTTGAAGATATCGATTTTCAGACTGTGTATCATTATCTTGTATCATTTTTCATTCTTCTTGATACTTTTGACTTCGAATATATGCTTTCATATATCTCTTTGCTTCAGTAGAGCTTCCGCGATGTATTTCTCTGAAATCATTAGAGCAATATTGTTATCTCTTTGTGTTTTAGCCACTGTAGCGACTATTATGTCAGACTTTGCCTTCTTCAGTGCGTTGTTCACTGCATTGCGCATTTTCATCGCTTGTAAGGTTCAGTTCTCATTTTTCGAAGTGACTATCAATCTTCTTTCGCGATATGATATCTCTTGTGACTTTGACGAGGGTTTTTTGGTAATCAGGTTTCATTCGCCTGCATTTGCATTCGCATTTGCATTTGTGTTTGCATTTGCATTTGCGCTTGTGACTTGAGCTGCTTTTTGTGCATATGTGAGCTTCTGCGTTGGTTTTTGCGAATTTTGCATGACTTGCGACGTTTGCGAAATCTGCGCCTTCTGCGAGGTTTGCGAATTCTCTGTCATTTGCTTTGCGTTGATTCTCTTTTTGATGTTTTCAGCATTTTGTTGAATCAATTGTAGAATGATTTCCAGTTTGTTGTTTGTTTGACTTTGAAGTCGATCAATTTGCTTCTGAATCGAGTTTTCTATACTTTCGTCGCATGCTCTTTGAATGTAGATTAAGCTATGATTTATAGCCTCTTTCTGTTCTGATATTGCTTGTCTTAGCTGATTGACTGCAAATTCAATTCTTTCGCGCAGTCTCTTTACCTGCATCTCTTTAGAGGTGACATCGTAGCACTTGCTAGTACTAACTTCGATGCTAGCTTCTTTTTGCGAACTTTTCATCGCTTTTCGCTTTTTCATTTCTTTGGATTTCACAATCGCTCGTGTTTGCTCTTTTTGCTGCGAATTTGCATTTCGCAGATTGATTGTATTCTTGTCGTTGTGCGCATTTGCATGTAAATTTAGCATCAATGCGTCGAGTGAACTAAACATGTACTGCATTTTTCTATTTGCTGATGTGAGCGATTTTTGTTGACTGCGAAATAACTCGACAATGTCGTTTTGCAGTTGTTTGCTTGTTGGCGAACTCATGCTAAGTTCGTCCCCTAGATCTGTTTCAATCTCTAACGTTGACTTTTTGATTTCTATCGTCGACGTTTTGAGTTCTGACGCTGAGCTATTGCTTCTGCTGAGTTTCGCGTTACTATTCGCGGAACGAGGCGAGGAAGAGCGCATAAAGCGGCTCTTTATATTTCTTTTCATAGAGGGTTTTTCCGAGTTTCGGGCTTCGAACTTCTAGACAATTCACTTGGCATCACTTAAATATTTCTTTAACCTCTTATTCAGAGCGTTTCACGTAGGCAGTAACTTTAGTGTAGAGATTCCCCAATTTCTATCCCGAAACCTGCAATAGATCGCCTTCTATTACCGGCTTATGCCAGACGAAAATGATATAAATCTAGTCTACAAGAACCTAGATTACTCTTTTTGATAGAAAATGCTTGACGCAATTGCTTTATATCTCGTGTATCGAAGTAGTCGCGTTATCTCGCTCAGAATAGTAACGACTGACCTCGACTTATTGCCTTGCGCACCAAGAAAAGGTAAAACAGATAGTGATTTGATAAGAAACGCTGTACTTCTCTGAAACAATGTTGTTCTCTGTGCGACCTTCGAGCGCAAAAGAGTTCGATTTCGATTTTTGCGTCAGTACGCAGTCTTCTGTGCTGTTCTGAAGTCGATTGATGACTTGTTCTCTTCGTGTGAGTTTGCTCTTCGATTTATCAATCAAATTACTGTCTGAATTGATGATTCTTTCTTCTGTGTTGATGAACTTTCGTTTCGCCGCCGATTTTGGCCTGCGTGAGCGCGAAAAATTTTGATTTTCGATTTTTGACTTGCGACGCAGTCATCTTTGAAGTTATTGAGTCGAATAGAAGCTTGTTTTGATCGTACGATTGTGCTCTATAACTTGCCGATCGATTTGATATATCATATGCTTCGATAGGTCGCTGTCGCGAAATTGTTCACCCTTGCTCATTCTTTTCCTGAAAAATGCATGTAGTTTACAACGAAGAGAAGTCATCGAGCTTTCACTCAAGTCTTCATGAAGAATTCAAACAATCTACGCATCATCTTCATAGTATCAATGATGATGAAATGAAGTCATCATGAAATTATCTTGCAGAAGCGAAGACTCTCAATGTCTTTGAAGAAGTATCATGACAAAATCATAAGAAAACATAAAGAGTGAATTCGTAACGTTGAAATCTCATTTCAAAATATCTCTTGACATTTTGAAAGTGATGAGAAAAAAATAATTTTGTACTGCATGATTTATCTGAAGAATGAATCAAAAAAACTTTGATTCAATCACGAAGAGACTATGTCTGCAACTCAGCAAATATGATTCAATTTTCTTGATTTTCCTCTGAATTTAATCAAAGATTCGATGAATCGAGACATAAATGTGACTCAGCAGTACATGAATGCATTGCAATGTTCAGATCAGATGATACGAATGTTTGCAGTTCATCTAAGCACTCTGAAACATCAACTTTCATTGTATAATGATGAGCATAAGTGAGCTCATTTATTCATCAAGTTGAGATTTGAGCTGCATGTGATCATTACTAATGTGCAGTCAATTTCTATCACATAAGATGCATTAATCAATCTTGTCGCTTAATTGAAAACAAATCTGCGAAAAGAACACGTCTTGTCATCGAAATGATCTCAAGACGAGAACTTGCATGATTAAGATAAAATCAACAAGAAGACTCATTCAAAGCGAAAGAAATCTCATCAATCAACTAAACTTAACTCTTCATCAAAGACAAGCTCACACACTTCATTATGTTATAGCAAGAATTTGTTCAACATAACGTGCTATATGTACAATTGAAAGAATCATTACTTTACTGATTGTAAAGATGAAAAGATCAAGAATAGATCAAAAGAATCTGATGTAAATTGAGTATTCATTGATTCGATGTTGCATATGAATCATTTCAAGATTTTAAGAAAAGACAAACTCTCAACGAATGCTTCAAATCATCAAGAAAAAAACAAGAAGTTCTCTTTGTAAAGATTCTTATATATAAAAAGCATGTAATTCAGAAAGATCAAAAGACAGAAACAAAGATTCACATGAATATCAACGTCAAGATGAACGTGATTAGTCAACGTTTTATCATTGAGCAGAGTATGTCATTGCTGAACGCTGATCTCTCAAGATTTATCTAAATGAATAATCAGAGTGTTTATTGTTATGACGTTTATAAGATGTGTTATCGACTGAGAGACAGCTGAGACATAAAGAAAAAAGATATAAGTATTTTCTATGCTATTGACAAGAAAGAATCTTTTCTGATTCTGAGTATATCAAGTATGCAATTCAAGCGTATTTGAATAAACATGATTGCAAGAACATGATGTTTCTGTTATGAGTCTGCATAAAGCGAATCATATGAGTGTATTCTAACTAAAAGTTCAAAGCTAAAGAAGAAAGAAAATAAAACACGTCAAGAATCTTATACTCACGAAGGCGCGCTAGATCACTAGCGTGTCAACATCAGCTCTGTACTAGTCTATGATTCATGTTAGACTAACTCAGAGTAACGAGACACGCTCGCAACATTATTTTCTTTCTTTATCTAGCAATGTTCTCATTGTTGCAGTTCAGTCAACATTTCTTGAGTTGATTTCTATCTTGACTTGTTCAAATAACGTTCATGAAAGTCATTTACAATCTTCAAGCATTCTTCAAATTCACTTTCATCAACGTTGTATCAATGTAGATTGACGTTGTATTCTTTTCAATTGACACGATACTGTAGTCATTTATCTTGTTCATAGTGTCTGAAGTTCAATATGTTCTTCACTTCTCATTCATCTTCGTCTTCAATCACTATAGAATCAGACGACTCATTTCGTTGTTCTTTCAGAGAGTTCTTCAAATTCAGTTGCAGCAGATTCAATGCAAACTTTGAATGAATCTTTATTGTCAATGACAGTTTCAATTGATATGCATGTTTGATCTCAATCAGAATCTTGAAGAATTCTAGCATTTTATCGTTCAGCTTCTTTGATGATCTTGAGATCGTAATGTTTCTAGAATTCAGAAACATCATGTCATCTATCTTGTAGATCATTTTCTTTCAATGCTTGTTAATCTGTTTCTTCATTGTGACTCTGACTCTTGCTAATGCTTGCTTGATCAATGCTAGTGATCATTTCATGTGTTCAAATATATTCTCTGCTTTGCTTGCTTCAATTCTAGCTCGAATGATTTCATATTCAGTTGAGTTTGAATTGAAGCTCATATAAGAATGAAAGTTCTTATTCAGAAAGAACGTCGACTGTTCAATTGACGACGAAATAACATTGTTATCAACGAATTCAGTCATAGATACTCAGACGAATCAATCATCTTGCATATATGAGCAGTAGCTTCGTAGATATCATTTCACATTCTGATTCATTCTTTCTGTCTGATCATTGATCTGCAAATGATAGTTGATAGATAGTTTTATCTTGATGTCAAGTCTCAGACAAAAAGACGTTCAGACAATTAATATGAATTGAGAATCACGATTGAACACTATTGATCTTGATAGTTCATGAATTCTGAAGACTCATATCAACAGCAGCTTAATTGTTTGTTCTGCGAAGATTTCTTCGTCATCTGATCAACATGATATATAGTGTCGTTTCTTAGACAATTGATCTATGACTGTCAGAATCGCGTTGCTTTCATCACTTTCTGATAGATCAATAATGAAGTTCAAGAATATGTTTTGTCATCATTATTCAAGTATGAGCAATGACTTCAGCAGTTCATTGATTCGATCTCTTGATGCTTTTGATCTACGACAAACGTAACAGTTTCAAATGTAGCATTTGATCGTCGTTCTCATCTTTGATCAGCAATATGATCATTTCAACAAGTCTAATGTTCAATTCATGTCAGAATGATCACTGATCGAAAGATCATGTGCTTTTCTTATTAATTGAGTGATCATTGACTAAGAAACTTATAGTCTATCATCTTTTCAGAGTACTTCATCAAGTACTCTGCAGTTGTTCAGATCAATATCTTGACAAGTTCTTCTATTCTGTTTCATGACTATTTGAATATTTAAGCACAGTTGATTCATTTGATTTGTGACTATAATCTGATTCTGAATAGAAATCACATCTTCGACCGAATTTTGATTAGATTTCGATTCAAGTTTCGAATCTGAGTCAGATTCTGAGTCAAATCTGAGCAAGATTTGAGTCAGATTTTAATCAGCTTTCTGATCATCTTCTTGATTAACTTCTATTGACTGCAGTTCAAATTTGTCTTCTGACAATAGCATCTGATGCTGATATAGCTTTCGATCATTGTTTGCTTCAACTGACTTGACGTCTGACATTCTGATCAGCGCGTCGACTTTCAGATTCTGTTTTCTCGACTGATATATGATCTTGAAGTTATATTCAGATAACTTCTCAGCTCATTTAGCTTGTCGTCTAGTCAGTTTCTTGATGAACATGAAGTACTTTAAATTTAAATGATTGATGAAGATCTTGATCAAAATATTGATACATTTCAATTTGAGATGTCAATGCTTCAAGCAGCGAATAATGATCAGCAGTTCTTTGTCGTAGATCTCGTAGTTGCATTCTGCAAGAATCATGTTCTTGCTATAAAAGATCATTGAATGTAGAATGTTTTCATCGTCATACTGAGACAATACTTCGTCGTTGACATAGTTCAAGAAGTTCGTTTTCAGAATAGCTTCTCTGATTAAGTTAAAATGCTTCAGAACGAAAGCTGTCATCATCTGTTGCTTCAGTTCTTCAAAGATCTTCTGACAGATCTTGATTCATTCAAAGAAATAATCTTTTTAAGTCAGCTTTATCATAGATTGAGTGATCTTTAAGAAGTTCTTTATGAATTGTTGATAGAAATTGCAGAAGTCAATGAAGATCTGCACATGAGTCAATAATTGAGACACTTTTCAGCTTCGAATCACATCTACTTTTCAAGAGTTCATTCGTAAATCATTGATGAATATCAGTTGTTCAAGAAACAAGATTTTCTGAATCTTGAATTCGCACTTGTCAATGTTTATCTGCAAGTCGATTTCGCGAAGCTTGTTTAGCACTTCTTTCACATGAATTCTATGTTTCTTCAAGATTTTACTGTAGATAAGAATATCATTCAAATATGTCTGACAGAATTTATGCAGACATTCAAACAATACATTGTTGATATAGTGCTGAAAGAACGCAGATTCATTGATTAATTCAAAGAGCATTACTTTATACTTGTAAACATCAAAGAAAGTAACAAAAGTAGTTAAATCTTCGCTTTCTGAACTCATGCGCAGTTTATTGAATGCAACGATAATGTTGAGTCAAGTCAGATACTTACTGTCTTGAATTCAAGCTAGTACTTCGTCTATCAAGAATATTGAATAACGATCTTTTTTTATCAGAGCATTCAGTTTTTGATAATTCATGCAAAAGCAAAGACTATCATCTTTCTTTTTGACAAATAGTATTGACGAAGCGAAAAGAGCTTTGCTGAATGTAATAAACTTCTTCTTCAAGTTCTCTTCTAGATACTTCTTGATCTTCTGCAGCTTGTGACTCAACATGAGATACAATTAACTTCTAGAAGACTGACTCTTATCTTCTAATTCAATCTTATGATCATATGATTGATGCAGAGACAACTGCGTTGTCTTCTCTCTGTCAAACACATTCAGAAAGTCGTGATAAATGATTGAAAGCTTCTTCTTCAGTTCATTCAATGACATGACTGATGTCATTTCATTCAGTTCTGCGAAATCTTCGACTGAGCTAAGCGCTTTGTTGATTTCGCTAATGATCAATGAGAAGATTTTAATCTTCTTATTCTTGACTAGAGTTCAATACACAGCGACTTTGATCATGACAATATTGACGATCTTCTTTACTTCAGTTGACTGAGAAAGTCGAGATTGATCGAAATCAACTTAAGTGCTTTGCTTTACTATGAGAGCAGATTCAATGAATCTATTCACTGATTTCTGATTCATGAATCTCTTCAAGATGATCGTTGATGTAACAATTAAGTTCAAGTTCTTTCATTTTATTTTGCAGATTTCGCTTGACTCAAATCTGTGAAATGCTGATTAACTGCTTGCTTTCAAAACAACAGATTTCAATGTTCGAATCTTCAATGATGATATTAATCAATCGTTTGCAGAATTTATCAAAATTTGATTTCTTTTCAATCAAAAGTTTTCAATGATTATCTTGTGCTGATTTAGACAAGTTATCAATAAAAACATCATTTCATTCTTGTGTTCTTGTATCATGATCAATGTATACAAAGCATGTGTAATCAACTTTTGATCAGAGATTTCATTATACAATTGAATCAACTTTGATTTTGACAGCGATATTGACTGAATATCAAAGCATTCACATAGCTTTGACATCAAAGATTCATCAATGAAAGTCATGTCAGTGACTTTGATATCTATCAGAGCAAAGAATCTGAATATCTTTTCTAGACTACTCAAGATGATGTCAACAGTGAACGACTTGAAATCAAATGAATTGTCAGGCATGCTGATGAAGCAGAATATGAGTATATCGCTCTCAGTCACTACTTTGATGAAGACAAATCATTTTTCAAATTCGTAGCGATCTTGTGCACTTGAGTCATCTTAAGACAATCATATGCTCTATGTTTTGACTTTTTGCATTTGAAGCAGAGTTCTTTCTTAAACAACTCTTTCTGAATAAAGTTGAGCTTTGATCTTCTGAGTTTCTTTCACGAAGAAACTGATGATGTAAATTGAGTAGTCAATGTGCTGATGACAGAGCGAGCAGCTTGAGTAGCTGATGCTTTGATGATTGATCGAGTGTTCAATTCAGTCAATTTAACATCGACTCACATGCAGATGTTGATAAACTTGTTCAAGTTCATGATTCATTCATTGAGCGTTGCTCGCTGAAGATTTGAGCTGATCTTGTGCTGAAAATCATCTAGTAAAGTCTCATTATTGTATTCTAGTTCTGCACTAAATCTCTGAAATTTCATTCAAAATTCATGAAAGAAGATCTTGTTCTGATACAACTTCAGATACTGATGTTGAGTTGTATGATGATGATTGAGATCGTCGTACATCTTATTAATCATTGATAGTACTTCTTCGACTTCTAGAAATGAGTTCAAGAAGATATCTTGCATGCAAGATACAATATGTTTGATTGCAGCTTCACTGACTCAACTTTCGATGTATACAATTTTCAACTCTTCGATAGAAAAATGATTCTTGTTTATCTTCAGCTTGTTTCACATTCAAGACAGTCAATTATCTACATTCTGCGACGAATCTTCAAACAGTGAAGAGTTCAATAACTTGATTGACTTTGAGAATCAATCTTCAGAGATTGAAGTACTTTGTCAACTTGATGCAACTTCTAGATGATGTATAATCACGTTCTTGTTTCTATTTTCTTTCTGCAGATGCATTTGCATAATCTTCAATGTGATGTTTATCTCATTGACATCTTCTAACATCTGAATCATGTCATTGTAAATCTTGATTTCGATGTCGTGCTGTTAACATATGTACTTGATAAAGACAACGAGATCATCTGCTTCATGAGCGTTTATTCAAGCATTCAGTTCAGTACTGATGCTGATCTTGATCATTTCATGATTAAAGAGTAATGCATTCATGTTCTCTTCTTCTGTATTCAACGATGCATTCATGTCTTCTTCTTCTGATGCTGTTCGATTCTGTGATAGAAGTAATTTTCTTCTAGCATTTTGAAGTTTATAGCGAGCAATGCTCGCTGATTCTGAGCTTCTAGTCATGATATGAATAGAAAATTGCTGATCGAGATTCTGATGTTACTCTATCAAACTTTCTGAGTTCAAGCAACGACTAGTACTTTATCAAACTTTCTGAATTCAAGTACTGCTGAAATTTCTGGTTTCTGATGACGAGCTCAATAAAGAGTTAGTCAAGAGCAACGTGTTCATGTTTTTTAATTCTGATTCTATCGAAATTTCTGGTTTCAAATCAAGATTCTTCTTTAGAAATTTCTGATTTTTATTGAGCTTTCTGAGCTTAAGTTCTGATTCTGCTGTCGAAATTTCTGAGTTCAACTTCTGATTAAGTTGATTGTGTAGCTTGTTTTTGTATCATCTACACGTCGATAGCAAGATTAATGAGCTTTGAACTAATGTTATGAGTCTGCATAGAGCGAATCATATGAGTGTATTCTAACTAGAAGTTCAAAGCTAAAGAAGAAAGAAGATGAAACACGTCGAGAATCTTTTACTCACGAAGGCGCGCTAGGTCACTAGCGTGTCAACATCAGCTCTGTACTAGTCTATGATTCATGTTAGATTAACTTAAAGTAATGAGACATGCTTGCAACAGTTTCAACGTGAATGAACACGCATTTGAGTTGTTCTTCGCACAAGCATTTATGAAAGCTTTACAAGATGAGTCTACTGTGTATGCTCTTGTCATAATCAACGTTGTTGAAGAGTTGATCATTGAACATCAAGTGAGAGCAATAAATAATGTGATGAGTCGTATCACAAACGCGTTTGAAACGTAGACTTTACTCGTTGAATTGAAAGAGTACAAAGATGTATTCTCGACAGAAAGTGCAGACAAACTGTCTTTGAATGAAGATCATGATCATGAAATCGAAATCATTGCAGAGTCATCATATGAATCATTATATAATTTGTTGAACACAGAGTTAGCGACTCTGAGATAGTATTTAGATGATGTCTTAGCGAAAGAATGAATTAAGCACTTCATCAGCTTAATTGACACATCTATTCTATTCATTTTCAAAAAGAATGATAGTTTTCATCTATGCATGAACTATCAAGATCTGAATAAAATCACTGTCAAAAATCATCATTCGCTATCTTTAATTAGTGAAACTTTAGACAAACTCAATAAAGTCAAGCAGTTCACTAAGTTAAATCTGAAGAACATCTATCATTGTCTCAGAATTCAACATGAAGATGAGTGAAAAACAACGTTTGATACTCATTACAATTACTTCTAATATATGATCATGTTGTTTGATTTAATCAATGCATCTGTCATCTTTCAAACTTATATTAATAAAATCTTGACAAAGCTTTTAAATGACTTTTGTATTGTTTATCTGAATGACATTCTAATTTTCTGCATAGAGAAGACTGATCATGTAGATCACGTGAAGCAGATTCTCAAGAGATTAAGAAAGTTCAAGTTATATGCTAGCTTAAAGAAGTGTGAATTCTTCATCACTAAAGTGAACTTTCTAGAATTTGTCATATTCATTGAGAGTGTTTTGATGAACTCAAGTAGAATAGACATCATCAAAACGTGACTCAGATTGAAGATGTATTGAAAAATACAAGTTTTTCTGAGATTCATCAATTTCTATCGACGTTTTATACATCATTACTTTCAGATAGCAGAATCTTTAACAGAATTGCTGAGAGACAGTGTAAAAGATGTAAAAACGAACTCATTTATATGATCGAGTGAAGCGAAACAAGCTTTTAATCAGCTTCGCGACGTTTTTATGAGAGCGTTTATACTAAGACACTTTGACTCAGAGCGACATATACACATCGAGATCGACACATTCAATTATGCAGTCGTGAATATTTTGTCTCAATCAGATGATGATGATCAGTGACATTCAATTGCATTCTGATTCAGAATGATAATAAACGTTCAAAGAAACTATGAAATACATGATCAGAAACTTCTAGTCATAGTAGCGATGTTTAAGCATTGATGACACTATGTGAAAGACAGTCATCATACTGTTGAAGTTCTGACTGATCATAATAATCTGAAGAATTTTATGAACGTACGAGAGCTAAACGAAAGACAAGTCAGATGAATCATAAGATTGTTGATTTGCAACTTTGAAATAGCACATAGATCAGAAAAGACAAACTTGATTAATGCATTGTCAAAATGATCTGACTATAAAAATGAGAACATTTTTGCGAATCATTTGCTGCTAACTCTGCAACGAAAGCTGACTAGAATAGAAAGCTTAAATAGCTTTATATTTGTAGCGATCAGAGAACTATACTGTATACAAGTGATTAATGATGTTGAGAAGACGTTCGTTCACAGTATAAGTACAAACAGATATTCAGCAGAATATGTCAAAAGCAGATTGCAAGATAAAACTCATTGATGAACATAAGTGATTAACGATGTCGAGAAGATGTTTATTCACAGTGTCAGTGAATGAAGATATTCAGCGAAACATGTTGAAAGCAGATCGCAAGATGAAATCTACTGTACATGAGTGATTAACAAAGTCAAGAAGATGTCTGTTCACAATATTAGTGAAAACATGAGTACATGTTCAGCAATGCATGTCAGAAGTTTGCTGCTGAGAATCATGATTTTAGCAGTGCAAGAAACGCATCTAAATGAAGTACATTTCTCAAGAGATAGAATCTCTCAATTTGAAACAATAACTTTAAAAAGCACAGATGTTGAAACGTTAACTCATAGAGATCACAATGTAGCTGAGAAACAGCTTAATTCTGTTGCTGAAACTGTTGATTGCAAACAACTCATTTCACGTGCAATTGTCAAAGTATTGACAATTCATGAAATGATATACGACTTCAATAGTAAATTCATAGTTGAGCTTATCAAGATCTTACAGCAAGAAGATGAATTTGCTGTGAGATTAAAAGCAGACGAAACGACGAGTATATGAAAGAATGATGTCGAAGCTTGAACATTGAATAGTCAAGAAATGATAGAGTACAACGAATCATTGTATGTTTCAGAAGATCTTTCTGTCAGAGAAGAGTTATTGAAACGTCATCATGATGACTTGTTAGCAAAACATTTTGATGCTGACAAGATCAGCGAGCTATTAAATTGCAAATATTACTGAAAAAGTATGATCAAGAATGTCAAAGAGTATATAAATACTTGTGACATTTATCAGAGAGTAAAGATAAAATGTTATCTATCATATGATGAGTTGAGATCATTATTTCAATTCACAAATTCATGAAAAGAAATCACTATGAATTTCATAACAGATCTGTCGTCTAGTAAATGAAAAAAAGTTATGTATGACTTGATTCTTGTGATAGTCGATCACTACATGAAGATGACACGTTATCTGTTTACAAAGAAGACTCTGACTGTCATAAAGTTAACAGAGTTGTTCTTTGAGCAGATTGCTTTAAGATATGAGATATTGAATGATATAATTATCAATAAAGATAGTCTATTTATCAGTGTGTTCTGATCAAAGATCTGCTATCATGCGAAGATGAAACGATGACTAAGCATCGTCTTTCATTCGCAAATTAATGATCAGACAAAACAACAAAATCAAACGCTGAAACATTATTTACGAGTATATTGTTTTGAAAAGCAAGATGACTGAGCTATGCTTTTACTTATAGTCGAGTTCATGTATCATCAGACGAAGCACTCTTTGTTGAGCTGTAGTTTCTTTAAAGTCATGTATGATTACAAGTCAATCTTTGACATACACATCAAGAATGATGCTATGAAAGAAGAAATGTCAGCAGCAAAAGAACACATTGAAATGCTGCAAGATATGCAAAACACATTGATGAAATGATGATAAAATGCAATTAATGCTCAGACAAAGTACTATAATTAAAAACATAAGTCTAAGTTCTTTAATGTTGATGATTTAATCATGCTATCAGCAAAAAATCTGAAGCAGAAGAAGTCGAGCAAAAAGCTATCAAATAAGATGCTAAAATTCTTTCGTATACAAGAATTTATAAACAAGCAGATGTATTGTCTTGATCTTTCAATCATCTATAGAGTTCATTCTGTCTTTCATGTATTTCTTTTAGAATCATATAATCGTAGACTAAATGATGACTCTATACTTGATTATCTCGTACTCAAGCTTATTGATGATGAGTAAGAATGAAAGATAGAAAAGATTTTATAAAAGCAAAAAAGAAAGAGAATCTTATATTATAAGATACAATGAAAAGAATATCTTATTGAATATGATCAATGAATATTGAGCGAAGATATGAAAAATGTCTCGAAGCTTATAGAAGCTTTTGAAACGAGGCTGAAACATGAGCGAAAAGCATAATCACTCACTTTCAGACATAAACTCATTATTAGAAAAGAAGAATCACTGTATTATGATAGTTTCGCTCTCTAATAAAGCAATCACATATGTAAATCAACAGACAGAAGAAAAAAGCGCAAAGATGCTTAAATGCACTCGATAAGAAAGCGCAATCATCACGACACAATAAACATCACTTCATCAAACATTTTTCACACAAGACAAGATTATAAACTTCTTTTATTTTCTCATTGTTAGATTTACATTGAGATGCAAAGACAAAGATTTGAAAGACAACAGATTGTGTTAAAATACATCAGAACAATTAAAAACGCTGACAAAATGATATATAATTGAGATTGAATATATCGCAAAGCGCTTTACATTCAGAATTTCTCTGACAATGTCATTGATAATCATCATCTCTTTGAGAATGAGCTTTTGAATCTTTAGAGACTTAAGTTTGTGAGTTTTCTCAAGATGATTCTTTACATAAGTCGTTGCTGTCAACTTCTTGTAAAGAATTTTCTGATGAACAGTGAATGTTTTCAGAGTGATGTTTTCTTCTTCATTCTCAATCACACTATTATGAATATTTTGCAGATGAAAGAATTCATTGACAGTTGAAATGCAGATGTTGAAAATTTAAACATTGAATCATGAACGTTTAGCAAATGTATCAGATAAGTATATTCACTGTGATACAGAAATCTTCATTACTCGCACAGCAAACACACTTCTTGTACATTGTCTTTCTTTGAAAGATGACATTACATCGTGATGCTCTATTCTTGATGTGTAGAACTCAAGCACACTTTATACAAATCACTTTATTTAGAGTTTTGAAATCAGCAGCACTTCTTTTACTTATTCTTACAATTGACAGCTGAAAAGCATCAGTAATGATATCAAGAAGTGAGATAAGCAAATCTCATCATCATTCTTCAATTTCGCGAAGTCTGTGAGTTCAACAAGATTATCAATGAAGCGTCAGCAATCATTTCTTTTCTCATTGTCTTTCGAATTTTCTCTTCAATAACTGAGATGTACTTGAAAGTTTGAATAGTAAAAGTGATGAGCTTTTGATTAAAATTTGATGATGTTTGCATCATTATGAGTGATTCAGCATCAATGATATCAGCAGCATTATGATCATCACGTCTGATTGATGTCTTTTGAGCAAACTTATGATACTGTTAGTTGCAATAATAGTCGTGAAACTTCAAGTTGTAACATCACTTACTTTTATAATGATTTTGACTCAATCATCAGTTGACTTCATCATCTTACGACTCTCTTTGAGCATCGCTGCGCATTCACGACTCATAATCTAGATCTCTTACTTTTACTATACAAATATACTCAAAGTTTGTCAAAAGTAATCATACAATAATAAAGATATGATCATGATTGAAAAAAGATGAAGTTGAAGAAAATGAGAAGTTGAAAGAAACTGAAAGAGCAATAAACAAATCAACAATTATTATTCATTCTTGTTTACGCTTTATCATTTCAACAACATCATTTACTTGAAAGATAAACAATGTTTATGTGTTATTTACACGTCATTATTGCTGTTATCTACATCAACTACACATCACATATATTATTTATAATGTCATCTATACACATTATAATTGAAGACGAATCATCATTTAATCGAAAGTTTCTCTTTTTCTTGTTTTCTTACAAAGATTTGAAGATTTTTATCGAGAGCTTCTAAAGCGAATCAATGAGTGCGCGTCATCGTTTATCAAAGTAAACAAAGACATTAATTATTGAGATCGAGAATGAACTCACTTAGAAGAGAAGACAATTGTCATGATGAATTGACTCATAAAAGTTAAATCAAAGACTAAAGTCAAAGACTGAGTTAAAGATCAGATCTGAGTTAGCTCTGAAATTTTATGACTTTGTCAAGACATCGTTTAAACTACGTCATATCTTCGACTTAATATGTCATGAGTTATGTCATGCTTGACTTGACAATGCTTGACAAACTCTCTATAGTTAATTGATTCTCTCGAGTTATTAAGAGCTTCTTAATAATTAGCTTTATCATAATATATACTCATTCTGTATCTGCTTAGAATATCACATTGTCATATCACTCTTATAGATCTCATTTATTTATTTAGTAAACTTGATCATCACAACATTGTTGTATAAAATATCATCAATGAAAAGCAGAACAAAGATGATGCATCATAATTAAACAGCATAAACACTTTCATCAAGAGTTTACTTAAGCATCATGCACTGAATAGAAGCTATAGATTCATTACTTGATAACACAATGTCAATCTCATTGTTTCAACTGCGTGAAGCAATTGTATAAATGATAAGTGATTTTCTTTCTCAGAGAGTTTTGTTCACTCAATATAAATAGCATAAAGTTTCTCATGAGTTGAGTCTAAATCAATGTCACAAGAATGTATGAATTACAATCACAATCATAAAATTGAATTATTGACTTAGCATTTGACAATGAACGTCAGAAATCAAAGAAAATAAGCACAGAAATATCACAAGACTCATCTATCTCGCTCATTTTATTTCTAATTTATATTCAATACTTGTTTTCAAAGATTCACGCAAAGTTCGAAAATTTACAGTCACTCAGCTATATTGACGACGTAATGCTATACATTGAGGGAAGAAATATTGACAAGAATGTGAAAATGTTGAAAAACGCAGCAAAAATCGCTTTCACATAAGCTGAGAACAACGCAGTGCAATTCAATGACTCAAAATCTGAATTGATACACTTTGAAAGTCACAAGACAACACTCAATCAAATGATTATTCTACTCAATAATATGATCATAAAATCAAAGACATGCGTATGATGATTAAAAGTCTGACTGAATCGAAAGCTCAACTTCAAAGTTCATGTGCAAATGAAAATCGTGACAGTCACAAGAACGCTACACTCGTTGTTTAGATTAATGAATAGCGAGTGAAAACTAAATGTCAAATCAGAAAAGCAGTTATATCTGACATGCATCACGTCTATTAGTGATTATGACGTCGAAATATGATGAAATAATCAAAAAAGTTACTTAGTCAAATTTCGAAAACTGCAAAATGCTGCATTACGAAAAATTCTGAGTGTGTTTCAAACATCATCAATAGATGCTATGCAAATAAAAGTTGAAATTTCGTTGATGAAGATGCAATTAGATCAAAAGTGCAAGAACTATGCAATTCAAATAGTTGAGTTATCAAAAAAACATTCTATCAGAAAAAAAACATTTATCTTTTACTCATCTTAATACTTTATCGAATTGAATCTAGATTTGAATGCATCGAAATATCTGAACTGAAATGAAATGAAGACGAATTTATCTTGAAAAGTCAAGAAGTGCAAAGATAGACTCATGCAGATATATCAAATATTGAACAAAGTGCAAAAAACATTGAATTCAATAAAAGAAATTGAAATTTCTCACTTCAAGAAATCATGAGATCAGAAAATTGAGCATTTAACAAAAATTCAAATCGAATTTGCAAAAAGCGAAACTTGCGAAACAATCAATACACACTACAGAGAATTAGAAAGAATTATTAAAAAGACGAAAAACATAGTTGTTGCAAGCATGCATCTCTGTTATCTCTGATTAATCTGATTAGTCTAACATAAACTAGTATAAAGCTGTGAGTAGAACTGTTGTTGACACGCTAGCGATCTAGCGTGTCTTCGTGAGTAAAACTCACGTCATGTTGCATCTTCTTTCTACTTCAGCTTTGAACTTCTAGTTAGAATACACTCATATGATTCGCTCTATGCAGACTCATAACATTAGTTCAAAGCTCATCAATCTTGCTATTGAAGTGTAGATGATATAAAAACAAGTTACATCACTCAAACTTGAATCAGAATCGAAACTCGAAAATCGAGCTCAGAAAATTCATTAGAAATCAAGAAATTTCTAGAACAGAACAGAAGAACATGAACGTGTTGCTCTAGACTAACTCTTTACTGAACTTGTCATCAGAACAGAAGAACAGAAGAACATGAATGCATTGTTCTAGAACTGAAATCAGAAATTTCAGTTGAATTTCAATCAGCAATTTTCTACTCACACAATGACTAGAAGCACAGAATCAGAATCAGTGAGCATTGCTCATTATGAACTTCAAAATGCTAGAAGAGAATCACTTCTATCACAGAATTGAACAGCATCAGAAGAAGAAGACATGAATGTGTCATCAAATACAGAAGAAGAGAACATGAACGTGTTGCTCTTCAATCACGAAATGATCAAGATCAGCATCAGCACTGAACTGAATGCTTGAATAAGCGCTCATGAAGCAAATGATCTCGTTGTCTTTATCAAGTACATATGTCAACAGCATGACATTGAAATCAAGATTCACAATGACATGATTCAGATGTTGAATGATGTCAACAAGATCAACATCAAGTTGAAAGTTACGCAGACAACGTTGAATGCTGTTTGAATGCATCTACAGAAAGAGATGAAGAAAAAGAATGTGATTATACATCATTTAGAAGTAACATCAAGTTGACTAAGCACTTTGATTTCGAAAGATTGATTCTCAAAGTCAATCAAGCTATCTGACTCACTTCTGTTTGAAAATTCGAAGCAGAATGTGAATAATTGATTGTTTTGAATGCGAAACAAGCTGAAGATGAACAAGAATCATTTTTCTATCAAAGAAATGAAGATTGCATATGTGAAAAGTCGAGTCAGTGAAACGATGATCAAACACATAGCACTCAGAATGAGAAACATGATCACGAACTCGTTTCTTGAAGCAGAAGAGATACTGTCGATCATAAATAAGATGTACGACGATCTCAATTAACATCACATGACTTAATGATAGTTCTTGAAGCTGTATCAAAACAAAATCTTCTTTCATGAATTTTGAATGAAATTTCAGAGACTTAGTGCAAAACTAAAGTACAATAACGAAACTTTACTAGATGATCTTCAGCATAAGATTAGCTCAGATCTTCAGCGAGTCATGATCAACGAACGAACTATAAATTTGAACGAATTCGTCAACATCTGCATGCAAGTCAACGTTCAATTAACGAAATTGAATGCTCAATCAGTTCTCAAGACATCAATGACTCAAGCCGCTCGCTCTATCACTAGCATCTTGATGATGATCACTACTGCGATCTCAGCTTCAATCTTTGCATGAAAGAAACTCAGAATATCAAACGTTAATTCTGCTAGAAAGAAGTTGTTTAAAAAAGAACTTTGCTTCAAATGCAAGAAGTCAGAACATAGAGCATGCAACTGTCTTGAATCAGCTCAGATGCATGAAATCGCAGCGAATTCAAAAAACGATCTGTCTTTGTTAAAGTAGTGACTGAAAGCGACATGCTCATATTTTGCTTCATCAATATGCTTGATGACTCGTTTGATTTCAAATCGTTTATTATAAACATCATCTTGAATAGTTTAGAAAAGATATTTCGATTTCTCGTTCTGATAGACATTGAAGTCACTGACATGATGTTCATAGATGATTCATTGATTTCAGAGCTATGTGAACGCTTTGATATTCAGTCAATTTCACTGTTCAAATCGAAGTTGATTCATTCATATGACAGAATTCTCGATTGAAGATCTATTACACATGCTTTGTATATCTCAATCACTATACAAGAACATAAGAATGAAATGATGCTTCTATTAATAACTCGTTTAGATCAGCACAAGATAATCATTGACAATTTCTGATTGAAAAGAAATCAAATTTTGATAGATTCTGCAAATGATTGATTGATATCTTCATCAAATATTTGAATCTTGAAACTTATTGTTTCTGAAGCAAGCAGTCAATCAGCATTTCATCGACTTGAATCAAGCGAAATCTGCGAAATGAAACGAAAGAACTTGAAGTCTATGTCAATGATCATCTTAAAGCGAACTACAAATTCAAAATCAGTGAATTGATTCATTAAATCAGTCTTCATATGAAAGCAAAGCACTCAAGTTGACTTCAGTCAACATGAACTCATTCAGTCATCAAAGAAGAAAGAGCTTGTCAATATTGTCATGATCGAAGTCGCTGCTTATCGAACTTTAGTCAAGAAGAAGAATGTCAAGATCTTTACATTGATCATTAGTGAAATCAACAAGATGCTTAGCTTGATCAAAGATTCAGCGAAACTGAATGAAATGATCTCTGTCATGTCATTAAAGAAACTGAAGAAGAAGCTTTTGATAGTTTATTATGACTTTCTGAACGTTTTTGACAGAGAAAAGACAATTCAGTTGCTCTTGCATCAATCATATGATTATAAGATTGAATTAAAAGATGAGAGTCAATCTTCTAGAAGTTGATTGTACTTCATGTTGAGTTACAAGTTGCAGAAGATCAAGAAGTATCTAGAAGAGAACTTGAAGAAGAAGTTTATTACACTCAGCAAAGCTTCATTCGCTTCGTCAATACTATTCATCGAAAAGAAAGATGATAGTCTTTGCTTTTGCATGAATTATTGAAAACTGAATGCTCTGATCAAAAGAAATCGTTATTCAATACTTTTAATAAACGAAGTACTCGCTTGAATTCAAGACAGTAAATATCTGACTCGACTTAACATTATTATCACGTTCAATAAGCTTTGCATGAGCACTGAAAGTGAGAATCTAATCACATTCGTCACTTTCTTCAATATCTACAAATATAGAGTAATGCTTTTTGAATTAATCAATGAATCAACATTCTTTCAGCATTATATCAACGATGTGTTGTTCAACTGTCTGCATAAATTCTGTCAGATTTATCTGAATGACATTCTCATTTACAGTAAGATCTTGAAGAAACATAGAACTCATGTGAAAGAGATGCTAAACAAGCTTCGTGAAGTCAATCTGCAGATAAACATTGACAAGTGCAAATTCAAGATTCAGAAGATCTCGTTTCTAGAACTACTGATATTCATCAATGATCTACGAATGAATTCTTGAAAAGTAGATGTGATTTGAAGCTGAGAAGTGTCTCGATCGTTGACTCATATACAAATCTTCATTGACTTCTGCAATTTCTATCGATGATTCATAAAGAACTTCTTGAAAATCACTCAATTTATGATAAAGCTGATTTGAAAAGATCATTCATTTGAATGAACAGAGATCTGTCAGACGATCTTTGAGAAACTGAAGCAACAGATGACAACAGTCTTCATTCTGAAGCATTTCAATTCAATCAGAGAAGCTATTCTGAAAATGAACTTCTTGAACTATGTTAACGACGAAGTATTGTCTCAATATGACGATGAAGACATTCTACATTCAATGATCTTTTATAGCAAGAACATAATTTTTGCAGAATGCAACTACGAGATCTACGACAAAGAGCTTTTGACTATTATTCAATGCTTGAAGCATTGATGTCTCAAATTAAAATGTACTGATATTTTAATCAAGATCTTCATTGATCATCTGAATTTGAAGTACTTCATGATCATCAAGAAACTGATCAGACGACAGACTAAATGAGCTGAGAAGTTATTTGAATATAACTTCAAGATCATATATCAGTCAGAAAAGCAGAATCTGAAAGCAGATGCGCTGATCAGAATGTCAGACGTCAAGTCAGTTGAATCAAATAATGATCGAAAGCTATATCAGCATCAGATGCTATTATCAGCAAGCACATTTGAACTGCAATCAATAGAAGATGATCAAGATCTGATTCAGATCTTGCTCATATTTGACTCAGATTCAAAACAGAAATCGAAAGTTAATAAAGATTCAATTGAAGAAATGATTTCTATTCAGAATCAAATTATAGTTGAAAATCAAATGAATCAACAATGTATCAATATTCAAACAGTCATAGAACAGAACAGAAGAACTTGTCAAGATATGAGTCTAGACAATTGCAGAGTACTGAACGAAGTACTTTGAAAGAATGATAGACTGTGAGTTTCTCAGTCAATGATCACTCAATTGATAATAAAAGCACATGATCTTTTGATCAATGATCATTCTGACATGAATTGAACATTAGACTTGTTAAAGCGATCATATTGCTGATCGAAGATGAGAACAACAATCAAACGCTACATTTGAAACTGTTACGTTTGTCGTAGATCAAAAGCATCAAGAAATCGAATCAATGAATTATTGAAGTCATTGTCTATATCTGAACAACGATGACAAGATATATCATTGAATTTCATTATTGATTTATTGAAAAGTGATGAAAGCAACGCGATTCTGACAGTAATAGATCGATTGTCTAAAGAACGTCATTATATACTCTGTTGATCACATGACGAAGAAACTTTCGCTGAACAAACAGTCAAGCTGCTGCTGATATGAGTCTTCAGAACTCATGAGTTATCAAGATCAATAGTGTTCGATAGAGATTCACAATTCATATCGATTATCTGAAAGTCTCTACGTCTGAGACTCAACATTAAGATGAAACTATTCATCAACTATTACTCACAGATCAACGATCAAATGAAAAGAATGAATCAGAATGTAGAACGATATTTACGAAGCTATTGCTCATACATGCAAGATGACTGATTCATCTGATTATTCATGACTGAATTCGTCAATAACAATGTTATTTCATCATCAATTGAACAATCAGCGTTCTTTCTGAATAAGAGCTTTCACTCTCATATGAGCTTTGATTCGAATTCAACTGAATATAAGATCACTCAAGCTAGAATTTAAGCAAGCAAAGCAGAAAATATATTTGAACACATGAAATGATCATTAACGTTGATCAAGCAGACATTAGCAAGAGTCAGAATCACAATGAAGAAACAAATTAATAAGCATCAAAAGAAAATGATTTACAAGATAAATGACATGATGTTTCTGAATTCTAGAAACATTATGATCGCAAGATCGTCAAAGAAGCTGAATGATAAAATGCTAAAATCTTTCAAGATTCTGACTGAGATTGAACATGCATATTGACTGAAACTGTCATCGACAATGAAGATTTATTCAAAGTTTGTCTTGAATCTACTATGATTGAATTTGAAAGATTCTCTGAAAAAACAACGAAATGAGTCGTCTGATTCTATAGTGATAAATGACGAAGATGAATGAGAAGTGAAGAACATACTGAACTTCAGACATTACAGAAGACGACTGCAATATCGTGTCAATTGAAAAGACTATGACGTCGATCTACATTGATACAATGTCGATGAAAATGAGTTCAAAGACTGCTTAAAGATTGTAAATGACTTTCATCAGAAGTATTCAAACAAATCAAGTTAGAAATCGACTCAACAAGAATTGATCAACTGAACTGCAGCAATGAGAATATTGCTAGATGAAGAAGAAAAGTAATGTTGCGAGCATGCATTTCTGTTACCTCTGATTAGCCTGATTAGTCTAACATAAACTAGTATAAAGCTGTGAGTAGAACTGTTGTTGACACGCTAGCGATCTAGCATGTCTTCGTGAGTAAAACTTATGTCATGTTGCATCTTCTTTCTACTTCAGCTTTGAACTTCTAGTTAGAATACACTCATATGATTCGCTTTATGCAGACTCATAACAATAGTGATGTATATTGATGCATCGCAAATTCAAAAAAAGATAGCAAAGATTAAAACAGAAACTGAAACAACAGTGATATTCACGCATGAACTTGTCAGATTCAGCAAAGCAACAAGCATTTCTGACAAAATAATCACAACGAAAGCGAAATTGCAAGCTATTAGCGATGCAATCATAATATGCAGCGAAAAAGCACTCAAAAACAGCGAAATTTGAGTGTACATGAACAGTCAAATGACTTTGCAAAGACTAAATACAAAGAGCAACATCAATGCAAAGTTATTTGATGACATATGACAAAACTTGATCAATTTACGTCAAAATCAGTGTCAAATTTGCATACAGTGAATATCAAGTTGCAAAAGCATTATTGAGAATGAAAAAGCAGATCAATTGATCAAAAGCGCTGCTCAAGAATTATCAGTTATCGACAACATGAAAGCAATCATCATAAGCTTCGTCAAAAAGCAAATTTGCAAAGAGACGAAATTACAATGATTAAATGTTTGAAAAAGCAGCATCAAGAAGGAAAATCAGTATTGAAAGCATATATCGAACGTGAATCTAAGTCAGAAATCACTAAAAGAGCTTAGAAAAATCAATAGACTAACGTTTTCAATCTTTATTCAGTTGAAAATGAGACACGACTATTTCAAGAGTTATTTGCATCGATTATCAGAGAATAAGTCGAACAAATGCTATGAAATATGCAACGCGAGTCAAACGTCAGAGCATTTACTACTAAATTGCAAGCATTATAGATCAGAGCAGATAAAGTTAAAGAAAAAGACTCAGCTCAAAAATACAGACATCATATTGACGCTGTTCATCATCAAAATCGAAAGAATTGCAACATTAAAGTATTTGAAAAATACTTAAATTGCAACGAGAAAATGACTATTAGAAACGAAAGAGTAGAACGCGAAGAGTGCAAAGAAACGAAGAAAAACGAAAGTATGATTGCGAGAGTTTGAGCAAGAGCGCTTGTATGCACAAACTATCAATGTGATTAATCAACGAAAAGATATAAAGCAGCGACTTTGATCAGATTACATGTAACTTAGCATACATACAGCGTTTATACAGTGTCATAGTCATAGACTGCATGCACTTAATGAAGAAAAAAAATAAAATATCAATTCTTTCAAGTTTAGCACAAAGATTAGAAATATACATATAAGCTGTGAATTCTTTTCTGTAGATACTTTTCTTTCTTAGCATTTATTTACTAGTTAAATGACATTTATATGACTCACTTTATGCTGATTTTTAACAAATATGACGTTAATTTACATTAATACAACGTCGATGAAAGTGAATTCAAAGAATGCTTGAAGATTGTAAATAACTTTCATGTAGACTGATCGTCAGATTGAGTTTCGAGTTGACATTTTGAACTCGAATCGAGATTGAGTCGAATTGCTCACATTTTCAACTCGACTCGAGTCGGGTTGCTCATATTTTCAACCCGACGCGACTCGACCCGACTGGGAATTGGGTCAATTCGACCCGACCCGTCAAGGATTCGAGCTTGACGTCAAGAGGGCTAAATATAGAAAATTTTCCGGTTTTTGACTTTTGCATTACCTTTTTGCATTACCTTTTAATAGAGAGCCATGAAGAGGAACATGAAGGTCGTTTGGTAGAGAGTCATAAAGGGGAACATGAAGGGGAACATGAAGGAAGTCATGGCGGGGAACATGAAGGGGAACATGAAGAAAGTTATGGCGGGGAACATAAAGGGGAACATAAAGGGGAACATAAAGGGAAAACATGAAGGCCGTTTGACTTTGGTAGGGAGTCATGACGGGGAAACATGGTAGAAAGTCATGAAGAAGATCACGAAGGCCGTTTGACCAAGCTATTTACACCTATCTAATATCTTGTCGGGTCGGGTCGGGTTTTCGGGTCGGGTTATCGGGTCAAGCTTCTCAACCCGACCCGACACTTTTCCCAAAAAATTCCAACCCGACCCGA
>JAABUY010001700.1_pt1 | contig 28408 bp, 41 predicted proteins | sample 5560271 | NCBI WGS metagenome assembly JAABUY01 (sample SAMN10711886, study PRJNA513374) | rock metagenome | isolation source: Antarctica rocks | place: Antarctica: Victoria Land, University Valley | reverse complement strand
GCGGCTGCGTGACCCAGCGCGCGCGGCGCGCAGGTCCGCGTGCCCGACGAGGTGTCCGACTATGAGGCCGCGCAGTTCATGGTGACCCCTACCCTACCCCTATTCCCCGGCTGGGCCCGTGCCGTGCCGCATGTGATCTTTCACGGCTGGCGTTCGCCTGGTGGGCTGACCCAGGGCGCGCCTGCCGCGGCGCAGGTCAACCCGCTGACCGCCTGGGGGGTGCGCCCGCGGCGCGCCGCGCTCCGGCAGCGCGGCCCACGCTTGAACGCCTGCAGCAAAGGAGTGCGATATCAAAGTGCAGGAGTGCAGGAGCGTTGCCCAGCATGTCAGGAAGCTGCCTATGGGCCCGGCGCGCAACGGGGCCCGTGGCGCGCTTGGGTGTGCGGCTCAGCGGGCGGCCCGGGCGCGCGCGCAGTTCCTGCAGGACTTCAAGGTGCCCTCGGGCGAGTTCCTGCTCAGCAACGCGGCCAACAGCGTGCTCGGGCGCGAGCTGATCCAGATGGCGCGCCGGCATGGCACGCGGCTCATCAACGTTGTGCGCCGCACCGAGCTCGTGGGCGAGCTGCGCAAGCAGGGGTGCGCGGGGAGCGCGAGTCCATTCACGGGTTAGGGTGGGGTAGGGCAGGGTAGGAGTACCCTTCCAGGGCACCCCGCACCCGGCTCCGGGGAAGTTGCTGCTGCCGCTGCTGTCAGTCCGCAACGTGGCCTCGGCGCGCGCGCATGTCCTGAGGCAGCAGCATCGCCGCGCATCGCAGCAGCAGGGGATGTTGGGCACGCAGCGCCGCCGCTGCCAGGCAATCAGAAAATGCAGGATGAGGTTAATGCCAAACTCTACCTATTGGTGAACGTGCTGTGAGCTGCCGCCAGGGCGGAGGAGGTCGTCTGCACCGCCGACGAGGACCTTGTGCAGCGCGTCATGGAGATCACCGGCGCGCCCCATCCCGCCCGGACTCTACTCCTAGTGCGCGGCGCTCGCCGCGCGCCCCATTGAGCCCGCGACTTGGCATGAAGCACTCCCTGGTGCTGAGCGGTGCATGGCGTGCACGCTGGCTGGCGGCGCGCCAGGGCCACCGCTCCTGCCGAGCTGCACTCCGCGCCCCGTTTGACGCGGCGGCCGCCGACCTGCACCATGCCCGGCAGGACGCGGCGGCCGCCCGCGCTGACCTGCCATGGCACGCAGGCGGGCGCGGAGCCTGGTGCGCGGTCAACCCCGTGGGCGGCCCGGCGTCCAAGCCCATCAGCCAATGTGCGCCCGCTCGCGCGCATGCATGCATAGGAGCGGGCGGCCCTGCGCGCGGCGCGCTGGCCGCCTATAGCTGTGAAGTAGCACAAGCTGCTGGGTCGGTGTACAGCCTCGGGCATGCAGCGTGCTCGGACGGTGTGGTGGCTTGCCGTGCAGTGCAGCAGCCGCCAGGTTGAACCCGCAGTTTACGCCAAGGGGCGCTGCGACAAACCATGTACAGCGCAGCCGGGTCACACCCTGCCACGCACTGACCTGTCAGACTGCAGCACCTGCATAGCCCTGCCCACCGCTTGTCCAACCCCGCTGCGGACGCGGCGGGCGTGCGCTGCCGCGGGACGATGCGGGCTGATCGAGCGGTGAGCAGGGCTATGCAGGTGCTGAAGTGTGACAGGTCAGGGAGCACGGAGCACAGGGCTTGGCAAACCCTCCTGCTGGCCCTCTTGGGTTGGCCGCGGACGCGGCGGCCGTGCGCTTCCGCAGAACGACGTGTGCGCAGGGAGCACAGGGTGGCGACCCCCGCCTCAAACCGCCAGGGTGGGCCCCGCGCGCGGCAGGCGTGCGCCGCGGCGGCACGCACTATGTCTACTCGCTGTTCGGGGAGGCGGTCGTCGTGCCGATGTTCGACTTGCACTTCCGCGCGCTGCACGTGCGCGGCTGGTGGGTGAGCGAGTGGCTGTCGGCGCTGTCGCGCGAGGAGCGCCAGGCCAACCTCCAGGCGCGCGCTGCACCCATCCCACCTGCCTGGGCAGCCGTGGTAAAGGTTTCGCTAGGGTGATCTATGATGGCAGCCGTGGGCGGGATATAGACTGTTGAGCGCTCAGGGCATGACCAGGTGCACTGGACAGCGCTGGCCCTGCCCCGCGCCCTGACAACAGGCCGGCCGGCGCCGCCAGGCGGTGATGGACATGATCGCGCAGCGCGCGGTCGTGCCGCCGCCGCCGCGCAAGCTGTTCGGCCTGGACCAGGCGCCCGTGGCGGTGGAGGAGGCGCAGCAGAAGTCGGCGGGCGGGGCAGGCAAGGTGATGCTGGTCAACCCCGGGGCCTAGCGGCGGTCTTGGTCTTGGGCATCATCGCCTGGCGCGCGGAGGCGCCGCCGCCGCCGCGCGGCCGCGTCGACCCTGCGCCAGGCGCCCGCGCGGATGAGGAGTTGAGCGGGCCGGGCAGGGGCATGCTGCTCAGCCCCAAGACCGAGACCGAGCTGTGGGCGTGCACGCTGTCCGGGAGACTGCGCTGAGGGGCCACCCTGGGGGCCGGCAAACAGAGCCAAGCGCGCCATGCAGCCAACAGTGAGCACCGCATGTAACAGCTAGGCATGTGGGCGGTGCGGGGAGGGGCCGCTGCCGCGCTGCTGGCCTGGGCGCTGGCATGCGCGCTGGGTCGGGCGAGGGTGCTGGCCTATGTCCCACGTCTGGAGCCATGGCGCGCAGACAGCGGCCGCGTGGCCGCCCGCGGTCGCTGCTCTGCCGCATGCGGCGCGCAGCTACGCTGCAGGAAGGCCATGCTGGTCATTGACACAGCGATCGGAGCTTGTTGTTCTTGCTGTAGGTCTGGCCTGACGGCCGCGGCTAGTTGATGTACGGGTATAACTGGACAGGGTCATGCTGTTAGGCTTGACAAGTCGGGGGCGCTGAGTGTGTGGGTGGCACAGGCGCGCTGCGCGTCAGGGAGCCCAGGGACACGCCAGCCTGCGAGTCATGAGTTGCGTGTTGTCAAGGGTGGCATGATGTGTGATTTTTTTGGATTGTTGTGTAGCACAAAGCTGTGCAAAGTGTGTGCATAGCCAAGAGAATGCTTAAGAACTTGTCGCTAGGTCTGAGTAAGCATGGCCGGCAGGCTTTGTGCGATGCCCAGGTCGTGTGAGCATGCGTCCTAGCGTCACTGCTGATGCCTTGGTTGGTGATTGTGTTGGAGCGATGCAGTTCTCTTGAGCGCGCGTTTCCCTGTAATTGCAGGTCACGTTGCGATCCCCTGAGGCCCAGGCAGAAGCCCCTGTACCTGAAACTCCTCCAAGCCCCAGTACACAGGGTCAGGGTCGCTTGAAGGAATGCTGAATGGCATGATGGGCAGAACCTCCTACAAACTGCTGCCAGGATGGTCAGGCCGGACAGGCAGACAGCGGTGCTTCTATTTGAGGCCAACACAGGCTTCCTGCCGCCCACGCCGGAGTTTGCCGCGCAGCTCGAAGAGCTCGACAGGAACCCGGGCCGCAAACTGCGCGTCATACCCAGCGCCCCTGTGGAGGCGCCGCCGCCCGGACACGTGCTGGTCAACATGCTCCTGCGGCCCATCAACCACAGCGACATCATGTGGTACGCCAAAGGCGCCGCCTTTCTCCAGTCTGCTGCGGCGCATCTCTAGCAGCTGTTGCTCACTGCCCGTGAGTAAGTGAGCCGCCCTCGCCGCGCAGCCTCAGGAGCGAGTATGGCGGCTTCCGGCCGCATCACAAAGTCATGCCAGTGCCGGGCCTGGAAGGTGCTAGCCCGCATGATGCCATGCGGCCCACGCTCTGCAGCAGCAGCTGAACACGGCACACATGCTGATGTCATCAAGTCTGTCCGTGCCCGCAAGGCTGCAGCATGGGGCATAGGTCATCCTGTCTCCTGCCGGCCAACCTGGCATGCGGCGTCGGCCTGCATTTGCCATGCAGTGCGGGGCTGCAGCACGCCCCTGTAGCACGCAGCCTGAGGGAGGCCCCGCAGGCATGGGCGTCATCGAGGAGGTCGGCGAGGGCGTGACCGGCTGGCAGGAGGGCGACCACGTCACCGCCGCGCCCTGGACGTACGCGGAGGACGGCCACGGCACGTGGCAGGAGTATGTGCTCGTCAAGGCCGAGCACCTGGCGCGCCCCGGCCCGCCTGCCACTGACCTGGCGCACCCGCGGCCCTGCAAACCGCGCACCGCTGATGCAGCGCCCGCGGCGCATCGCGCGTCTGGCACATGCGGCCATGCCTGGCTACGTGACTGCATGCATGACGATGCATTGGCCTGGTCGAGGTGTGGCGGTCCGAGCGCGCGCTGTGGGTCCGCAGGTCGCCGTGCCGCCAGAGGTGCCTGACCAGGCTGCCGCGCAGTTCCTGGTGGGCGGCCCAGCTTGCTGGTCACAGGCACTCCTGTGGAATGTATATGACATGGTGCGGCTGACAATGCTGCAGGCCCGCCCTGACCATATCCGTGGGCGCAGGTCAACCCAGTCACCGCATGGGGTATGCGCCCGGGTCCACTGATACGGGCCCCGCCATGCCACGCCTGTGTGCGAGCTGCTTCCCTGCAGGCCGCAGCTTGAGGAGTGTGTGCCTGATCTTGCGCACCGCGCTGTGTGTGTGCAGGCATGCGCAGCTCAACGCACAGCAGATGCATACATCGCGCCCAGCAACACGCTTCATCATTGCGCACGGCAACATGGTGCAGTGCCTTTGTTTGTTTTATGCGTACCACATGCCTGACATGGCATGCCGTACTCTAAAGATGTAAGTGGCCGTGTTGATAGCACATGGGCTTTCGGGGTACCTTACGGATCAGGACCGCCGCGCCCAGGGTTCCTGGAGGACCTGAACGTGCCCCCGGACGAGTGGCTGCTGCACAATGGCGCCAGCAGCGTGCTCGGGCGCGAGCTGATTGCGATGGCGCAGCGCCGCGGCACCAGGCTCATCAACATGGTCTGCCGCCGCGCGGCCGTGGCCGAACTGGTCCAGCTCGGGTGCGGCACCACCTGGTTCGGCCACTGCGCTCGTGTTCCACGACAATCAGTCTGCTGGTCATGCTGTCGTGGCTTTGCAGAAGCTGGCCTGAACGTGCCCTTGTGTGTGTAGCAGCAACATGCTGACCCTCAGCCAAAACTGCCGGGAAAGGCCCTGGCCTCCTGTCAGGGCCGCGCCGAGCGAGCCAGCTCCGACCTCGCTGGGCACAAGCTGCCTACCCTGTCTGCGCGCAGGGCGGAGCAGGTTGTCTGCAGCGCCGACGCGGACGTCGTGCACAGAGTCATGGACATCACAAGCGCGGCCCGCCGTGCTGACTCATGCGCCCTCGGCGTCACCGCCGTGACATGTTGAGGATACCTGCGAGTACAAGCAAGTGCCTCCTTGCTGGCCGTCTTGATTAATCGAGGGTTGTCCAGCAGTGAGCTGCGTACCTGCCACATGGCATTACAGGCTGCGTGTGCGGCACAGAAGGACGCGGCGCCTGGGCCGCGCTCACCCCCGTCGGACCAGACTGCCGCATCCTGGCGCGCTGTGCGTGCCGCGCCCTGCTGCAGCGATTGTGCCGGGCCTGCATGCTTGCGTCCACGCCTGACGCACGGCGGCAGCCTGGAACCTGCAACTCAGCGTGTCCTCCTCTGCAAAGCATGGGCATCATGCTGGGCATGGCCATGCGTTTTGGACACTTTGTGGGCTGATAAGTGCGGACCCGCAGGCGGGGCATGCACTTGAGCCCAATGCAACAGCACACAATCCTGGCTTGCGCATGCGCCAGGCGTGGGCAACACGAGACCGCTACATATCTACAGCGTCATCGGCGACACGGCCGAGGTTCCCGCGCGCCACGTGCTCTTCCGCGGCGTCACGCTGCGCGGCTGGTGGGCTGAGGTGTGGCTGGAGTCCCTGACGGAGCCGCAGCGCGCGGCCGCCATGCAGGCGCGGCCCTGCCAGGGCCCTGCGCCGGGCTGAGATCCTCATAGGTCCGCGCTGCCCTGCTGTGCACCATGGTGCAAGTCACCAGGCTTGGCCACAGCCTGACATGCCGGTCATGGCCTTGTCTGATGCCCGTGTATGTGATAAACCTTTGTATGTCTCGCTCTCGCTCTTGCCAGGCGCAGCGGACGCAATGCAGCTCTGAAACATGTTGTGCCTGCCCTTGCAGTCTCTTGCAGTGTGGTGTATGCGATGCGGCGCGCACCCAGTGCGGCGCGTCTGACGGCGCAGGCCATGCCGCGCGGCGCGTAAGCTCATGAACCCTCGAGCTCAACTTCGACACTGACTGCCCCCTGCCGGGCTCAAGGACGCGCCCTTGCAGTCGCTCGTGCTGCTGTCTCCGATGCGCGCCGCGCGCAGCGAGGCCACTGTGCGGCGCGCAGGCCGTCATGGGCATGCTGGCCGACGGCACGGTGCACCCTCCGCCGCCGCGCAGGGTGTACCCGCTGGCTGAGGCGCGCGCGGCTGTCCACGACGCGTGCCGAGAGGTGCCCGGCGGCACCGGCAAGGTCATGCTCAGCAATTGAGGGTCACTCTGGCGGCCCGTGTCCCTCCTCACGGGCCCCTGTCTCCCCTGCGCTGGTGCGCTGGGACATGCTGCCAATAAATTTGCGCAGTGGAAGGAGGTACAGGGAAATGGCATGATGAGTGGCACACACAAGCAGCGCCTGAGCTGGCATGCCACTGTCTTGCATCTCAACCGGCGTGCTGTACATGTGCAGACTGGGCTAGCCGTGTCTTCATGTGCAGTGGGTGAGCAGGTTGACAGACTTTCGTGCAGATGGGTTGCATGGTGGGTTGGCATTGCAAGTTAACAACTTATGCATCACATCTACGTTGCTGTCTACGTTTGAGTGTCACTTCACATAGATCTCAGTCAGTGTAAAGCACCTTTGCGTGAGGCACAACTATTGTCTTGCATACTTTCCCTGCTCTCATCAGAACAGGAAGCAGCAACAAACTGACAGCGCACAAAATCAGACACAGGAGGTAGAGAGCTCATGAAGTGCTCAAGCCTGCATGCTCTAGCCTCAACGGCTTCTGCAGCTGACACAGTCTCTGACTGCAAAGCCCGCAGCCAGCATACTAGGTAGACTTAGGCAGTCGCACACGTACATTGGCTGATGCTGCCAAGGCTCCAGAGGCATCTCTTCACGGCAGTGCGCGATGCTGCTGAACACCCCCTGGCTAGGCGGCGCGCTAGCCCCGCTGGAGTCCCTGGAGCAGCAAGGATTAGGCAGCTCGTCCTGAAGCCCCACAATGTGCATTAACAGCAATGCTGTTGTGTACTCACTCTTACGGTCAGAGTATAGGCCGGAGGGCTGGAGTGCCAGGCACGGGTGTGCTGCTCAGCCCCAGAACCAAGATTGATCTGTGAGCGTGCACGCTGTCCAGGGGACCAATCGGCACTCAGCTAACGTGGGGTTTGGCAAGCTGAAGCATATGTGCCATGCACCGGAGAGTATGCATGCGTGCTACAGCTGTGCATGTGGGCGGACTCGAGGAGGGGCCGCTGCCGAGCCGCCTGTCTGGGCGCTGGCATGCGGGCAGGGCCGGGCGAGGTCACGCTGGCCTAGGCCTCATGTCTTGAGCCATGGCGCGCAAACAGCGGCCGCGTGGCCAACCAGGGTAGCTGCTCCGCCGCATGCAGGGCGTTGTCATGGGGCGGAGGGCTATGCAGGTCATCGACACGGGGAGCGGAGCTTGTTGTTTTTGCTCTAGGTCCTGCCTGTCGCCCGCGGCTGACTGGTGTGGGGACGCCGGACAGGATGATGCTGTTAGACTTATCATTTTGTAGGCGCGAGGGTGAGGGTGGCACAGGCGCGCTGCGCGTCAGGGAGCCCAGGGACACGCGCCAGTCTGGGAGTCATGAATTACATGTTCCATTGTCGTATGCTTTGTCATGTTTTGGACTGTCGTGCGACACACAGCTGTGCAAAGGTCTGTGTTAGCCGCGAGAATGCTTGCGAACTTGTTGCTAGATCTGAGTGAGGATGGTTGGCGGGCTGCGTGCAATGGTCAGGTCTGTGAGCATGCATCTTGGCGTCACTGTGGACGCCTTACTGATGCGTGTTGACTTGACAGGGTGATGCAGTTCTCTTGAGCGCGCATCTTACGGTGGGGTGCAGATCACATTGCGATCCCCTGGATGCCCAGCAAGAAGCCCCAAGACATAGGTTGAGGGTTGCATGAAGCAAGCAACAAAGGACGTGGGAAGTGGCGGAACACTTTACACTCGCTGCCAACATGGTCAGGCCTGACAGACAGACAGCGGTGTATCTGCATGAGCACATCGGCCTCCTGCGACCTACGCCGGACTATGCCGCGCGCCTGGAGGAGCTCAACAGAAACCCGGGCCTCAAATTGGACGTCAGGCCCAGCGCCCGTGTGGATGCGCCGCTGCCGGGGCATGTGCTGGTGAACGTGCTGCTGCGACCCATCAATTCCATCGACATCATGTGGTACGCGAAAGGCGCCGCTTTTCTCGGGTCTGCTGCGGCGCATCTCTTGCAGCTGTTACTCACAGGCCGTGAGGAAATGAGCCGTCCTCGCGGTGCAGCCTCAGGCGTGAGTATGCCGGCTTCCGGTCGCCCCCTTTCCACCTACCAGTGCCAGGCCTGGAAGGTGCAACCTGCATGATGTCATGCAATGTACGCTCAGCAGCAGCGCCTGAACACAGAACACGTGCTGATGTCAACAAGCCAGTCATGCCTGCAAGGTTGCAGCCTGAGGCTGTGCTCAACCTGTGTCCTGCAGGCCGGCCTGACATGCGGCGTCAGCCTGGTTTCCGCAAGCAAGGCGGGGCTGCAGCATGCCCTGCAGCACGCGGGCTGCGGGGTGCCCGCAGGCATGGGCATTGTTCAAGAGGTCGGCGAGGGCGTAACTGGCTGGCAGGAGGGCGACCGCGTCACCGCAGCGCCCTGGTCGTTCGCACATCTTGGCTACGGCACGTGGCAGGAGTATGTGAACGTCAAGGCCGAGGACCTGGTGCGCCCTGGCCCGCCTATTACTGACCTGGCGCTCACACGGTCCTGCAAGCCGCGCGCCGCTGATGCAGCGCCTGCGGTGCATTGCATTCTGGTGCGTGCGGCCATGCATGGCAGCTGCGCGACAATTATGTGTGTGCGATTGAGGTATGACGGTCTGAGCACACGCTGTGAGGCCGCAGGTCGCCGTGCCGCCAGAGGTGTCTGACCAGGCTGCCGCGCAGTTCCTGGTGGGCGGCCCTGCTTGCTGGTCACAGGCAGGCATGTGTGGTGCATGTCACAGAGCGGCTTATGCTGAGGAGCAGGCCGGCACTGATCATACCTGTGTGCGCAGGTCAATCCAGTCTCCGCGTGGGGTGTGCGCCCGGGTCCACTGATACTAGCCCCGCCATGCCACGCCTGTGTGTGAGCTGCTGCCCTGCAGGCCGCAGCTTGGAGTGTATGCATGAGCTTGCGCATCACGCTGTCTGTGTGAAGGCACGCGCTGCTCACAGCACAGCAGAGGCATGCATCGCGCCCAGCAACATGGTCATCACTGTGCACGGCAACATGGTGCATCGCCTTTCGTTAAAGCGTGCCGCGTTGCTGACAGGCACGCCGTACCATTAGGAGATTGAATACGACCCCATGGGCCTTATGGGTTCCTTGAGCACTGGGACTCCTGCGCCCAGGGTTCCTGGAGGACCTGAACGTGCCCCCGGACCAGTGGCTGCTGCACCACGGCGCCAGCAGCGTGCTCGGGCGCGAGCTGATCGCGACGGCCAAGCGCCGCGGCACCAAGCTCATCAATGTGGTCCGCCACCGCGAGGCTGTGGCGGAGTTGCTCCAGCTCGGGTGCGCCACCACCCTGTACGACCACATCGCTCATGATTCACAGCAGCGTGTTTCACGTCTGCCGGTCTTGCAGTGTAAGCTCAATGAAAAGCTGGCGTGCCTTGCCTTTCTGCAAACAGCAGCAACACGCTGTGCCCCAGCCAATGCTGCCGGGAAAGGCCCTGGCCTCCTGTCAGGGCCGCGCCAGAGCAAGCCAGCTCCGGCCTCGCTGGGCACAGCTGTGCGCGCCACTGTGCGCAGGGCGGACGAGGTCATCTGCAGCGCCGATGAGGACGTCGTGCACAGAGTCATGGACATCACAGGCGCGGCCCGCCGTGCTGGCTCACGTGCACTCGGCAACATAGCATTGACATGCCGAGGATGCCTGCGGGTACATCATGCGAGTGCCTCCTTGCTGGCCATTCAGGAGCGCTGCGGTGCGCGGCGGCTTGCCAGGCGCTTTTTGCAAGCAACCAGACCTGCAGCATCAGCGCAGTGCTGGTGAGGTCTGTGGTCATACAGGGTGTGTCCAGCACAGCGCTGCGTACCAGCCACATGGCGCCACAGGCTGGATGTGCGGCACAGGAGGACGCGGCGCCTGGGCCGCGCTCACCGACGGACCAGACATCCAGACGCGCTGTGCGCGCCATGCCCGTGCAGCCACTTTCCCCGGCCTGCATGCCTGCGTCCAGCCCTGATGCACGGTGGCAGCCTGGACACAGCCTCCCAATGCATCCTCCTCTGAAAGCATGGGCATAATGCTGGGGATGCCTGTTTGCTCAGACGCGCTTAGTGGGGCTGCAGCACTTGCAGCACACTTGGAACCAGCAGGTGGGGCATGCCATTGAGCCAGTGTAAAGCACACGCTCACGGCTTGCGCATGCGCCAGGCGTTGACAACATTAGACCGCTGTACCTCTACAGCATTATCCGCAAAGCGGCCGAGGTGCCCGCACGCCATGTGCTGTTCCACGGCATCGCGGTGCGCAGCTGTTGGCTCAACACGTGGGCGGAGCCCCCGAAGGAGCCGCAGCGCACGGCCGCCATGCAGGCGCGGCCCTGCCAGGGCCCTGCACCAGGCTAAGGTCCTCACAGGTCCGCGCTGTCCTGCTGTGCACGAATTTGAGGCATGACCACCTTGTTGGCTGCAGCCTCACATACTGGTCGTCCTTTCGTCAGATGGCCGTGTGCGTGGCAATCCTTCGACTGCCGCGCCCTTACCACCTGCATAGCAGACGCAATGAAGCTCTGGAACATGTGTGCGCTGCCTTTACAGTCTGCTGCAGCATGGTGAACACCATGCTGCATGTCCATGTAGGCAATGCAGCCTGCACCCAGTGCGGCGCATGTGACTGCGCAGGCCATGCCGCACGGCGAGGCTCAGGCAAGTAGACCCTTGAGATCATCATGGACACTGCCTGCCCCCTGCCGGGCTGCAGGACGCGCCCTTGCAGCCGCTTGTGCTGCTGTCCCCGATGCGCACCGCGGGTAGCGAGGCCGCTGTGCGGCGCGCAGGCGGTCCTGGACTTGCTGGCCGACGGCACGGTGCGCCCTCCGCCGCCGCGCAAGGTGTACCCGCTGGCTGAGGCGCGCGCGGCTGTCCTCGACGCGTGCCGAGAGGTGCCCGGCGGCACCGGCAAGGTCATGCTCAGCAACTGAGGGTCGCTCAGGTGTCCCCTGTCTCTCTTCAGGGGCTCCTGTCTTCCCTGCGCAGGTGCGTCGGGACATGCTGCAGAGAACTTGCAGTCGGAGGTGAGAGGGAAGTGGCATGGGTGGACATGCCGTTGTCTTGCAACCAGCATGCTGGACATTCGCACACCGCGCTAGTTGTGTACTCATGTGCAGTAGATGCAGTGAATGAGCAGGTTATATGCTTTGATAAGTATGAACTGCAAGGGTGGGAGTTAGCGCTGCAAAGTTGGGAGTCAGTGTGTCACAGCTATGTCGCTGTCCAAAATCTATTGTCACTTCACAAACCTCGCATTCAGTGTATCACCACTGTTGCGTCAGGCAACATTGTCATCATGCTTAACGTCCTTTCTCACCAGAACATGAACCAGCGACACGAGCTGAAAGCACACAAACTCCAAAAGGCAGCAGAGAGCTTCTGAGATGCACAAGCCTGCATGCCTCAGCCTCAAACCACTTCAGCAACTGACGCACTTTTCTGAACGCAAAGCCCGCAGACAATGGTCTAGCTAGACACAGGCACGCGCTCAGACCTCAGCTGAAGTTGCCAAGAAATCAGAGGCGCTTTGTCGAGGCAGCGCGCGCTGCAGCTGAACATGCCAAGGCTGCCCGGCCCAGCGCTGGTGTCCCTGGAGCACCGAAGCTTCACCAGCTCATTCTGTACAGTGTGCAGTGCCATTATCTGGTCTGAAAGGGTCAGGGTAGCATGCCAGGCAGGATACAGCTTCACAATGAAAGGACCATTTTGCAGACGCAAAGACACCGCTGATCAACATGGTAAAGCCGATCACGCAGACAGCGGTGACAGTGGTCAAGTACAATGCCAAGGACCCAGCCGCGGGTCTCTGCCTCGTCCGCAACGCCGCTGTGCCGGAGACGCCGCCCGGGCACGTGCTAGTGAATGTGCAGTGGCGGCCCATCAACCCCAGCGACATCATGTGGTGCGCCAGAGGCCTGCCCGTGCTTTCCTGCTGATGACGTAATTACATTATTATGAACAAGCCCGGGCGCAGCTGCGCGCCGTGTTTGAGCCTGACTGCTTGTTGCCTGGAGCAGCCTCACAGGCCAGTACGCGGGCTTCAAGCCGCCCAAGCTCCCGGCGGTCCCCGGCCTGGAAGGTGCCCGCCCGCATGATGTCATGCGGCCAACACAGCGCTGCACATGCTTACTGCCTGTCATTATCTAGACTTGCCTCAGGCACGGCTAATTCAGCATTGCTGGCGGCTGTCGCGGCTGGCATCAGGCATGTCTGCAGCGTGCTGCTTGTCACCTGCGGCGCGCGCTCGTGACCCTCAGCGCTTGCCCTTTGCGCAGGCGCGGGCGTCGTCGCGCAGGTGGGCGAGGGCGTGACCGGCTGGAAGGAGGGCGACCGCGTCACGGCCGCGCCCTGGACGTACGCCGAGGTCGGGCACGGCACGTGGCAGGAGTACGCGCTGGTCCATACGGCGCACCTGGTACCGCACCTCCGCATTTAGCATATAATGCAATCTGTCCAGGAGGCTGCATGCTGTGCAGGGGAGCTCTGCCTGCTGCCAAATGTTTGTTCTGTTCCAGGTCTTACACATTTGACACAGCCGCTCTCAGCCCCAGCATGTGCTGTCCCTAGACCCTGGGTACCTACGACGCGCGCCACCCGCGCGCGGCCAAGCGCTGCAGGTGCGGGGGGCGCAGCATGCGGGCCTCGCGCGGAAGCACTGAAGCATGCGGGCCGTGCGCCCGCAGGTGGCCGTGCCCCCAGAGGTGTCCGAGCACGAGGCGGCGCAGTTCCTGGTGCGCAGCCCCGTGTGCTTGCCTGCTGGCAGTTGTGCCGCGAGCGCGCGGCCGGCTGCGCGGCGCAGCTCGGCAGCGCTGGGGCTGGCGGGCGACTGACGCGCTGCGGCGCGCAGGTCCACCGGCTCAGGATAGGGTAGGGTATATGATATGTAGGGTAGGGTAATCCTAACCCTATTGGCAGCACGAGGGCAGGCAGGCGACTGACGCGCTGTGGAGCGCGCGCAGGTCAACCCGCTCACGGCCTGGGGTGCGCGCCCGGCTCCGCATCCGCCCCGCCTCGCCAGGCCCTGCCTGTGCGTTGCTGCCGTTGAGGAAGGCGCTGGCAGGTGCCACTGACGTGCATTGTCCTGACATTGCCATGGTCAGGTTACCCTTTCGGCGTGACCTGCGCTATAGGTTTGCGCCAGTCATAAGGGTGATAGAAAGCCGCCCGAGTTCCCACAGCTGCAGAGAATGGTGCGGCTCTGGCATGCGGCCGGCCTACATGCATGCGCCTGGACAGTGCGCTGCCTGCATGCTATTCACAAGCCACGCAGCAGCTTACACAGAGCAGGTGCATGCGCCGCACTGGCATGTCATGGCAATCTTTCGCATGGGCATGCGGCTTGGTGTGATCCATGACACTCGAAAGATTGTAACAACCTGTGAGCGCTGCGGGGGACCGCCGCGCCCAGGGTTCCTGGAGGACCTGAAGGTGCCCCCCGCCGAGTGGCTGCTGCACAACGGCGCCAGCAGCGTGCTCGGGCGCGAGCTGATCGCGATGGCCAAGCGCCGCGGCACCAGGCTCATCAACGTGGTCCGCCGCCGCGAGGCCGTGGCCGAGCTGGCCCAGCTCGGGTGTGCGCGGCTGGCCCCGGTCCCCGCTTCGTCGACCCTGTCTGCGCACCATGCGTCACCTGCGCCGCTGAGCTGCGGCCTCGCACATGCATCGCACAGCAAGCACTGCAGCATGCGCGACCAGCGCGCCGCGGCATGTCAACGCTCAGCCGGAGCGCTCCATAGGCTCCAGGCGGCTATCATGCCCGCGTTGCCTGCTGCCGGCTTTTGGCCATGCCGGCGCGAGCCGCGCGCGCGGCGGCAGGGCGGACGAGGTGGTGTGCAGCGCCGACGAGGACGTACCGGAGCGTGTCAAGGCCATCACAAGCGCGGCCCCACGTGTCCGCTAGTTTGCGCTCAAAGTCAGCTTTGTGCTGTGCGCTGGGAGGGTCAGCATGGCAGCTGCAAGCTGTGTGGCCTGCATGACCTTTTGTTTTACATGTCTGGAGTGAGGCTCCATAAGCGCCTCGCTGCATGCGTCCTGGATGCGCGACACTGGTACCCATGAAGCGACACGGCATGCAGCTGCTGCACTGTGATCATGATGGACGGCATGGACAGACGCGGCTGCGCGCATGGATGGCAGTTCAGCAGGGCTGTGGGCGGCGGTGCGGCGCAGGCGGGCGCGGCGCCTGGGCGGCGCTCACCCCCGTCGGGCCGGCCTGCCGCTTCCTGGGGCCCTGTAAGTCCTGCCCCACCGCTGTCGCCCTCCCCCGGCCTGCCGTCCTGGACATGCTGGCGCAGCTGCGGCCGCCGGGGACCAGACGGCTAGTGTGTGCTGGTGGAGGCCGCTTCATATGGCCCAGCTTGTGCACTGCTTCGAAGGCTACGGGGCAGCAGTCAGGTTCCCACCGCGTCTTTGTCTGGCCCAGAGACTGGCATGCCGGTGAGCGTGCTGCAGCGGCGTGCGCGCGAGGCCTGCGCGCGCGGCAGGCCTGCGCGACGCCGGGCCGCTCTTTTTGTACAGCCTGGTCGGCGGCGTGGCGGAGGTGCCCGCGCACGACGTGCTGTTCCGCGGCGTCGCGCTGCGCGGCTGGTGGCTCAACATGTGGCTGGCCTCGCTGCCGGCGCCGCAGCGCGCGGCCGCCGCGCAGGCGCGGGCCCCGCCGCAGCCATGCGCTCACCCTAACCCTAACCCTAACCCTATGCTCCCACGCTCAGCCCGGCGCCGAGGCGGCAATGCCCTAATTCTAACGCTTTTGCGCAGGCGGTGATGGACCTGATGGCCGAGGGCGCGGTGCGCCCGCCGCCGCCGCGCAAGGTGTTCACGCTGGACGAGGCGGCCGCGGCGGTCAACGAGGCGCGCCAGGAGGCGCCCGGCGGCGCGGGCAAGGTCATGCTCAGCAACCAGTATCTCTAGGCTGCTGGGGACCTCGGGGGCTGCCCGGCGCTGGCGCGCCGTGCCGCGCCTCTCAGGGCGGGCGCAAGGAAGCAAGTAAGTCCTGCTCAGCTGTCAGCACGTCTCGGCCCAGAGGCCATGGGCCGCCCTGTGGTGCCATGCTGGGACACACCTGTGTGGGGAGACTGGAAGCAGCGGTTGCTGGTGTAGTACAAGCGGGGCGCCAGCGGACATGCCTTGTTTTGCAAAGTATGCATGCTGTTCATGAGGCCAGACGTGGGGCACACTGGGCACTGCCAATGAGCAAGCGGGTTTGATTGTCGAGTCTCATGAACAGCGCAAGGGTTGCGCTGCCAAGCTGAGGGAGACGCACGCGCCACACACACAGCTGCTGTCCCTGAATCCTGCTTTGATGTCACGGACCGCTGTTACATTCGTTGCCCCACTGGGCGCTGGGACCAGCTCTCACGCAGACCGCCTCAACCAGACCCGTGTTCCTGCAAGAAACCTTGAAAGCTCACGACCCCGAAAACAGATGACAGACAGCCTTGAGTGCGCGGTAATGCCTGCGCTGTCCCAGCCTCCGCAGGTCCTGCAGCAGATGCGAGTCAGCTGCAGCGCCCGCGGCTGCATCCCAGGACAGCGCTGGTGGGGCGCACACGGCGCCACGGGCTGCTGTGGCTCCACTGGCGCACGCAGCGACTCGCTGCGCCTGGACCAGGTTGCGCGCCCGGCCTCAAATGGAGTCTCGCCGCTCCAGGGAGTCCAGCAGCGGCTGCTGCAGCGCGCCGCCGCTCCCGCCGCCGCCGCGGCCCCCACCGCTCCCGCCCCCGCCGCCGCCGCCGCCGCCGCCGCCGCCGCGAACGCCGCTGCTGCCGCCAATGCCGCCGCAGGCGCTGCCGCTGCCCGCGCGCCGCGCCGGCACGTCACGCGCGCGCACCGACCGCGCTGGCGACACGCCGCGCGCCGTCCGCGGCCATGTGCGCTGCGCGTGCGGCACGACCAGGGCAGCGTCAGGGTGGTCCGCACCCTGTCGCAGTGGCGCTTCTGCCCGCCCTGCACCAGGACGGATGCGCGATGCAAACCCCGCAGGGTTATCTTCATCCCCTCGAGGCCACAGTGGGGCGCCGCCTGCGAGCGCACGGCACATCATGCCGCACGCCCGCGTGCGCCCATAGGCCCAGCTTGGGGCGGCGCGCCTGCTGGCCGCCCGCGCGGCCAGGCACCGAGCTGGCCGCCGCAGGCGCGGGCGCCGCCGCCGACGGGTCCGCGGGCACGCCCAGCTGCCGGCCGGCCTTCAGCGTGGCCAGCGCGCCCACGCGCATCTTCTGCGCCTTGAGCAGCCTGCGCGCGCAGGCCGCGTCGGCGCCAGGGTATATGGCTAGGGTAAGCGGCCCCAGACCTGCGGCGTCGCGGCACGCCGTCGTGCCCTGGCGCGCGTGCCTCCACCAACCTGCGCTCGCTGCATCATTTTGCGGCCTTGCTCACGGCCTTGCGCTCTGCTCAAGGGCTCCTTCCCGGCAGGTCTGGTGCGCGATTTGAGCGCGGGCGCGACTGACGGTGTGCGGGCGTGAGCTCTCAGGGCCGCGGCCACGCCGCGCCGGTCGGGCAGCGGGGCTGCAGCCAGCAGCAGGGGCGGGGGGCGCCCGGGAGGCGGCGCGCGGGGCGCGCACAGGCGCAGGTGGCGCGGCAGGCTGCTGAGCAGCAGCGTGGCGTTCACGCGCTGCAGGCCCAGGTTGTCGATGAACTGGTCGGTCTCGTCTACGATCTCGGTCTGGATGAGCTCCTCGATCACGTCCTCGATCGTGATGATGCCGACCGGCTCGCAGCCCGCCAGGCGCGCCGGGTCGTACACCTCGCCCGCGCGCTGCGCCTCCGCGCGCTGTACTCAGCTAGCTCTACCCTAACCCTATGCAGGCGCTGGCCGGCGGGGCCCAGAGCCTGAGCCTAGCCCTGACCCTAGCCCTAGCCTGGCCCCTTTCAAAATACCGGATCGTGTGGGGATACGTAGCAGTCAAGTGAAAGGGTGCCTGCTGCTGTGCTCTTGGCCCTATGCACGAGTCCACGCCAGTCCGGCATGCACAACCGGCCCGCTGCTCAAGGCACGTCAACACGGGCAGGGTGCGGGCTGGTGCGGCTGGACAGACGCTGGGCCCTGCCCGGCGCCCCCAGCTCGGATCGCGCTGCAAGTGTGCTCACTGTTGCTGCGCCCCCAAACCGCTTCATGCTGAGGCGTGCGAGGGCCACTGGGTGAGGCACAGCGAGGCTGCTTGACACTGAGGCGCAGCAGAGCCAATGCAGCGGGCCTGGGCGCGCGCACGTCCGGGGTCGGCGGCGCCGGCGGCGACGCGTCCGCGCCGACGGAGATGCGGACATCGCCGCCCCGCGCGCCCGGCGCGTGCGCAGCATCGCCGTTCGCCTCCTCGGGCGTGCCGCCGGCGCCGGGCGCCGGCTCCCTGGGCGGCTGCACCTGCGCGGTGCAGAACATAGCAGCATCATCAGCTTTCCGGGCCGCCGCTTCCCTGGTGGGCGCAGCCAGGGTACAGGGTTAAGGTTAGCCAGCAGCGGGTGTGGCCACCGCCCGACACAGCCGGCGCTCGACTGTCCCTGATCAAAGGCCAAGGACCGCGTCAACAACGGAGTCTCTCCACGGAACGCTCTGGTTGGTGTCGCCTGCACAGTGCTGCGGTGTAGTGTTAGGGCCTCACAACGGGGCCTACTGCCCCAGCCCCTGCTAGCAAGGGCGCCCCAGCACGAGACACAAAACAACACTCCTACAGCTGCGCATCCGGCTGACCCAGGAGTGCCAAGGCTAGGCACGCGCGCGGTGCGCGGCGCGGCAGGGCCAGCGGAGGCGGGGTAAGCACGGCGCCCGCACCAGCAGCGCCATGTGGCAGCGGCAGGTCTCGAACAGGCGCAGCATGTCGTACAGGCGCGTGTCGGCGCGCAGCAGCGGCATGCTGCGCAGCTTCAGGCGGCCGACCTCGGTTCGCGTGGTGTGGTCCCACAGGATCAGCTCCTTGACCAGGATCAGGCCCAGCACCTCCTGCCTGCACCGCAGCAGCGCCGCCGGCTCACGCGCTGGCCCAGCTAACCACCACCCGCTACAGCCCCATGACCAGGCGCAGCGCCTCCTGCCTGCAGCCTCATCATGGGATGGGATGCGCGCGTGGCCAGTGCTACAGGGCAAGGGAATGGCCGCACCGCGTGCCGGGCTTGTGGATGGGGATGCGCGAGTGGCCCGAGCTCAGGATGCTCTGCAGCGTGGGCAGCGTCAGCTCCTGGTCCGCGCTCAGCATGAAGACCTGCGCGCGCGCGCCACCCTTACCCCAACCCTGTACTAATCCTACCCTTTGCTCTACAGCATGCGCAGCGTCCAGCTCTTGGTCCGCACTCGGCGTTAAGACCTGCGCGCGCGCTGCCCAGCTGCGCGCCGCCCGCTAGCACCGGCCACGCCGCACCGCGCGGCCGGCTGGGCCGCGCGCGCGGCTGCTGCGCGCGGCCGTCACTGGAGCGGCGCGTGCATGCTGCATGGGTGGCGCCGGGTGTGGAACCGGCAACGCGTAGCGGGCTTCACACCAGACGCTGGGCAGCGCCGCCTGACAACGCATTGCGCGGGGCCGACTTGCGGCTGCAAATGCGCGGGGAGAAAGTGTACGCTGTTGCGTCAGCACAGGGGCCCCCGCCTTGTCGAAGGGCGTCATGCAGGTCGCGGCGGTCTTGTGGCTCAGGTCGAGCGCGCCGCGGATGATGCCGATCTCGTCGGGCGTCAGGTCGCCGCCCAGGCCCTCCTCCACGCCATGGATGTCCAGCATCGCCTTCAGCTGCGTGCGCCGGAACGCGCCCTGCGCAAAGGCGCGCGCGTCAGGCGCCCGCGCCTGCCTGGGGACTTGGGCTGTCGCCCTTGCCAACGCGACCCCGCGTCTCAAGCGTCCAGCATCGCGGTCTGGCTGCATGCCAGACCCTGTGACTATAGGCAGCTTGCCATGCCATGCCATCTGACACAACTTTTCAAACCACACCCGTGCGCGTCTCCGCGCAGGACAGCCGCGCTCCGGCCTCATGCAGGAGGCCGCACTCCGGTCGACCGCACTGGGCGGTGCGACACCCTGACAGAGCGGCGGCGGCGCGCCGTGCAGCACACAGCGCAGAGGCACGGCACAGCGCGCCCTGAGCGCAGCCGCGGCGCGGCCGCCCGCCGCGCACGCGCGCATGTCGCTCGACTGTCCCGGTTAAACAGGAGCTGCGCTGGGGTTAGGTCGTTGGGGCGGGGCGGCAGCGGCCCGGCGCACCGACTGCTCCGAGCCCAGGACCCAGTCGAGCAGGCGCGAGAGCGGGTACGACATCGGCGACGTCAGCACCATGAGCGCCTGCACGATCCACGCGCTGTATGCGCCGACCGCCAGCCCGTACCGCGTACACACCGCCTGCGGGATGATCTCGCCTGCGCGCGCGCGGCGCGCGCTTAAAACATGCCGTTGTCGCGCTTCAGCAGAGCGCGCGACAGCTCAGGACAGACTGGCTGCGCGGCGGCGGCGCTGCTCTGCCTGGTGGCTGAAACGCGGCCGGCAAGAAAACCCGGGGCAGGGCCGCGGGGGCGCGCCGAAGATGAGCACGACGGTGATGGAGAGCAGCACGGCAGTTATCGGATCGGCCAGCCTGTCGAGCACCAGGGGCAGCGTCTGCGCGCCGGGCGGCGCTGTCAGCGCCGCCGCCGGGCGCTCGGCGGCGCCGCCGGCCGGCGGCGTGCAGCGCGGCGCGGCCAGCTGGGCGCAGGTCACCGCCGCCGCCCGGCGCCGGGCTCGGCGCTGGGGGCGCGCACCTCCGTGCAGGCGGCGTTGCACAGGACGAGGGTGACGAGCAGGAAGTGCTGGTTGCGCACCACCTGCGCGGCGCGCGCAGGGCAGCGTGTGGCCGCGAAACACGTCAGCGCACCAGCTTGGAGGGTGCACGCGGGGAGCGCGCGAGCGCGCGCGGCCGCGGCGCCTCAGGCGCTGCAGGCCGGGCCCGGGGCCTGCGACGCCTGGACGGGCGCGGCCGGGCGGCTGCGCAACGGCCGGACGCTGGAGGCCGGGGCCGCGGGTGCGCGCGCTCGGGCTGCGCACCGGCTCGATGCGCGCCGCCCACGCCTTCTCCTGCAGCGTGCCGCTCCGCCGGAGCACCTGCCGCACGGCAGCGCAGCTTCACGTTTGCTTGCACGGCCGGCGGCGCTGACCTCCAGCCGGCGGGCCGGCTCCCTGGCTGCTGCCTTGCACGCTCAGGCCGCTGCGCAGGCGGTCAGCGTTGTCACAGGCAGCGGGCGGCGCGACGCACGCTGCCCGCACCTCCAAGTCAATAGAGTCCAGGCTCAGGAGTCCGAGCGTGAGGCCCGACATTAGGCCGGCCAGCAGCACCAGCAGCACGGACGCCAGTGTGAACAGGATGAAGGCGTCCGTGGACTCCTTGGGGTTGTGGCTCTTCTGCCAAAGCGCGGCCGCGCCGCGGACAGCCAGCTCGAGCACGCCCATCTGCAATAGCCAAAGATGTCAATGCGCTCAGCGCATGCTGTGTACTTTCTCCTGAGCCCAGCTGCGAGTACAGAGCAGTGCTGTGCTGTCACGCATCCGGTGTCAGTGTGTATGGGTCTGATGGCTGTTACTCACCTGAGCATCTTTCCAGGTCGTAGATTACAAATGATTATATAAAATGATTATACAGAGTCAGCTAGGGAACACAATACAGGATGGCTGCACTGGCGCATGCTGCACAGCCATGCCCTATGTCAGCGCACGCAGGCCCTGCGCGGCCCGGCCAGCGTCCGCGCCCGGCGCCTCCGCCAGCAGCTTCCGGCCGCGCAGCGCCCCGGTGCCCCCGCCGCGCTGCGCGCGCAGCAGCAGCTGCGCCGCGGCGCGCGGCCGCGCCTGCGCCCTGCGCGCGTGCGCCTGCGCCTCCTTGGCCCGGGGCGACGCCGGCTTGCGCACGCCCGCGGGGCGCTGCTGGCCGCCGGACGCGCCCAGCCTCGCGGCCTTGGGCCCCGGCTGAGCGCCCGGCGACGCTCGCGCCACAGCGTCCGCGGCCTCCCTCCCCGCGCCGGGCGAGCCCGCTGCCCCGGGGCTGGGCGCCGCGGCTGCCCGGGCGGCGCCGACGTCGGCGTCGTTCTGAGGCAGGCAGCCGAGCGGCGAGCGCGCAGGCGGCGCCTGCCGCGCCGTGGGCGCCGCGCCGGCGCCCCCCTTGGCCGGCGTGCCAGGCGCGGCAGCCGCCGGCACGGCGCTCCCGCCCAGGCCCGATGCGGCGGCCGCGCCGCACCGCGGCGGCCGCTGCGGCGCCTCCTGAGCCGGCACCGCGCGCGCCCCCCAGGGCCTGCACGCTGCGCGCTCGGCTGCCGCAGCGGCCGCTGCCGCGCCGCGCGTGCGCGGGCCGCGCGGCGCCGCGCGGCCCACTGCCGCCGCCGCCGCCGCCAGCCGGTGTGGCGCGCCCGGGCCGCAACCAAGCCGCCCCTCTAAATCAACGCAGGCTTCTGCAGCCGCCCCAGACGCACCACCCTCTGCACCTGCTGCTCGGGCGCGTCCCGGGCAGGCGTCCTCCCCGGCCTGCTCCCGCGCCGCGCCGCGCAGCGCCGCCCCCGGCGCCTCCGCGCTGCCCGACCTGACCAGCGCGCGGGACGCGGAGTCGCGTGGGAGCTCCAAGGGCAGGTTTCCGTGTGCCACACCCTCGCAGCAGGATCTATGTGCAGGGTCAGCACAGCAGGCACGGCGTCCCAACCCACAGTGGCCACAGTGACCGGCCCCGGGCCAGCGGAGCACCTGCGACGCGCGTGCGGCCGGGGGTGCAGGGCCGCGGCCGGCGTCGCCGGCGGCGGCGGGCTGGGGGGCAGCGGCCGCTCCGCTGCCGCCGCGGGCCGCGGCGCGGCGACCGCGGGGGCGGGGCCGCGCCGGAACACGTACGCGGTGAAGCTGCGGCCACTGCCTGCGCCCGCGGACGGGGCGCTCGAGCGCTGCCACACATGCGCGTGCCCGCGCCTAGCAGCCGAGCGGGCGGACCGCAGGAGCAGAGCCCCGGGGTTTCTGTCTCTGCTTGGCTGGCAATTGCTCGGTTGTGAGCAGTCCTTTTGCCAGGCACCGCCTGGTTATTCCGGGCTGCCAACAGGGGCTGGTGGCACGCAGACTTCAGACGCAGAATGCCGCAGTGGGCGACGAGCGGGCAAGGCGGGCTGGCATCCGAAGCCCGGACGAGTCGGAGGCCGGAGGCGGCTCTGCCGGGCCGCGAGCGCCGGCGCGCCGCGGACCCAGCGGGCCGGCGCGCCCGACATGCTGACGGCGAAGCAGCCGACCAGCTCCAGCGGCCCGAAGCCCAGCTCGGCCATCACCGCGGCGGGCTCGCGGCCGCGCATCGCGCGCTGCACCACAGCCACGCCGCGGAGCTCCGGCGCCGCGGCGAACAGGCGGCCGAAGGCGCGCTTGGCGGCCTCCGGGATGCCCTCCCAGAACGAGTACGCGTGCGTCGCGGGCGCCAGCGATGCGACCTGCCGCGCGCAGCGCGGACCGCGCTAAGGCGTTGCGGTAACCCTGTTGGGCGGACCGCGCTGAGGCCCTGCCGTCGCTGGCTGGGCGCAGAGCGAGGCGCTGCCCGTGCGAGCGGCAGCTTATCAGCGCGCTTGGCGCCCCCATGTGCTTCATCGCACGCGAGGGGCCGCGCGCCTGCTCCACCGGCGCGCAGCGCACGAGCGGCACAGGCAACGCGGCCGTGACGGCGCCGCGGCGCAGCAGCGCCGCGGCCGCCTGCGCCAGGAACGCGGCCGCCTTGTCGCACTTGATCCGGTCCACCTCCATCCCCCAGCCGCCCGCCACGCCGGGGCTCACCAGCGCGTGCAGCAGCGGCCTGCGCGCGCCCCCCGCGCTAACATCACACGCGCGGGCGCCTGACCGGGGCTTTGACCACAGCTGCTCGCCACCCTGAAGCAAAACGGAGGCCACCGGCAGACAGCACAGCTCCTGATCCTCGCCGTGCCGCCCGAGGCCGGGCCTGCCTGAGGGCGCGTGCAGCGGGCGTCGGTGCGACGGACACGGGCGCGCCGGGCCGAGGCCGCGCCTGCCCAGCCCGGCGCCGACATCGACCAGGTTGCTGGAGGCGCCCAGACCGCAGTGCGCGGCCAGGCAGTCCAGCACGCGCTGCATCCCGGTGCGCGTCACCGAGCCGTACAGGCCCACGATGCCCTCGCCGCCGCCCAGGCGCCCCTGGCGCTCGCGATCTCTTTCACATCCATCCATGTGCGGCACTCTGAGCAACTGCTGCATGTCCCCACGTCACTGCTCCGCTTCAAGTGCCTGGGCCTCTGTCTGCGCTGCGCGCTCACCTCAATGGACTGCATCACATGGTACAGCGCCTTGGTGCGCGCCTCCAGCTCCTTGCCACCTGCTTCCTTGCAGCCCGCCATACCAAACGCTCACACCCCTCCTACGTGTTCCGGCTGCGGCCAGTGCACACCAGAGCTCTCAAGCCTTCGTGTACCCGCTCGAACGGTCGCATGTGGCGCAACCCTCCAGGGCGAGCGCGCACGTGCCACGCGGCAAAAGCACCTGAGCTCAGCACAGCGACAGGCACTGCTCGCTGCAGCGTTGCTTCAGTGTGCATGTATCCTGGTCTGGCCTAGAACCGCGAGGCTCCGCCACGCGCGTCTTCAGACCATGGAACATGCCATGACGCACACAGTGTGTATGTCCAGGCTGCAGGAGCCTTGTCAGACTGTGCAGTGCATAGAGTGACGGCCGTGCGCTTCACGGTGGCCTGCGGGCGTGTTGGTGCTGGGCATGGAGGATGAGACCGGGCATCATGAGGTCAACAAGACGCGGCTGGCGCACCGCCTCATCCACGACGGCGACCTGAGCGCGGCGCTGGTCTTGGCGACTTCGCTCGCGCTGGGCTTGGCGCTTGGCTTCGCCCTGCCGACAGACGACTCGCTTCCAGGTACAGTTCCCTCCTTGGCCTGTCCCGCTCTCACCTCGCATGGCGCCTTCTCAAGGGGTGATATACAATAAGGCAGGTGCGCTGGCCTATCGCTGTTGTGTCACGTTCACATACCACTGCGAGGTTGTCGGCGCAGGCTGTCAGTTGTCAAAGTCATGAGGTGCACATGCAGGCGGGTGGGCGCGCGCGTCGAGCGTGTTGGGGTGGACGTCCTTCTCTTGCTGGTTTATAGGATGGTGCGCACCGCTCAGCGGCTGCGGTCGCTGCCATGAACGCAGGAGCATTCGGCTGCTGGCTGCAGGCGCAGCCGAGCGGCGCTGCGCGCCGCCGGCAGGTATCCTCAGCTGCTGGTGAACGAAGTGCGCAAGAGTGTGGTGGGGCTGAGCTTTGACTTTGCCGTCATCAGCTTCGTGAGCTTTGCCTGCTACACGGCCTTCAACTGCGTCATGTACTGGAGCCCGTCCGTGCGCAGCGACTATGAGTGAGCGCCCCCGCGGCGGGCTCTGCTTGGCGCTACGTTGGGCGCGAAACAAGGTCAGGACGAGCCCGGCAGGACTGCGCGCGCCCAGGCGGCAGCACGGCGGCCAGTCGATCGACGTGCGCAGCAACGACGTCGTGTTCAGCATCCACGCCAACGCGGCCACCGCGCTGACGCTGGTGCAGATCTGCGTCTACCAGCGCGGCGACCAGGGCGTCTCGCGCTGGATGTGGGCCGCGCTGGCCGCATCGGGCGTCGCGCTGGCCGGCTACGCGGCCGCGCTGGCCGCGGGCGCCCCGGCCTTCTCCGTGCTGGGCCTGCTGTACCTGCTGAGCTACATCAAGCTGGCCGGCTCGGCTGTGAAGTATATTCCGCAGATTGCGCTTCAACGGGCCAATGCGTCCACGGAGGGCTTCACGATCGCCAACGCGCTCACCGACCTCGGCGGCGGCGTGCTGTCCATGGCGCAGCAGGCGCGCCGCCGCACTCGCGCAGCCCGGCCTGCCCCCGGCTTGCTCGGCGCAACTCAGCAGCGCGCCGCCGCTGTGCGCACGCAGGTGCTGGATGCTGTGGCCCTGCGCGACGCCTCGCTGGTCACGGGCAACCCGGTCAAGCTGGGCCTGGGCTTGATCTCCATCGCCTACTGCATCGTGCTGGCGGTGCAGCACTACTGCCTGTATGCGCGGCCGCCGCAGCGCTCGCGATACCGGCCGGTGCCGTCGGACGCGCCGGCGTGACCGCGCCTGTAATATACTATGTGCACCTGGCGCAAGCAAACATACACCTGGCGCAGGCCTGTCCCAGAGCAAGCGCGTTTTCTTGTGCAAGCCTTGCGAATTAGCCCCAAGTAAGGGTTTTGGCCCGCTGGGCGGGACGCAGGCTGCCTGCGGGCTCGAAGTCTTGCGTCCGGGTACCGACTAAGGGCAAGCGAAGTAAAGAGGAAAGCAGACTGAGACGGGAGGGGGTTTCCTGCCACCGCGGATAAAGTGTTCGAGCTCGGGACACCGGTGCATCAAGGACATTCGACCTGCGGGTGCGGCCCGGTTGTGCTCCCTGAGGGGCGGCATTGGTTCCGGTCGTTGGCAGCCGGGCGGCAGCGGCGTGCGGGGTGGGGTAGCGCCCAGGCACCGGCTGTGTGGGAACTGCAGTACAAGGTTGCACGCTGTCAGGAGGTCGCCTCTACCCGTTCGAGCTGGCAAATCTGCGGAAGCTGGCTCAGTGCGCCCAGCCAAGGCCACCGCAGGCGCCGCTGAGCGCACCCGGTCTTCTTCCAAGCCAATGCTGCGGCCTGCAGGCGCGCACGGGAGCACTGCGGCAGGCGCGCCAGGTCCTCCCGGAGCGGCGAACATGAGCGCGGCAGCACTGCAGTTCTCCCGCTTCCCGTCAATCCCGGTCGAGGCGCTGGCCGACCTGGATGCTGTGCTGGACTGGACCGCCAAGCCCGCGGTCCAGCACTCGCTCTCGAGCGTGCTCGCTGCTGAGGTGCTCCCCGCGCTCTCGGTATCCGCTGCCCGGGCCTGCGCTGAGCGCGCGCGCGCACACCGTGCTGAGGGTGCTGCGCGGCAGATGAGCCGCGCGCCTCCACAATGTGATGTGCTGACCGACGCTCCATCGCGCGCAGGCCGGCGCTGCGGCCAGAGTTGCGTGCAACAAGGCCAGGGCGGAGGTGCCGGCGAGTCCCTCGGGGCCGCTGGCCGGCGCGGCGACCACGTCGGGCGGCACGTCCGGCAACACCTCGGGCGCGGCGGGCGCGAGCGCGCTGGAGCGCGGCGCGCGCAGCGCCAAGCGCGCCAGCACGGAGGCCGACACGCCGACCGAGAGCGAGGAGGAGGAGGAGGAGGAGGCCAGCGACGACGGCGGCGCCGCCGCGCGGCGGCGCCGCCCGCGGCGCTCCACCCGCCTGACCACCGGGGGCGGCCAGGCGCTCAAGGCGCGCCCTCGCCTGCAGGCGCACTCATGCAGGCGTGTTGCACGCCAAGGAGCGCATGCATGCCACTTGAAGCTCGTATGAAGTGGAGCGCTTGCTTGTCAGCCAGCCGCGCTGTGCGCTTGCACCAGGCCAGGCACATACCACAGGCACCGCCACGTGCCGTAGAGGCATTGCTCACGCTTGCCTGTCGTGGCTGCAGCCGACGGAGAAGCGGCGCGTGGGGCGGCCGATCGAGTACTACGGCGACGCCGACGCGCCCAACCTGACGCCGGCGGAGCGGCGGCGCATCCGCCGCCGGATCGCCAACCGCGAGTCCGCGCGCCGCGTGCGCTCGCGCCGCCTGGGCGAGCTGGAGGAGGCGCAGAAAGCGGTGCGCGCGCGGCCCATGCGCATGCTTAGGGTATAGGGTAGGATTAGGGGTAAGCCTGTCCTGCTGCTGTCGCGCATGCGCAAGACGGCGCCTGCGCGCCCGCAGCTGCTGCCACGCCACGCCCCAGCACGAACTGTCTCTGACGTGGCGGAGGCAGCGCCGGCCCTGCAGCGCCGTTCAAACGCCATCTGCAGCACTGTGTGGTGCCCACCCGTTGTGTTGCTGCTGTCTCACAGGCGCCTGTCTGTGCGGAGCGTCGGCGCACGGGCGCGCCCGACGCTGGCGTCGCCGCCCGCGCAGGTCCAGGGCCTGCAGGAGAATTGCAAGGACCTGCGCCAGCACACCGTCGCGAGCGAGGCGCAGCGCGCCGGCCTGGAGGCGGAGGCACGCGAGATGGACGCTCGCTGGCACGCGGCCATGGCTGAGACCGCGCGTCTGCGCACCGAGCTCCAGCGCCTGCGCAGCATGTTCCAGGCATGCCCGCGTCGCGCCGCCCCTGGCGTCCCGCTTGTTGCTGCTTGGTGAGCCGCGCGCGCAGCGCCCTCGCGGGTCTGCTCGTGTGGGTGAATTAGTGTCGCGGGGTCCCGCAGGCCAGCACCGGCTCCGCCGCTGCGGCAGCCCAGGCGGCTGCCGGAGCGGCCGCGCCGGCCGCGCCGCTGGCCGCCGAGGCTGATGGCGTTGCGGAGATGGAGACGATGGAGACGGCCTCCACGGGCGAGCTGGCGGAGGCGCTGGGCGCGCCGGCGGCCGATGCCAAGGCCAAGGCGTGCGGCGCCGCGGCCGGCGCCGCCCCGGAGGCCGCCGCGCGCGCCGGCAGCGACCTGCTGCCCGACAACAACGCGTACACCTTTGGGCAGCCCTACAACGGCTTCCTGGTGTGCGCATAGGCTGCGGCGCGCAGAGGTCTGGTGAGGCCGTGCCGTGGCAGCGCACGGTCGCGCTCTTGAGAGGGCACCGGCAGCGCCACACCTGGAATATGGGGTGGGGACAGGGCGCTGGCCTGGAGAGTGTCCTGGCCAGCTCTGCGAGAGTTTCCTCAACAGCTCTGAAAGACTTTCCTGCCGAGCTCTTGGAGAGTTTCCTGCACCGCTCTTGGAGAGTTTCCTGCACGGCTGTGGGACAGAACTTGGTGGCACCAAACTTGAGACGGATGTGACGGGCGCGGGAGGGGTGTCGGGCTTGCTTTGTGCTGGTGTGTGCGAGCTCAGCAAGCACTGATTCAGCGTCGGACGGGTGAGTGCCCTCTGGCGCACATCTCGGGCATCAGGCGTCCGCCGCTGCGGCGCTGCCCGGCGCGCAGCTGGTGCGATGGGAGCCCACTGGGCTCCAGGTTTTCGGTG
>JAABUY010001695.1_pt1 | contig 28435 bp, 29 predicted proteins | sample 5560271 | NCBI WGS metagenome assembly JAABUY01 (sample SAMN10711886, study PRJNA513374) | rock metagenome | isolation source: Antarctica rocks | place: Antarctica: Victoria Land, University Valley | reverse complement strand
CCACTCAAGAGCCCGTTTTGGCCCGGGTCCGGGGGTCAAATCACCAGAGGCGATCGCTCGGAGGGCCGCAGAATGGCTCTCAGCGTCTCGTTAATGAGACTCGGTATTACTGACCCGGGCTCCTAGGTCCTTGGCCAGGACCTTCCCACCGGACTTATGCTCCCTTGAGGTCATGCGGGCCGTCGCAGTGCGAGCTGACGCGGTCCTGCTCGGAGATTCTGTTGTCCTTGGCATGAGACCAGTGTACCCAATGAATCCGTTGCGCGCAAGGAAATCGTTGGGCGCAAAGGGGAAACGATCATATGAAGCGGCGAGAGCGAGGCTCTTGCGCTTTCGTCGTTAGGGACCTCGGTGCCCAGCACGTGCTTCCGCGTGCCCAGGACCCCCCCCCACCGCCAGCCCGACGAACCCGGTCGAGGTGGCCACGAGGGAGCCGAGCACGGCGGCGCGGTAGGCCGGCGCGTCCTTCCACTCCGGGCGGGCGACGAGCACCCCGAAGGAACTGGCGTTGGTCCACGCTCCCACGCCCAACGGGAGAGCGACGCGGGCGGGCAGCCCGGGAAGGGCGCTGCCGGCCAGGACGGTGAGACCGACGAGGGCGATGAGGTCGAGGTGCCACTGGCGCATGCGCGGTCGAGCGGATGCCCACCCGCCGCGCCCGCTCGGGGTGCTGATCCTCTCGGGCCGCTCGCCGGTGCTGAGCGCTATCCCCCGAGAGCCCGGAACGCCGTGGCCACGCCGGCGCCGTAGGCGAGATGGAACCCCACGTCCGGGGCGAGCGTCGCTGGCTCGTACTCCCATACCGGAGGCGCCAGCTTCATCGCTGGCAGCTGGATGAGGCTCGCGCCCCACACCGCGAGCCCGAACCCGACCCCGCTGCGCAGCGGCGCCGGCCGGCGCCCCCCGGCGGTGATGCCGTAGGCCATGCCCCAGCTCGTGCCGTAAAGCCAGTGCATCGCGTTGTTCAGAGCATCCGCCTGGGTTTCGGGCACCTCACGTTGGAGCACGCCTTCGATGATGCGCTTGCCCACCTCGCCCGGTGTGTTGCTCGGTTTGCCGTCCGTGGCCTTCATGTAGACCATCTGCGCGGCGGTCATCACGCCGGTTCCCGCGGCACCGGCGAGCAGGCCGCGGAACACCGCCGCCCGGGGGGAGCTCGAAGCGCTCATGAGCTCTCGAACGTGCCGATGAGTCGGGCCTGCTCGATCACGTGGTCCTCGATCTGCTCGAGCAACGCGCGGCGATCCAGGCCGGGCTCGAGATCGAGATCCTCGTCCAGGGCATAGACCCAGACGTAGTAGTGGTGCGGGCCATGGCCCTCCGGCGGCGCGGGGCCGTTGTAGCGCTGCTCGCCCAGCGAGTTGGTTCCGTTGCGCACGTCACCACCGCCCTCGGCCAGCCCATCGGCGTCGCCCGGGATGCCGTAGGCCACCCAGTGGGTGAAGCCGTCGACCAGGGGGGCGTCGGGATCGTGGACGACGACGGCAAACGCCTTGGTCTCAGACGGCGCTCCGCTCCAGCGCAGCTCCGGTGCGACGTCCTCACCCGTGCTTGCGTGCTTGTCGGGGATCCGCTTGTGCGGATCGAAGGCCGGGGAGGTGACCTTCAGATCGGCAACGTTCAGTTGTTGGCTCATGTCTGAGGCCATACCCCGCCAGGACGGGAATGGCTCATGGACCCAGCGAAGTCGCGTGCCCCACGCTGGCCGCCGCCCGCTCGGCCACCAGCGACCCGCCCAGGACCACCACCAGCGCGCCGACCTGGGCCACCACCGCCACCCCCAGGCCGAGCGGGATGGTCGCCGGCGCCAGCACGGCGGCCAGCAGCCGCCAGCGCCGCGCCCCGAGGCTCAGCGTGGCCCGGAAGCCCGCGTCCCCGAGCAGGAACACCGTGACGCCGCCGGCCAGGATCAGCGCCTCGCCCGTGCCGCCGGTCCCGTAGCCGCGCCCCGTCGCCTCGCGCAGCGCCGCGGCGATGGCGACGATGCCCCCGAGCAGGGGCAGATGCCACAGGCCGAAGGCATCGACGGCCAGCCGCGGCCGGCGCGCCTGCGGCGCTTCGGCCAGGGCCCGCTCGGCCTCGGCGTCGTCGCCGTCGAAGTAGCTCCACCACAGACAGGCGCTGAGCAGCAGCCCGAGCACGCTGACCAGGGCCAGGGGGAGGTCGACCGGACGCCCGCTGGCGCCGATGCCGATGGCCACCACCGACTCCCCGATGGCCACGATGACCACCAGCCCATGACGCTCGACGAGGTGGGCAGCGCCGATGAGAAAGCCGCTGTCGTCGATCAGCCGCGGGGTGATCCACTCCCAGGCGAAGGCTGCGGCCCACAGCGCGTACTGGGCCGGGCCGCCGATCACGCCACCGACGAGGACCAGCATCACCCCGACGGCGTTGAAGCGCTCGAGCCCGGCCACCGATCGGACCGTCGCCTCGGAGTCGGTGCGGGAGTACAGGGCGGCGTGGACGGCGACAACGACGGCGTAGGCGATCCCGAAGGCGATGGCCGAGTCGCCGAAGGCGTGGGGGATGGCCAGGGCGAGGACGAGGAAGGCGGCCATCCCACCCAGCAGCAGCGCGCGGCGGCTGCCCCGGTCGGGGCTCACTGCGTTGGTCAGCCAGGCATAGCCGGCGTACATCCACCAGATCACCCCCAGCATCAGGGTGGCCTGGACGACGCCGCGCAGGGTCTGGTCCCGGGCCACCAGCGTCGTCATCTGGGTGATGGTGAAGACGAAGACGAGGTCGAAGAACAGCTCGAGGGTGGAGACGCGCTGCCCCTCGATCGCCCGCACTGGCGCGCTGTCCGCGGTCATGGGGGCATTGGACACGATCTCGCTCTCGGGTGCCGGCGCGGGGCGGTACGAGGAGCCACCCCCGCGCTACGCTCGCCGGCGATGGCGGTCATCTCCACCAACCAGCTCAAGGGCGGCAACCACATCGACGTGGACGGCACGGTCTTCAAGGTGCTCGAGTTCCAGCACGTCAAGCCCGGCAAGGGCAGCGCCTTCGTTCGCACCAAGCTGCGTCGGGCGTCGGACGGCAACGTCATCGACCGCACCTTCCGGGCCGGGGAGAAGTTCCGCCAGATCCAGAGCGAGAACCGCCGCATGCAGTTCCTCTACGCCGATGGATCCGGCGCTCACTTCATGGACTCCGAGAGCTTCGAGCAGCTCGAGCTTCCCCAGCCCTCGGTCGAGTCCGAGCTGCGCTGGCTGCGGCCCAACGACGAGGTCGACCTGCTCTTCCTCGACGGGGCGCCAGCGGGCGTCCAGGTGCCCAGCGCCGTCGAGCTGCGCGTGGCCGAGACCGACCCGGGCCTGCGCGGGGACAGCGTCTCGGGCGGAGGCAACAAGCCCGCCACCCTGGAGACCGGCGCCACCCTGGCCGTTCCGCTGTTCGTCAACGTCGGCGACGTCGTCCGGGTCGACACCCGCACCGGCGACTACGTCTCCCGGGCGTAGAGCATGTCGCGCCGGCGCGACCAGCGCCGGGCCGCGGTCGTGGCGCTCTACCAGCACGAGCTCACCGGCCGCCCGCTGGCCCAGGTCTTCCCCCGCGACGCCTCGGACTTCACCCGCGCGCTGGCCTACGCCACCGACGACCGCCGGGCCGAGCTCGACGCGCTGATCTCGCGCCACGCCCGGGGCTGGACGTTGCAGCGGATCGCTCCGCTGGAGCGCAACATCCTGCGCGTGGGCCTGCTCGAGCTGCTCGACCCCGACGTGGTGGCGGGTGACACCCCGATCCCGGCCGAGGGCGCCGTCGAGGAAGCGGTGGAGATGGCCAAGACCTGGTGTGGCCTCGAGGCGCCGGGCTTTGTCAACGGCATACTCGGGGCGGCCCTGCGCGAGCGGAGGACCCCGGCGTGAGCGGCGAGGAACCCTTCTTCACAACTTCGCACCGACTGTCCGAGCTGACCGAGGCGCTCGAGCGCAGCGCCACCCGGCTGCGCGAGGAGGATCTCGAGCCCGATGCCGCCGCGGCGCTCGTCGACGACTGCGCGCGCCTGGCCTCCGAGGGCGCGGCCGAGCTCGACCGGGCGGTGCGCCGTGCCACCGGGGCCGACGAGCCGCTGACCGGGCAGGGCGAGCTGCTCTGAGCCGGGTCACCCGGGGGAAGCCATCTCGCACCAGCGGGCGCCCGTGGCGGCGGACGCGGGGTGGCGCCCTGCCAAACTGGACCGATGGCCTCGGCCGCCTCGCCCGTTGGCGCCCGTCGCGCGGACTACCCCCAGCACCTGCGCGACCGGGTCGAGGGCTACCTGACCGCGCTGCAGCTCGGCTGCGGCCCTGAGAGCAGCTCGGTGCTCGGCTCCGAGCCCCTGGCCGGCTCGGAGCTCGGCCGCGAGCCGACCGGCGCGAGCCTGCGCGAGGCGATGGCCTACTCGCTGCTGGCCGGAGGCAAGCGCATCCGGCCCGTGCTCGCGCTGGCCACAGCGGCCGCGCGGGGCGTCGACCCCGAGCGCGTGCTGCCCCTGGCCGCCGCGGTGGAGCTGATCCACACCTACTCGCTTATCCACGACGACCTGCCCGCCATGGACGACGACGATCTGCGTCGCGGGCGCCCGACGTGCCATCGCGCGTTCGGCGAGAACGTCGCCATCCTGGCCGGTGACGGCCTCTACGCCGAGGCGTTCTGCCACGTCCTGCGCCACCAGGCGGGTGAGCCGGCGCACGTCCTCGCCGCGGTCCGGGAGCTGGCCGACGCCACCGGCATCGACGGCATGGTGGGAGGACAGTTCCTCGACGTGACCGAGAGGGCGCAGGCCGGCCCGGAGGGGCTGCGCCGCCTGCACGCCCTGAAGACGGGCCGGCTGATCGGCGCCTCGGTGGAGTGCGTACTGCTCCTCGAGGGTGCCTCGGAAGCTGCGACAATGGCCTACCGTGCGTTCGCCGGGGAGCTGGGCATCCTGTTCCAGATCGTCGACGACATCCTCGACGTGACCGGCAGCGAGGACGACCTGGGCAAGCCCCGCGGCAGCGACGAGCGCCACGGCAAGCGCACCTACGTCGCCGCCTTCGGCCTGGACGGGGCGCGCGCGCTGGCGGCCGACAGCCATGCCCGGGCGAGCGCGGCGCTGCGACGGGCCACGCCGGAGGGCGCTGCCGAGCTCGAGCAGATCACCGACTTCATCTTCACCCGCACGTCATGACCCGCCAACCTGAAAGCCCCCGTCTCGTCGCCGGAGCCCCAGCGTGAGCCGCCACCCGCTGCTGGACGCCGTGCGCAGCCCGGCCGACCTGCGCGGGCGCTCGGATGAGGAGCTGGCCCGGCTGGCCCAGGAGGTGCGCGAGCACATCATCGACACGGTGGGGGAGATCGGCGGCCACTTCGGCGCCAACCTCGGGACCTGTGAGCTCGCCGTCGCCCTGCACTCCCTGCTGGACTCCCCGACCGACAAGATCCTCTGGGACGTCGGGCACCAGGCCTACCCGCACAAGATCCTCACCGGCCGCGCCGAGCGCCTGCACACCATCCGCCAGTACGGCGGCCTGGCGCCGTTCTGCTCGCGCGCGGAGTCCGAGCACGACATCATGGGCGCCGGCCACGCCTCCACCTCGGTGGGCTACGGGGTGGGGATCAAGGAGGCCATGCGCCACGGCGTCGGCGCCGACGGGCGCGTGGTGGCGGTCATCGGCGATGGGGCGATGACCGGCGGGGTGGCCTTCGAGGCCGTCCAGCAGGCCGGCGCCCAGCAGACACCGATGGTCGTCGTCCTCAACGACAACGGGATGTCGATCGCCCCCAACGTCGGGGCGCTGTCGCGCTACTTCAACCGGATGCGCCTGCACCCCCGGCTCTGGCACGCGCGCGAGGAGGTCGAGGGCGGGCTGATCCGGCTCCCCGGCGCGCTGGGGTCGGCCATCGAGCGCCTGGGTCCCCAGCTGAAGGAGTCGATCAAGGCGTTCTGGGCCCCCGGCCTGTGGTGGGAGGAGCTCGAGTGGGCGTACATGGGGGTGATCGACGGCCACGACGTCGCGCTGCTGCGCGAGGCGCTGCGCGAGGCCCTCGCCGCCGAGCGCCCTGTCGTCGTGCACATCTCCACCGTCAAGGGCAAGGGCTTCGCCCCGGCCGAGGATGGCGGATTGGAGGGGATGGAGAAGTGGCACGCGGCCAAGCCGCGGTCGATCGCCAACGGGGCCCCGGTCACCGCCGCGGCCAAGCGGGCGGCCGGGGGCTTCGCCGCCGCGGCGGCGAAGCCGGTGCCCCAGTACACGCAGGTCTTCGGCGAGGCGCTGCTCGCCGAGGCCCGGCGCGACGAGCGGGTCATCGGGATCACCGCTGCGATGAACTCGGGCACGGGCCTGAGCGTCCTACAGCGGGAGATGCCCGAGCGCTACTACGACGTCGGCATCGCCGAGCAGCAGGCCCTGCTGTTCGCCTCGGGCCTGGCCCTGCAGGGGGCAAAGCCGGTGTGTGCGATCTACTCGACCTTCCTGCAGCGCGCCTACGACCAGATCGTCCACGACGTGTGCCTGCAGGGGCTCGACGTGACGCTGTGCATGGACCGCGCCGGGCTGGTGGGTGACGACGGGCCCACGCACCATGGCGCGTTTGACATTCCCTACCTTCGCTGCCTGCCGGGGATCGTCCTCATGGCCCCGCGCGACGAGGCGATGCTCGTGCACATGCTGCGCACCGGGCTGGCGTGGGACGGTCCGGCCGCGATCCGCTACCCGCGCGGGGCGGGAGTCGGGGTGGAGGTCCCCGGGGGTGATGACGTCCGCGCGCTGGAGATCGGCACCGGGGAGATCCTCCGCGCCGGGTCGCGCGTGGCCCTGGTCGGCTACGGGACCGGCGTGGGCAAGGCGCTGGAGGCTGCGGACGAGCTGGCCGCCGGGGGGTTGGAGGTGACGGTGGCCGATGCCCGGTTCTGCAAGCCGCTGGACGCTGGCCTGCTCGCCCAGCTCGCCGCCGAGCACGAGTTGCTGGTCACCGTCGAGGAGGGCGTGCTGGCCGGCGGGTTCGGGACGGCGGTGTGGGAGTCGCTCTCGGATGCCGGGCTGGCCCCGCGCGTGCTGCGCGTCGGGCTCCCCGATCGCTACGTGACCCACGGCGCCCCGGCGCTGCTGCACGAGGAGGTCGGGTTCACGGGCGCGCGGATCGCCGAGCGGGTGCGCGGGGCGATTGCCGAGCGGGTGGGGGTCCGGGCGGGGGGGTAGGGGGCTGGGCGGCTGCGCGCGGGGCGCCGCTCGCCTGCGCTGCGTTTCGTTGCGCCCGGGGCCGGCGCTGCGCTGCCGAGCGCGCGGGCGGCGCCCGGGCCGGCGGGGACGCCGCTCGCGATTTCATTCACCGAACGCCGCAGGTCTTCACAGTCCGTGGTTCATCAGTGGGTCATGCGATGTCAGGGTGGGGTCGTGGCCGGCGGTGACCCCGGACAACGTCCCTTCGCCCTGGACGGTTCGGAACCGTGGGATGTTGTCCGCCGTATACGCGGAGTAGCTCCCACAGTTCCGCGTAACTCGGGGCAGAGGGAAGTTATCGGCCCCGCGCAGCGGCAGTCCACGGACTGGCGCGCCGTCCGCGTGGCAGAGGCGCAACACGGTGTGGTCACGCGGGCACAGCTGCTGGCCGCCGGGCTGGGTCCCGATGCGATCGAGCACCGCGTGGCGAAAGGTCGCCTGAGCCGGGTGCACCGCGGCGTCTATCTTCTCGGGCCGGCGCTGGAGGTCCCGCTCGCCCAGGAGACGGCGGCACTGCTCGCGTGCGGACCCGGAGCCCTGTTGAGCCATCGCTCGGCCGCCGCCCTGTGGGGAGTGATCGCCGCCGACGCAGAATCAGTCGACGTAACCGTGGTCGCCGGCGACCGTCGTCCCCGGGGCGTCCGGACCCACCGCACGCGGTACCTCGATTCCGCTGACCGTCGCGTGCACAGTGGCCTTCCGGTCACCGCTCCGCCCCGCACGCTCGTCGACCTCGCCATCGCCGTCGAGGCAAGGGACCTCGAGCGGGCCTACGAGCAGGCACTCGTCCTCAACCTCATGCACCCCAGGGACCTGGAAGCGGCGTGGCGGCGGGCGCCCAACGCCCGGGGCGCCAAGTCCGTGCGCGCCCTTCTGCGTGCAGCGCGGGATCCGGTGTTGACGCGCTCTGAAGCTGAGCGGCGGCTCGTGGAGCTGATTCGCGCGACCGGCCTTCCCGAGCCTAGGGTCAATGTCCGCCTGCATGGTGTCGACCTCACGCCGGTCCCCGCCCAGGCCAAGGCGGTCTACGCGGTCACCAACCTGACCAATGGGCCCTTCGGGGTCCCGGGCCAAACCGCGGCAGCTGCTTCGGGCGCCACCAATGTCACATCGGCGTGCCCGGCACCCCTTCCTTCATCGCCGCCGATGTCGTCTCGTCCGCGGTGACAACCACCTGCGACGGGAACACCCCCGTCTACAACACGGCCGGACAGGTCGCGTCACTGACCCTTGGTGGTCAGCCGGTCCCGCTCGACGGTCTGGTCACGCAGCTGGCCGATGGACTCAACGGCCTCCTCGGCACGATCGTCCAGATCAAGCTCAACCAGGTGACACTCACCCCGAGCGGCGACGGCTTCGTCTACAGGCGGCGCGCAGTCGAGGTGCAGGTCCTGCCTGCCTCCGGCGGCGCGGCGTTGATCGACGCCGTCGCCGGTGAGGCCCAGGTCAATCGCTCCGGAGGGGTCTGCGACGTGCCCAACCCGCCGCTGCAGTGCCCGTCGGGTGCGTCCTTCGACGCGAAGTCGGGAAGCTGCGTCGTCCTGCAGGTTGTCCCCGGCACGGGCAACCCGAGCGCTCCATGCCCGCCCGGGGCCAATCAGACCGAGAGCGGCAGCTGCGTCGTGACCGTCACGGTCAACGCACTCGGCCAGGGTTCTGGCCAGGGTGCCGGCGGGAATGCTAAGCGCTGCGTCGACACGCGCGGCTTCCGGATCCCGCTGCCATTCCACGCGCGCGGTCGCGTGACTGGTGCAACGGTGTACGTCAACGGTCGAGTGAAGCGCGTCGCTCGCGGCCGCAACATCCGCGCGATCGTGGTGAAGCGACTCCCGCAGGGCCGGTTCAAGGCGCTGATCGTCGCCCGCACCAGTCGTGGTTTCACCGTCACGAGCGTGCGCAGCTACATCGGCTGTCGCAAGACCCCCCGCCGCGATCGGGTCAATCGCCGCGCACGGCACCGCCACTAGGGGCGAGGCGAGCCTCGGGCCTCGGGGGCCGGTTGAGGCAAGCCCCCGGGGCTGGTGAGACGTGAGCCAGTCGGGGCGGCGCCGCCGTCGAGTCGGGGCGGCGGCGCCGTCGAGTCGGGGCGGCGGCGCCGTCGAGTCGGGGCGGCGGCGCCGTCGAGTCGGGGCGGCGGCGCCGTCGAGTCGGGGCGGCGCCGCTCCGAGCCGCGCATCGGGCCCGCCACCGCTTTGGCCTCGGTCGTGGCAACCGCAGGCGCGCCAGAGCGTCAGCCCCCGCACCTCCCGGCGCGCGTCGCGCTTCCATCACCCGCCGCGCAGCGGGGCCGCCCGTCGCGACCCGCCCGGCGAGGGCCGCCCGCCGCGGCCCGCGCTGCCCCCACAGCTCAGCCCCCGGCCACGTCCCGCCGCAGGAACACCACCAGCGCGGCAAACGCCGCCGGAACCCCGAACAGCGCGGACACCCACGCCGCGCGCACGATCGGCGACCAGTCGATCGGCTCGCGCAAGAGACCCATCCAGGCGTCGAACTGGTGCGGGAGCATGTACGGGCGGATGCCCTCCAGCCCGGGGATGATGTCCAGGAGGTTGAGCACAAGGATGACCATGAGCGTGCTCACCACCGCGGCGGCCGAGTTTCGCGTCACCGTGGAGAGCAGCACGCCGATCGCCGTCACCGCGAGCAGGGGCACCAACTCGATGCCCAGCGCAGCGAACACGAGCCCGAGTCCCTTCCCGGTCCCCACCTTCGTGCCCGACAGGGTGAACAATGGGTGAAGGCCCGACACGATCGCTCCGGCCACGAGGGACACGACCCCCGTGAGCAGGACGGCCAGGAACGTGTAGGTGAAGGCGGCCAGCAGCTTGCCCAGGAAGACCTGGCCGCGATCGAGCGAGCGCGTGAGGATGGTCTTCAGCGTCCCGTTGTGGTCCTCGGCGGCGACGATGTCGCCCGCGACCAGCGCGGAGATCAGCGGAAAGAAGAACGCCGACATGAAGATCAGCATCACCAGGGGGATGGCCAGCCCCGACTCCCGCACGTAGCGGCCGAAGGCCACGTCGTTGGGCTGGCCGTTGCGCAGGGTCAGCGAGATGGTGAAGGCCAGGGGCACGGCCACGGCGAGAGCGAGGCCCAGATAGGTCCGCTTCTGGGCTGCAAGCTTGCGCAGCTCCCAGCCGTACACGGTCAGCACGCCGGGTCGCCGACGGCGCCTGGCCACGGCAGGCCGGGGGGAGGGCGCCTCCTCGACGCTGGTCGCCGCCGTGCTCATCGCTACGCCTCCCCGGACCCGCCCGCCGCACCGGCCGGCCCCGATCCGTTCCCCTCAACCTGATCGCCCTCGGTCAGCCGGAAGAACAGGTCCTCGAGCGTCGCGTGCTCGCTGGCCAGCGTGATGATGCCCAGCCCGGCGCCGACGAGGGCTATCGACAGGGCAGCCACCTCGACCTCGTCGGCGTCGAAGCGCACCCCGCCGGGCGTCCGCCCCACCGCCTCGATGCCCGCCTGGGCCTGGCACACCTCGAGCGCCCGCAGGTCATCGGTGGTGCGCAGCTGGTAGCCGCCGGCCGTCGTGCGCTTGAGCTCGGAAAGCGACCCCTCGTAGACGACGGAGCCCGAGCGGATGATGGCCACCCGGTCGCAGAGCTCCTCGACCTCGGCCAGAATGTGGCTGGAGAGCAGCACGGTTATCCCCTCGTCGGCCAGCCGGCGAATGAGGGCGCGCATGTCGCGCATACCGGCCGGGTCCAGTCCGGTGGCCGGCTCGTCGAGGAGCAGCAGCCGGGGCCGGCGCAGCAGCGCCCCGGCGATCCCCAGGCGCTGGCGCATCCCGTGGGAGTAGCCGCCGACCTTGTGCTTGGCCCGGGGGGCGAGGTCGACGACGTCCAGGGCCTCGTCGATGCGCTCGGACGCTCCGTCCCCGTCGAATGCCGCGCACAGCTCGAGGTTGCGCCGCCCCGTCATGTACGGGTAGAACCGGGGCGCCTCGACGAAGCCGGCCACCCCGTCCAGCGCGCCGGCTCCGGCCAGCAGCGGGTCGCGACCGAACAGCCGGATCGAGCCCTCGGTGGGACGGATCAGACCCAGGAGCATGCGCAGCGAGGTCGTCTTGCCCGCCCCGTTGGGCCCCAGGTAGCCGTAGACGTCGCCGGCCCGGACGGTGAGGTCGACGTGGTCGACGGCGACGATCTCCCCGTAGCGCTTGACCAGTCCGCGCGCCTGGACCGGCAGCGCCTCGTCGGGCTCCAACGAGCCCGACGAGACCGGCGCCTGCTGCGATGCCGCCTGGGGCGAGGCTGCGGTCGGAGTGCCGCTCACAGCCCGCGGGCAGCTGCCTCGGCGGCCGCGGACGGCACCGAGCCCGCGACCACGTAGCTCACGGCACCGCGCTTGAAGCTGATCAGGGTGCCCAGCGCGGTGGCCAGCTCGTTGCCCGTCGCGCCGTTGACCGAGATGCTGGGCAGGCTGCCGCCACCGTCACCCTGCGGATCGCTGCCCGCGGGCGGCGCCGGCTTGGACGGGGTCTGCCCCTTGTCGGCCGAGCGCTCGAGCACGGCGATGGCGCCGAGGTGCTGGCCGTATGTCACCAGGGCGGCGGGGTGACCGTTCATCTCCAGCAGCCGCACGTTGGTACGCGGCAGCGTGGCGAGCTGGTCGGGGGCGGCGAGGGTGAACGGGAGCTTGGCCTGCACGGCGGAGACGCCGGTCACCTCGGCCTTCGTGGCGTGGGCCTTGTCGGTCTTGTGCGCCTTGGCCTGCTTGGCGTCCTTCGCGCCGCCGCTCGTCGAGGACGGGACCTTGACGTCGACGACCTTGGCGCCGGGAGGCGCGGAGACCGAGAACACGCTCGGCGACACCGACCCGTACTTGATTTGGGTCGCCGCGAGCTCGAGCACCGGGTTGCCGTCGCCCTGGGCGTAGACGGCCGCGCGCAGGGGAGCGCCGGTGGCCGCATCCCAGGCCAGCTCGACCCGGCCGAGCAGGCCGCCGTCGTGGGCCGGCGCGAGCTTGACCGTGTAGCTGGGCTGGCCGCCAGTGTTCCCGCCGATGGCGCCCGACAGGGTGACGTGCTTGGCCAGATCGTTGAGCTTGGTCTGGATCTCGGCCACCGTCGGCAGCGCGTGGGGCTTGGCGGCGTCGGGCTTGCCCGCTTCGTTCTTCCCCTTGGACTGGGGCAGCGCTCCGCGGTAGACCGTGTTCGAGGAGGCCTCATACAGCGAGAACGTCCCCTGGTTGACCACGATCTGCGCGTCACCCCGGTTGGACTGCAGCTCGAGGCGCAAGCGCCCGTCGTTGCTGGCCCAAAGCCGGCCGGTGGCCCCGGTGAGAAGGGGGTTGCCGTGCGCTCCGACGCTGGAGCTGTCGATGAGATTGTTTGTGAACTTGATGTCCGCCGAGACGCCCTGCACCGGAGGTGCAACCAGGGCGGAGTGCAGCGCCGTGGCCAGGTCGGTCGAGGGCTGGTTGCGCCCGTTGCCGGCCAGCGCAGTGGCGCCGACGGCGAGCACGGTGGCGCCGGCGACGATGGCGACAAGCAGGGCGGCCAGGCCGCGGGAGCTCAGGTGGCGGAGTCGGGTCACGTCATTCCTTTTATCGGGGGACTGTCCACGAGGCTAGGCGAGCTTCCTGAAAGGGCTATGAGAGTGTCCGGCGAGCCGTCGCCTCGGGAGCGGTGGCACCGTCGGCGTCCTCGGCGGGCAGATCGAGCGTGAACCGCGCGCCCGCGACCGTCACCCGGCCGCCGTGGCGGCGAGCGGTCGCCGCCACGATCGACAGGCCCAGTCCCGACCCGGGGCGTCCGGCGCTGCCCGCCCCGCGCCAGAAGCGGGTGAACGCGGCGTCCTGCTCATCGAGGGCGAGCCCCTCGCCGTCGTCTTCAACGCTCACCAGCGCCCAATTGCCGTGCTGGTCGACGGCGATGCGTACCTCGCCGTCTGCCGGCCCATGGACCAGGCCGTTGTCCACCAGGTTGGCCAGGGCGCGCTCGAGCGCGTCGTGGTCGCCGCGGACGGTCGGGGTGGCCCGGATCTCGACCCGCACCCGGTCGCGGGCCTCGGCGACCTCGCCGGCCAGGCGGGCGAGGTCGACGGGCCCGTCGGGGGGCTGGGCACCTTCCTCGCGCTCCAGGGCGAGCAGGTCGTCCAGCAGGCGCCCGAGGCGGGCGGCGTCGGCCTCGATATCGGCCAGCGCCCGGGCGTCGGGCCCGTGGCGCGCGACGTAGGCGGCGTTGCCGCGCAGCGAGGTCAGCGGCGTACGCAGCTCGTGCGACGCGTCAGCCAGGAATCGCCGCTCGGTCTGGCGGGCGCGCTCCAGCGCCGCCAGCATCCGGTTGAGGGTGGCTCCGAGCTCAGCCAGCTCCTCGGCCGCCCCGCTCGTCGGAAGCCGCTGGGTGCCATCGCCGGTCTGCTCGATCGAGCGGGCGGCGTCGGCCAGCCGGCGCAGGGGCCGCAGGGCGCGGCGGGTGAGCACCGCGGCGGCCGCCGCGCCCAGCAGCGCCGCGCCCAGCGCGCTGAGGGCGATGAGCAGGCGCAGGCCCCGCTGCGTGTCGTCGATCTCGGCGGTGTCGGAGGCGACGAGCACGGCGCCGCCCCCGGTCGCGCCGGTGGCCTCGGCCAGGGGCGCGACGTAGAGGCGGATGGAGACGCCGGACAGGCGGGCGTTCAGATAGGCCGGATGCCCCTGCGGCGCGAGCGCGGCGCGCACGGCCGGCCCGCCGGGCAGCAGGCGTGCTCCCAGCGCCGCCGAGCGGGCGAGCAGGCGCCCCTGGCGGTCGACCACCTCGACGGCGACCTGACGCCCGCCCAGCGGCGCCTCGAGCACCCCGGAGGCGGTCAGCAGCGCCGGGTCCGAGGCGCTGAGCCGGGCGACGTCGACCGCTCGCGCGCGCAGCGTCTGATCCAGCGAGGCGCGCAGCCCGTGGTCCACGAGCAGGCTCACGGCGACGCCGAGCAGGGCGATGGCCCCCACGATGGCCAGGGCCGCGCCGGCGGCGAGCCGGACGCGCAGGCTCAGGCGGCTCATGCGCCGATGGTGAAGCCCCGCCCGCGCACCGTCTGGATGGGGCTCGGCTCCCCAAGCTTGCGGCGCAGGTAGCCCACGTAGCGGTCGACGACGTTCTCGGTCGCCGCCCCGCCCCACACCTCGGCGATGGCGCGCTCGCGCGGGATGACGGCGTGGGGCTGGCGCATGAGCAGCTCGAGGACGGCGCACTCGCGCTCGGTGAGGGCGATCTCGCGCCCGTCGCGGACAACGATGCGACGCTCGAGGTCCAGGGTCAGCGCGCCGGCCACCAGCCGTTCGCCGGGCGCCTGGCCGCGGCGGGCCAAGGCGCGGACACGGGCGGCGAGCTCCTCGACGGCGAAGGGCTTGACCAGGTAGTCGTCAGCGCCCGCGTCGAGCCCGGTCACCCGGTCAGAGACCGCGTCGCGGGCGGTCAGCAGGAGGATGGGCAGGGCCAGGCCGTGGCCCCGCAGCCGACGGCAGACCGCCAGCCCGTCGAGCCCGGGCATGGCGACGTCGAGGACGACCACGTCGGGCGCCGAGCGCTCGACTGCGGCCAGGGCCAGACCGCCGTCGGCCGCGCTTGAGACCTCATAGCCCTCGCCCTCGAGGGTCCGCACCAGCATGCGGCGCACCGGTGCGTCGTCGTCGACCACGAGGATGCGGGTGGCCATGGGCCAAGGATGACGAACGGCCCCGTGGGCCGTTCGGCCCGAACGGCGGGGATCACGAACCGGCCGCGAACGCAGAACGACCCGGTCGAGACCGGGCCGTTCCGTGGGAGGAGAGACGCGCTCGACGCGAGGTCGAGCTATGTGATCTCTGAGGGGAAGCTTTCAGGGGTCAGCCAGCCCGGCTGTAGCGGGTGACCGAGCTGATCAGCAGCTGGGCGAGGCCCAGGGCCGCCAGGAACGTGGCGGCCGGAGCGTCGCCGGTGCTGCTCAGGGCGCGATCTATAGAACGTCAGTTCGTCCTTCAACACTGTGAGGTCGATCACATACGAACATATGTGCTGACTGTCACGCGCTCCTCGGTCTGGCCCCCGGGTGGTCTTGACCGCCGCAGCGCTACCGTCCAGGCGCCCATGCCCCCGCGGGTCCGGCTCGACACCCTCCTGGCCGACCGCGGCCTCTTCGCCACGCGCAGCCGGGCGGCGGCGTCGGTGATGGCCGGGGAGGTGCGGGTGGGCGCCGAGCACCGGCCCGCGGTCAAGCCGGGCGAGCTGGTGCGTGACGACATCCCGGTGCAGCTGCTTCCCGCCCCGCGCTACGTGTCCCGGGGCGGGGTAAAGCTGGCCAACGCCCTGGAGGCGCTTGGGCTGACGGTGGCCGGGCGGCGGGCGCTCGACGTGGGGGCCAGCACCGGCGGGTTCACCGACTGCCTGCTCCAGGCCGGCGTGGAGCGGGTCACGTGCGTCGACGTGGGCTACGGGATCCTCGACCACGGGCTGCGCGGCGACCCGCGCGTCACCGTGCTCGAGCGGTCCAACGCTCGCGCCCTGACGCCCGCCCAGCTGCCCTGCCCACCCGATCTCGTCGTCGCTGACGTCTCGTTCATCTCCCTGGCCAAGGTGCTGCCCGCCGTCGTGGCCTGCGCTGCCCCCCGTCACGACGTGCTCGCCCTGGTCAAGCCCCAGTTCGAGGTCGGGCGCGACCGCGTGGGATCGGGTGGGGTGGTGCGCGACGCCGGCGCCCGGCGCTCGGCGTTGGTCGCCGTCGGCGTGGCCGCGCAAGGGCTCGGCGAGGCGGTGCTGGGCTTCGTCTCTTCCGGCCTGCCCGGGCCCAAGGGCAACCGCGAGAGCTTCGTCTGGCTGGCCGAGGGGGCAAGGCGGGGAGCCCGCCCCGACCTGGAGGCAGCCGCCCGCGAGGTCGAGCCGTGACCGGTCAGCGCTCCGGCAGTGGTCGGTGGCGGCAAGCGCCCGACCAGATTCGCCAGGTAACCGTGTTCACCCACGTGCGCGTGAACCATCTGGCCGACGCCCTGGCCCTCGTTCGCCGCGCGGCCGTCGAAGCCGGGGCCACGCTGCGCTTCGACGTCGAGGAGACGCGCAAGCACGGCCTCGAACCCGGCCCCGGCCTGGAGGTGAACGCAACGGTCTCGCCCGACGTGGACCTCTGCCTGAGCCTGGGCGGCGATGGCACGATCCTCAGAGCCCTGCGCGACTACGCGGGGACGCCGGTGCCCGTGTTCGCCGTCAACTACGGCGAGCTGGGGTTCCTGGCCACCGTCGAGCCCGAGGAGCTCGAGGACGGGGTCCGGCGCGCGTTCGCCGCCGATTTCGAGGTGCTCGAGCTGCCCGCGCTGGACATCAGCGGACCCTTCGGCCAGGGCCTGGCCACCAACGACGTCTCCGTGCACCGGCGCCCGGGCCATCGCGTCGCCCGGCTGGCCTACGTCGTCGGCGACGACGAGGTGGGCCGCGTCCGCTGCGACGGGCTGGTCGTGTGCACGCCGGCGGGCTCGACCGGCTATAACCTGGCCAACGGAGGCCCCGTCCTGGCCTGGGGGGTCGAGGGGTTCGCCGTCTCCTTCATCGCGCCGCACTCGCTGACGGCGCGGGCGCTGGTCGTCGCCCCCGGGGACCGGCTCTCGGTGCTCAACACCTCGCGCCACGAGCCCGTCGACGTCACCCTGGACGGTCGGCTGGCCGGCGCCCTGGCGCCGGGCGAGCGCTTCGAGACGACGTTCCGCGACGGCCAGAGCGCGCTGGCCCAGATCCCGGGCACCAGCTTCTACGCGCGTCTGCGCCAGAAGTTCGGGCGTCTGTCCTCCTAGCGCATCGAAACCCGGCCGCGCCGGCGATCCGTCCCTGACGGTTGCTAGACCCCGAAGGGTGCTGCACGAGCTGCGTGTGGAGGATCTCCTGCTCATCGAGCGGGCCGAGCTGCGGCTGGCGGGGGGGCTCAACGTCCTGACGGGCGAGACGGGCGCCGGCAAGACGGTGCTCGCCCACGCCCTCGACCTCCTCCTCGGCGGGCGCACCCGTGGGGGGATCGTGCGTCCGGGGGCACGGGAGGCGTGGGTGGAGGGGGTGTTCGAGCGCCCGGGCCAGCTCCCGCCCGAGCTCGCTGAGCGCCTGCCCGAGGGCGAGGAGCTCGTGCTCGCTCGGCGGGTGGGGGCCGAGGGTGGGACTCGGGCCTACATCGGCGGGCGCAGCGCCACCGTCGGCGAGCTGCGCGCCGTGGCCGAGGGCCTGCTCGCCTTCTACGGCCAGCACGAGCATCGGCGCCTGACCGTCGCCTCGGCCCAGCTGGAGATCCTCGACGCCTCCCTCGGACGCGACGGGGCTCGAGCCCGCCGCGCGGTGGCCGAGGCCCACGGGCAGGCGTCCGAGCTGCGTCGCCGCGCCGCGGAGCTGGCTGGGCTGGCGGGTGCCCGCGAGCGCGAGCTCGACCTCCTCGACTTCGAGCTCGGCGAGATCGAGGCGGCCGACCCGCGCGCCTCGGAGGACGAGGAGCTGGGCGCCGAGCGCGGGCGCTTGCGCCACGTGGAGGCGCTGCGCGAGGCTTCGGCCGGGGCGGCGAGCGCGCTGGCGCCCGAGGGCGACGGTCCTGGCGCGTCCGAATTGTTGGGTGCCGCCGTGCGGGCGCTGGAGGGGGTGGCCGGCGTCGATGCCGAGCTCGACGCCCAGGCCGACCGGGTGCGCGGCGCGCTCCTCGAGCTCGACGACGTCGCCGGCGAGCTGCGCGACCACGGCGCCGGCCTGGAGTCCTCGCCGGCGCGGCTGGCCGAGCTCGAGGAGCGCGTGGCCCTGCTCGAGCGGCTCAAGCGCAAGCACGGCGGCAGCCTCGACGCGGTCCTGGCCCACGCCGAGGTGGGCCGGGAGCGGCGGGCCCAGCTGCGCGACGACACGGGCGCCGCGGAGCGGATCGACGAGGAGCTCGCGGGCGCCGAGGCCCAGCTCACCGCGGCCGCCGACCGGCTCGGGGTCCTGCGCCGCCGCGGAGCGCCCCGCCTGGCTGAGAGGGTGCGCGCCGAGCTCAGGGAGCTGGCCATGGAGGGGGCGGGCTTCGAGGTGGCCCTCACCCCGCGGGAGGCCGGCCCGACCGGGGCCGAGGCTGTCGAGCTCCTGCTCGCGGCCAATCCGGGAGTGCCGGCCGGGCCGCTGCGCGACATCGCCTCGGGCGGCGAGCTCTCCCGCGCGATGCTGGCCCTGCTCAGCGTCGGGGGGGCCGGCGACCGCCGCACGCTGGTCTTCGACGAGGTCGACGCCGGCATCGGCGGACGCACCGCGCGCGTGGTCGGCGAGCGACTGCGCGCCCTGGCCCGGGACCGCCAGCTCATCTGCATCACCCATCTCCCGCAGGTCGCGGCGCTGGGGGAGCGCCACTTCGTCGTGGCCAAGGATTCGGCGGTGACCCCGGCCCGCGCCCGGGTCGACGAACTGGCCGGTGGCGAGGTGGTGGGAGAGCTGGCCCGGATGCTCGGCGCGGGCTCTGACGACCTCGCCGCCCGCCGCCACGCGCAGGAGCTGCTGCGTGCCGCGTAGGGCCCCCGGCTTCCGCCGCGGCGCGGTCTAGACTGGCCCGCCAGTCGGCATGCGCGAGCCTCCGGAGACCCGCTTCATCTTCGTCACCGGTGGCGTCGTCTCGTCGCTGGGCAAGGGCATCGCGGCGTCGTCGATCGGGCGGTTGCTGGTCTCCCGGGGCCTGCGGGTGAGCCTGCAGAAGTTCGACCCGTACATCAACGTCGACCCGGGGACGATGTCGCCGTACCAGCACGGCGAGGTCTTCGTCACCGAGGACGGCGCCGAGACCGACCTCGACCTGGGCCACTACGAGCGCTTCACCGACGCCAACGCCTCCCGCGGCTCCAACGTCACCGCCGGCGCGGTCTACAACTCGGTGATCCGCAAGGAGCGCCGGGGTGACTACCTCGGAGGCACCGTCCAGGTCATCCCCCACATCACCGACGAGATCAAGCAGCGCATCCGGATCATGGCCGAGTCGACCGATGTCGACGTGGTCATCACCGAGGTGGGCGGCACGGTCGGGGACATCGAGTCGCTGCCCTTCCTCGAGGCCATCCGCCAGTTCCCGGTCGATGCCGGGCGCCGGCGGTGCATGTTCATCCATCTCACCCTCGTGCCCTACATCGGCCACGCGGGCGAGCTGAAGACCAAGCCCACCCAGCACTCGGTCAACGAGCTGCGGCGCATCGGCATCGCCCCCGACATGGTGGTCTGTCGCTCCGAGCAGGAGCTGGGCTCAGAGATCCGTCGCAAGATCGCCCTGTTCGCCTCCCTGCCCATCGAGGCAGTCGTCTCCGCCTACGACGTGGACAACATCTACAAGGTCCCGCTGGTCTTCGAGGCCGAGGCTGTCGATGACTTCATCCTCGACCATTTCGGCATCGAGGCGCCGGAAGCCGACCTGACCACCTGGCGCCGGCTGCTGGAGCGGGCCGACACGGCCGAGCGCCGCGTCTGCATCGCCCTGGTGGGCAAGTACGTTCGCCTCGCGGACGCCTACCTGTCGGTCGTCGAGGCCCTGCGCCACGCCGGTCTGCACCACAACTGCGCGGTGGAGGTCGACTGGATCGACTCCGAGGCGGTCGCCGAGCCCAGCGTCCGCGAACGTCTGGAGCGCGCGGACGGCATCCTCATTCCCGGTGGCTTCGGGGGCCGGGGGATCGAGGGCAAGATCGTGGCGGCGCGGATCGCCCGGGAGCGAGGGATCCCCTACCTGGGCATCTGCCTGGGCATGCAGATCGCCGTCGCCGAGTACGCCCGGTCGGTGGCCGACATGGACGGGGCCAACTCGACCGAGTTCGACCCCGAGACGCCCTTCCCGGTCATCGATCTGCTTCCCGAGCAGAAGGAGGTGGCCGACATGGGCGGGACGATGCGCCTGGGCGCCGATCCGGTCAAGCTCCACCCCGGCACGCGGGCGCGCGAGCTCTACGCCGAGGCGGTCATCTACGAGCGCCATCGCCATCGCTACGAGGTCAACAACCTGCTCCGCCGCCGGCTCGAGGCCCAGGGCCTGGTGGTCTCGGGCACCTCGCCCGACGAGCGACTCGTCGAGGTGGTCGAGGTTCCCGACCACCCGTTCTTCGTGGCCTCCCAGTTTCATCCCGAGTTCAAGTCCCGCCCGGAGCGACCGGCGCCGCTGTTCTCGGCCTTCGTGGGCGCCGCCCTGGAGCACGCGGGCCCCATCCCCTCGCCCACGGCCACGGACTCCGACGACGTCGCGGGTCGCACCGGGATGGCGTGAGGCCCGCCTCGGCGGGCGAGCGCGCGCAGCTCAACGAGCTCTTCGAGGCCCTCTGTGCCATTGCCAGCCCGTCTGGCCACGAGGCCGCCTGTGCCCGGCGGGTGACCCACGAGCTGCGGTCGCTCGGACTCGAGCCGGTCCAGGACGACGCGGGACCGCGGGCCGGCTCGGACTGCGGGAATCTGCTCGTCCGCATTCCCGGCACGCCGGAAGCGACCCGCACCGTCCTGCTCTGCGCGCATCTGGACACCGTTGACCACGACGAGCCGATCGAGCCCGAGCTGGTCGACGGCGTGTGGCGCAACGCTCGCCCGGCCATCCTCGGCGCCGACAACAAGGCGGCGCTCGCCGTGTTCCTCGTCGTGGCCCGCCGGTGCGTGGCCGAGCCAGCGCCGGTCGGGCTGGAGCTGCTGCTGACCGTGGCCGAGGAGCGGGGCCTGGCCGGGGCCAAGGCCTTCGACGCCACCACCCTGCGCAGCGAGTTCGGCTACGTCCTCGACCACGCGACGGCGATCGGCGAGCTGGTCCTGGCCAGCCCGGGCTACTACCGCATCGAGGCCGTGCTCCGCGGGGTCGCCGCCCACGCCGGCATCCGCCCCGAGGAGGGCCGCAGCGCGGTCGTCGCGGCGTCGGCCGCCGTGGCCGCCATGCCGCTTGGACGCCTCGACGCGCAGACCACGGCCAACGTGGGTCGACTCGACGGGGGTGTGGAGTCGACAAACGTGGTTCCCGAGCGCTGCCGTCTGCTGGCCGAGGTCCGCAGCCTGGACCCGGTGCGGGCCGAGGCCGTCGTCGCCGAGCTCGTCGACCACCTCTCAGACGCCGCCAACGCCGGGGACTGCGATCTCGACGTCGACGTGGAGCGAGGGTTCACCGGCTATCGCCAGCGGCCCACGCTGCCCGCCGTACTGGCGGCCGAGGCGGCGCTGTGCCGCCGGGGCCACGAACCGCGTCACATCGCCACCGGTGGGGGCTCGGACGCCAACGTCCTGTGCGCCGCCGGGCTGCCCTGCGTCAACCTCGCCAACGGCACCGAGCGCAACCACGAGCCGGGCGAGCAGGTCTCGGCGCTGGCGCTGGAGGAGATGCTCGACGTGGTGCTCGGCCTGCTCGACGAGGCTGCCGCCGTCTGACCCGGACGGCGCCTCTGCGGTGGCCGGGCAGGCCAGCCCGAGTACTGCTGGGCTGCCGCCGGGGTACGGGGGATGTGCGCGTGATCGACACGATGACCCAGACCCGCGCGCCAGCGCCGTCCGCCGACCAGCACCCCACGACCGTCTTCGGGCGCGTCCACGACCCCCGCCGCGTGGTGGCCCTCGCCCTGCTCGCCCTGGCCCTCATGGCCCTGTCGGCGTTCGTCCGCACGCGCGGGCTGGCCGCCTACTACTGGATCGACGAGGGGCTCTCGGTGGGGATCTCCTCACACCATCTCCTGGCCATCCCCGACCTGCTGCGCCAGGACGGCTCGCCGCCGCTCTACTACCTGCTGCTGCACGTGTGGATGGGTCTCACCGGGCCGGGCGAGCAGGCCACCCGCCTGCTCTCGGTCGTCATCGCCACGCTGGCCGTCCCCGCCGCGCTGTGGGCCGGCTGGTCGCTGTTCGGGCCACGCTGCGGGTGGGTCTGCGCCATCGTCGCGGCGCTTGACCCGTTCCTGACCACCTACGCGCAGGAGACCCGGATGTACGCCCTGGTCGTCGTGCTCAGCCTGCTGGCCAGCACCTTCTTCCTCCACGCCTTCGCCTTCGGCCGGCGACGCTATCTCCCGCTGCTCGCCGTGGCGCTGGCCGCCCTGCTCTACACCCACGACTGGGGGGTCTTCCTCGCCGCCGGGATGGGGGCCGGGGTGCTGGTGGCCCTGCGGGGCGGTGACCGTCGGCGCCTGCTGGTCGATACCTCCCTGGCCTTTGGCGGCGCCGCGTTGCTGTTCGCGCCGTGGCTGGGCACGCTGCTCTTCCAGAGCCGCCACACCGGCGCGCCCTGGGCGCAGGCACCGACGTGGCGGGCGATCCAGCAGATCCCCACCGCCCTGCTCGGCGGCCCGGTGACGACGATCGTGGTCGTCGTCGTCGTCGTGGCTGGGGTGCGCCTGGCCCTGCGCGGCGGGCCGGGTCCGGACCGGCGGCCGCTGCTGCTCGCCATGACGGCGATGGGCGCGACGATGCTCGTTGCCTGGCTGTTCTCCCAGGCTTCGCCGGCGTGGGCCGACCGTTACTTCGCCGTCTTCCTCGGGCCGCTGCTGCTCGTCGCCGGCGTGGGCCTGTCCCGGTTGCGCCGGGTCGGTGCCGGCGCGCTGGCCGCGGCTGCCCTGGTCTGGCTGGCCGGGGTGCACGAGCCGGCGCGGACGGTCAAGAGCAACGCCGCTGCCGTGGCTCAGACCGTCGCCGCCAACCTGCGGCCGGGTGACCTGGTGCTCGACACCCACCCGGAGGAGGTGCCGCTGCTCTACCACTACCTGCCGGCCGGGCTGAACTACGCGACGCCCATCGGCTCGGTCGGCGACCCCGCCGTGATGAATTGGATCGACGCCCTCGGGCGCCTGCGCCGGGCCCAGGTGGCCACCACCCTGGAGCCGCTGCTCGGCCGCCTGCCCGCCGGCGCGCGCATCGTCCTCGTACAGCCGATCATCAACCACCCGGGCCAGTGGCGCGGGCCGTGGACGCGCCTGGTCCGCCGGCGCGCCGTCCAGTGGTCGCGGGCCCTGGCTGCCGATCCCCGCTTCCGGCGGCTCGGCGGCGTCCTGGGCAACCGCCTGGGCAGCGCCGTCCCGGTCCGCGCCACCGTCTACACCAAGCGCCAGCTCTTCGGGAGCTGAGGCGCGCCGGGCGGCGGCGGCGTCGCGCTGGGCGTACGGGGCTGGCGCCGGGCCGGGCGTGCCCGCCCGGCCGCAGGGACCCGCCCCGGCCCCGGCGAAGCACCAGCGGATGAGCAACGCCGTCGCCGAAGCCCCGCCCCTCCCGCCTGGCCACGCCGAGCTGATCCTCGACTTCCTCGCCTGGCTGGAGTACGAGCGTGGCCTGTCGCGCAACACGCTGGTCGCCTACCGCACCGACCTCTCCCAGCTCGGCCACCATCTGGCCAGGCGGGGGCGTGACGCGCTCAACGCTGACCGCAGTGATCTCGAGACCTGGATCGACAGCCTGGTCAGCGCCGACGGCGGTCCTCCCGCGCCGGCGACCCTGCGGCGCAAGATCGCCTGTGTCCGCTCGCTCTACCGCCACCTGCGCCGCGAGGGGCTGGTGGACGGCGACCCCTCACGCGAGCTGCGCGGCCCTCGACGCGGTCGAGGACTGCCTCGCGTGCTCAGCCGCGACCAGGTGGCCCGGCTGCTGGCCGCGCCGGAAGGCAGCGAACCCCCGGCCCTGCGCGATCGGGCGCTGCTCGAGCTGATGTACGCCAGCGGCCTGCGGGCGTCGGAGACCGTGGGGCTGGACCTCGGCGACATAGATCTGGAGGTCGGCCTGCTGCGGGCCCGGGGCAAGGGGGGTAAGGAGCGCATCGTCCCGGTGGGCACCGTCGCCGTCGCCGCGATCAACCGCTGGCTGGCCCACGGGCGCGCCTCCCTGGTCGGCGGGCGCCTCCAGGCCGCGCTGTTCGTCAACCAGCGCGGCACACGCCTCACCCGGCAGGGGTTGGCCACGGTGGTCGGACACCATGCCCGGACCGCCGGCCTGGCCGGGCGGATGAGCGCGCACACCCTCCGCCACTCCTTCGCCACCCACCTGCTCGCCGGCGGCTGCGACCTGCGCGTGCTCCAGGAGATGCTCGGCCACGCCGACCTGACCACCACGCAGATCTACACCCATCTCTCGACCGAGCGCCTGCGCGACGTCTACTTCGCCGCCCATCCGCGCGCCCACCTGACGCCACCAGCCGACTGAGGGGCGAGGCGGACGTCGCACCGATCGGCGCTTCACCGCCGTCTGGGCCCCGACTGCGCCCGTGTCGGCGGTCGGTTGCCAGAATCGCCCGGGTGCCGCGAGCCTGCGCCGCCCTGTCGACCGTTGTCCTGACCGCCGCCCTGGCCGGCTGCGGCGAGCAGCGAACCCAACCGCCGGACCCGCGTGTACCCGTCGCCCCCGCCGGCCTCAAGCTCGAGCGCTTCCCCCGGGCTGGGGTCAGCTTCACCCAGCCGGTGAACTGGGACCTACGGCGAGGTCGCGCGCCGCTGGTGGCCACGGTCAGCTCCAGCCGGGCCGTGGTCAGCCTGTGGCGCTACCCGCGCATCGAGCCGCTGCCCAGCGGACACGCAGAGCTCGAGCAGGCGCGGATGGCGCTGATCGCCGCCGCTCGGGCGCGCGATCCCAGCCTGGCCCTGCGCCAGAGCACCCTGAGTCACTTGGCGGGCTTTGACGCCATCGTCCTCGTCGGCCGCGAGACGGTGGGATCCGAGCGCCGCGAGGTGATCTCCGTCCACATCTTCGCCTACGGGGCCGAGGTCGTCTTCGACGCCCTCGTACCCTTCGCCCGGGTCCAGAGCCTCGCCCGTACCGTCTTCGGCCCGATGCTCTACTCCCTGCGCCTGACCCGGCCGCGCGGGTACCTCGGACCGCGCGCCCCGGGCGTCGGGGCGACCCCGTGATCGCCGTCGAGCGCTGCGCCCGCCGCGCCTTTGTCGTGGTCATCGATGCCTGCGGGGTCGGGGCGCTCCCCGATTCCGCCCCGTACGGCGACGAGGGCGCCGACACCCTGCGTCACGTGGCCGAGCTCGCCGGCGGACTCAACGTCCCCACTCTGGAGAAACTGGGCCTAGGCTGCATCGCGCCGCCCCTGGCCGGCGTGCCGCCGGCCGCCGACCCCGTCATCCACGGCCGCCTGCACCCCCTGGGGCCGGGCAAGGACTCCGCGTGCGGACATCGCGAGCTGATGGGGCTGCCGGCCGAGCTCGCGCCGCCCACCTATCCCGGCGGCTTCCCTCCGGGGGTCATCGCCGCCATCGAGCACCGGACCGGCCGCCCGGTGCTGGCCAACCGCGCGCTCGACGGGCTGGCTGCCATCGAGCGCTACGGCGAGCACGCCATGGCCGACGGCTCCCTGATCGTCTACACCTCCCAGGACTCGGTGCTGCAGATCGCCGCCCACGCCGACGCGGTGAGCGTGGAGGAGCTCCATGAGGCGTGCGCTGCGGTGCGGGGGTTGATGGTCGGGCGCCACGCGGTCGGACGGGTCATCGCCCGTCCCTTCGCCGGGGCGCCCGGGAGCTTGTGCCGCTGTCGTGGCCGCCGCGACTTCGCGCTGGATCCCCCCGGGCCGACCTACCTCGACGAGCTGGTGGACGCGGGCGTGGCCACCCACGCGGTGGGCAAGGTCGGCGAGCTGTTCAACGGCGCCGGCATCGTCGCCGAGCACAGGGCCGACGACAACGCCAGCGCCCTGGCCGCGGTGGATCGGCTGATCGACGAGCTCGAGGGGGGATTGGTGTTCGCCAACCTGGTGGAGACCGACCAGGTCTACGGGCACCGCCACGACGCCGCCGGGTTCGGCGCGGCCCTGGCGAGGATCGACCATGCCGTCTTGGGCTGGCTGGGCCGCCTGGATGACGATGACCTTCTCGTCCTCACCGCCGATCACGGCTGTGACCCGGTGACCCCGGGGACCGACCACAGCCGGGAGTACGTGCCCCTGCTTGCCCGGGTCCCGGGCCAGGCCGGCACTCGGCACGACGGGCCGATGGCTGACGTCGGTGCCTCGGTGCTGGCCTGGTGCGCGGGCCGCACGGCCCCCGGCTTGCCCGGCGAGCCGTTCGCCGGCCTGCGCGCGCCCACCGGCCCGACCGTCCGGCTCCCGGCCGGCTGAGACGTGCCCGAGCTCCCCGAGGTCGAGACCGTGCGCCGCCAGCTGGCTCCGCGCCTCACCGGGCGGCGAGCGATCACGCTGGAGATCCGCGACCCGCGCTGGTGCGCCCCCCGGCCGCCCGCCGAGCTCGTGCAAGCCGTCTGCGGCCGGCGCATCGAGGCGCTCCGGCGGCGGGGCAAGTTCCTCATCTTCGAGCTCGAGAGCGACCGGTTCCTCGTCTGTCACCTGCGCATGACGGGCACCCTGCTCTACGACCCGCTCGGCGATCCGGCCCACACCCGGGTGGGCGTCGAGCTCGACGATGGCCACCGGCTGGCCTGGGTGGATCCCCGCCGTTTCGGGACCGGCGAGGTCGCTGTCGGCTCGGCCGCCCTCGCCGCCCGGCTGGCCCGCCTCGGCGTTGAGCCGCTGGAGCCCGGGTTCACCCCGACGGCCATGCGGTCGCTGGCCCGTGGCTCGCGGACACCGATCAAGGCCTTCCTGCTCGACCAGCACCGGATCGCCGGGGTGGGGAACATCTACGCCGACGAGGCGCTGCACCGAGCCGGAATCCACCCGCTGCGCCCGGCGGGGCGGGTGACCCTCCCGGGGTGGTCGGCCCTGTGCGCGGGCGTGCGGGCGGCGCTCACCGAGGGGATCGAGGCGGGCGGGGCGACGATCGACGACTTCCGCCATCTCGACGGGGCGCGCGGGGCCTATCAGGATGCCTTCCGGGTGCACCGCCGAGCGGGCGAGCCGTGCCCCGAGTGCGGCACGCCGGTCCGCAAGCTCGTCGCCGCCGGGCGGGGGACCTACGTGTGCGAGCGCTGCCAGCCGCGCCCGCGGGCGACGGGGCGCGCGCGCTGAGGGGCCGGCGAGCGCGGGAAAGGCCCAGCCGCGCCCGCGGGCGACCCGCCGCGCGCGCTGAGGGGCGACGGCGCGCTGGACGGCCGGTGCGCGCCGATCGCCCCGGCCCGTCTCCCGCCCTCAGGCGGCCAGGAGCTCGGCCAGCGCCCCGCTGCGGTCGGCGGCCAGCAGCTCGCGGAAGCCGCCGACCAGCTCGCCGTCGACGAGGATCTGGGGGAAGGTCATCATCCCCGTCCGCCCGGCCAGCTCCGCGCGCCCGTCTGCGTCACGCGCCAGACTGATCTCCTCGTAATCGATGCCCCGCGCGGCCAGCAGCGCCTTCGCGTTGCGGCAGAACGGACACGGGTCAGTCGAGTACATGATCATCGATGCCATGACTCCTACGGTAGCTACTCCCTTCACCCGGTCGCGATGCCTGCGCCGCTGAGGACCGAGGCCATCGTGCTGCGCTCCATCCGCTACCGCGAGGCCGACCGGGTGCTTCACCTCTACACCCCGGGCCACGGACGCCTGGGCGCGATCGCCAAGGGCGTGCGCCGGACGCGGACGCGGTTCGGGGGGCGTCTGGAGCCCTTCTTCCGCCTGCGGATCATGCTCCACGAGGGCCGTTCGGAGCTGCGCACGGTCACCGGCGCCGAGACGCTCGCCGGCCACGCCCGGCTGCGCGAGGACGCGGGTGCCCTCGACGCGGCGGCGCGGTGCTGCGATGCGGTCAATCGGCTGTTCGAGGCGGGGGATCCCCATCCCGGCGTCTACCACCTCCTGGCCAACGAGCTTGCCCTGCTCGACGCCGACCCGGGCGCGGCGACGACGGCCAACCAGCTCGCCTTCCGGCTCAAGCTGCTGCTGGCCGCCGGCCTGGCGCCCCAGCTCCAGGCCTGCGCCACATGCGGGGAGCCCGAGCACCTGGAGGCCTTCTCCCCGGCGGCGGGCGGGGTGGTGTGCGGGGCCTGCCAGGCCGGCGGCTTCGCGCTGGGGGCCGACGCCTACGCCTTCATGGTCGCTGCGCTCGGCGCTCCCCTGGCGGAGGCTCCGGCCGCCGGGGCCCGGGCCCTGCGCCAGGCCGAGCGGGCCGTGGTCGAGCTGGCCGCCCACCACGCCCACGTGCGGCTGCGACCCGCAGGGGTCGGGTAGGGGTTCGGTTGCGAAGAGCAGGGCGGCCTCGCGTCGGCCGGGCTCCACCAGCCGGGCCATGCGCTGGAACATGGCCGGGTCCCCCCGGGCCACCATGGCCAGCAGCGACGCGGGGAGGGCCGAGCCGTAGATGTAGATCGTCCCGACCTGCCGTCCGGCGCTGGTCCGCGCCCGGGCGCCGAAGTAGCGGATGTGGCCCAGCTCGAGCTCGGAGCCGCGCGAGTCGATCTTGCTCGTCCACACCGGCCAGCCGCGGGCCGTCGCCGCCCGCACCAGCCCGGCGTGCTCTGGGGGGGG